>Ga0181520_10002431_pt1 | contig 34532 bp, 25 predicted proteins | sample PEATcosm2014_Bin_29_FD_132451 | JGI IMG/M metagenome (GOLD analysis project Ga0181520, IMG submission 132451) | Peatland microbial communities from MTU Mesocosm Facility, Houghton, MI, USA - PEATcosm2014_Bin02_30_metaG | ecosystem: Environmental > Terrestrial > Soil > Wetlands > Peat | place...
CAGAACCGCTGCTTCGGCTGCGGCCCGGCCAATCCTACTGGCTTGCGCCTGGAGTTCCTGCTTGCCGAGGATGGGAGCGTAGTTTGCCTGCCAACGATTCCGGCGAGCTTTGAAGGTCCGCCCGGTTATCTGCATGGCGGCATCATCGCCACGCTGCTTGACGAGACGATGAGCAAATCCGTTCGCGCGCGCGGGTTGACGGCAGTAACCGGCCAGATGCAGATCGACTATCGCCGTCCCGTCCACTCCGCAACGCCGATTCGCTTGGAAGGGCGGCTGGTGCACAGCGAGGGCCGCAAACACACAACCGAAGCCCGGCTTCTGGATGCAAGAGGCCGTCTTCTGGCAGAGGCCAAAGGCATCTTCATCGAGATCGGCGGCAGCCACGGCTTCTAAAAAAATCAGGGCGACCCAAGGGCCGCCCCGTATGAATGAGCTGCTCCCAAATTAATGAATCATGTTGATGGTTTCCTGCGTGATGGTGTCGAAGGTAGTCACCGCCTTGGAGTTGGCCTCGAAGGCGCGCTGGGCGACAATCAGGTCAGAGAACTCGGCGGAGATATTGACGTTCGATGCCTCCAGTGAACTGCCTTCGAGCGTCCCGAGTCCGCCCGTTCCTGCCACGCCAACTGTGGCAAGTCCCGAAGCGTTCGTGGCTTGGTACTCGGTCGATCCCACATCGGCCAGCCCTTGCAGGTTGCTCACCGAAGCCAGCGCCACCTGGCCAACTGCCTGACTCTGACCGTTCGAGTATGTTGCTGTCAATGTGCCGTCAGAGCCGATCTTAAAGCCGTTATACTCGCCGCTTGTATAACCATTCTGGTTCTGGGCCGATTGTCCGCTGGCGGCAGCCGTCTGGCTAACCTCTCCCGTTCCAGTCGAGCCAAACAGCCCCCAGGTCATGTTCATCGGCGCCGCATTGTCGGTGAGTCCGGTGAATGTGATGTTGCTCAGATTGGCTGTCGGGCTGACCAGATTACCATTCGAATCAAAGGCCAGCGTACCGCTCGAATTGGCCGAGCCTACAGGATCTTGGATGACTTTGCCTGAGGTCGATACGTTCGCGCCAGTGATGGTCATTACGCCGGCAGGAGTGGATGAGACCGTTACGCCGGCGATGCCAGCGGTCGTCAAAGCGTTGTTCAGCGCGGTCACATATTCAGTCAGTGTTTGGCCGGCGGTTACCGTCGGTGCAGTAATTGTCGCCGAGTTTCCCGTAGCCGTCAGGCCGGTAATCGTCAAATTCGTCCCAGGATCAACGGTAGCGATAGTGTTCCCGCTCGTTCCGAAGTCGTATTTGATCGAGGTCGCCGTCAGATCTTGGCTTGCATTGCCGTTCACCTTGAATGTAGCCGCCGGTCCCACGATCGACAGCATTCCGCCGACGGCCTTCACCGATACACCATTGGTGCTGGTATCGATGCCTGCTGAAACCAGAGCCTGATTTAGCGCCGCGGCATATTCAGCCACCGTTTCTCCCGCGGTGAATGAGGGCGCGGCGGTCTCAGCAGTGGATGACGCATTTCCAAGCAGCGGTCCAACGATGGTCAAATTTGTAGCCGGATTGACCGTAGCGCTGGAACCGAAGTCGTATGTGTAGGTTGAATCAGACAAACCCTGCACCAGATTGCCCGTCGTGGTTATGTTGGCTCCTGTAATGGCCAACTGCCCAGCCGTAGCATTGACTGAGACATTCGTAATGCCCGCTGTGGTAAGGGCCGCCGTCAGATTCGCGGCATAATTGGCGATGGTTTCACCAGAGGTGATCTGTGGCGCGGCAATGCTCGCCATGGTCCCGCTTGAGGTCTCGCCGGTGATTACCAGATTGGTAGTCGGATCGACGGTAGCATTGGATTGAAACGCGTAATCGGTTGTGGATCCCAATAGATTCTGGCTGACACTGCCCTGGAAGGTTAGCGAGGACGGTCCAACAATGGACAACTTACCGGTAGATGCATTGGCACTCACCGTAACCCCGCTAATCTGCGCGTTGGCCAACGCAGTGGTCACCTGCGCCGCGTACTCAGTCACGGTTTCGCCGGCGGAGTTCGTGGGCACGATGGCCGCTGTCGTCACTGTGCTTCCCGCATCGTTAACACCGGTGATTTTAAGGCTGGTATTCGCCCCAACCAGCCCGGCTGCCGTCAACCCGGTGTTGGGATCCGTGTAAGTGCCAAAGTTGTAGGTGGTCGTTGTGGCGTTGAAATCCTGCACCAAACCGTTGACGCCGGGGTTAATCGTCACATTCGATGGTCCGGTAATTGATAGCTGCCCGGTAGTATTGTCGCCCGTGACCGTCACGTCGGTAATCCCGGCTGAGGTCAGTGCGGATTGCAGCGATGTTGCATAGGCAGAGACCGTTTGGCTGGTAGTGAAGGTTGGCGCTGTAACCGGAGTGCCTCCCGCTTCTCTGATGCTCAAGGTCGTCGATGGATCAACCAATCCCACCGATCCATTGCTGTTGGAGAGGTTATAGTTGGTGGTCGTCATCGCCACATTTTGCTGAATGCTGCCCGTGGTTGATATGCCTGTCGGGCCGGTGATGGTCAAAAGGTTCGTTAGAGGGTTTACCGACACATTGACGCCGACGATTCCCGCCTTCCCGATGGCCGTATTCAGATCGGCTGCATAAGCGCTGGCTGTCTCGGGGGTTCCGGTAAATGTCGGCAGGCCAGAGGTTATTGTCCCTCCGCTTGCGGTTGGACCGGTGATTCTCAAGTTGGAGCTGCTGGCCGTCGTGCCGGTCAGAGCGAAGCTGTAAGGGATGCTTGTGCCGGTAAAATCTTGCGTGACGCTGCCCGCCTTCACAGTCATATTCGAGGGGCCGCTGATGGTGATCTGCCCCGTGCCGGTCACCGTGGCGGAAGCTCCAGATATGCCCGCCATAGAAGCGTTGAGAGCCGCCGCGTAAGTGGCCACACTCTCGCTGTTATTCGCTCCAAACGATGGCGCGGTCGTGTTGACGGTATTCCCGTTCGGGTCAGTCCAGGTAAAGGTCAGATTGGTGGCTTTGTCTACTGCGGCAACAGCGCCGTTGCTGGTGACAAAGTTGTACTGGTTCTGGTTGGTGGTGAAGTCCTGGGCGATGACATTGTTGGTTGGCACGACGGTCATCGTCGCCGGTCCGGTCACTGTGATCTGGCCGGCGGCCGTCACTGTTGCACTAGCGCCTGCGATACCTGCTAATGAGCCGTTGAGGGCCAGTGCATAGTTGGCTAAGCTCTCTCCAGGAGCTACAGCTGGCGCGGCACTGATGACTGTCGCGCCCGCTGCGCTGAGCCCCGTGAACTCCAGATTGGTGCCCGAATTAACCGTAGCCACATTGCCGTTGCTGATGGCGAAGTTATAGACGTAAGTGCCGGCAGCGGGATTAGAAGTCGCCACTGTCTGGTTGGTTACAGCCTGCTGTGCTGTCTGAGTCGGAGGCAGCAGAGTGCTGGCCGCCGCAGTGTTGGTGTTACCAGTGGTGAGTGTTGTGGAGTCTGTGGCCGGCGTTCCCCCAACCGAAGTTACCTGTTGATTCACAGGAGTTGTCGTTGTCGCCACTTGTGGAGTCACACTATTGGAGAGGACGGTTCCCAGAATATCCTGGTTGACAAAGGCCGGTCCGCCACTGGAATTGGTGATCGTCATATTCGAAGGTCCGGTGATCGATAGGACGCCGTTGACACCCGTCACCTTGACGTCGGTAATTCCCGCCGTTGTCAATAGACCTTGTAGTGAGTTGGCATAGGCGGAAACCGATTGGGGGGTGGTGAAGGCTGGCACAGAGACGGGACCGAGTGAGCCTTCACTGATCTGGAGCGAGGTTGTCGGATCGACCATTGCTAGAGTTTTTGAGCCGGATGTAGGGTCGGTATACGAGCCAAAGTTGTAATTGGTCGTGGTCAGCGGCACATCCTGCTGCATCGTGCCTGAGACAGTGAAATTGCTGGCCGTAGTTCCTACAAAGGACAACGATCCGCTGACGCCTGTGACCGGATTGCCGCTCACGCCCGTAACCGTCACCGCAATACCCTGTGCTTGAAGCATCTTAGTGATGTCTTTGGCGTAATTCTCGACCGATTCATCAGACGAGGAAGGCTGCACTAAAATCGATTTTCCGCCTAAAGCGATCGTGAGGCTGCTGCTGCCGTTGACTACGCCGGTTGGAGCCAATGTGTAACTGAGAGTCGTGTCGGCTGCGTTGGGCACACCGACCGCTGGATTGTTTTGCGCCAGGGCAGTACTGCTAGTCGAACCAACCGGCGTCGCACCGGACAGCAGAATCGATGTCGTCGTCGCTGCTGTCGTCGAGGTAGTCGCCGTTGCCACCGAAGTGGGCGATTGCGTCGGCGCCGCCACGGCCATCGTCGCCGCTGCCGCCGCGGTTGTCGCGCCTGCCGTCAGCTTATCGGGCAGCGTAATCGCATAGCCCCACTTGTTGTCCCCTAAATTCGTGTAGGTCACCGTAGCTTCATAGCTCTTGCCGAGCGAGTCATAGACCTGCACCTGGCCGGTGGCCTGCGCCCCCACCGCCGCCGCCGAATCCAGGTTCTGTGTCATGCTGAAGTTCGTCGTCGCCGCCGGCTGCATCACCTGCCCGGTTGGAACCGTGAGATTGGCCAATCCGCCATTGGTGTTGACAACGCCGTTGACTGCCAGATACCCCATCACACCCTGGCCGTCGCTGCTCTCCAGCGTGCCGGTGGAGCTGAGCTGGAAGTTGCCGTCGCGTGTATAAAGTTGACTGCCGTTGCCGGCATCCAGTACAAAAAATCCCGATCCATTGATAGCCGCATCGGTCGAAACCCCCGTCGAAGAGACCGAGCCGCCGGTAAAATCGGTGCTGTTCGAGGAGACCTTTACGCCTGTTCCTACCTGAATCTCGTCTCCTGAGCCGGTTGTGCCCACCTGCTGATAAAACAGATCGCTGAAGTTGGTTGTCTGTGATTTGAAGCCGGTTGTGTTCATGTTCGACAGGTTGTTGGCGATGGTGTTCAGCGCCGTCGAATCGGCGTTGAGTCCGCTAAGTGGAATATAAAAGCTGGGCATGGGTTCTCTCCTCTTGACTTCAACTGATGTTGTCGCCGGCATCTCTAGCCGGCGGTTAAACTTATGCCGGACTGCATCCGGCCTGCGAAATCGCTACTGCACGCGCGGCCTGCTCAAGGCGGAAGCCACGCTCTGGGCCGCGGGGTTCACCGCGGGAATGCCAAGATTACCGGGAGCCAGTTGAGTGGCCGCCTTATTGATCGCGTCGGGAAGCGTCGATGCCGAGCCGGATGTCGAGCCTGTCGAGGCCGTTTGCGCCTGCGCACCGGCAGCGCCTTGTCGACTGGCTACTCCGGCGGCTGGGGTACTCCCGCCTGTACCGCCCGTGCCCGTAGTTGTCGAACTGCCCAGGTCCGTCGTCAGTGTCTGGTTGATCGAGATCAACTGCTCCAAGCTGTTCACATTCACCAACTGATTGATGTACTCGTTGGGGTCTGTGTTCGCCGTCGGATCCTGATTCTTCATCTCGGTGACCAGCAGCGTCAGAAAATCATTGGCGGAGATGGTGGACGAAGAGCTGCTCGCGCTGCTGCTACTGCTTGTTCCAGTTGTTCCTGTTGTCCCAGTTGTCCCATTGGCCGCCGCCATTGGATTTGCGGCCGTGCCCGTCAGAGCCTGCGCCGCCGTTACGTGGTGATTCATGATTGCCGATGCCATTTTGCCTCCTGCTTATTTCTCTTCCCGTTTACATCCATGATTGCGAAGCGCTCATCCCATCCGACGCGCTTGTTATTTGCTTAACTACAGCTTCAAGCCATCACCGAGATGTGGCCGCCAACCACTTCCGCCCTCGAAGCGCCTCCATCCAACCCTCCAGACCATGAGACCGGAGCTACAGCTGTGAAAATCGTACCTTCAGCAGCGGAGCCAGACAGCAAACCGCCCTCCATGCTCTGCGCGGCCTCCTGCCCACTCTGCTGACCCGCTCCGTGCTGCATATTCTCTCCCGCGCTCAGGAAACCTGCCGCTGCACCGTCAGGCGCGCTCAACGTCACCGTCTCAACTGGTGAGTGATGTTCGGCCAGATAGGCATTCAATCCCGCCATCTGGCTGCCCAGCGCCTGGGCGGCTTCGGCTGAGCCGGCCATCACTTCGGCATGAACTCCGCCTCCGTTCGCATCCGCTCTGACGCCAACCCATCCCAATGTTGGATCCTGAAAACCGGCTTCGGCCTGTTGCCGCCCCGCGTGAATCCATGCTGGACTCGCGGTGGCGCTCTGCGCATCCATTGTCGCAAAGGCTTCGCGTGTATCCGGTCCCACAATTGGAGTAGTTTTACTCCCTGCATCCCCAACGGCAACCACAGCCCCGGACAGATCACCTGTAGCCGCAACGACATTCGTGGTCAGAGCAGAAACATGAACCTGTGCATGAGCTGCTGCCGGCTGAAGCGCGCCAGAGTTGCCCGCTTCACGGCTCCCAGTCTCTCGCGCTGAACGCGCAAGATCACTCGTTATATTTTGTCCACCGCTGGTTGATCCGCTCTTGCCCGCCGACAGGAGTGGCGGCGAAGGCAGTGCCGATGAAGCAGAGGCAGCATTCACCACACTCTGCAGGGGATTCACCCCATCGACTCCAGGTAAGGCGGAAAGCAACTTCGTCTCAGTTTTCTCCGGAAGCCCTGGAAGCTCGCTTTGGCTGGCAACCGTAGCCGAGATTGGATACTGACTCGATACAACAGCCTGATCCCGAATCGAATCCGTTTTCACAGGTTGCGTCTGATTCTGGCCGAACAGCAAACTCTGAGTTGCTCTCTCTCCGCTTGATGCAGCACGGGCCGGATTCGTATCAGGGGGCGGCGGGGAAACGTTGTTCTTAGTCAATGCAACTATTTCCACTGTGTTTACAGTCTGTGCTGCCGCCTGAGTTGCATTTTCTTTCACCCCGGCAACATGAACCGGACTCGCATGATACGGCGACGGCTGTGCAAGATTCTTGTCCTCCGTTAAGTTTTGGACAAGATCGGAACTTTGAGCAACAGCATGAATCGGGTCAATCTGAGTTGCATTTTCTTTCACCTCGGCAAAATGAACCGGACTCGCATGATACGGCGACGGCTGTGCAAGATTCTTGTCCTCCGTTAAGTTTTGGACAAGATCGGAACTTTGAGCAACAGCCTGAATCGGGTCAATCTGAGTTGCATTTTCTTTCACCTCGGCAAAATGAACCGGACTCGCATGATACGGCGACGGCTGAGCAAGATTCTGGTCCTCCGTTAAGTTTTGGACAAGATCGGAACTTTGAGCCACAGCCTGAATCGGGTCAATCTGAGTTGAATTTTCTTTTACCTCGGCTACATGAACCGGACTCGCATGATACGGCAACTGCTGAGCAAGATTCTGGTCCTCTGTTAAGTTTTGGGCAAGATCGGAACTTTGAGCTACAGCTTGAATCGGATCAATAGCGAGGGCAACTCGCTGTACCGCGCTCTGATTGAGTCCGTCAAATGGAGTTGAACTCTTTTGGTCATGCGCAACAAGCGGAGTAGAATCACTGCTCCACTCAGAGGCGTCCATCGGCTTCTCACTATCGGTGAGCATCGCAGCCGCTGGCCCGATATGCTGCTGCTCATCAGGTAATTCGGTTGCGTTGATGGCAGGACCGGAAGAATCTGGATCGCTCAAGGCATAGGAGGGAGTGTTTCGTATCGTGGAAGTTTCATTGTCACTTGCCTTCAACGGCGTGGCCATCGTCTCCGTGCCGGCAACTCCGCCAGTCACCCTGCCACTGACCCGCAAGGCTGACAATTGTCGAGATTGAGAATCTAAAGCAGTGCCGCTGTGAAGAACCGATTGGCGGAAATTATCCGAACTGGGATCAGCCAGCACTGGCAGCGTCAGCTCTTTGCCGCTATAGCTATATATGATCGGGCCTGAGGTCGTTGGGGCCGACACATCCTGCGGAAGATTGACTGCTGTTGCTGCTATCGCTGGCATCGCCCCGGCACCGTTCGCCTCAGGCTGAGCAACCTGAATAAGATGAGCTAACTGCGGACTGGAAAGAGATCCTGTCTCCAGCGCCGCCTTTCTCTCCTCACTCTTCGCCGCCGCGGGCTGTTTTGCGGCAGCTGGCCTTGTATCCCCATCCGCTGGCCTGGTCGGCAAAGCTCCCGCCTGAACAATCGGCGGTGAAGGCTCCTCGTAGTCTGCCTTCCCGCTTCCCTGCCCCCACTGTAAAACCGTATTCGAGAACAGGTTTGAGGTCGCCTCGGTCGATCGACCGGCAGCCGACTTTGCCGCCGGTTCACTTACCGTATTCTGCGCAGTGGCGACAGAGACGCTATCTGACACAGCCTGTTTTCCGTCCTCGCTTGAATCAGCCTCACTCGAACCCATACCGGAGCCGAGTGACGCCAGCAGGGCTTGCCAGCCGCTGCGAAAGCTCTGTGTCTCCGAAGCCGCCGCAGTCTGCAATCCGTGACTCGCCGCGCCAGCCCGTCCCAGGCCTGACGCTTTGCCAAAGCCCGCAGACGGAGTAGCGCCCGCGCCTATCGGCGATGCGCTCACTCCAATCTCGATAGCTGCCGCAGCAGGGGTCATGCGAAGAGATCAAGCAGAAGGCGTGCCAAAGGAAGCGAGGGAAGGGTTAGAGCATTGTCAACATTGGACCCAACTATCCCAATTCAGGAAGCATCCGCGCCAATTGTGTGGATTTTTACTCAAGTATTAGAGGAAAATCACGACGAGCAGAGATTCACTTACGTTTACCGTCGCGGCGACAGTGCTTCTGCTGCGCCCTCTTCACGATGTTGCCGCGAGCCGTACCAGTCGTCGAGCGCCTGCTGGCCGCGCCGTCCATCTTCGATAGCCTCCAGCGCCTCGGTCTCCTGAATCAGCGTCTCGGCCTGACGGCGCTCCACTCTCTTCATCAGAAACTCTTCGCGTCGCGCCGCAACCTCTTCTCCTTGCGCTTCAATTCTGGGCGCGAGCGCGGCAGCCTGGCGGCTGGCCGAGCGAGTCTCTTCAAAGCCGGCGATCCTGTCCATCACCTGCCCGGTTTGAGCGCTGACATGGACCAGGCTCCGGCCCCGGCGCTCCCGCTCAACGGTAGTAGTCAGCGCGTGTTCCAGGCGATGAAGCTCGCCGATCGCGGATTCCAGAGCCAGGTGGTTCTGTTCCTCTTCGAGTTCCCGAATGCGCAACAGGCGGCGCAACGCGCGCGAAACTGCCATCGCTCAAACCTCCGCGGCCAGTTGGGCTAGACGGCGCACACACTCAGGAAATTTGACCTGCTCGCGCGAATCCTGCGTCATGAAAGCCCGCATCGCACTTCGGGCGCGCAGCGCGCGATCCAGATCAAGGTCCGAACCGGGCTTGTAAGCTCCAATGCGCACCAGATCCTCGCTGCGCGCGTAGACGGCAAGCAGCTTGCGCATCAGAGCCGCATCTTCGCGGTGCTTCGGCTCGGTGACCACCGGCATCAACCGGCTGAGTGAGTCCAGTAGTTCGATCGGCGGATACCAGCCTTCTGCAGCCAGCGCTCGCGAGAGAACGACGTGGCCATCGAGCAGCGAGCGAACCGCGTCCACCAGCGGATCCTGCTGATCGTCACCCTCCATCAGCACTGTATAAAAGGCCGTAATCGATCCCGTCCGGAACTGCCCGGAGCGCTCCACCAGCTTGGCCAGACGGTTGAAGACCGAAGGCGTATAGCCTTTGTTCGTCGGCGGCTCTCCGGCAGCCAGACCGATCTCCCGTGCAGCCATCGCGAAGCGGGTCAGCGAGTCCAGCACCAGCAGCACGTGTTTGCCTTGCGCGGCAAAGTACTCGGCGATTGTCGTCGCCGACAGCGCCGCCCTCATGCGCATCAGCGGCGACTGGTCGGAGGTGGAAACCACCACCACCGAGCGGGCGCGGCCTTCAACTCCCAGCGCGTCCTCCAGAAATTCGCCCACCTCGCGGCCACGCTCACCCACGAGGCCGACCACGGTTATGTCAGCCTCGGTGTTGCGGGTCATCATGCCGATCAACGTGCTCTTGCCCACGCCCGAGCCGCCGAAGATGCCCACGCGCTGTCCCCGACCGACGGTTAGCAGCGCATCGATCACGCGAATTCCCGTGCCCAGAGGGGTACGGATCGATACCCGCTCCAGAGGCCGCCGCACGATCCCGTCCAGCGGCAGTGTCAGCGAGAGAGCCGGCGGAGGGCCATCATCAATCGGCGCGCCCAGCCCATTCAGCACCCGGCCTATCAGCGCAGCACCCACCTCAATTCCAGGACTTACGCCCAAAGCCTCAACGCGATTTCCGTAGCGAATACCTTCCGTACTCTCGACCGGCATCGACAACACATTGGAGCCGCGAAAGCCGATCACCTCGGCCAGATGTGCGCGGCCATCGTGATCAAAAATCTCGCAGCACTCGCCCACCGAAGCCAACGGCCCCGCCGACTCAATCGTCTGACCTACCGATTCCAGCACCTGTCCGCTCCAGCGCCAGGGCTGTCCGCCCTCCAGACGCGTAAAGTAGCGCTCCAGAAGTTGCATCATGCGCCACTCTCCCGCTCAGCGCTGGAGACGGCGCGGTCAAAGAAGCCCCGCTCAATCTCGCCCAACTGCGAGCGAATCCCCAGGTCCACCGAACCCATCCCCGTTTCAATGACGCAATCGCCCAATCGCATTCCCTCGCCGGCGATCACCTTCGGCTTTACCGCCAGGTTAGGCACCAGCGCAATCGCCTCGTTCCACAGTTCAAGATCGGCCTCCGGCACACGCAACCGCACCTCGGTCGATCCCGCAAGCTGACCCAGAGCCACCCGGACCGCGCCAGTCAATAACAATGGGTCCATCTGCGCCTCGCGGCGCAGGATGCGCGCCGCCACAGCCAGCGACAGCTTCACCACTTCCTCCTCGACGCTTGCGAGATAGCGGTCACGCTCCCGCATCAAACTTGCAATCTGCTCCACAGCCTTCTGCGCCCGCTGCTTCTCCGCGGCAGCCTGCGCCTCGCGTTCACTCTTGCGGCCCTCCTGGCGGCCTTGCTCGCGGCCAGAGTCGAAGGAGCGGCGCGTCTCTTCGGCGAGCCGGCGATCAGACTCCGTGCGCAACCCTGCTCCGCCTCCAGCATCGGGAGAGGATTTGGCCAATTCCTCGCCGCCGTCCCATCTCTCCCACTCAAGAGTCGAAGGCGGATTGGGGCCAGCCGGGTACTCGAAGAGCTGGATGCGCGCCGAAGCGGCCTTGCGCGTTGGTGATTCCGCCTGCTGCAAAGAATTCCTCCAAACAGTGGACAGTGGTCAGTGAACAGTGGTCAGTTTGACCGCTGAAGCGCAGGCAACATTCACTTCGACGAATCGCTTGACGAACTGCAAAAGTTTCACTGGTTCACTTATTCACTTGTTCACGCCAGCATCTCGTCGCCGGTCTCGAGCTTCAAAACCACCTTGCCCTCAGCCTCCAGCCGTCGCGCCAGATTCAGAATCTCCTGCTGCGCCTGCGCCACCTCGCGCGAACGCACCGGCCCCAGCACCTCCATGTCTTCCTTCAGCATCTCCACGGCGCGCGAACTCATCGATTTGAAGATTTGCGCGCGCAGATCGTCCTTCGCGCCGCGCAGCGCAAGCGCCAGTTGCCGCTTGTCCACGCCGGAGACAATCTCGCGTATCGTGGCCGGCGGCACGGTGACCAGATCTTCAAAGGTGAACATCAGATTGCGAATCGAAAGAGCCAACTCCGGTTGGCCGTCTTCGATGGTTTCGAGGATTTTTTTCGATTCCTCGGCGTTGAGCCGGTTCAACAGATCGGCTACCGCCTTGAAGCCGGAGTAGCTCTTGCGCGCCGTGTCGCCGACATTCTCCAGGCGGCGGTGCAGGATGTGCGCCACCTTCTGCGCCATCTCCGGGGAAAACTGGCGCATCTCGGCCAACCGCTGCACGGAGAGCACCTTGTGATCCTCGCTCAGATTGTCCAGCACCATCGAGGCGCGGCGCGGGTCGAGGTGAGCCAGCACCAGCGCAATCGTCTGCGGGTGCTCACTGTCCAGCAGCTTGCCCAACTGCTGGGGATCGGTGCGCTGCAGCTTGGCCAGATTGCCCTGCGCGGCCTCCTGTGATCGGCGCACCAGCATCAGCAGATCATCCGCGCGCTCCTTGCCGAAGGTCTCCTGCAACAGTCGGCTGGCATAGTCCAGGCCGCCATGCATCATGAAGTTCTGGGTCTCCAGCAGTTCCCAGAACTCCTCCAAAATCGCCGAGGAGACATCGGGCGTAACGCCGCGCAGATCGGCCAGCTCCTCGGTGAGCCGCTGCACATCTACCTCCGGCAGAGCGCGCAGTATCTCCTTGGCCGCTTCCTCGCCGACAGCCACCAGCAGAACGGCGGCCTTGCGCACACCGCTCATGTTCGACGATGAGTGGCGCCGTGACGATCCGCTCTGGCTTCCTTCGGCCAAGTTCTGATTCCTTTCCTTGTTGCACGCCGCTCGTAATTCCGCGCTGCCAATGCCTGCTTGTAATTTCCCTGTTAATTCATGTCACGTCGCTTCTTCATCAACTCAACCCGTCTCTTTCGCTCCGCCCTTCCACCTTCTCAGCTTCTCTGCAACCTCTCTCATCCGGCAACCGCCCAGATCAGTCGGAGTGAATCCAACTCTGAAGCAGTCGCGAGCTTTGCGTCGGTTCGCGCTTGAGGTGATCCGAGACCTGATCGAAGATCTCTTGCGCCCTGATCCGCTCCGGGTCAAGCTCGACCGGCTCCGGCACCTTGAGCGCGCGCGGCGCGGCTGTAGACTCCGCCGAAGCGGGCAACTCGCGAATCGCTGTTCTTGCCGGCGAGCCGAAGCGGGCGTGGCGCAAGGCTGGACGCACTCCGAAGGCTACCACCAGCAGCAAACCGGCCAGCAGGGCCGTATATTTGATCAGCATTGGCGACGCTTCTGCCCTTGCCAGCACTTGTTCCGGCAGAGGAACCGGCGCCTGCAAGCGGTTGTCCTCGAAGGCCAGATCCGAGACCTGTAGCAGGTCGCCGCGCGCCGCGTCAAAGCCCACTGCGGCCTGCGCAAGCGCGGTCAGGTTTTGCAGCTCATCGGCCGAGCGAGGCTGCCACTGCGCCGCTTTATCCTTGCTGGCAAGTTGGATCATCCGGTCGTTGACCACAATCGCCGCTGTCAGCCGCCGCACCCTCCCCGGATTCTCCACCATGTGCCGCACCGTCTTCGATGCCCCGTAGGTCCCCGACTCGGTCTTGGCCGATTGCGGCGCTGTGCTCTGCTGCGGATAAACAGGCAGAGCCTGCGCGTTGGGCGCATTCGAGGCCGAGCCGGGAACTCCGGCGGCCACCGTCTGTCCACCGGCCACCTGCTCGGTGCGCTGCATCGAAAGCGTCACCGTCTGGTCGGGATCGTAGTTCTCCTGAGTCTCTTCCGTGGCCGTCGGATTGTAATCCAGCGTGACTGAGGCGCGCACATTGCCCGCGCCCGTCACGGGTTCGAGCGTCGAAACCAGCTTCTGCTCCAACGCCTCTTCGGCGCTCAGTCTGAGCGCGTCCGCCGTCTTCGGCCCCAGCGGCAGGTGGCCCGCCGCATCCACCAGCACTACCCGCTCCGGCTGGAGGCCATCGACGGCCGAGGCGACAAGGTTGCGCACCGCGTCTGCCTCTCCGTCAGCCAGTGTGCGGCGGCGCAGCTTGAGCACCACCGAGGCCTTGGCGGGCCGCTCCGCATCGCGAAAGAGCGAGTCGTGAGGCATCACCAGATGAACTCGCGCCGACTCGACATCCGAGAGCGATGCAATCGTATGCTCCAGCTCTCCTTCGAGCGCCCGCTGGTAGTTGACCTGCTCGTCGAACTCCGATCCTACCCAGTTGGGCTTGTCAAAGAGCTCAAAGCCCAGCCGTCCGCTCTTCATGCCCTTGGCAGCGGTCACGAGACGCGCCTTGTCCAATTGCGCCGCCGGAACCTCAATGCCCATCCCGTTGGCGGTAGGTTGAAAGGGAATCTGCGCCGTGGCCAGAACCTGTCCAGTGGCGCGCACATCCTCCGGGTCCATCTCCCCATAGAGGACGCGCCAGTCAGGACGCATCCCGTACCAGAAGATGCCGCCCACCAACCCAACAAGCAGCAGAATCAGCACCACCGTCCAGACGCGCTGCGCCGGCTGCATCTGCTTCCAGCCGAACGAGATCCGCCCCCAGAGACCTGCGAGCCGGTCGGCCGCCTGTGGCTGTCCGGGCCTGGTCTGCGCGTTTCTCTGCAACTGTGTTCCGGTGGCCATAATCTCCGTATCCCGCCGCTCGCAGAAACTTCACACTTAAAATTGCATTCCGATGACCGATTGGTAGGCCTGAACGGCCTTGTTGCGCACCGCCAGAGCCATCTCAAAGGACATACTCGCCTTCTCGGTTGCGATCATCGCCTGATGCACATCCACTCCGGAGCCGCTCATCAGTCCGGAGACGGCTGTCTGGGCCTGCGCTTCCAATTGGTTCACCTGCCCGACCGCATCCGTCAGCAGATCGGCAAAGGGAGTGGGCGCCACGCCGGAACTATTACCCGAGATTGCCGGATTTCCCGCATTCGCGCCGGATAACCCCTGCAAGGCCTGCGCGGCGGTTGTTATAGAGTTAATTGGATTGAACATTACTTTTCTCCGCTTGTGACTTCTGTGATTTCTCTCTCCCGCTCATTCTTACGACTTGGCAATCTCCAACGCCGAGGTGATCATGCCCTTTTCGGCCTGAACGGCGGAACTATTCAAACCATAAGCACGTGTCGCCCCCATCAGGTCCACCATCTCTGTGAGAGGATTAATGTCGGGATAGGAGACATATCCATCCGGGCCCGCATCTGGATGTCCGGGATCGTAGCGCTTGAGCGGAGGAGAGGGATCCTCAACCACCGCGGCGATATGCACCCCGGGCACTGTCGGCGTCGCGCCGCTTAAAGAATTATTCAGAGGGGACAACGGCGGCAAAAGCGGCGGCAAAGCCGCCGAGGCAAGGCCGTTCGCGACTGTACCCCCTGTAGCCGCATTCAATGTATTCGCAAACTCCGGGTCGCCGTTATTGGCAGCGAAGACGACGTGCTGGCGGTGGTAGGCGCCGCCCGTGGCCGTGCGCGTCGTCTCGGCGTTGGCCATGTTGGCCGCTACAACCTCGGCGCGCATCCGCTCGGCCTGCATCGCGCCGCCCGAGGTCTCCATCATCGCAAAGAGGTTCATCCGCTCACCCTCCCATCTCAGATGAACCAATGCACGTAGCGGTCCAACTTACTTGCTATCCGCATGGATGGCGTCCAAGACACGCTGATTCTCCTGGCGGAGCAGCGCCACACCGGTTCTAAAGCGCAGTTGTGCCTCGGCTAGATTCAGACCCTCGCGGTCCATCGAGACATTATTGCCGTCTGGCCGCGCAATCAACCCGTCCACTTCCTTGATGCGCGCCGGACGTGCCGCGCGCCCCGCTTTCAAGTCGGTCATCGCCTCCCGCATCTCGGCTTCGAAGTCCATGCCCAGGGCGCGATAACCGGGCGTATCGATATTGGCCATATTGGCCGCGGTCAGCTTGGCTTCGCTGGTGGCAAGGTCCAGATAGCGGGCAATCTGGTCGCTGAGCTGAGTTTCAATCTGCATCTGCCTACCCTCCTGCTGCTGATGATAGTGAATCAGTGGATGAGAGAGTGAATAAGTGAATCAGTGAAAATACCGCGCTGTTCTCGCTTAACTCATTCACTTCTTCACTCATTCACTTCTTCACTAATTCATCGCCAGCCCAAAGTCGATCTCGCGCGCGGTCATCACGGCCTCTTCGCCGGCCAGAATCGCGCCCCGTTCCAGCACGTGTTCCAGCTCTCGCACATTGCCCGGCCAGTCATGCGCGGCCAGCTTGGCCAGCGCGCTTGGGTCGACTCGCTTGACCGGAAATTCGCGTCCCATCTGCGCCAGGAAGTGGTTGACCAGCAGCGGCAGATCCTCGGTATGTTCGGAGAGCGACGGTGTGCGAATCAGGAAAACTGCCAGCCGGTAGTACAAGTCGGCCCGGAAGCCGCCCGACTGAGTCTGCTCGGCCAGCGCCTGATGAGTAGCGGCGATGATGCGAACATCCACCTTGACGGTTTCGTTATCGCCCACACGCTGCAACTCGCCGCACTCGACAAAGCGCAGCAGCTTGGATTGCAATCCCAGCGGCATCTCGCCGATCTCATCCAGAAAGAGCGTTCCCCCGTCGGCAGCTTCAATCCGTCCGGTTCGTCCCTGCACCGCACCGGTGAAGGCTCCGCGCGTGTGGCCGAACAACTCCGCTTCAAGCAACGCTTCAGGAATCGCTGCGCAATTGATAGCCACAAAGGGTTTACGGCTGCGAGTTGAGAGGCGATGCAGAGCTTCGGCGACCAGTTCCTTGCCCGATCCGGTCGGCCCCTCGATCAGCACCGGAGTCGAGCGCGGAGCCACCAGTCGTATGCGGCGGCTGACCTCGATCATGCATGGCGCGTAGCCGATCAGCTCCGGCAGCCTCTCGCTCGATGCCGGTTCGATACTGGATACGTGATTGGACGCGTGCGGCGCCTCGCCGGTCTGTGGGACAAGAGAAGCGACCGGCTGCGATTGCGCGGCGACCGGGGCGGTGTATCTTTCAGCGGCAACCGAGGTGACGCTCTGCGGTGGAAATGCGGGCGGCGCTATCTCAGGTAGCGAATCCTGCGGCGGGTTCGGCTTGTTCAAACTGTTCAAACTGTTCATATTGTTCAGCGCGGGCGCGGCGTTCCATATCGCCGTGTCATTGTCCTGCGAACGGCGCAGCGCATAGAGCAGCTCCTGACGATACGGTCCGCGCGGACTCTCCTGGGCTACCGTGCCGCTGGCGGTCACCAGATCGACATCGGGATAGTTTGCGCGGAAGTCTTTGAGAAATTCAACCAGTTCCAGATCAGGCAGCCATGAGTCGACGATAACGGCCTCCGGCGCGGACGTCGCCGCCGCCGCCCAGGCTTGCGCGCCGCCTTCAGCCTCCCGCACCTGCCAACGCAGGCCGGTGAGTGTTTCGTTGAGCCGCTGGCGAAAGCTGCGATCAGCGCTCGCCACCAGCGCCGTGCGCTGGCGATTGCGGCCGGAGAGTGGAAGAGTAGGAATAGGAACTGCGGATGCCATGAAGATTCTCCTCGATATGTCAGGTTAAATTCATCAAAAATTAGTGCACATCAAAGACCGGAGCGGACACTAATGGTGCAGCGACCACCGGCAGCATCGCAGGAACCGCAAGCACGGGCGGCAATGTGGCCATCGCAAGCTCGCTCTCCGGGGGAACCATGTAGCCCTGCCCGCGCACGGTGCGAATCAACACTCCGGGAGGCGGATCCTTCAGCTTGCGCCGCAGATAGTTGACATAAACGTCAACGATATTCGTCGTCTGCGCCGGCTCCAGATTCCACACCGAGTCGAGCAATTCCACCCGCGAGACACACTGGCCGCGATTGAGCATCAAGTGCTCCAGCAGCGCGAATTCCTTATTGGTAAGCAGTATCGATTGACCGGCGCGTCGAGCGGTATGGTCCAGTCGGTCGAGTTCGAGATCGCCTGCGCGCAGCAGCAAGCGAGCCTCGCGCTTGCGGCGCAGCAGAGCGCGGCAGCGCGCCCGCAGTTCATGTAGGCTGAAGGGCTTGATCATCAGGTCGTCGGCGCCGCGATCCAGGCAGCGAACGCGCGTGTCCACCTCCTGCCGCGCGGTCAGCACCAGCACCGGGAGATCCGAGTCCATCGCCCGGACCTCATCGAGCACCTGCTCGCCGTCTTTGATTGGCATATTCAGATCGAGAATGGTTAGATCGGGCAACTCTTGGCGAAATGCCTCCACCGCGGCAGCCCCATCATAGGCCAGCCGGACGCGATGCCCGTCAGCCTCTAGACCGCGGCTCAAAAACAATCCCAACGCCTTATCGTCTTCGGCGATTAATAACCTCATGGCAGTTTTTCCTTTTGAGCAGCGTCCTCTACTCGCGACATCTGCATACTCCAACAATCCCCGTCCGGCCAGCTTAGTGCGTACTAACGAACGGCACCACTCCACCTTCACGCGTGTGGATAAGAAAGACAATAGGGAATGTGCAGAATGAAGAAACGTGGAATTCAGGAACGGCACTAGGATGAGAGGATTCCCAAAATGGCGAGGGTATCCATTGCACAGATGGTCTGGTGATGTATAGAAAAGGGCACCGCTTCACAGTCTGCGGAAATACTCAATTTCGGTGAAGGGTACGGGCTTTAGTAAATGAAGGGTACGGGCTTCAGCCCGTACATAAACGATTTGTTATCAAAGCGGGCTTTAGCCCCTGAGGGATGTTTATCGCCAGTTTTGCCCGAAAGACTGAGTTTTTCCGCAGACTCTTCAGCCCGTACATAAACGATTTGCTATCAAAGCCTGTTTAGCTCCTGAGGGATGTTCTTTCTACGTATTCATTTCATTCGCGGATATAACTCTTATCGCGCAGCAGTCTCTCTCTTGGCTCGTGAGACCGCTTTCTCCTTGTACATCTCCACATCGGCCCGGTCGACGAGTGCCTTCATCGTTTCGTTCGGCTGGCGTTCAGCGAGGCCAATCGAGGCCTCCACACGTAGCTTGAGCGGCGCCGCGCATCCCTGCACGGAGTAGTTTTTGCAGACCCACTCCCGCAGCCGGTCAATCTGTCCGCGAGCCTCCGTCATGCGGCAATGCAAAAGCAGAATAAACTCATCTCCTCCCCAGCGCCCAATGGTGTCAGTCGAGCGGCAGACCGACTGCATCCTGGCGGAAAAGAGTTTCAGCACCTCGTCGCCGATCAGATGGCCATGTTCGTCATTGATCTGTTTGAAGCCGTTGAGGTCGATAATCGCAACGCAAAATGGCGTGCCGGCGTGAAGTGCCTGTTCTATCTGATCTTCCACCCACGAGCGGCTGCGCACTCCGGTCAACGCATCGCGAGAAGATATTTTTTCCGCCTCTTCCAGGCGCGCTTGATAGACTGTGACCTCAGCACGCAGCTTATCAACGGCAGCTTTGCCCTCAGCCGTCATCCGGTCGATTGAACTCTTCAGATCCGATGCGCTCTTTTTGATCGACTCGCGAATCTCCGTCAGGTCTTCCAGATTGGCAATGCTCCTCAGACGCGTAGTTACAGCCGAAAACTGTTCGGCGCAGCGCTGATCCCTCTCGCCCACTGACTCGGCTGCGTGGGCCATTACCAGCAGAATCTCCTTCACCTCGGTGGTCTTTTGCCGGTAGTGCGAGGCCGCTCCCCTTCCCCAATTCTGCAATTGTTCGCGCACACCAAATTCGGTCTCCGCGATGCACTCCTCGGAGAGAGCCGCACACAGCTTCGCACCCTGCTTGTTTAGCCCCTGCTTTAGCTCCTCGCCCAGCGCCGGACACGCGTACTGGCCGCTGTTGCCCATCTCTGCCAGCGCGGAACGATACGCAGCGACTGCCGCTGGAAGCAGGGTTTTCGTCTCCCCCTCTCCCTCCGCGCGAGACTGCCTTCGCGCAAACTCGTTCGCTTCCACTGAAACCGTATCAACGAGTTCCGCCTGCTCTTGCTCGACAGGATCGGCATCTTTCTGCTCAAGATATTCTTTGATCGAGATCATCTTCCCTCGCGCGGGCCATCGCGCAAAAATGCGCGCGCGCCCTCCTGTGGTTATCGGTTGCCTGCGAGGTTTTCATGAATCCGTATTATTGGCTAGAGACATCGCCAGTGATCTCCGCTGCTGTCTTCAGCGCGGCTGCTGTAGCTTGGTCCATGTTGTAGTAACGGTACTGCGCCAATCGTCCCACAAAGACTACATTCGGCTCGCTCGCCGCCAGCTCCCGGTAGCGCTGATAATGCTCCTGATTGGCCGGACGCGGCACCGGATAGCAGGGTTCGCCTTCATCGGTCGGGTACTCTTTCACAATCGAGGTCCCTGTATGACCCTGGCCGGTAATATGCTTGAACTCGGTGATCCGCGTGTACTCGTGGTCGTTGGGAAAGTTGATGGTGGCCGCGGGCTGGAATAGTTCGATACCGGCCAGATGCTGGTGCTCGAAGCGGATCGAGCGGTAGGGCAGCCTTCCCAGCCGGAAGTTAAAGTACTCGTCGATGCGCCCGGTATAGATTGTGAGACGCGGACGCAGGCGCTCGCGAACCGTGGCAAAATCCACTCCGGTCTCCACGCGAATACGAGGATGCGTGAGCATACGCTCGAAGATCGGCGTAAAGCCATCAACCGGCATGGCCTGATGCTTGTCGGTAAAGTAGCGGTCATCGCAGTTGGTACGCGTCGGAATGCGCGCCACAACGCTGGAACTGAGGTCGGCCAGTTCCAAACCCCACTGCTTGCGCGTATAGCCGCGAAAGATTTTGTCGCAGAGTTCACGCCCCACTGCATTCAGCACCACGTCTTCACTGGTGAGTACCGGCTCGCGCTGCTCGCGCACCCCGGCCAGAAAGCCTTCAACTCCTGCCTCGTCGAGATTTAATTTATATAGGCTGTTGATCGTATCCTGATTGATAGGCAGCGGATAAAGCCGACCATCGAGCGAGACTTTTACGCGATGCTCGTATGGCCGCCACTCGGTAAAGCGCGAAAGGTACTCAAAGACCGCATCCGAGTTGGTGTGAAAAAGATGCGGACCGTAGCAGTGCACAAGGACGCCATGGCTGTCTGGATGGTCGTAGGCGTTGCCCGCCAAGTGCTCGCGCCGGTCGATAACTAGAACCTCGCGGCCCGCGCTGGCCAGCCGCTCGGCCGTTACCGCGCCGGCAAATCCAGCTCCGACAATAAGTACGTCCACCGTCCCTCCTCTATTTAGCTTTCAGCTATCAGCTTTCAGCCTCTCGCTTCGGTTTCCATCCGAACGCAACACAGAAGAGAAATTCTGCGTAATCACCGTAGGTTTGTTTGCGGTGGATATGATATTCCGTTTGCGAAGTTCGCTCTCTATGTCTGCGTGCAGTTTCAGTATTCGCCGAGTCGATTTCTTTGAGAGGTCGATCATTGTGATTATCCTGAAACCTCAAGCGTAACGTTTCTTATGCCAGTGTGTGTATCAATGACGTGAGCATTTTGGAAACTTCTTCGCATAGAGATGCTGCTTCGTCGAGTTCTGCTTGCTTCCCCATCTCCAGTTTTCGGGCCACAATTAGCTGTGTCTTGACCTCGAAGACCGACCCCAATGCGATTCCGAGAAATTGCCGAAATTCGCCCCGATTGAGTCTGCCGCGCCCTTCTGCGATGTTACTGGCCACTGAAACTGAAGCCCTTCGTAACTGTGAAACTAACCCGTACACTTCTTCCTTGGGAAACCCACGGGTTAGTTTATAAATGCAGACTGTCAAGTCGATAGCTCGCTGCCAAACAGTCAGATCATGAAAATCTTGGGGCACAGATATTTCCCTCATTCGGATTCGAATTCACAAGCTGAAAGCTGATAGCTGAAAGCTGATGGCTGTTCACTGCGGCAATGGCCGATCGGTCCACAGCATCTTGTCGGCGAGCGACTGCACGAAGACAAGCTTTCCAGCCAGCAGTTGCTCGGCTTTGTAGCGATCGTCATAGTTGTCCATGTCCGCAAAGAGCCACTTGCGCTCGCCCGTGCCCCACTCTTTGAGAAGCTGCTCATCGTTGATGAAGATGTCAGGCGAATCGGGGTAACAAGAGCCCCACAGCAGTGTCGAACCCTCCCCATGCGCCCCACAACGCGCCAGCACCACATCTGCCGGCCTGCCGCCGAAGAACTTGTGCGTATAAAAAATGAGCGAGGAGCCGAAGGTCTGGTCGCCGTAAATTATAAGACGATCGTTGGGCGTTCCCTTCGCCATAATCGTGTCTGCAAATTGCTTGGAGCCGAGCATCGGATCGAAGCGAGCAAAGGCAATGTGCGCGGCGATCAGGAAGACTGCCGAGGTCAGCGCCACGCTGACGGTTGCCGCGATTTGTTTCCCTTTCAGCCGCAGCGCCAGTCCCACCGCTGGACCGATCAGCAATGCAATGGCGGCCAATGCGGCAGGCAAGCGCAGCGCGGCAAAGGATGCGGCGGTAAGGTCGCAGAAGTGGGACATAGACAGCTCATAGTTGCCTACTCCGCGATGCGCCAGCACGGTGCCGACATCCGCGACAAAGGGTAGGTGACGAGACTCCCACAATCCCCATCCCAGCACGGCTGCCGAGAGAGTGCCAGCCACGGTAAAGACGACCTGCGCGCCCGTCAGCCATGCGGTCGATAGCAGAGGTTTTTGACGCTCCGGATTCTCGGCGTCGCTCCAATCCGCGCGACGTTTCTCCTCAATGCCTGCAACAACACCGGCGATGAGTATAAACAGTGGCGGCCACACCGGGAAGGTGTAGTACTCCTGATTCGTCGAGACCGAAAAAAAGATCAGCGTCCAAGCAGTAAATAAACTCAGCAGCCAGACTGTGCGCGCGCGAAACTTCAGCAGGAAGACGCGGTCGGCCACATCGGCGCGGGCCGTGTTCTCTATGTAAAAATCAACAGCTTGTCCGGCATCGCCACGCAGGTACTGCATCCAGTGGCGGCGCGTCTTCCAGGCCGCAAAGGCCACTGCCGGCAGAAAGAGGCTCCAGGGAAAGAGCCAAACCAGGTGGAGCAGCCAATACGCGGCAAAGGGAAGTTTGTTGTAATCGTGCGGGTAGCGCTGCCCAAAGAAGCGAAGATAGTGTTCGTTGATGAAGTAGAAGTACCAGAAACCGTGGACGTTGCCAAAGCTGGGATGATTGCCCACTGCGTGTCCGTGATCGGGATTCGCCAGACCGCAAAGAATGTGCCAGGGCGCGGCTATTGCCAGAAAGATCAGCGGACCCACCACCGGCTTCAGAGCACGCCAGCGCCGCCATTGGCCGGTCAGCAGCAGGTAAGGAATCGCTGCTCCGCAAAAAAACGTCGGAGCGATCAGCCCTTTGGTCATCAGTGCCAGTGCCAGTGAAATCCACATCCAGTAAAAGCGCGACGCCCTGCCTGACTCAAAACCAGTAAGAAGGCAATAGAGCGCAATCAGCAGAAACAGGCTCAACTGCGCCTCGGGAATGATGAAGCGCGTAAATAGAAACGGACCAACCGCTGTCAGTACGCCCAGTCCAGCGTAAAGGCCCGCGCGCGCGCCCCATGCACGCCCCGCCCACAACCATGCCAGCCACGCCAGCCCCAGCATCGCCAGCGCGTTGGGCAGGTGCGAAGCAAAGACATTCTGGCCAAAAACTTTATATAGAGCGCCGGAGATCCAGTAGGGCAGAGGCGGTTTCTCGATGTAGCGAATGCCATTCACCTTCGCCGTCACCCAATCGCTCTGCTCGGAGAAGTACTGCGCCGCCTGCGCGTGAGAGCCGTCCACATCATCCATCAGCGGCGGAGTAAAGAGGGAGGCAAACTGCACGGCGGCAAAGATCGCCGCTAATAGCAGCCATACTCGCAGGGTCGAGGGCGCCGATTGTGGGCGATGTTGAGTCTGTGAATCGTTCGTCATTGCTGAATCTTTCATCCAAAACAGAATAACAGCAGGGCTGACAGAAAGGTTTGCTAAGCACCTCTGCATTCATTGATGTTTTGATAGAGCACAACTTTCAGTCTGCGTGAGAACTCCCGTGAAACTGCAAGAAGCGTCAGGGCACGACTTCAGTCGTGCCAAAAAGGCCACTAAGACAAGGGGTTTTAACCCCTGAGGGATGATCATTGCCAAAGTCACACAATCTTACGAGTTTTTCGGCAGCGTGTTTGGCCCCAGCGTCTTTTTTGGTTATTTTGAAAATGGCTTACTCGCCACTTCTGTTCTTTCTATCTTTTCGTCCCAGCCGCCAACTTCCCCAATGCATCCGTCACCATCCCCGGCGTCAGCACCTCCGGCAGCAATTGCGGGCTTGTCGCCCCCGGCGCATACAGCGCATACGTCGGAACCCCGCTGCGTCCCAGCGCTGTCAATGCCTGCGTGATGGCCTCGTCGTGCCGCGTCCAGTCAGCGCGCAGCAGCGCAACGTTCGCCGCTTGAAAAGCCTGCATCACCTGAGGCTGGTTCAGCGCCGCGCGCTCATTCACCTGGCAACTCAGGCACCAGGCCGCGGTAAAGTCCACAAAGACCGGACGGCCCTCAGCCTGATAGCGGCTCACCGCTTCAGCAGACCACGGCTGCCAACCGTTTGCGTTGGCGGAATTCAGGCTTGTGCTTCCAGCCGACTTCCCTTCCCTCGCAACCTCGCCCGCCAGCCGTTGAGCAAAGACCGCCAGCGCAACCACTCCCAGCAGAATCAGCCCCACAACCACCGTCGCCCAGCGCTTCGCCGGCCAGCGGCCCAGAAACCACCCCGCAATCGCCAGCAGCAAGAAGCTCGACAATAGCGCCGACAGAACACCGGCTCCGTAAGCCTGCGCCAGCACCCACGCCAGCCAGATTACCGTGATAAAAATGGGAATCGAGATAGCTTGCCGCAGCACTTCCATCCACGCTCCGGGCTTGGGCAGCATCCGCGTCCATGCCGGTTGCAAAGTCAGCGCAACATATGGCGCGGCCAGTCCCAAAGCCAACGCGGTGAAGATCGCAAATGTAACCGCCGCCGATGCGCTCAGAGCATAGCCAATCGCCGCTCCCATAAACGGCGCAGTGCATGGAGTCGCCACTACCACCGCCAGCACGCCTGTGAAAAAGCTGCCCGCAAAACCCTGCTTCTCTGCCAGCGTCCCGCCCGCGCTGGTCAGCGTCAGCCCGATCTCGAATTGCCCTGCAAGCGAAAGTCCGAGGAAGAACAGTAGTCCGGCCATTAGCGATAAGAAAACCGGCGACTGAAACTGAAAACCCCATCCCAGCGAAGCTCCTGCCGCGCGCAAACTTAGCAACACGCCCACCAGCGTCCAAAAAGAAACCAGAATTCCCGCGGCATAAATCAGCCCATGCGCCCGCAGCTTCGCACGCTCCTCATTGCCGGAATTCACCAGCGCCAGCCCCTTCAAAAACAGCACCGGAAAGACGCAAGGCATCAGGTTCAGCAGCAGCCCGCCGAGAAACGCTAGGCCTGATATTCGCATGAACTTAATACAAAAAGCAGCAGCCCCTGAACTTGCTGTGGCTTTGCCTGCTCCATTGGAAAGTACTGGCTGTTGATTGAAGGGTACAGGCTTTTCTCTAGAGGGCACGGACTGGTAGGCTGGGGATTTATCCCCGGCAATAGAACCACCAGGATCACCGGGGGCTTTAGCCCCTGAAGCTTGCTTCTCGGCAACTCCCAATGGCAACGCCACAATCTCATACGCCCGCCCGCCAGAGAGTTCCAAAACTCCTTTTAATTGAGCTGGATTTACGGAAAGATTCACGTCTTTCTTTAAGTCAAGAATCAACCCATTCGCCGTCGTCGTCAGCTTTTGCGGCGCAGGATTATCGATGATGTCCTGGTCGGATGGAAAAAATATAGCCTCGCTCTCGCGCTGGCCGGTTTCGACGGTGAGCCGGAAGCCCACTTTGATCGGGTAAAATCCAACATTAAAACCAACAGGAAGAGGCTTGGGAAGGCGGCCTGTAAAACGCAAAATGAGAACCGAAGTGGACACATCGGTCTGAGCCTTGACGGAATGATCGCGAACTTCCCAGTCCATTTCCAGTTCAGCTTTGCCGGGGACGCAACTCTCGCGACAGACCAGCCAATCAACATGAGCGTGGAGAACTGCCAGTCCCGGCTTTGTTGTCTTTGTCACGTTCAGCGTCAATGGAAAGAGAACTTCATTCTCGTAGCCATAGTCCATCAGCGGACCGAGCGGCAACCGCTTCGGAGCAGGAAACTGCAAAGGACCAACTGTAACTCCTGTAGGAAGCGTCCAATGTATATGCGGCGGCTCGCCCGCATCGCCTGGATTCTTCCAATAGATATGCCAGCCCGGTTCCAGCATAAAATAGAGGCCAATTTCTTCATGCAACCCTGAAGAAAACTGGCTCGGAAGATGCAAAAGTTGTACCCGCACGTGGTCCGCATCCACAAAACTCGACGCCGCCCACGCCGGCAGCCCCGCAGCCAACAGCAACGCCACAAGTATCCATCGGAAGCTAACACGAACTAACAAAGAAGTCTCCTCGACACTTGTACTCAGTCTATCGGATTATTGCATTTTTCATTATTCAACCGTGTTATTGCTGTGGTAGGCTCGTTTTACTCCGTGAGCCGCCCCCTTTCCCTTGTTCACGGCTCCCGCGGAGAATCGAGGTAGTGGAGGGTTCCATGTTAGAGGTAAATGAAGCAGTGTGCGCGGTTCGCCGCAGGTTATCCGTTTGGTTTGTCCTGCCGTTGGCGCTTGGCGCAGTCACATTGAGCGCGCCGATGGCGAGAGCGCAGAAGAGTTATGAGCCGGCTTCGATTCACCTGCAGCCGGGTTTGCAGTGCAAAGTATATGAGAATGGAGTGGAAGCCTCGAAGGGCATTCCGCTTGTTACCGATGACGATGGTTACGCGCGCTTCCATGCAGTGCGGGCCGGGTCGGGCGATGCAGTGAAGAGTCTGAAGCTGGACTGCACCGATTCGGCGGGAAAGGCGACAACCCATACCGTCGATCTAACTTCGGCGGAGACCTTTGCTCCGCATCCGGTGAATCTTGCCAACGAGCGCGGCATTGACCGACCGGCGCTGAAGGGCGACCCGCGCAGTTACACTCAGCAGCAGTTGATCGATCAGGGCTACGGATTGCGTCCTGATCCCGAAAAAGACTCGGCGGCTTACGCGCAATGGCTGGAAGTTACTCGCAAGCCCGGTCGAATGCTCGTCGCCAAGCGCCCCAGTATGCACAGTCACACTGTGACTTCCTCGCAGGCACCCTGGTGGGTAGGCAGCGCGATAACCGGCGAGCCGAGCTATGTATCGACACAGGCTGTCTTCAATGTACCCAAGGGCATTCCCGGCGGAGATGGAACCACTACCACCGAGATTGCGATATGGAATGGCCTGGGTGGCTTTGGAACCGGCTCCGGGCTGATCCAGGGCGGTGTGAATGTGGAGACCACGCCCAGCGCCGCAGGCTATGGAACCTGGCGCGAGTATTGCTGTGGCGACCCGGATAGCAACGGCTACGGCGGCGCCTTCGTTCCCAATCCCGGCGACCAGATTTACTCCGAGGAGTGGTACTGCGACTCGCAAGGCAACTTGAATCTGAACGGCGGTTACGGCTGCACGTATCTCTTTGACGAAAACACCGGCGCGATTCTCAGTTGCACCAAGGCCGGCGGCTCTCCCTGTTGGTCAGTGAAGGCCTCGAGCGGCATGACGCTGGGCAAGGCGGCGGAGTTCATCATCGAGAACCAAAGCCCGCAGGTATCGAGTTCATCGACAGCATTCACAGACTTTACGCCCGCGGTGACCATGTCAGGCTCGGCTTATTCTACGAAGACGAACGTCTACTCTCAGACCATCAGCACCGATTCCAACGTAAACCTGCTGACGGACTTTACCAACACCACCTCGCACATCGTCGTGCAGTTAGCCGACTCCAACCAGACCGTCTTCAGCATGGAGGCGACTCAGCCCTCGTATCCTCTCTACTGCCAGGGGCCGCTGAAGACTAGCACCGCGCTGACGCCGCTAACCTCGTACAAGTGGGCGAGCGAAGGGGCGGGCGCAAAGGCTCCGGGACCGGGCGAGTGCGCGTGGGCCGATCGCGGACCGCGCGGCATCGAGATCAAGTCGGGAGACAGCAATGAGATCATGGGCTATCTGAACCAGTTTGCCAATCTCCCCGCCGGCAAGTATATGGAGATCGGCGTCTATCGCGATCCTGACTTCGGCAACGACATGATGGTGACCAAGATCGTCGGCTTCGTGACGCCGCCTTTCTCCGCCAAACCCGTCTTGCCTTAAACCTGATTCCAGCTCCCATCCCTGCTTATGCAGTCAGAGCAGGGATGGGAGCGTAAGTGATCGGATCGCTAGTCCCTAGTCCCTGTCTTTACACATCCAGATCGTCATCCGCCTCAACGGCAACCGCCGTTCCCCGCCGCTTGGCCAGCAGATAGCCGCGCAAAAACGGCTCCAGATAGCCGTCCAGAACCTTGTCCACATCGCCCACTTCAACCTTGGTGCGATGATCTTTGGCAATGCGATACGGCTGCAAAACATACGAGCGAATCTGCGATCCGAAGTTGATTTCGAGCTTCGAGTCCTCCAGCTTCTTGCTCACCGCCCGCTTCTTTTCCAACTCGTACTCGTAGAGCCGCGACCTCAGCATCTTCATCGCCTTGTCGCGATTCTTATGCTGGCTGCGCTCGTTCTGACATTGCACAACAATTCCCGTCGGCAGGTGCGTCATGCGCACGGCGGAGTCCGTCGTATTCACGTGCTGGCCGCCCTTGCCGCCCGAGCGATACGTGTCGATGCGCAGGTCTTCCACCTTCAGGTCCACATGGATCGTCTCGTCGATCTCCGGCGAAACATAGACCGATGCAAAGCTCGTGTGCCGTCGCTTGGCCTGGTCGAAGGGCGAGATGCGCACCAGCCGATGCACGCCGCTCTCGCCGGCCAGTTGCCCAAAAGCATACTCGCCCATGATGGTGAAGGTGGCCGACTTGATACCCGCCTCTTCGCCGTCCTGGTAGTCGTTCATCTCCGTCTTGAAGCCCTGCTGCTCGGCCCAGCGCAGATACATCCTGAGCAGCATCTCGGCCCAATCCTGGCTCTCCGTCCCGCCCGCGCCGGGATGCACGGTGACAATCGCATTCAACGCGTCAGCCTCGCCGTTGAGCATCGTCCGCGCTTCGAGTTCCTCGTTGAAGACGGCCAAAGCCTTGATCTCGCGTTCGATCTCGCCGAGCACGTCTTCGCCTTCGCGGGCCAGTTCTATATAGGTTTCAATCTCGCCCGTTCGGCGCAGCAACTCCTCATCGTCGGCAACCATCGTCTCCAGGCGCTTTTTGTCGCGCATGAGGGGTTTAGTCGCGTTGGGATTGGACCACAGCGCCGGATCGGCCAGCTTGTTTTCTATTTCAGCGAGTTCCCTGCGGATGCGAGCAGGGTCAAAGATACTCCCGCAGGTCGCGCACTTGATCGCGGACGGGAGCATAAGCGAATTCGAGATCGTTCAACGACATGGCTTGGCTCGGACCTGACTTGGTAATGAACTATGAGGCAGCGGCCTCGCGCAGAAGTTTCCTTCCCGACCAGCCAACCAGCCCTAATCCAAGTATGGCACACACCCACGCAAACACGTCGCCGTGAGCCGTATAGAAGGTCACATCGTCGCGAAAGCCGAACTGGGCAGGCAGCGCATCGGCCTGATGCCGTGGAATGCTCTGTCGGACGCGGCCATATGGGTCGATGACCGCTGTAACGCCGTTGTTGGTGTCTCTCAGCAGCCAGCGGCGGTTTTCAATCGCACGCATTCGCGCCATATTCAAGTGCTGCCAGGGCGCGCTGGTGTCGCCGTACCAGCCGTCGTCCGAGAGGTTGACCAGCACCTCCGCGCCCATCCGCGCAAACTCGCGCACCTCGTCGGCAAAGACCGACTCATAGCAGAGAAAGACGCCGTAGCGATGGCCATTCAGCCGGAAGACCTTGCGCTCCTCTCCGCGCGACGTCTCCCCAACATTGGCCGTGAGCGCATGAGCAAAAAACAGCAGCCGCCGGAAGGGAATGTACTCGCCGAAGGGCACGAGGTGAATCTTGTCGTAGCGGCCCACGCGGCTGCCATCCGCGCCGACAACCACAGCAGAATTGTATTCGTGCCAGTGCTGCTCCTCGGCTGCGAACTCCATGCCAATCGCGCCCACCATCAGTGGAGTTTGCTGCTCGCGAGCGATTGCTCCCATCGCCTGCTGAAAGCGAGGATCGTTCTCGAAGAACGGCGCGGGCGACTCCGGCCATGCAATCAGATCAGGATGCGTGGCGTAAGGCGGGCAGACAATTTCGCCCGCCGCCGCGCCGGTCTGAGGCATTCCAGCGATGTAGCCCTTGCACTGCTCACCGGCCAGCCGCTTGAAGTCGGCGATGTGGCTCTCCCACTCGCCAGCGCCCAGCCAGAGATTGTTGCCGGAGACATCGAGATTGGGCTGGACCAGATCGGCAGTAGCCGTGGGCGCGGGCTTTGGCGGCATCACTTGTGTGCCTATGCCAGTGCAAGCAACTCCAATTAAATAGATGCCGAAGACTCGCCAGAACTCCCCGTCGAATAGAGCCTTTAACCTCCATCGCGGTAGCCCTGGCGTAACCGGCAGCCTGGGAACCAGCCTACCGCTGGCAATCAGCGCATTCGCCGCCATCAGTACAAAGCTGATCCCGTAAACCCCAGTCCAGGGCGCAAGCTGCGTCAGCAGCGCATTATCCACCTGCGAGTAGCCAAGCTGATCCCAGGGAAAGCTGGTGATGCGCGCTGCGGCCAGTTCCATCGCAACCCACAAAAAGGGCGCGGCGGCGAGCGCCCAGCGCACACTGCCCGTAGCCCGCCGCACCAGCACAAGGCTCAATCCAAAGAGTCCGAAGTATAGCCCCAGATAAAGGCTGAAGGCCACGAGCAGCAGCGTCGGCGCGCCCCACGGCATATCGCCGTAATGCGCCATCGTGTCGCGCACCCAGTAGCAGTTGCCGCCGTACCACAGCACACCGCAGAGATAGCCGAGCAGAAATCCGCGACGTAACGAATAAGGCTTTCCAACGCATCTTTTTGAAAGCAAAGCCCATAGCAGCGGAACCAAAGCAAACCAGGCAAAGATCGCCCGCCATGCCGGCAACGGTCCGGCCAGCGGAAACGGTAACTCCAGCAGGCCGGCGGAGAGACCGGCCGCAGCCCACAACTTCCAATCTTGCAACTTCCAGCGCGCGCGCTCCATACTCCGCCGAGTGTATCGCATGAGGCTCTTACCCGCTCAATCCTTCCCGTAAGACAAAAATTCTGCCTAATTCCCAGTGCTTCGTTTATCCTGTTCTCATCATCAGGCTTTCTCGCAGACTCAACCGCTCTTTGCGGGTTGCCTGTGGCGCTGCCCAGACTGAACGACAAATAGTCAGGAGCATAACTCCGAAAATGAAATCTGAAATCATCGCCGTCGGCTCTGAGATGCTCACCCCTGTTCGCCAGGACACCAACTCCCTCTATCTCACCGAAAGGCTCAACGAACTCGGCGTCACCGTTGCCTTCAAGACCATCGTCGGCGACCGTCAGAGCGATCTGATCAGCGTACTGCGTGCCGCTCTTCTGCGCACCGACATTGTTATCGTCATGGGCGGTCTCGGCCCCACCGAAGACGACCTCACCCGCGAGGCCGTCGCCGAAGCCCTAACGCTCTCGCTGCGCCGCGCCCCAGAGCAAGTGGCCGCTCTTGCCGCGCGCGCCGCCACCTGGCGCATCCCCATGCCGACGAACAATCTCAAACAGGCCGACGTCCTCGAAGGCGCAACCATCTTGCCCAACCCTATGGGCAGCGCCCCCGGCCAGTGGCTCGACACCACTTACGAAGGCTATCGCAAACTGCTCATCCTTGTTCCCGGCCCTCCTGGCGAGTGCCGCCCGCTCTTTGACGCCGAGTGCATTCCCCGCCTGCGCGAGTTGCTGCCAAAGCGAGCCATCGCCAAACGCACCTTGCGCGCCGCCATGATCCCCGAGTCGAAGGCCGACGAGCTGCTTTCGCCCATCTACCGCGAATACAAGGACGTCGAGACCACCATACTCGCCCACGCCGGCGACATTCAGCTCACCCTGCTCTGCGCCAAGCCCAAGCTCGAAGCGGCGCAGAAGCGTGTCGATGAGCTGGCCACCCGGCTCGAAGAGGCACTCGAAGACTGGCTCTACTCCTCCGGCGGAGCATCGTCCGAATCTCTGGAGCAGATCGTCCTCTTCCATCTCGGCATTCATGGCGCCACGCTCGCGGTCGCCGAAAGCTGCACAGGCGGCATGATCGCCCAGCGCATCACCTCGGTTCCCGGCAGTTCACGCGCCTTTATCGGCGGCGCCATCGTCTACTCAGACGAACTCAAAACCGCCTTCGCCGGCGTCCCTCCCGATCTGATCGAGCGCCAGGGCGAAGTCTCTGCTGATGCCGCTGAAGCTCTCGCTTACGGCATCCGCCGCCACACCGGCGCAACCATCGGCCTGGGCGTCACCGGCGTCGCAGGCCCCACCGGCGGCACGGACGCCACGCCCGTCGGACGCGTCTACATCGCCCTCAGCGACGAAAAGAAGACCGACTCCATCGAGCGCACCTTCCGAGGCGACCGTCAGCGCATCCGCGAATGGGCCACCCAGCAGGCCCTCGACCTCATCCGGCGCAGACTCCGGTAGCCATTAATCGGAGAGTCAACAGGCGTCTGGGCACGTATTCACAGGCTGCGGAAAAACTCCTTGGATACTCAAAAAGCGTCAGGGCGCGACTGTAGGTCAGGGCTTTAGCCCCTGAAGGAAGGTTCGCGGCGGAAAACAGCATACCGCAGGCCCTAAACCCCGTTTGCATATAATTACCCTCACCTGGCGCACAATCAACCCATGACCACCAACCAAATCCACGGGCTTTTTTACTGACAACTGACAACTGTAAACTGAGAACTTTGAGGGGTACCCCCCACCCCCCTCCTATATTTATTTTCGGCCCTGTTTCCTTGCTGATAATTTAAGCAAGTGCGAGAACAAGACATTTTTTCAACAACATACGCGAAGGACCATACCAGCATTTGAGATTACGGAAATCCGTCTGTCTTTTGCTTTGCATATTATTTCCCGCGAATCTTCACTTATTCACTCCTTCACTTCTTCACTATTCACTTCTTTACTCATTCACTTATTCACTCATTCACTCATTCACTATTCACTGCCTTCGGAACCTTTTGCCTGTCGCCCGCGTAGAATAGAGAGCGATGAAGGGCTTTCGCAGCGCACATTTCGCCGTTCTCCTGCTGCTTCTGGCAGCTTGCTTTGCAGTTTTTGCCCTCGCTGCACAAGCCGAACGGGTTGAAGACCTTCCGCAGCCAACCGATTACGTCAGCGACTTTGCCCATGTGCTTTCTCCTCAGGCAGTTGCACGGTTGGACTCGGTCTGCTCCCAGCTTGACCACTCGCCGGCTAATGCGCAGATCGCAGTTGTCACCATTCGTACGCTGGATGGCGCTGACCCGGCTGAGTTTACCAACGCGCTCGAAGACAAGTGGAAGATGGGCCGCAAGGGTTCGGATCGCGGCGTACTGGTTTTTCTCGCGGTCGACGACCACAAGCGCCGCATTGAAGTGGGTTACGGCCTGGAAGGCATTTTGCCCGACGGCAAGCTGGGCGACATTGGCCGCGAGATGGTTCCCGATCTCCGGGCCAACGACTTTGACGGCGCTGTGACGCTGGCCGTGGGCGAAGTCGCGCAAGTGATCGCCGCCGACGCAAAGGTTACTCTGAACGATGCGCCGGTGTTGGCCATGCAGCCAGCGGCTCGAATGCATCACAGTCCAGCCTTCGGCAAACTGATTCTGCTCGTCTTTCTGTTGATCTTCTTTGGCGGTTCATCGCTCTTTCGAATGCTGCTGGGATTTGGTCTACTGGGCAGTCTCGGTCGCGGGTACAGGAGCGGTGGCTACGGCGGAGGATTCGGAGGTGGTTTTGGAGGCTTTGGCGGCGGCGGCTTCGGCGGAGGCGGAGCCGGAGGAGACTGGTAGATTTTCAAGTTTATTGAACAGGCTTGCCTGAGGCAAGCCGGAGGAGAAGAGAACTCTATGAGCAAGGGATTGAAGATAGCGTTGGCGGTGGTTGCCGGTCTGTTTTTACTGGTGATTTTGGTTGCGGGCGCGGCCTTTTCCAGCTACGTGAGCGCCAAGAACCAGATGGTGGCCAAAGAGGAGAGTGTGAAGACCGCATGGTCGGATGTGGATGTGCAGTTGCAGAGGCGGCTGGACCTGATTCCCAATCTGGTGGAGACCGTCAAGGGCTTTACCAAAGAGGAGAGCACGGTCTTTGGCGACATAGCCAACGCGCGTGCCGGAATGCTGAATGCGCAGGGACCGGCGGGCAAAATCGCGGCCAACGGCAAGCTCGATTCGGCGATTGGCCGACTTCTGCTGCTGACGGAGAACTATCCGCAGTTGCGGTCAAGCGAGCAGTTCATGCGCTTGCAGGATGAGCTGGCGGGGACCGAGAACCGCATTGGCGTGGCGCGCAAGCGTTACAACGATGCGCTGCGCGACTACAACACTTTCGTGCGCCAATTTCCCAACAGCATTTGGGCGGGCATTGCGGGCTTCCAGGTGAACAACGCCTTCTTCGAGGCCAGCGAAAGTGCGCGCACTGCTCCTTCGGTCAAGTTCTAGGCACCTGCGGTGCGGCCAGCCGCTTGCTATCCGCTCGCACTGAGTTCGTGGTTTCCCATTCTTTCCGCAGAAAAAAAGCGGAAATATGGGGCACGGAGCAGCGAAATCACTTTTGCTTTTTGGCAGGTGGAATGGCAACCTCAAAAAGCATAAAAAGCGAGGAAGAACCCGCTTGTTGCTCGACTGCGGACTCTTCCTCGCTTTGTTTTGATTCAGCTCTTGCAAGCTCAATCGATTCGTTGTCTGGCAGTCGGGTCTACGGAGTTACAAAGCTCCACTGCTGCCATGCGCTGCCGGCGTAAGGATACTGGTCG
>Ga0181520_10002432_pt1 | contig 34525 bp, 24 predicted proteins | sample PEATcosm2014_Bin_29_FD_132451 | JGI IMG/M metagenome (GOLD analysis project Ga0181520, IMG submission 132451) | Peatland microbial communities from MTU Mesocosm Facility, Houghton, MI, USA - PEATcosm2014_Bin02_30_metaG | ecosystem: Environmental > Terrestrial > Soil > Wetlands > Peat | place...
ATCCCTAATCCCTAATCCCTAATCCCTAATCCCTAATCCCTAATCCCTAATCCCTAATCCCTAAACTCCGTCTCACTGTTGCTGCGACTGCTGAATCTGCAACAACGGCTCGGCCGGAGGCGGAGGAGCCTGCGCTTTCTCCACCAGCATCGACCAGTCCTCAGGAATCGGCAGCTCCCGATCCAGATCCGGCGCCGCATCCGACGCCGTCACCTGCACCGCCACATACAGCTCGCTGTCCGTCCGCCCGCGGAACAACCCCCGCGTCGGCGGCACATCCGCGTAATCCCGCCCCAGCGCTGTGCGAATATGCCGGTCCCGCGCTACCAGCGCATTCGTCGGATCGAACCCCACCCACCCCAGCGCCGGCAGAAACGCCTCCACCCACGCGTGCGTCGCGCTCGACGTCGACCGGTCGTGATCCTCGCTCCCGTGATACAAATACCCGCTCACGTACCGGCACGGAATCCCCACATGCCGCACCAGCGCGATCATGATGTGCGCAAAATCCTGGCACACCCCCTGCCGCGTCTCCAGCGCCTCGTCGATCGGCGAATCCACCTGCGTACTCTTCTTCTCATAGCTGAAGCAGTCATACAGCCGCGTCTTGATCTCGTGCAGCAGCTGCAGCGGATCGTCGCGCCGCACCACCTCCAGCTCCCCCGCAAGTTTCAGCAGCGCCGGCGTCGGCTTCGCGAATTCGCTCGGCAGCAGCATCTCCCAGTAGTCGCCCTCGGCCACCAGCGCATCCAGCTCCTTCCACGCTTCCGGCCCCAGTGTGGTGGGAATCGTAGCCAGCGGCTGATGCTCCACCACCGACTCCGCCACGATCACCAGCTGCCCATGCCGCCCCGGTATATCGAAGTGGTGAATGTTATTTCCCAGATGATCGCGATACGTGAACACCCGGCATCGCGGGCTCACCGACAACGTAAACGACAGGCATCGCTGGTTGCTGTCGCTCCTCGGATGCATCCGCACTTCCATCGTGCTCTCGCTCACCGTCCGCGAGTAGAGGAACTTCGTCAGGTGCCGCACAAAATAAAAATGCATCGCTTACGAACCTCCAGAGCGTGCCTTCTTTTTCCTGCCCCGATGTAGCCGCACGCCACCGTCTTTGAAAGGGCACGGCTTCAGCCGTGCCATTAACTTTCCACTTACGCGGGGCTTTAGCCCCTGCGGGATGGGTTCTCTCTCCTGCCGGAGCTTCCTACACCGCCAGTGCCGTTTCCACCGAGTACTGGATATAAACGGCGTAAATCAAATCGTGAATCTCCCTGCACTGCTCCAGAATCCGCCGCAGGTACCGTATCGGCTCCTGCGCCAGAATCTCTCCGACCTGCGCAAATCCCAGCGTCGCCTTCAGCCGTCCCGCCACTCGCATCAGCTCGCCCCCGTGCTGCGTCCGCGTATGCTGCTGGATCGCCTCCAGCGCATTGTGCAGCGCATCCACCGCAAAGCGCACCGAGTGCGGAAAATCCGGATCGAGCAGCAAAAACTCCAGGATCCGCTCATGGGTCAGATCCGCCGTGTGCACCCGGCAAAACGCCTCGAACGCCGTACACACTCGCAGCAGTCCCACCCACTCCAGATACTCGCTCGCATCATCGGAGTCTTCGCCGAGAAAAACTTCGCGCTCGTAAACATCCAGCAGCGTCGTCAGCGACCACGCCCGCTCCAGATACTTCCCCGCCCGAAGAACATGCCATCCCTCGCCGTGGCTCAGCGTCGTATCCGTCACCCCCTGGAAAAGGTGAACCCCATCGATGATCGTCGGCAAAAACTCCGCCAGGTTTCTCTCCGAAGGCGACGCCGTCCTCAGCCGGCTGATCTCATGAAACAGCCCGTTCAGCCGCTGCCACTGTTCCGTGCTGATCTCATCGCGAATCTGCCGCGCATTCTCCCGCGCTCCAAAAATACACGCCGTAATCGACGCATGCTTCGTCGTATCGAAACACAGCGCGTGCACCAGCGCCGTGACTCCCAGCCACCGCGCCGGCTCACCGTCCCCATCGTGATCGTTGTGCCAGCCCACTCCCTGCGCCGATCCGACCGCCGTCAGCACCCGCTGCCACCGCCGCTCCGCGCTCACCCGAGAACGGTCCAGCATCAACCCCATGTTGATGTCGATCAGCCGCGCCGTATGCTCGGCCCGCTCCAGATACCGGCTCGTCCAGTACAAACTATCCGCCACCCGCGAAAGCATCTCTAGTCACGCTCCAGAACGACGTCACCACTACCCACGACCACCTAATAGCTAGAAGCTAAAAGCTAAAAGCTGCTACTGAACGCTGTCCGCTGAACGCTGTCCGCTAGCTTCAGCTCCCCAGCACCCACGTATCCTTGCTCCCCCCGCCCTGCGACGAGTTCACCACCAGCGATCCCTGCCGCAGCGCCACCCGCGTCAAACCGCCCGGCACAATCGTCACCTTGTCCCCAAACAAAATGTACGGCCGCAAATCCACGTGCCGCGGCCCAATCGACCCATCCTCCAGCAAACAAGGCGCGCGCGAAAAACAAAGCGTCGGCTGCGCAATATAATTCCTCGGATCGGCATCGATCCTCCGCTTGAACTCCTCCCGCTCCGCCGCCGAACTCTGCGGGCCCACCAGCATCCCATACCCGCCCGACTCGCCTACCGCCTTCACCACCAGCTTCTCCAGATTCTCCTTCACGTGCGACCGCTGCTTTGCATCCGTCAGCAGATACGTCTCCACGTTGTTCAGAATCGGCTCCTCGCTCAGGTAATACTGGATAATCGCCGGCACATACGCATACAGCGCCTTATCGTCCGCCACCCCTGTCCCAAACGCATTCGCCAGCGTCACATTCCCCGCGCGATACGCATTGAACAGGCCCGCCGCCCCCAGGATCGACTCACTCCGAAACGCCAGCGGATCGATAAAGTCGTCATCTACGCGCCGGTAGATCACATCCACGCGCTTCAGCCCCGCCGTCGTCCGCATATAAACCACGTTGTCGTGGATGACGAGGTCCCGCCCCTCCACCAGTTCCACGCCCATCTGCCGCGCCAGCCACGTGTGCTCGAAATATGCCGAGTTATAAACTCCCGGCGTCAGCACCACAATCGTCGGCTCCGGCCGCCCCTCCGGCGCCAGCGACCGCAGCGTCGCCAGCAGCGCCTGCGGATAATGATCGATCGGCCGCACCCCGTAATCGCGAAACAAACTCGGCAGCGTCCGCTTCATAATCCGCCGGTTCGTCAGCATGTAGCTTACCCCCGACGGCACCCGCACATTGTCCTCGAGCACCACATACTCGCCGCTTTCGAGCCGCAGCAAATCTGTGCCTGCAATGGCTACATATACATTGCGTGGAACCCGCAGCCCGCGCATCTGCCGCCGGAACTGCTGGCAGCTGTACACCACCTCCCGCGGCACCACCCCCTGCGCCAGAATCTTCTGGTCGTTATAAACATCGTGCAGAAAAAGATTCAGCGCCGTAATCCGCTGCGTCAGCCCCCGCTCGATCCGGTCCCACTCCTCGCCCGTCACCAGCCGCGGAATCAGGTCGTACGGAAAAATCCGCTCCGTCCCCTCTTCGCGCCCATAAACTGTAAAGGTGATTCCCTGCATCAGGAACGACGCGTCCGCCGACTGCTTTCTCCTCCGAATCTCCTCCGGCGGGAGCGTTGTCAGCTCATGGAACAGCGCCGCATAATGCGGGCGTATCGCCCCGTCCCCGTCGAACATCTCGTCGAAGGCGGCGTCCATGAAGTATTCGCGAAGAAGCGGGTGATCCTGCGCACCCCGCAGAGGCGTCGTTGTCATACCAGTCCGTTATTCGGATGCCGAATCTCTGAATCAGACAAGCTCGGTCGTACCGTTTCGGACGGGGAAACCCGCACGCTTCAGACGAGGAAACGTATCTTCTTGTACCACGACCGGGAAGGCCCGAGGAAATTGCTTTGGTTAATGGTTTCATCCCACATCGCACAAGAACACAGAGTCCGTGTTACACTGAATCAGTGTCATGAAAACCGCACTCCGTAACGTCACCCTCACTCTGGAAGAAGATGTTGCCCGCTGGGCTCGCCTTGAAGCCGCCCGCCAGGACACGAGCGTTTCCCGGCTTCTGGCCGGCATTCTCAAACAGCGCATGATGGAAGCCGACAACTACGAGAAGGCAAAGCGCCGCTACCTCTCCCGTCCAGCCTTTCTGAAGTCGGACGGCAAGTACCTCTCACGCGAGGAAGTACATGACAGGGACCGTCTTCGTTGATACCAATGTCCTGATTTACGTCAGGGAAGAGCACCACCCTCTGAAACAACAAAAGGCAATCTCCTGGATGCGCCATTTGTGGGACAGCGACAACGGCCGTATCAGCTTCCAGGTCCTGCAGGAATATTTCAATAAGATGGTCCAAAAGAAGACTGGCTTCGCAGAACAAGCCCGCGCCGACGTGCGCGATCTCCTCGCGTGGAATCCAGTCACGGTGAACGCTTCACTTCTGGAGCGCGCCTGGAAGATACAGGACCGTTATCGGTTGTCCTTTTGGGACTCCCTCATCGTCGCCGCAGCCAGGACCGCCTCCTGCCGCTGGCTCCTCACCGAAGACCTCCAGTCGGGCCAGAATCTCGACGGTGTTACCATCGTCGATCCGTTTCTGACAGCGCCCGGCCAGCTTCCCGCATAGATTTACCTATTCCCTATTCTCTGTTCCTGTTCCTGCTTCACCACCACTCCACCCTCCATCACAAACCCAACTCGCTCCACCGCCGTAATATCCTCCAGCGGATTTCCCGGAACTGCCACCACATCCGCGTAGTATCCCGCCTTCAGCTCCCCAATCTGCCCCTGCCACCGCAGAATCTGCGCGCCGTTCAAATAATCCGCCTGCAGCACCGCCGCCGGCGTCATCCCATACCGCACCATCAGCTCCAATTCCTTCGCCTGCGTCCCATGCGGAAACGGCCCCACATCCGACCCCACCGCCATCGGAACCCCCGCCGCCACCTGCCGCTTGAATTCGTGAATCTTGTACTCCAGCATCGTGTGCTCGCGCGCCGCCGCCTCGGGCGAAGCCGCATGCTCTGCAAAATACTCAAAAATCGTGAACGTCGGCACCGCCGGAATGTGCTTCTCCTTCATCAGCCGCATCGTGTCGTCGCTCAGCTGCGTCGCGTGGTCAATCGACGCCACCCCCGCCTCCGCCGCATACAGAGTCCCCGGCTCACCCTGCGCATGCACGCCCACATTCGTCCCCAGCCGCGCCGCTTCCTCCACACCAGCCTTCAGTTGCGCCTCCGTATATTGATATGGCGTATGAAACTCCCAAAACTCCGGATCGCCCGAGACCGGCGGCATCCCCGGCTGTCCGCCCGCAACCATAGAGTCCGGCCCCGTCTCATACATCTTCACAAACGTCGACCCCTGCTTGTGCTGCTCGCGAATCACCGCGACAATCTCATCCGCCGTGTTCGCATAGTCCGCGTTGCTCAGCACATGCTGCGCAGGATTGAACCGGTTCGCATCCTCATGCCCGCCCAGAATGTCGACCGCATTCCCGCTGATCCGCAACCGCGGTCCCAGAATCAGTCCCTGATCAATCGCCAGCATCACCGCCGTGTCCGCCGAACCCGCACCCTCCGTCCCCATATCGCGCTCCGCCGTGAAACCCGCCATCAGGTCCGCTTTCGCCGCCAGCGCCGCGATGATCGTCCGCTCCGGCACGCCCTCCTCCACCGTCTGCAAATCCTCCGCGCCCGGATGCAAAAATAAATGCACGTGCGCGTCGATCAACCCCGGCATCAGCGTCATGTCGCCTAAGTCAATCACCTCAGCCCCCGCGGGATGCTCAACCGACGTCCCCGCCGCGACGATCCGCTCACCCTCCACCAGCACCTCACCTGGCGCAACAATCTTCCCCGCCGCAACATCGAACAGCCGTGCTGCATGCAGCACAATCACTTGCTCCTGCGCCTTCAGCCCGGCCGATGCCTTCGGTGCCCATGCCACTGCATAACCGCCAACCATCGCCACCGCCACCAGCCATCCGCATCTCATCATTCGTTCCATCCCTAAGCCTTAAACTCTAATCCCAAAACTCTAAACTCTAAAACTCTCCCGCCCCCGCTCCTGTACCCTGTCCCCCGCACCCTGTACCCTGTACAGAAATGGATTCTCCCGCCATCTCCATCCGCAACCTCACCCGCCGCTTCGGCTCCTTTACCGCTGTCGATAACATCACCCTCGACGTCGCCCCGGGTCAGTTCTTCGGCTTCCTCGGTCCCAACGGCGCCGGCAAATCCACCACCATCAAGATGCTCACCGGCCTCCTCGCCCCCACCTCCGGCCACATCGAAATCCTCGGCCTTGACTTCGCCACCGACCCGCTCGATGTCAAGCGCCAGATCGGCGTCGTCCCCGAAGGCCTCGCCCTCTTCGGCCGCCTCACCGCCTCGGAATACCTCCGCTTCGTCGGCCGCATGTATGGACTCGATCGCGACACCACCAACAGCCGCACCGACGAGCTCCTCGACTTCATGAACCTCGCAAACGAACCCAAAAAGCTAGTCACGGACTTTTCCCACGGCATGCAGAAAAAGCTCGCCCTCGCCGCCGCCGTCATCCACGGCCCCCGCATCCTCTTCCTCGACGAGCCCTTCGAAGGCGTTGACGCCATCGCCGCCGGCACCCTCAAAGCCATGCTCCAGCGCATGACCGAGCGCGGCGCCACCATCTTCCTCACCTCGCACGTGCTTGAAATCGTCGAGCGCCTGTGCAGCCACGTAGCCATCATTCATCAGGGCCGCCTCGTCGCCAACGGCTCGCTCGACGAGCTCCGCGCCGGTGTTGCCGCCAGCGAACTTGTTCGCGCGGGTGGTAGCCTCACCGGCCCGCAGCCCGAAGAAAAACTCACCCTCGAAGAGCTCTTCCTCCGCATCGTCGGAGGCGCCGGTGCCGGAACACCCGACGAAGCCCTGCAGGAGCTTTCATGGCTGGCGTAGCTCCGCCGTCTCCGCAAAAATCCATCCACGGCGGCCTCTTCTCGCCGCTCGCCCGCGGCCAATACGCAGCGCTCGTCCGGGTCCAGACCCGCATGTTCGTCAACTCGCTCCGCACCAAACGCGGGAGCTTCGAACTTGGCGCTCACATCCTCGTCTTTCTCATCTTCAGTCTCATCGCCTGCGGCCCCGCCTTCGGGCTCGGCTTCGGCGCCTGGGTCGCAGTCACCCACGGCCGCATCCTCGGAATCTCTGTGTTGCTGTGGGTGCTCTTCCTGGCATGGCAGTTCTTCGCCGCTCTCGCCCCCGCCCTCGGAGGTCAGAACCCCGAACTCAGCCACCTGCTGCGCTACCCCGTCAGCTTCGGCTCATGGATCGTGCTCTACCTCGTCTACGGCCTCGCCGCTCCCTCTACGCTCATCGGCATCATCTGGGCCACCGCCATCGGCATCGGTATCAGCATCGCCCGCCCCGACCTCTTTCTCTGGACCGCATGCACGCTCGCCCTGTTCATCTTCTTCAACCTCCTGCTCGCCCGCATGATCCTTGCCTGGATCGAGCGCTGGCTCGCTCAGCGACGCACCCGCGAAATCGTCACCGCCATCTTTCTGTTTCTGGCCCTTGCCGCCCAGGTGTTCAATCCCGCCTATCGCCAGAATCCTTACAGCCGTCCGTTGTCCCATGTCCAAAGCAAGACCGCCAACCGCGTCGCAAGCCGCTTCATGGAAGCGCAAAAAGTCTTTCCACCGGGCCTCGTCATCAATTCGATCAACCTCAGAGCGCAGCATCGCCCGCTGCAGGCTTCCGAAGATTTCCTCTGGCTGGGCGTCTACACCTTTGGCGCGGGAGCGCTTCTTGCTCTGCGCCTGCGCTCGGAAAGCCGCGGCGAGAATCTCAGCGACGCCCCCCGTCGATCAACCACAGCACTGCGCAAAGTCCGCCGCCGGCCAGCCCTGGATTTTTCCGGTCCGCTTTTCTCCGGCCCCATCGCCGCCGTCTTTGAAAAAGACCTGCGCTACCTCATGCGCAGCGGCCCCATGCTTTACAATCTCGCGGCCCCCCTGGTCATGGTCTTCCTTTTTGGCGGCATGGCCCGCGGAGGCCAGTTCTCAGGCGTGCGCTCCCGGTACGCCCTCCCCATCGGAATGGTGTGGGCCTTCTTCGGCCTCGCACGCCTCATCTGCAACAATCTCGGCATGGAAGGCGACGGCATTCAGTTCTACTTCCTTTCGCCTACCCCCATGCGCACCGTTGTCCTCAGCAAGAATGCTCTGCACTTCGTCCTGTTTCTGCTGGAGATTGCGCTGATCTCCGCCGTCGTCGTCTTCCGCTTCGGCCTTCCATCACCCAGCATGGCCACGGATACACTCGCCTGGCTCATCTTTGCCGTCCCGGCGAACTTTGCCGTCGGCAATCTGCTTTCCATCACCATGCCCTACCGCATCAATATGACGCGCATCCGGCGCGAGACCGGTGCCCTGGGCAACGGCCTCACCAGCCTGATCACGCAACTCGGGCTGGTCGCCGTCGGCGCTCTCGTTCTCGTGCCCTGCGCCCTCATGGGACACTCGTTGCTGGCCGCGCCCGTCTTTCTCGCGCTCGCCGCTATCAGCCTGTTCGTCTATTGGCGCGTTCTCGGCAACGTGAACCGCATGGTCCAGTCCCGCCAGGAATCCCTCACCCTCGAAATCATGAAAACCACCTAACCCGGCAGGACTCCTTCGGCGGTCCGTTGTAGATAGGAGGACGTTGTTTCTAATCCCTAATCCCTAATCCCTAAACTCTAATCCCTGCTCCTAAACCAGCTCGTGCCCCGCGAAGAAATACCCAATCTCAAACTGCGCCGTGTCCTCGGCATCTGAGCCGTGAATCGCGTTCTCCTCAATCGACCCCGCATACTTCTTCCGAATCGTCCCCTCTTCCGCGTTCGCGGGATTCGTCGCGCCCATCAGCTTCCGCAGATCGGCAATCGCGTTCTCCTTCTCCAGCACCAGCGCCACAATCGGCCCCGATGACATGAACCTGGTCAGAGAATCGAAGAACGGCCGCTCCCTGTGCACGTAATAAAACCCTTCGGCCTGCCACTTCGAGATCGACAGTTTCTTCATCGCAACAATTTTGAACCCGGCCTTCTCAATCTCCGCGAGAATCGCTCCCGCATAACCCTTCCGAATCGCATCAGGCTTAATAATGCTGAACGTACGCTGGCTCAACGGCTGAATCTCCCATAAGTAATGTGTGTTACCAGTGTAGAGCAGGCTTCCATGCGAGCCTGAGCTATCATCAATTCACGTCATGGCCGCTTCTGCCAAAACCATCGTCGATTCGCTCCGCGAGATCGCCCAGGACATCCTGGTTCCCGAAGTGAAGTCGATCAAGGTCTCGCTTGAGGCCCTGCGCACTGAAATGCACTTGGGAGACGAAAACCTCCGCGATTCCCTCGATTCACTTCGGGCCGAAATGCAGATCCGTGACAATAAGCTGCAGGAGTCCGTCGACGCCCTGCGGGAAGAGATGAAGCTCCGCGACGATCGCCTGCATACCGAACTGCGCCTGCGTGACGAACGGATGCAGGAGTCGGTTCGCACCCTCTCTCAGAAGCTCGATTTCGCCATCGACATCCGTGAACGCCTCGCCGTCCTCGAAGCTCGCCTGCCTCGCCAATGAACACCGAACGCCTGCAGACTCCGGATTGGTTGGCTAACAGCTAGTAGCTAAAAGCTGCTTCACGCCTTGCCCACCACCCGAGCCACCGTCTCCCCAATCGCCGCCGGCGTTTCTACTACATGAATCCCCGCCGCCGTCAGCGCCTTCATCTTCTCCGCGGCCGTTCCCTGTCCGCCCGAGATGATCGCCCCGGCGTGCCCCATCCGTCGCCCCGGCGGAGCCGTCTGCCCCGCGATGAATCCCACCACCGGCTTCCTGACGTGTTGCTTGACGTAATCGGCCGCAGTTTCTTCAGCGGTCCCGCCAATCTCGCCAATCAGAATAATTGCCTCAGTCTCCGGGTCCTCATTCAGCAGCTTCAGCGCATCCACATGGGTCGTGCCCACAATCGGATCGCCCCCGATCCCAATCGCCGTCGACTGCCCAATCCCGCGCTGCGTCAGCTGATACACCGCCTCGTACGTCAGCGTGCCCGAGCGCGACACAATCCCGATCGAACCCTCTTTGTGAATCCGCCCCGGCATGATCCCGACCTTCGCCTTCCCCGGCGAAATCACTCCCGGGCAATTCGGCCCAATCAGCCGCGAGCTGGAATGCTTCAGCACGCTCCACACCTTCACCATGTCGTTAATCGGGATCCCTTCCGTGATGCAGATGATCAGCGGCACGCCCGCGTCATTCGCCTCGAGAATCGCATCGGCGGCAAACGGCGGCGGCACAAAAATCACCGTGGCATTCGCGCCCGTCTTCTCCACAGCATCGTGCACCGTGTCGAAAACCGGCCAGCCCTCATGCGTCGTCCCGCCCTTCCCCGGCGTCACGCCGCCCACTACCTTCGTCCCGTACTCCGCACAACCCTTCGCGTGAAAAGTTCCCTCACGCCCAGTAATCCCCTGCACGATCAGCCGCGTATTCTTATCCACTAAAACAGCCATTGAAAGGTCCTCAGTTCTTAGTTGTCAGTCCCCGGTTGTTGTCCATCTCGCAACAAGGACTGCAAAAGCCCGTTCAGCATCCTGCCGACCTCGTGCGACAACGACTCAGCCATCTCCAGGTTCTTATGAGCAGTTAAGTTTAGACGCGAAGCGATAATAAGTTGAGTCTGAATCTCGCAGTTTGACCCGCGCGCCACATTCAAAAATTGTCGAAATTCCTTCTTGCTTCCTCGTCCCGCTCCTTCAGCGATGTTGCTTGCGACCGATACCGCCGCCCTTCGTAGCTGCGATGTTAATCCGTATATTTCTTTTCTCGGGAAGCTCTCCGTTAGCTCGTAAACGGAGACAGTCATATCTACCGCCCGCTGCCACACAATCAAATCCAGAAACGACTTCCCCATTTCTCCTCCTCTGCACGAACCAACCGACTGGGGACTGGGGACTAACCACTCACAACTAGCTTTTCGCGGCCTTCACGACCAACTCGGCAGCCTCTTTCATCGTTGACCCAACCAGGAACTTCAATCCCGAATCCTTCAAAATCTTCCGCCCCTCTTCCACATTCGTGCCTTCCAGCCGCAGCACTACCGGCACCTTCACGTTCAGATTCTTTGCCGCCTGCACCACTCCGCTTGCCAGCGTATCCACCCGCAAAATTCCACCAAAGATATTGATGAACACCGCCTGCACTCCCTTGTCCGACAGCAGAATCTCAAACGCGTGCTCAATCTGCTGCTGATTCGCGCCCCCGCCCACATCCAGAAAATTCGCCGGCATCCCGCCCGCGTACTGGATGATGTCCATCGTCGCCATCGCAAGGCCCGCGCCGTTCACCATGCACGCAATGTTGCCGTCCAGCTTGATGTAGTTCAGCGCGTACTTCGACGCCTCCACCTCCAGCGGATCCTCCTCCGCCACATCGCGCAGCTCCTTCAAATCCCGGTGCCGGAACATCGCGTTGTCATCGAAGTTGATCTTGCAGTCCAGCGCAAACAGCTTGTCGTCCTTCGTCGTGATGAATGGATTGATCTCCAGCAGCGAAGCATCCGTGTCGATGTAGGCCCGGTAGATCCCCATCATGAACTTCACCGCGTCGGCAATCTGCGCAGGCTTCAGCCCCAGTGCAAACGCCAGCTCCCGCGCCTGGTAGGGCTGGAACCCGACCCTCGGATCGATGTACGCCTTATAGATCGCCTTCGGATCTTTCGCCGCGACCTCCTCGATCTCCATCCCCCCCGCCTGCGACGCCATAAACACCAGCTTCGCCGCCGCCCGATCCAGCACGATCCCCAGGTACAGCTCCCGATCGATCGCCGCCGTCTCCTCGATCAGCAGCCGCTGCACCTTCTGCCCCAGCGGACCCGTCTGGTGCGTCACCAGCTGCATGCCCAGAATCTGCTCCGCATACAACTGCGCCTCATCGATGGTCTTCGCGACCTTCACGCCGCCACCCTTGCCGCGCCCGCCCGCGTGAATCTGCGCCTTCACCACCACGCCCTTCGCGCCGCCACTGAACAGACGTCTCGCAACCTCCAGCGCCTCATCCAGCGTGTTCGCGACCTCGCCGTGCGGAACCGCCACGCCATACTTCGCCAGAATGTCTTTCGCCTGATATTCGTGAATTTTCATATAAGGTCTTCAGAAGAAATCAACACAAATTCGGTAACTCCGATTGAGCTGCTGTCCTGAAAGGGCACGGCTTCAGCCGTGCCGCCAAGATGAGTGAGAAAAACCGGCTTCAGCCGCTGAGGGAAGGTTCTCGAAGGATTAATCGGACCCTCCCTGGTTTTCAAAACAAATCGACACAATTAAGTCCAGAAGGAATCAATGTCAACTTGGCGCCGACCTCGTTCTCCTCGGCCGCGCATTTCTGCGCGAGCCAATCCCGCCAAAGCAGAATGATCAGTGTAGCGAACGCATCTCGCACCGGCAAACCTGTTAACCACATCGCCTCGAAACCGCAATTCCTTCCGCTGAAGATCGTCTCTATGCGCTACACTGGCGCTCTCCTCCAGTCCAGTCGTTTCCTCCCTCGGGCCACGTTGTTGTTTCCTTGCTGCCGCCACCGGCAGTTGCGATTGCTTTTCAGTTTCCTCAGGAGGGAAAGATGAATCTCAGCAAAAGTCTCTTCGCCGAATTCTTCGGCACCGCATGGCTGGTCTTCGGCGGATGCGGCTCCGCTGTTCTTGCCGCCGCTTTTCCAGGCCTCGGCATCGGCTTCGCCGGCGTCGCGCTCGCCTTCGGCCTCACCGTGCTCACCATGGCCTATGCCATCGGCCACATCTCCGGATGCCACCTCAACCCCGCCGTCTCCGTCGGCCTGGTCGTCGGACGCCGCTTCCCGCTCGCCCATCTGCTGCCTTACGTCATTGCCCAGGTCTTCGGCGGATTCGTTGGCGCAGCCGCTCTGCTCGTCATTGCCCGTGGCAAGCCCGGTTTCGTGCTCGGCAATTTCGCCGCCAATGGCTACGGCGCCCATTCCCCGGGACTCTACAATCTGCAATCCTGCTTCGTCGCGGAAATGGTCCTGACCTTCTTCTTCCTCCTCATCATCCTCGGCTCAACCGACGTCCGCGCGCCCAAAGGATTCGCGCCCATCGCCATCGGACTCGGCCTCACCCTCATCCATCTCATTGGCATCCCCGTCACTAACCTCTCCGTCAACCCAGCGCGCAGCACCGGTCCGGCTCTCTTCGTCCGTGGATGGGCCCTCTCGCAACTCTGGCTCTTCTGGCTGGCGCCCATTGCAGGCGCGCTCCTCGCTGGCCTCATCTACCACAACTTCTTCGCCGAGAAGAAGTCTCCCGAGTCTCATGCGGTTCCCGCCAAGCCGGAATACGAGCCGCTGCCCGGTACCTCCGCCGGAGACTGATCCGCGAACCTGCGACGAGGCGGCTCGCAATTTTAACGAGCCGCCTCCGAAACCCGCTGCCCGCGCCTGTCGAGTAGCATGGGATCACCCGTAATGCCCGCGCTCCAGGCCCTTCTCCAACAAATCGCCGAAGAGCACCGCCCTCTATCCCGCGAAGAGGCTCGCGACGCGCTCAAAGCAATCCTCACCGGCGAACCCGACGCCGGCAGTGACTTCGAGATCGGCGCGCTCCTCACCGCGCTCGCCTTCCGCGGCGAAACCATCGACGAACTCACCGGATTCGCCCAGGCCATGCGCGCGCTCTCCGTTCCCATCCCTCTTACCGCCGATGAGCGCGCCGCTCTTGTCGATACCTGCGGCACCGGCGGCGATGGCCTTGGCACCTTCAACATCTCCACCGGAGCCGCGCTCGTTGCCGCAGCCGCCGGAGCCAAAGTCGCCAAGCACGGCAACCGCGGTATCACCTCCAAATGCGGATCCGCCGATGTCCTCGAAGCCATGGGCGTTCCCGTCGCCCTCACGCCGCAACAGTCCGCCGACTGCCTTCGCGCCACCGGCTTCACCTTCCTCTACGCTCCCGCGCTCCATCCGGCCATGAAGCGTGTCCAGCCCGTGCGCCGCGCTCTCGGCTTTCGCACCATCTTCAATCTCGCCGGCCCGCTTACCAATCCGGCCGGCGCTCCCGCGCAGATCATGGGCGTCTATTCGCCCGCAAAACTCGAAGTGGTCGCCGGAGCCATGGCCCAGCTTGGTATCCGATTCGGCCGCGTCGTCCACGCCCACAATGGCATCGACGAAATCGCGCTCTCCCCCACCGACACCATCATCGTCCGCGCCCTCGCCGACCACGACGCCCCTCATCCCATCCGCGCTCTCCTCTGTCCGCAGGACGTTGGCCTGGCCCCCGCCGGCCTCGACGAACTCCAGGGTGGCGATACACCGCAATCGAACGCCATCATCCTCGAAGCGATTCTTACCGGCGCCGAGTCCGGACCGAAGCGCGACGTTGTCCTGCTCAATGCCGCCGCGGCCCTCGAAGCCATCGGCATCGCCGCCGATCTTCGCGACGGCCTCGCCCGCGCGGCCGAAGCCATCGACTCCGGCGCAGCCCGCACCACTCTTCGCGCCCTGCGCGAATTCGACCGCGGCATAAACTCCCCGCGCTGACCGAACCGGCAGAATATGCAATCGTCACTGTCACATGATCTCGTATTTCGTCACGGTGTCAGTTACATATCGGCCAGGCAATCGCCGGTGCATGCGTTTTCTGTGCCCTGCGCCCATACCCTCAGCCCTGTCGTAATATGTCCCTGCACTCCCGTGAGGACACCATGAACAGGCAATTCGCCGGCGCGCTCCTCTCTGAAGCCGTCGCCATGTTCATCATCATCGCCTTCGGCGACTCCGTCGCCGCCATGTACTCTCTCTACGACCCCAGCCCCTACCAGCACGCCTACTGGGGCGTCTGCATCGCCTGGGGACTCGCCGTCGCCATCGCCATCTATACCACCGGCTCCATCAGCGGTTGCCATGCCAACCCCGCCGTCACTCTCGCCCTCGCCCTCTACCGCAAATTCCCCTGGAAAAACGTCGCCCCCTACTGCCTCGCCCAAACCATCGGCGCATGCCTCGGCGCATGCGTCGTCTATCTCCTCTACTCCCCCGTCATCGACCAGTTCAACCTCGACCACCACCTCACCCGCGCTGCCGGTGGCGCTGCCGGAGTCTTCTTCACCCACCCCGCCGCCGTCATCGCTCCGCTGCACGCCTTCGGCGACGAAATCGTCCTCACCGCGCTTCTCCTCTTCGGCATCTTCGCCATTACCGAGCAGTACAACGAAATGGCCCCCGGCGCCAACTTCGGCGCCCTCATGATCGGTTTCCTCGTCGCCCTCATCGGCGCGTCCATGGGCTATCTCGAAGCCTGGGCCATCAACCCTGCCCGCGACTTCGGCCCTCGCCTCTTCGCCTTCTTTACCGGCTGGGGCCCCTCCGCCTTCCCCTCACCCGAGAGCTACTGGTGGGTCCCCATCCTCGGCCCTCTCATCGGCGGCGCCCTCGGCGGCGGAGCCTACCAGCTCCTCATCCATCCCTTCCTCCCCGCCCGCCTGCGCGCCACCGCCATTCGCCAGGACCTCGGGTAACGCCGCCTTCCTCTGCCCAGTGCTCACCAGCGTCCTGGCTTCCTCGCACGGCCGGAGAAACGCACCAGGGTCAGGTCGGCTTTCCCGGAAATATCCCCGCACCTCGCTTACATCCAGGTGGCCGCCCGCATCACCCCTCGCCCACCGCCTCCGCGTAACTCTCCAATCGCCCGTTTTGTCTCCGAGATTAGTGACCAGAGACGGTTACGAATATTCACACAAACTTCAATATCCATCTCGCTATCATCATTCTCCGAACCTATGCCAACGGATCGCTGAGAATTCTGCCCGCTCCCCAGCCGGCCTCCCCACTCCATGCTGTCTCGTGTTGGAGTGGCCGCGGTCTAAATTTGCGTCAAGAGCCGTCCCCATCGGCCCAGAAGGAAGAACATGATTTTCTCCGGATCGAAGCAGTACCTGCTCCCCGCCGCTCTCGTCCTCGCCTCCATCTTCGCCCCCAAAGCCGACGCCCAGCAGGTCACCTACTACGACTTCAATGTGCCCCACGCCGATCCGTCCCAGTACTCCTATACCTGCTCCCCCATCTCCACTACCAATCCCCCCTTCTGCCTCAATGACGGAACCGGCTCCCAGGCCAATCCCTCGTTCTTCCTCGATACCTACCCCGCTGCCATCGACCCCATCCTCGCCGATGACCCGCCCCAGTCCGGCTCCTTCTACGCCACCCAGATGACTCCCGATATCGTCGGCCAGGACGCCAGCCTCTGGTTTTCCGTGCCCCAGAACGTCGCCAACGGATTTACCTCCTGGTTCGCCTTCAAGTTCACCCCCGACACCAGTGCCGCCCACTCCACCACCGCCGACGGCCTCGCCTTCGTCATCCAGAACTCCCCGCTGCAGGCCAATGCTGTTACGGATCCCGGCAGCGGCGCCAGCCAGACCGGCAGCGGCCCCACCGCCCTCGGCGGCGGCGGCGGCAGCATGGGCTACTCCGGCATCAACAACAGCCTCGCCCTCGAATTCGACACCTTCCAAAACTACTACGACCCCAACAACAACCACATCGCCCTCCAGGGTTGCGGCGCCGGCCTGCCCAACTCCGCCAATCACGACACCTTCTCTGTTTCCGAAGACGGCCCCACCCGCAATTGCTCCGTCACCCTCACCGACTCCAATAACAACCCCGTCTCCACCCTCATCACCCAGCCCCTCACCTCCGCCAATGATTCCGAGAACCAGCTCCCCGTCACTCTCGCCGACGGCAATGTCCATCAGGTTGTCGTTACCTTGAGCGGCCCCAACGAACTACCCACCCCCAACCTGCTCCAGGTCTTCCTCGATCCCGCGTATGTTTCCGGCACCCACACCCCCGTCGCCGGCTCCATCCCCGTCTTCTCCGGCACGTTCCATATCGCCAACTTCGTGAACCTCTTCACGCCTCAGGGCTCCACCGCCGCAACCGACGCCTACGTCGGCTTCACTTCCGCCACCGGCTCCGCCTTCGAACTGAATGAGCTCATGGCCTGGACCTTCACTCCCCACACCCCTGTCACCCAGCAGCAGCCCCTCGCCCCGCCCAGCCCTACCAACTACCAGCCCTTTAACTTCGGCTCCCACACCTACGGTGTTCAGTACGCGCAGACCACGAACGTCTCCGGCATCACCATGACGGTCACCGCCACCACCATCACCCCGACCACGTTTGGTCTCCTCATCGGCGGCACTCCATTCGCCGGCTCGTCCTGCCAGGTTTATGACGATACCGGCGGCAACTGCGTCATCTACTCCGTCTCCTGTACCGTCACCGCAACCGGGGCTCCCACGCAGTGCCCCTCCGCCGCGGTTCCCGACTGCATCGGCAGCAACGCCAGCAGCTGCATCAACGTCAAGACCACGTTCGACAGTGACAACACCATCACCCCCCTGTCCCCCGGCTACCTTCAGGGTGACCCGCTCTACTCCCAAATCAAATCCCTCGTCGTCCACGCGGGTAACGCCATCTTCCAATGCACCGGCGAGTGCTCCGTTACCGAAGGCCAAACCGTCTCCGTCACCGGAGCCAACCCCGCCACCTTCGACGGCTCCTACACCGTGATCTCCGCCTCGCCCTCCACCCCCAACGCCTTCACGGCCACGACTGTGGTCGAAGACGGCTCACCCACAACCCCGGGCTACCTCACCTCCTCCAACGTCAAGAACATCTTCACCCTCTACAAGTCACAGAACATCGACGGCACCACCAAAGGCACAACCAACAACTTCTCTGACTTTGTCTTCACCTCTACCACTGTCGTTCCCGCGACCGGCACGCAGCTCGGTGCCGCTACCACCACGCCCGCTGAGAGTCAGTCCGACCTCCTCACTGCCACCGTGACCGCCTCTACCGCCCAGTTCGGCGCCCCCACCGGCACCGTCACCTTCAGCGATGGCGTCAACACCCTCTGCGGCGTTCCGGTCACGCTCTCTACCACCGACACCACCCATGCCACGGCCACCTGCAGCTACACCGCGCCTGGCTCCGTCGGTCCCGTCACCCTCTACGCCACCTACAACGGAGATCCCAACCACGCCTCCAGCTCCACCACCCTGCCCATCAATGTCAGCGGCACCGTCGAGGTCTCCATCGGCACCTCGCCCCCCGGTCTCAGCTTCACCATCAACAACAGCATGCCCTTTAACTCCACCCAAATCGAGACCCTCAACATCGGCACCGCTTACTCTCTCGCCGCCCCGTCCCCGCAATACCCCTCGCCAGGCGTCGAGGAGGTCTTCGCCCACTGGAGCGACGGAACCTCAACTTCCATCTATAGCCTGTCCCCAACCAACGCTACCCCCTCCACCGAAACAGCCGTCTTCAACACCCTCTATCAGCTCACCGTCACCGCTGAAACCAGCGGCGTTCCCTCCACCACGGGCGGATCCGTCACCGGGACCACCGGCTACTATGCCCCGGGAACCCCGCAGCCCATCGTCGCGACCGCCAATCCCGGCTACTACTTCAACGGATGGTCCGGCGCAGCCACTCCCTCCGACATCGCCAGCCCCTCCAGCCTCAGCACCACCGTGACCATCAACGGCGTAGAAAACCTCATCGCCGACTTCGAGCCCATCCCGGGCTACGTTGTAACCACCCTCGCTGACGATCCGTCCACCGCAACCGCAACCAGCTGCACCAGCGCCTCCTGCACGCTGCGTGACGCGATCCTCGCCGCCGACGCCAACAACGGTGGTGCCGGCAACATCACCTTCAAGAGCGGCCTCACCGGAACCATCACCCTCGGCGCAGCCCTGCCCCCTGTCGTCGGCCAGATCAGCATCCAGGGCCCCGGCGCCGACATCATCACCGTCTCCGGCAATAACTCAACTACGGTCGGCAACATCTTCACGGTCAACTCCGGCGCGACCGTCTCTATCTCCGGCCTGACCATCGCCAACGGAAATGCGAGCCTCAGCCCCGTCGGCGGCGGCGCCATCCTGGTCGACGCAGGCGCGCTGACCCTCTCCGGCTGCGTCTTGTCCAACAATTCCGCCGTCATCGGTGGGGGTGCGATCTACAACGCCGGGGGCACCCTGACCGTCGCGGACAGCACCTTCTCCACCAACTCCGTGGCCAGCGGAGGTGGCGGCAATGGCGGCGCCATTTTCAACCTCGGCGGCGCCCTGACGGTGAATTACAGTACTTTCTCGGGCAACACAGCCAATGGCCATGACGGGGGCGCCATCTTTGTCGAGGGCTCCGGGAACATCGCCAACAGCACCTTCTCCGGCAACCAGGCCCTCGCCGGAGGAGCCATCGCTGCCCTCACCGGTACAACCACCCTGGTCAACAGCATTTTTTCCGGCAACTCCGCAACACTGTACGGCGCTGGCCTGCTGAATGGCGCAACCCTCAACGCCAACCAAAACCTCTTCTACAACAACCTGAGCAATAGCTCCGAGAGCGACTGCTTCAACTGCACCCCCACCAACTCCGTCTCCGGCAACCCAAACCTCGCCCCGCTGGCCAACTACGGCGGCACGACGCCCACCCTGCTCCCGCTGCCTTCGAGCGCCGCCATCTGCGCCGCGTCGTCATCGCTGATTCCCAACGGCTTCACCACCGACCAGCGCGGATTCCCCAACTCCGCCGCCTACAACAGCACCGCCTGCACCGACCTCGGCGCGGTCCAGACCAACTACGCCTTCAGCTTCACCGCCAATCCTCCCGCAAGCGGCACTATCCCCGGCACCGCCATGACGCCCGCGCCCGCCGTCACCATCACCGAGAGCGGAGCCACCCTCACCACCGGCTCGATCAGCGTCACCGCAACCGACGCCAACTCCGACCTCACTACCACGCCCGCCACAGCAACCAGCACAGCCGGCGTCGCACCCTTCAGCACCCTCATCTTCACCGGCGCGACCACCAGCGACAAGCTCACCGCTACCCTGGCTCTGAACCCGAACAACACCGCCATCAACCTCACCACCCAAAGCACCAGCTTCAGCGTCGCCAACGCCACTCCCACGGTGACCTGGCCCACCGCCAGCGCCATCACCTACGGCCAGCCGCTCTCGGCCTCCACCCTGAGCAATACGGGATCGGCCTCCTTCAACAACACGAACGTCCCAGGCACCTTCGCGTTCACCTACCCAACCACAACCCCCAACGCCGGCATGCCATCGGAAAGCATCACCTTTACTCCCTCCGTCGCCGGCTACAACCCCGTCACCAGCACCATCAACGTCCAGGTCAATGCGGCCCCATTGACCGTCACCCCCAATCCCAACCCTGCCACAATGGCCTACGGCGGTCCGTTGCCCACTCTCACCCCCAGCTACTCCGGATTTGTAAACGGCACGGTTACAATTCCCTCCGCGCCCACCTGCACCACCACGGGCATTACCACGGCTACAGCCGTGGGACCCCATCCTGGCGCCAGCAACTGCTCCGGCGGCACGCCACCGGCCAACTATGTCTTTAGCTATGCGGCCGGCGCAGTAACGGTGAACCCGGCCACCCTGACCGTCACCCCCAATCCCAACCCCGCTACGATGACCTACGGCGGTCCCTTGCCGGCTCTAACCCCCAGCTACTCCGGATTTGTAAACGGAATAGTTACAATTCCTGCGGCACCCACCTGCACCACCACAGGAATCACCACCACCACACCGGCGAGCACCTACTCCGGCAGCGCTGTTTGCTCCGGCGGAACGGCTCCGGCCAACTACACCTTCAGCTACGCCACCGGCTCAGTGACCGTGAATAAGGCCACGCTAACCGTGACCCCCAGCCCCAACCCGGCCCTGATGAACTACGGCGGTCCCTTGCCCACTCTGGCCCCCAGCTACTCCGGATTTGTCAATGGGACGGTTACAATTCCCGCCGCACCCACCTGCGCCACCACAGGAATCACCACCACAACGGCTGCGGGCTCCTACCCCAACAGCAGCTCCTGCGCCGGCGGCACGGCTCCTGCCAATTACATGTTCAGCTATGCCAAAGGCTCGGTGACCGTGAACGCCGTCCCCATCGCCACCATCTCGCCCACCAGCCTCAGCTTGGGCACCAACATCTACCTCGGCTCCATCCTCGCCAAAACCGCCACCATCACCAACACCGGCGACGCCAACCTGCTCTTCAGTTCCGATCCTTTTATCGCCATCCTCGGAGGCGGTGACTCCAGCGAGTTCGGCACCATTAACCTCTGTCCCAAAACCCTGGCGCCCGGCAAGAACTGCACTATGATCGTCGGCTTCGTCGCCGGACCCTACTACGGTCTGCAAACCGCCGTGCTCAAAATCACCGACAACGCCGCCCCCAGCCCGCAACAAGTGCCCGTCTCCGCCACCGTCATCGACCCCGTCGCGCAATTCAGCGCCAACACCATCAGCTTCGGAACCGCCAAAACCAACTCCGCCAGCGTGACGAAATCCATCACACTCTCGAACCCAGGCGGCACCTCCCTGTCGATAACCGGCTACGCCTTCACCGGCGCCGATCCCCACGACTTCACCGAAACCACCACCTGCACCGGGACCCTGGCCGCGAAGGCAACACCCTGCACCATCTCCGTCACCTTCAAACCAACCGCCAAAGGCTCAAGAACCGCGACCCTGGTCGTCACCGACAGCGCCCAAAACAGCCCGCAGAGCATAACCCTCTCCGGCACCGGCAACTAACGAAGGCGGCTGGTCCACCCAGCTTCCACGCGACGCTCCAGTCACAAGCAACTCGCAGACAACAAAAATCCCGGTGGCCAACCCACCGGGATTTCTTTACCCAATCTTCATTTCCCAACAGTCTGCGCGACGTGAAAACTCTGTCATCCTGAGCGAAGCCGCCGAATATGTTGCGCCGGTTTTGGCGCAACAAACAATTCAGACGCGAGTCGAAGGACCTGCTCTTCCCGGCCTGATTCGGCGATCACCGATCACTTGCCAGACTTCGCATCACCATAAATCCCCTTCAAATCCGCCCGCTCCAAAACCTTCCCCGCTCCATCTTCCTTGCTGACCCCCTCCAGGATCCTCACCACCTCAGCAGAATCCCGCTGCGCCTCGGCACCCTTCCCGCTCTTCGCCGCCAGCGCCGCTTCTAAAGAATCCGCCTTCGCCTGCAAAATCCGCAGCCCCAGATTCTCTGCCCGCGCCTGCGCCAGGGTCAGCGTCTGCTCCGCCCCGGCATCGTTCTTCGTCGCCAGCAGGGCCTGCGCCAGATACACCGAGCACTCCACCGACACCGCCTTCAGCCCCAGCGCGTCCGCATCCTGTCCCAGCTTCTTCAGCTGCGGAATCGCCGCCGCCGCATGCCCCAGCGCCAGATCCGTCTTCGCCAAATTCACCTTCGACCGCAACTGTGTCTCCTTGTCCGCCGTCTTTGCCGCGATCCCCAGCGCCTGCGCGTACTGCTCCCGCGCGCGGACATAATCGCCCTGGTAGAAATAAAAATCGCCCTCCCAGTCCGTTGCCATGGCAACGTGCGCGTCATCCTTGATCTGCCGCGCGTCGTTCAGCGCCTCATCCAGGCTCGCCTTACCCTCCGTCCCGCGTCCCACCTGCGCCAGCAAATCCCCCCAGCCGCCCACGATCTCTGCCGTGAACGCCGTCATTTCCTTCGTCTGCCGGATGCCATCCAGTGCGTTCTTCATCGACCCCAGCGCCGCTCCATACCGTCCCTGATCCGCAAAGATCAGCGCCATCCCATGCGCCTCGTGCGCCACCCCGCTCTGGTCGTTGATCCCCCGCAGCGTGTCAATCGCCTTCAGATAAAACTGCAGCGCCGCGTCGTACTGCCCCAGCTTCGTGTTCACTTCCGCAAGATTGTGCTGCGAGTCCGCCACATCCGCCGGCGCGTTCAGCTTCTGGCGCAGTTCGTAACCCTGCTCCAGATACGTCAGCGCATCCTGGTATTGCCCCTGATCCACTTTGATCGAACCGATGTTATTCAGGCACAGCGCCTGGCTCGCCTGATCCCCCAGCTGCCGCTCCACCTCCAGCGCATCGGTGTAGTACTTCAATGCCTGGTCCGGCTTGCCATGATTCCCGTAAAACGACCCCGTGTCGATCAGCGTGTTCGCTATCCCCGCCTGATCCCCAATCTCCTTCCGCAGCGCCAGCGCCTGCCCGTAGCTCTTCAGTGCCTCCTGCGGCTTGCCCTGCGTGTCCTCGAGCGACCCCATCTGCTCCAGGCTCGCCGCCGCCCCCCGCTTATCGCCAATCTGCTGCTTGATCGCCAGCGACTGCTGAATATTGTTCAGCGCCTCCTCCGTCTGGCCCATGTGGCTGTACGCAATCCCCGTCGCCTGCAGGATCGCTGCCTTCTCCTCCTGATTGTTCAGCTCGATCGCCAGCGGCAGAGCCTTCGTTAGAAAATCCAGGCCCCCCTTCGGATCGCCGCTCCGGATCGCCACCCGCCCGCTCGCCAGCAGCGCCGTCACATTCTTCGGATCGCTCCCCAGCACCGTCGCCAGCCGCTGCTTCGCAGCCGCGTAATCCCCGCTCTGCTCGTACAGCTTCGCCAGCGCAAACTGCACATCCATGTCCGACGGATTCGCCGCCGCCAGCTGCTGGTACGCATCGATTGCCTTCTGCGGATTGTTGTTGATCTCCGCGTTGTTCGCCTCGATCAGATACCGCTCCGCCGCCGGCAGCGTCTCGCCCAGCTGCATCGCCTTCCGCGACGCCGACTGCGCCAGATCGTCCTGCCCCAGATTCGAATACGTCTCCGCCAGTTTCGCGTACGCCAGCGCAAAATTCGGATCCACCGTCGTCGCCGCCCTGAAATCCTCCAGCGCCTTAATGTTGTTGCCCGCCTTCACCAACGCCACGCCATCCTGATAATCCTTCAGCGCCTCCACCGACGTTGTCGAAGGCCGCAGCGAATGCGCCTTCAAATCGCTCAGCAACTTCGGATCCGCCGTCAGCTTCCCCCGCAGCTCCCCGGCCAGCTTGTCCACCGCCGCCAGCAGCTGATTCTGATCCGGAACATCTGTCGTCAGCGTCGACCGCGTGTCATGCGCCAGGTCCATCACCGTCGTGTTGATCCGGATCTGGTTCCCGATCTTCACGAACTGCCCAAAAACCACGGTCTGCGCGCTCGTGAATTCCGCTACCCGCTTCACCGTCGCCACATCCGCCTGCGAATTCGCCGTGATGTGCAGATCCCCCAGCACCTGCTGCATCCGATCCGGCGAAACCATCCGCACCTGGCTCGACGCCCCGATGTCGCTCCCCAGCATCTCCGCCAAACTCGCCCCCAGCCAGTCCAGCGAAGCGTCTCCCGATGTGTTGTAGAACGGCATGATCGCCAGCGAAATCGTCGGCGCGCTCGCTGCCGTCGACGTCGTACTCGTGCCTGCTCCGGAAAAATGCCGCACCGCAAGCGAAATCCCCGCCACCAGCGCAATCAGCAGAATCCCGCCGCCCACCACCGCCAGCCACTTCCCGCTGAGCCCCTGCGACGGCACGTCGGCCTCGAAATGCAAACTCGCTGCCGCCGTCTTCCCCCGCCACCCCTCCAGATCGTGCAGCACCTCGCCCACATTTTTGTAGCGCTGCTCCACATCCACTTCGAGGCACTTGCCCACAATCCCGCTCAGCTGCGGCGGAATCGTCGCGTCCACCTGCATCAGCGGCGCCGCCTTGTCCCGCGTCCGCTTCAGCAAACTCGCAATCGCGCTCTCCGCCTTAAACGGCATCGTCCCCGTCAGCATCTCGTAGCCAATCAGCCCCAGCGCAAAAATGTCCGACCGCTGATCCAGCTCCTTGCCCAGCGCCTGCTCCGGCGACATGTACTCCATCGTCCCCACCAGCGCGCCCGACTGCGTCATCCCATCGCCTTCAATGGTCCGCGCCAGACCGAAATCCATCACCACCACGCGCCCGGAATCCTCCCGCATCACATTCTGCGGCTTCAGGTCGCGGTGCAGAATTCCCTCGGTGTGCGCCGCCTGCAGCGCATAGCAAATCTGCTGCAGGATGTCCGCCGCCTCATCCACCGGCAGCTTCCCGCGCTCTTCGATCAACGACCGCAGATCCCGCCCCGCCACCAGCTCCATGGTCACGAAGCGCATCCCCAGGTCTTCCGACAGGTCATACATCCGCACCACATTCCGGTGCGTCACCTTGTGCGAAAGCCGAATCTCCTGCTTGAACCGATCCACGATCGCCGCATTCCGCGCCAGCTCCGGCCGGATCACCTTCAGCGCCACCAGCCGGTCCAGCTCCCGATCCTGCGCCCGATACACCGCGCCCATCCCGCCTGTGCCCAGCACTGCCAGAATCTCGTACCGCCCCGCCAGCACCGTCCCCGGCTCCAGATCGACGCCGTCCCCGCCAAACCCGCCCGCCCGGCTCCCGGGCCCACTTCCAGCTCCTCCGCTCCCCGCTCCCAGCTCCGTGCTCCCAGCTCCCGGCTTCCGGCTCTCCGGCACCATCGTCTCGTCTGATCGAGCGCGCGAAGGAGGCACCATCGTGCCGTCGCTCTTCGAAGCCGGAACCATCGTCTCGGAATCGTTCCTCGAAGCCGGCACCATCGTCTCCTCCGGCCTCGACGCCTTCGAAGGAGGTACCAGGGTCTCGCCCGCCCGCAAATTGTCCGCGGAGCTACTCACCGCCGCAGACGTGCCGATCTGCGTAGGCTGATCGCCCGCCCGTTGTTTCAGGTTCTCATCCATATCAATGTGATCCGCAATGCCCAGGCCAAAATGTTGGGGAAGGAAAGAGCTGGGGAGGCCTCAGGCCTTTGGGGACCAGAATATAACGCGCCGCCACCACTGTCGCGCATTTTCATCGGCGCGAACTCTGTCATCGACGATGGATCAGGTTCCACCGGCCGGCGCCCTGATCCCCCCAAAGTTCAGTTGCCCCCATTCCGCCTCCCCAATATGCTGGCACCAACAAGACCCATGCCCGAAAACCCAGCTCAAACCTGCCTGACCAACTACTTCCGCTGCCCCGAAGAATCCCTCGCCCCATTCGTCCTGCCTTCGTCTGCCTCCGCGCCCGGCTACTTCAACCTCGGACCTGAAACCACCGCATACGGCCGCCTGTCTACCCAACAACCATCCCTCACTCCAGACCCACCCCTGCCAGACGCGACCAACAACATCGAAACAAAAGACAACACAGTCCACCTTCCCTTCGATCCCGTCGAGATCCTCACCAACCTCCGCCACGAAACCTACATGGGCCCCGACGCCCGGTCCGCCACCACCTCCCTCACCGCGAAAATCTACTACGCCCTCCGCCCCTTCCTCCCCGTCAACGCTCGCAAACACCTTCAAAAGCTCCGCCTCCGCAACTGGGACCAACGCCCCTTCCCTCGATGGCCTGTCGACTTCTCCGCCGACAACATCCATCGCCAGCTCCTTGTCCTCTCCCTCCGCGCCACCGATGCGAAGCGCATCCCCTTCATCTGGTTCTGGCCCGACGGCCGCTCCGCCTGCGCCATGATGTCTCACGACGTCGAAACCAAAACCGGCCGCGACTTCTGCCCCGCCCTCATGGATCTCGATGACTCCCGCGGCATCAAGGGCTCCTTCACCGTCATCCCCGAAGAGCGCTACGAAGTCCCCGCCTCATACATCGATTCCATCCACGCCCGCGGCCACGAAGTCGCCGTCCACGACCTCAACCACGATGGCCATCTCTACGACAACCGCCCCCAGTTCCTCACCCGCGTCACCAAAATCAACGACTACGGCCGCAAATTCTCAGCGCAGGGATTCCGCGCCGCCGTCCTCTACCGCAACCAGGACTGGTTCGACCAGTTCCAGTTCGCCTACGACATGTCCGTCCCCAACGTCGCCCATCTCGACCCGCAGCGCGGCGGCTGCTGCACCGTCATGCCGTACTTCATCGGCGACCTCCTCGAAATCCCCGTCACCGGCATCCAGGACTACTCCCTCTTCAACATCCTCAACGATTACTCCATCGAAATCTGGAAGCGCCAGACCGCGCTCATCCTCGCCCGCCACGGCCTCATGAGCTTCATCATCCATCCCGACTACATCATCGAACCCCGCGCCCGCGCCACCTTCGAAGCCCTCCTCGACCACCTCGCCCAATTGCGCGACAAGGAAAATGTCTGGACCGCTCTCCCCCGCGAAATCAATCAATGGTGGCGTCAAAGAGCCGCCATGAAGCTCGTCAAATCAGGATCAACCTGGCATATCGAAGGGCAGGGAAGCGAACGAGCCCGCATTGCCTGGGCCACCATACTCGGCGGCCACCTCTCCTTCGAGATTTGTCATCCCGACCGGAGCGCGGCCGCAGGACGCGCGTAGCCGAGGGACCTGCTTTTCGCCCGAACCACTTCAATCTCGCAAGGTGAGGCAAAACTCTGTCATCCTGAGCGAAGCATCCGAAAATCAGCGCGCGTTTTTTTGCGCGCTGAATCAATTCAGAAGCGAGCCGAAGGACCTGCTTCTCTCCTGCCTACTGTCTCCTGTCTCCTCTCAGAACCGCGTCCACTTCTCCCCGCCGCGGCATCGAAGGAGCCGTCCCCGCCCGCGTCACGGAAATCCCCGCCACCGCGCACCCAAACCGCACCGCCTCCACAATCTCCCGTCCCTCCGCCAGAGCCACCGCCAACCCGCCATTGAACGCATCGCCCGCCCCCGTCGTTTCCAGCACCGGCCCAGCATCCACCGCCGCCACATGCTCCCGCAGCTCTGCGTTCTTTACCAGCGCGCCCTGCGCCCCCAGCGTCACCGCTACCGTCCCCACGCCACGAGCCAGCAGCGCATCCGCCGCCCGCTCCGCATCCGCCAGCGACCCCACACGAATCCCAGTCAGCACCTCGGCTTCACTCTCATTCGGCGTCAGAAAATCGCAGTTCGGATAAACAGATTCCGGCAGGACAAACCCTGGTGCCGGATTCAAGATCGTCGTCACCCCCAGCCCATGCGCCAGTTCCAACCCAAATGCAACCGTCGGCAACGCCAGCTCCAGTTGCGTTAAAAACACTGCCGACTCCGCAATCAAATCCCGTGCGCCTTCCACCTCCGCCGGCGTCAGCGAAAAACAAGCTCCGGGCACCACGATGATCGCGTTCTCCCCGGACTTCGCGTCCAGAATGATTGCCGCCGCCCCCGTCGCCACATCCGTATCCAGCAAATGCCGCGTGTCGATCCCCTCCTCGCGCCAGGTCTGCCGCGCAATATCCCCCAGCGCATCGCGCCCCAGCTTGCTGATGAAGCTCACCCGCGCCCCCGCCCGCGCCGCCGCTACCGCCTGGTTCGATCCCTTCCCGCCAGGCCCCAGCCGGAACTCCTTCCCCATATACGTCTCGCCCCATGCCGGCAGCTTCTCCGTGCGAAACGTCATGTCCGCCACAAAACTACCCATGACTGTTACAAATTTCCTGCTCATCGAACCTCACGCCGCCTTTACGTCACAGTCACCAGCACAATTACCCCGCGTAAGCCCGCGCGATCAGCACCAGTGCCAGCACATACGCCGCAAACATCGCCGCCAGATACCCCTTCGCCTTCGCATTCGCCCCGCGAAACTCCTTCCACGCGAACACTCCCCACAAACACGCCACCATCGGGCTCGCCTGCCCGATCGCGTACGAAATCGCCACCCCCACCAGCGATGCCGCCACAAAATTGAACACCGTCCCGCATCCCCAGATCGCCCCGCCCAGCAATCCCAGCGCGTGGTACGAAGCTCGCGCGCGAAAATACTCCGCCATCGCCACCGGGCCCCCCACGATTGGCTTCCTCATCAGAATCGTATTGAAGCAGAACATCCCCACAAACGCTCCCGCCGTCAGACAAACCGCCGTCGTATACGGCGTCAGCGTCGCTCCCCGCGTCATCGCCCGCGTCACAAACGGCGCAAATATCCCCATCAGGAATCCCGAAATCACGCACACCACCACGCCCCGCCCCGAAACTGAATCCCCCTTCGACCGCAGCGCGCCATATGCCTTCCCAATCAAAACCAGCGCCACCACCGCCATCCCAATCCCCAGCCCCAGCAGCAACGGATTCCCGCGCGGCTGCAAGGCATAACTCAGCACCACGCCCTCCACCAGCGCAATCCCAATCGACACCGGGAACGCAATCGCCAGCCCGACAATCTCAATTCCCGCCACCAGCAGCGTGTTCGCAATGTTGAAAATAAATCCGCCCAGCGCCGCGTAAAACAGATTGATCCCATCCGCCCCGCGCACATTCGCGAGAAATGCCGTCGGCCCTCCCGCATAACTCCCCATCGTCAGCGCCAGCACCACCGAGATCAGCAGAATCCCCAGCCCGTAATCCCAGTAGTACAGCTCAAACCGGTAGTTCTTTGTGCCCTTGAATGTATTTGCGAATGAGCCCCAGCAAATGGTGCTCAGCACCGTCATCAATAACGCCGCATGAAATGTCGTCGGAACGAACATGGCGATCCTCGTCCCGCGTTGGCGTCCCCGTCCGCCCCACCCGCAAGACCCCCGCCATTAAACCATCTTCGTGTCGCTCTGTGCTCCCGTTATCTTCCCAATTCCGCCGCCCGAGCCGCGTCCACCAACTCGTCTCACGGCTCCTGCGCCGGCCGCACCGCGCCAAACCCCGCGCCGCCGCGTCATCCGCGAGACGCTCGACTGCAGAGACGGCTAGGCACCCGCGCGTTCAGCCTGGCGGAGACTCAGCACCCGACTCAGTTTGTCCACTCTGTCGAGATTCCCTGAGTGTGCGGACCACGTGGAAGCCAACGCCACTCGGAAAATTCTCCTTCTTCTTATCCCAAACCTCAGTCAGCGCCGCGTTGATCCTCTCCCACCCCGGAATCGTCGCCCCTTCCGCAATCGTGACCCCGTCAAACTTCTGAACCAGCGCGAAGATTTCCTCCACCGTCGCCCCCGGCTTGCCTTTCGGATCGCTGATCAAATCCAGCGCCAGTTCTTCCGCAATAGCAAGGGGCAGAATCGTCGCCGCAGTGATCGCTTGCGCCAGCTCTGCCAGAGGATCTTCCGGGAACAGGTTTGAGCCCTCGGAAAACTGCGCAAGGATCCGCTGCGACGCCGCGAGATTCTGCTTGAAAATCAGCTTCATTACAAACGGCAGCTTGTCGAAATCGTCCCCAAGCCTCAACTCGCAAGTCCATCCCCACTGCTCACTCGGCCTCGGAAACGCCTGCAGATTGATAGGGTGAATCATGCCCCCGGGCGGCAACGCAGTCCAGTCCACCGCGTACACTACGCCTTCCCCATCCGCAACCGCCGTCCAGTTTTTTCTCGCCGGATCATACCTGCAGCACGCGAAGAATGAAGCCACCTCGAACGATTGTGTCAGATCGATGTACCCTGTCGGCAATCCGTAATGCTGGGCCACCGCCGCCTCGTCCAAAAAAATGCGCTTCTTAGTGAACCATTGCGCCGCCGCCGTCTCCTGCAGCAACTGCACAAACCACGAAGTCTTGATCAGGTTCACCATCAGCCGCGCCTGGTTCGGCTCGCTTACCTCACGCAGTTCGCGGGATTCAATTCCGATCCCTCTCACCGCCGTCGGAAGGCAAGGCACGTATCGCTTCGTCTGGCCGCGGAAGAGCACCCGCCCCGGGTTCTCGGGATAAATGGCAACACTGGTGGGATCGGCGTCGCGCGACACGTAAGTCCACCGCAGCTGTGAAGGCAGCTCCGAGGGCCTCTGCGGTGCAATATCTCTCTCTTTCAGGAACGAGCCGACCTCCTCGATCGACTCAAAAAAGAATATGTTGTAATTCGATAAATTGAACTGAATTGCTTTTTCGATGATCGACCGCGCTCCGATATCGAAAGCAATCGAATTCGAAGTAGCTACAAAATTGAACTCACCTTCGGAAATGAATACGCCGCTAACATTCCCCTGATTCTCTGGGTCCTTGTACAGAGGCATCGCATGCATACGAGCCGCATAGCGCGCCGCCTCATGCACCTCATCCACATCTTTATCGTGAGAAGTCGCCGGCAACAGGTGATAGAACACGTTCGGCTCGATGGAACCGGCCTTCCCCTGCGCGATCACTTCCGGCATCTTCGCGTGAGGTATTCCGCGGTACAGATACCAGCCTTTCGCCTCTAACAGCTCGAGAACGTAATCGAATTCCGGCATCGCGGTTGTCCCAAGTCTAGCAACAACCGCTCGCCGGCCCCCTTCAAACGCAGCTACCCACAACTCCCGGTGATCTGGTCCGTCATCTAGTCCGTCATCTTCGTGATGTGAACGTCAAAATCCGACCCCACCGATAGCCCATGCAAGGTAAATACTCGATAACCCTCTCCAACAGTCTCCGTCCGCCGAAACACTCCGGGCTCCGTCTCCGCAATCTCGCGCCCGCCGTTCAGATTGCCGATGAACGTCTGCGCCTCGCTCATCTCCGCCACGTCCCCGGTTGAACTCGTCGTCATCGCCTCCGCGACGTAACTCCGCATCAGCTTCGGCCAGTACTTCGCCAGCAATTCCGAACTCGCAAACACGTCCGCCCACGCTACGCGCCCGTTCACCGCTACCACCACGCCCACCGCGCCGCTCTTGCGCAGTTGTGTGAGGATCTCCTGCTCGCTCGCGCTCCCTCCATACTCCGCCAGCTTCGCCTGCACCGGCGGGCTCGCGAACACCTTGGCATAGGAACTCGTCCCCGCCATCTCTCCGTGCATCATGCCCGGCGCCAGCTCGCTCGTCATCCTCGCGTTCGACGCCCGCACCTGATTCCACACCTCGCTCTGGTTCTGCTCCACCATCGCCGGCGTGCGCACGCTCGGCTGCGCCATCTGCGCCCCCATCGACCCAAACTTCGCGCTCGACTCTACCCACCGCCCCGGCTCCACGCAGAAAACGCTCAGGTCCATCGGCCCGCCCTTCGGTGGCACAATGCGGTCCGCTCCGATCACGCGATCCTGCTTGCCGCCCGTCACAATCTCCCCCGCCAGAAGCAGCAGCGGCCGCCCCGAGTTGTTGTACAGCACCAGGCGATTCACCTCCGCCCCGCCGCGATACGGCACAGGGTGCTCGCCGCGCACCAGTCCCTGCTCGTTTCCAGCCTCCGTCACCACCACTTCGCCGCTGCGAATCCCCTCGTCCAGTGTCAAAAGCTGTGAGGTGTTGTACGACTTCGCTGCGACCACCGGAAAAATCGTCAGGTTCCCGCGCCGGATCGCCGGCAGCACCCGATAAGGCCCCTCATTCGGAATTCCCGCACGACTCGGTCCCGCCATCCCCAGGCAAAACAATCCCGTCGCACCCAATGCCAGCCACCAACCGCGAGAACCCTTCCCCAACGCACACTGCGGCGTTATCTTCATATCTGCCTCCGCGCGAGTCAGCCTTCATGCTTCCTCTGCAACCTAAGAACGTGCGCGGTGTCTCTTCTTGCAGGACATTTTTGTGCCGATAATTTCCGAGCCCCCGCCCGCCGACCCGCCCGCCGCCCTGCCCGCTCTCTCGAGCGCGGTCTCGAAGGCCATCGCCCAGCACTACGCTGACTCCGGCGCCGCCCGTTTCGGCATCTCTCCCGAGCAGTTTCTCCGATGTGTCACCGCCGTTGTTACAAAATACGCCGCCGGCGCCCCCGAATCCGAGCAACTCGAACTGCTCTCCAAACTACAGCTCCAGGATCTGGTCCTCGCCCGCGCCTGCACCTCCGGCAATGAAGCGGCCTGGGAAGTTTTCCTCCTCCGCTTCCGTTCCGCGCTCTACGAGACCGCCTACCGCATCGCCAAAGACGAAGCCACCGGCCGCGAAATCGCCGACGAACTCTACGCCGACCTCTACGGCATCCCCAACCGCGAAGGCCGCCGCGTCTCCAAACTCGACTACTACATGGGCCGCGGCTCGCTCGAAGGCTGGCTCCGCACCGTCCTTTCCCAGCACTACGTTGACCGCTGCCGCTCGCACGCCAAAACCGTCAGCCTCGAAGAACAACTCGAAGCCGGCGCCAGCTTCCCCGCACCCGCCGAGCCCAGCGCCGCCCAACCCGATCCGCGTCTCGCCACCGCCCTCAACCAAACCCTCGACGAACTCAACGCCAAAGACCGCTTCATCCTCGCTTCCTACTTTCTCGATCAGTGCACGCTGGCCCAGCTTGCCCGCCAACTGTCCGTCCACGAATCCACCATGAGCCGCCGCCTCAATCGCATCACAACCCATCTGCGGAAACGAACCCTCAAGCGCCTCCGCGCCGCCGGCCTCAGCGCACGCCAATGCGAAGAGCTCCTCCAGGAAATCGACGTCCGCGACCTCAGCCCCGACCTGAGTTCTGGCCTCGCTCGAAAACTGCGGCAAGAAACCCCCACCCCCGCGTTCTATAACAAGGACGGGAACAAGGACGAATCGGCCCAGTGAGACCAAGCCCAGTGAGACTAAGCCAGGTGAAACCAATCCCCACCAACACGCTGCGCACGCAACTGGCTCGGAGCCAGGCCGCCGATCCTCGCCCAAACAGCCCTCACCCCGACGCGGACCAGCTCACCGCCTTTGCCGAAAACACGCTGCTCGACCGCGAGCGCGCCTCCATCCTCACGCACCTCGCTGCCTGCGAATCCTGCCGCGCCACCCTCCAGCTCGCCGCCGCCGTCGCCCCCGAATCGACATCGCTGCCCGAACCGCAACCCCGACCCGCGCGTCTCCCGCTCCGCACCTGGCTTCCCGGCGTAGCCATCGCCGCCTCGGTCCTCGCCATCGCCGGCTCATCGATCCTCCTCTACCACGCGACCCGCACCAACGCCCCGCCAACACAAACCGCAAGGACCACGTCGCCCCCACCACCACCTGTAGCGACCACTCCCGCTCCAGCACTCAGTCCCACCGCCAACACCGCTCCCCTATCCGGCACCCCGAAGCGCCTCAGCGCGCGATCCCCAGTTCCCACTCCGTCTGGGCAACCCGAAGAGGCCAAAGTATCTCCGCCGCCCACAGCGAAATCCACGCCAGGCGTCATCTCCGGCCCGAGCACTGCCCCCATGCGCCAGCAAGCTCCGTCGCCACCCTCCGAACAGGTCCAGGCCGAGGCGCAGATCCAGGCAGAGATGGATGGCCGGCGCTTCGCCCGGTCCGCAGTGAAAGCGGCCAGCCCCAACGCCGCCCCACGCCAGCCCCAAAATGCACTCGCTGAAGAATCAAGAAGTCCCAACGCCATGCACGGCGCATTCATGGCCACCCCAGCGGCCCGCGCCCACTTCCGCATCAACGACGCGGGCCAAATCGAGCGCTCCACCGACCCCGGAATCTGGCAACCCGTCCCCATCGCCCAGCCAATCCACTTCCGTGTCCTCTCCATCTCCGGCGAAGACATCTGGGCCGGCGGCGATCACCTCCGCCTCTTTCACTCCGCCGACAACGGCGTCACCTGGACCGAAGCCCATCTTCCTGCCACCGCCGACCGCGCCCACGCCATCGCCCACATCCGCGTCGACTCCCCACAAAAGCTCACCGTAGAATCCGACAACGGCGACGCCTGGACCACCACCGACAACGGAGCCACCTGGCAATAACATCGCCGCTCCTCAAACGCGAGCCCCCCGCAAAT
>Ga0181520_10002433_pt1 | contig 34510 bp, 25 predicted proteins | sample PEATcosm2014_Bin_29_FD_132451 | JGI IMG/M metagenome (GOLD analysis project Ga0181520, IMG submission 132451) | Peatland microbial communities from MTU Mesocosm Facility, Houghton, MI, USA - PEATcosm2014_Bin02_30_metaG | ecosystem: Environmental > Terrestrial > Soil > Wetlands > Peat | place...
ATGCCTACGGCCGCGGCCACCGTCGCAACAGCTTTCAAGCGCCTGTGGGAACTGACCTCGGGTGCCGGCAAGACAGGCAAAGGCGGAGGAATGGGAGGTATGGGCGCCAAAGGTGGAGCAGTCGTCGATTGCGCGTCCACAGAAGACGGGAGTGTACCGTCGGTGCCTCGAGGTTCCGCGACAATCCATCGGCGCTCTCTCACTTTATCAGGGCCGGGATTTGCGCGATTGGGAAGCGAAATCAGGATGGGGTCGTTCTTCCCTTCATCGGAATAATAGACTTCCAGCACGCGTCTCAGCCTGTTCATCTCGGTCGCTACATGCGCGGGGCTCTTGGTGTTCGTTTCGCCGGGCCATAGCCCTTGAATCACGCTCTCGGGCTTCAGAGTCGATTGAAACTCCAGATTGCACCGCAAGACTTGCAACAGCCTCTTCAGCTGGGTCTTCCCTGCCAGGATGTCACTCTGCAGGATCCTGGCGATTTGCTCCTGGATATCCTTGCGATCCATGGATTTGGCGCATTTCCGCGGCAGCGGCACCTAACAGCAGTCCTTTGCCAGCTTGTTCGGGTGTTATGACGCCAATTATTACATAGCAACGGCCACTTGATGAAGATAGAGATTCCCATGCTATCGAGGCCTGGGGTGGCGGGTGGCGCTGAGTCTGTCGAAGTGCGATTTTGCAGATCCGCAATCTTTCCTAACCGCTGCCGCCAGACTCGTGTCTAATGTTGCGAATGGGCAAGAACGATCATGCCGCGGTTCAGGCAGTGCTGCGAGGAGACAAGGAGGCTTATGGAGCCCTGGTGGTGCGCCATAGTCCTCGCCTCTTCCGGGTCGCCTTTCGCATTACCGGCAATGAAGCCGACGCGGACGACGTGGTGCAAGACGCCTTGCTGCGCGGGTATCGCAAGCTGGAGGGGTTTCAGGCCAAGGCCGACTTCGGCACCTGGATTTACCGGATTGCCGTGAACTGCGCGCTGGACCGGATCAAACAGCGCAAGCGAGACGACGTTGGCCGCGTGGCCGAAGGGTCCGATCCGGAGCAGGACGAGGTGCAGGCGGCGGATTCAGCTGCCGGGCCTGAGCGGCTGGTATTGAGCGGCGAGATGGGCGCGCTGCAGGCAGCGGCGCTGCGCAGTCTGACCGCGGACGAGCGCACCGCCTTTGTGCTGCGGCACTTGGAAAACCGCTCCATCGAGGAGATTGCCGCGGCACTGGGAATTGCTCCGAACCCGGCCAAGCAGTCGGTCTTCCGCGCCGTGCAGAAACTGCGGACAAGATTGGCACTGCTGAGGGTAAAGATATGAGTCATTGGACAGAAGAAGAACAAATCGAGCATTACTACGAGCCAAGTGAAACGAGCCCCGCAGCCCGGGAGCATCTTGAATCCTGCCCGCAATGTGCGCATAGATCCGCCGCATTGGAGCAGGACCTGGCTGAGTTCCGGGAGACCTATACACCGTTTCGCGATGAGCTGTATGGCGAGCAGGTTTGGCAACGGCTGGCGCCGCAATTACCGCAATACAACGTCGCGCAGAAGCGGCGTTGGGGCGCAACAGCCTGGTGGCAAGTGTTGAGTTATGCGGCAGTCTCCGCGTTACTGTTGCTTGGCGCCTTCCATGCCGGGCGGCAGTGGGAAAAGCGCCAACAGCCACCAAACCCCGTGGCGAAGACAGCGCCGGCCCCGGCCGTCAAGGAGCACTTGGTGGTGGTGGTATTGAGCGATCATCTGGACCGCTCCGAGCGGCTTTTGGTGGAACTCAAACACGCCGACGGCGACAGCGAACAGATGGCTTCTCCGATCCGCGACGAGGCACGCAGTTTGCTGGCAGCGAACCGGGTCTTGAATCGCGACGCGGCGGAAACAAAGGACCCGGCGTTGAAAACCGCTCTCAACCATCTGGATCGCCTGCTGGCGCAATTGGCTGACGAGCCTGGAGGCTTGAACACCGGGACCATTGCCCGGCTGCAACACGAAATGAATGCGGAAGGGCTGCTTTTCGAAGTGAGGGTACTGCGCTCGAGAATTTCGGATGAGCAGAGCGCGAGGCCCAGAACGGGAGGAACGATATGAGCACCAAAGCGGCGATTCTTATTGCTTTGCTGGCAGGCATGGCGGGTCTGGCGCCGTGCGTCGCTGCCCAAGGTATCGCGGGCCAGAGCTTTGCGGGTTCGGCCTCGTCAGGCCCCATGGAGCCCTCCGGTGTGGCCGGGAATCCGGTTGGCCCGGCGGCCGACCCGGCAGCACCCGAAGCGGCAGACAGCAATCGCTTCGCCCAGGGAACACGGGCCATCAACGAGGGCCATTGGGCCGCGGCAGTCGCCATCTTTGAAGAAGTCGCCGCGCAGCACGGCGAGCACGCCGACGGCGCGACCTATTGGGAGGCCTACGCGCAGAACAAGCAGGGCCAACCGAGCCTGGCGTTGAAGACTTGCGCCGACCTGGGGCATAAGTTTCCCGGTAGCGGTTGGATTCATGAGTGCGGCGCGCTGGAGATCGAGATTCGCGCGCGCAGCGGAAAGCCCATTGCGCCCCGGCCGGGCGATGACGACGACCTGAAGCTGCTGGCACTGAATGCCCTCATGCTGAAGGATGAGCCGCGCGCCTTGGCTGAGATTCAGCAGATTCTAAATGGCGAGGCCAGCGAACACCTTAAGAAGGAGGCCATGTTCATCCTCGGGCAGCATTACTCCAACGCTACCTACGCCCAGATTGTGCGCCTGAGCTATGTCGAGGGCGATGTTCGCATCGAACGGGGCCAGTCCAACGAGAACGCCAATGGCGACGACTGGGAGAAGGCCACGGCCAATCTGCCGCTTGAAACCGGCTTCAGCCTGGTGACCGGCGCCGGACGCGCCGAGATTGAACTGGAAGACGCCTCAACCTTCTATCTGGGTGAGAACTCGGTGCTGTTGTTCAACGACCTGCACACTACGGCCGGAGTTCCTTTCACAGAAGTTGCACTGCTGACCGGCACGGCCTCGTTGTATGTTCGCCCATACGTTCCAGGGGAGGTGTTTATCATGCGCACCCCCACCGACACCTTCGTTTCGAGATATCCCAATACCAGCTATGCACGCCTGGGGAGTTATACCGACGCAACCACCATCACCCCTCTCGAAGGTGGGACGCTCCACTTGAATGGCGTCCCCAAGGAAGTTCTGGCCCGCGGGCGGACACTGCGCTTTCACGAGGCACGGCCTCTGGACCAGACGGGATACGACGATTCCGCATCCTTTGGCGCCTGGGACAAGTGGGTTGCCAGCCGCGTTGCCCAGCGGACCGCAGCAATTTCAGAAGTGATGCGGGCTTCCGGTTTGTCAGCGCCGATTCCGGGCATGGCGGAGATGAAGGGCCAGGGCACGTTTTTTGAGTGCGCGCCGTATGGGACCTGCTGGGAACCGAGCGGCGCAGAGAGCGCCGGGCCGGCGGACAGCCGCGACGACGAGGCCCAAACCGCCGTCGCCCAGGCCGGTGCGACTCAATCTCCCACGTCCGGGCAGGCACCCAACTCAAACCAGGCACAGCCCAGGCAAGCTAGCTCGGGTGGAGCGCTGGAACTTAACAGTCTTGCCGCATCGTTCCCGTGTCTTCCGGCCGCTCTTCGTTTCCGCACCGAGAAGGACCCCAAGACCGGAAAAGTGCGGATCGTGGATCTGGCGCCAGCGAGCCTGACGATCCAATACGACTGGGCCGTGTGTCACGCCGGAAGCTGGATTCACCGCAGGCACCACTATGTGTGGGTGGCCGGCCACAAGCGGCATCACCTTGAGCCAGTCCGCTGGGTCAAAGGCGGGCATACCGTGGGCTTTGTCCCGCTGCATCCCTACGACGTGAAGGACCAGCCTCCGCTCAATCGAAAGGAAAAAGTCTTTGCACCCATCGTTGGCAAGGGGCGAAGCGAGATTGCCATTGCGGAAGTCCATTTCGAAGCAGATCGCCCGATCACGTATCTCAAGGAACCACCCAAGGAATTTCGCGATATGCCGATGCAGCCGCTGGCACATGTAGAGACGCCGCATATGGAGGTGCATCATTTCGAGATTGGCCTCGGGAACAAAGGGGAGATCGCCAAGGCCGGCATTCCTCTCAGCTTCGATCACAAGCAGCAAAGCTTCACGATGCCCACCCAGGTTGTTCATGCCGGCCACGCCGTGACCGTCAACGCTCCGGTATCGAACCGCGGCGGCAACCTGCAGTCGCGGGGAGGCAGTTTCGCAGGCTCCAGTGGCGGTGGCGGCTCTCACGGCGGTGGAGGATCGACGGGCAGCGGAGGGGGCGGTTCCACGGGAAGCAACACGAGCTCCAGCTCATCCAGTGCCGCCAGTTCAAGCAGCAGTTCCACCAGCACAACCAGCAGCACAGCTTCTACGTCGGTCGCGAGTCCGAGTTCAGGCTCGCATCACTGAGAGGGCGTAGCCGTAGCCTGCTGCGGAACCGATGTGAAATTACGTGAATCGCAGAGGGCCACGCAACCACGGCGTGGCCCTTTTTGTTACAAGGCCAACCTGATCTGGCTTCTCAGGCAAAGAGGATATTCAAGCCAATGGCCGCCAGTAGAATCGCCCCAGCCAAAGCTTCCGGGCTCTTCCACCAGACCCCACCCGCACGCGGCGGCCTGGGCGGGAGCCAATACACCAGGCCCACCAGTTCCGGCTCCGGCTTGGCCTTGGTGCACAAACTCACCACCATGGCAACAACGAGATTGGCGCAGAACGCAAAGATGGCGGTCCATAGATTCTGGGCCATGTCGCTGGAATAGGGATGGACCACCGCGATCCAGCCCCCATGGATGCCCGCGCGGGCGTCGAGGGGCAGCGTGAGCCCGTGATGCAACAAGGCCGTCCCCATACCTGCAATTAGACCGGCGAAAGCCCCGGGGCTGGTGGCCCGCTTCCAGAAAATGCCCAGCAGCAAGGTGGCAAGCAGCGGCGCATTCACTAGCGCAAATACCAACTGCAGCGTGTCGAGGATGCTGTTGAAGTGCATGGCGCCATAAGCCGTCGCAATCGCCAGGATCGTGCCGCCCACCGCCGCCCAGCGGGCTACGGCAAGGTAGTGCCGGTCCCTGGCGCCTTTGCGGATATGGGACTGGTACAGGTCGTAAGTGAACACCGTGTTGAAGGCCGTCAGGTTGCCCGCCACGCCACTCATCAAGCTGGCCAGGAGCACGGTGAGGCCCAGTCCCAGCAGCCCCGTTGGAAGCAAGCGCGCCATCAGGTTGGGCGTGGCCAGGTCGTAGTCCAGCAGCGGCTCTCCGCTGGTCGTCCTCAGGATCTTGCCCGTCAACGGGTCGACCTTTGCGGGGACCAGTCCCCTCCCCTGCTCGGCCTGCGGTGAAACGACCGTGGTCTCGTGAACGATGGCATCATTGACAGTGCGAACGACCGTGGTGGTATGCGGCGTTGGCAACCCGATGGCCAGCAGGCCCGGCAAGATCAACAGGAACGGCAGAAACATCCTGGGAATCGCCGCGATGAGTGGAGCGCGACGCGCCGATTCAATGTCTTTTGCGGCCAAAGCGACCTGGATGACCCGGAAGTCGGCGCACCAGTAGCTCGAGCCGAGGACAAAACCCAGCCCCATGGCGAGACCGGCAGTTTCAATGCCCATTGGGTTGCTGCCGCCATGAGTCACACCCTGCCACTCATGCAGGTAGGTTGCGGGGACTGAGGCCTTTAGTCCGGCCCAGCCGCCGATGCTGCGCAGCCCCAGCAGCACCAGCGGCAACAGCCCGGCGAAGAGGAGACAGAACTGCACTGCCTGGCTGTAGATTGCGCCCTTGAGCCCGCCCAGCAGGACATAGGCCAGCACGATGCCCGCCGTAAGAACGATCGAAAAAGAGAAGATGCCCTGCGGCGCCCAGCCCCAGACTCGGAAAAACATGTCGAAGACATGCAAATCCTGCATGAGGCGGGCCATGGCATACAGGGATATGCCCGAACTCAACACGGTCATCGCGGCAAAGGCACTGGCATTCAGCACCCGGGTCTTCTCGTCGAAGCGCATGCGCACGAACTCCGGGATGGAGCGCGCCTTGGATCCGTAATACAGGGGCATCAGGAACATGGCGGCGAATAGCATGGCCGGAATGGCGCCGATGCCGAGGACGAGCGCGCTCTGCAGGCCGTACCTGGCGCCCGCTGCGCCCATGGCAATTACCTCTAACCCGCCTACGCTTGCGCCGGCCATCCCCAATCCGCAAATCCACGCGGACAACTTGCGCCCGGCCAGCAGAAATTCCGTGCTCGTCGCAATCCGCGCCTTGGCGGCATAACCGATGCCCACCACAGCAACGAAGTAAAGCAGCACGATCAGCCAGTCGAGGCGAATGAGGTTCAAAGCGGGCAGCTCCTTAATATCGTCGCAGAACTCCATTTTAGGGACTACGGCCGCTCGACGCACAACCGCGAAGAACCGCCGAAAACATCACCACACGCGGCAAGGCCCTCCAGCACTCGCCGGAGGGCCCAGATTACCGCGAATAGGTTACCGCAAAGCCGCCAGTCTACGCCTTGACAGCGCGGGTGGGCTTGTAGCCCGACAGGCCATAGTAGGCAATGAACAAATAGCAAAGAACCGGCAGAAGGAACGCAAAGTGGAAGCCGGCCTTGTCAACCATGAAACCGAACAGCGGCGGAATCACCGCTCCGCCCACGTTGCCGATGGTGATTACACCCGATCCCTTGCTGGTCATCGGTCCGAGTTCGGCGATGCCCAGGGTAAAGATCGTCGGATACATGATGGAGTTGGCAAGGCCGCAGAGCACCAGGCTCCAGATGGCAACCTGGCCATGTGTGACCATGGCGACCAGCATAAGGGCCACACCGAGAAAGCCCAGAACCACCAGCATCTTCTCGGCCTTGATCACGCTCATCAGCGCGCTGCCGATAAAGCGGCCGGCCATGATGAGCAGGTAGTAGACCGTTACCAGGATGCCCGCCGTTTCCTTGCTGGCGATCCCTTGCTCCATGCAGTACTTGATGCAAATGGCGGCCAGGGCGATTTCTACGCCCACATAGAAGAAGATGCCGAACATGCCCAGCACCGTGTGCTTGTAGCTCCAGATGCTGCGATCCACCAGCGAATCGCCTTCCTTGGCCGGGCGAAACGCACTCGTCAAAACAATCGCCGGCAAGTGCAGCGACATGACCGCAAAACCGAGCAGCAACAGCCCGCCGGCAATATAGACATAGGGCATCTCAAGCATGTGCGCCTGGCTGGCCGCGTCGGAAACCTTGGTGGTGTCGGCCAGGATAAAGCGAGCGGCAAACCAACCGGCGATGGCGGAGGCTCCGGAGTTGAAGGCCTGGGCGAGGTTTAGCCGGGCGGAAGCACTGTGCTCGGGTCCGAGAATCGCGACATAGGGGTTGGCCGAGGTTTGCAACGCGCAAACGCCTGTGGCCAGAACAAAAATCGCCGTCAAAGTCAGGCCAAAGCTCACCTGGTTGGCTGCGGGCACAAACAGCAAGGCGCCCACCACCATGATGAACAGCGAGATCACCATGGTCTTCTTGTAGCCCACCTTCTCGATCAGCTTGCCGCTGGGAACCGAAAAGACTAGATAGGCAAAGAACCAGGCCGAGGTCGCCAGCATCGACGGCCCGTAAGGCAGATTGAAGATCTCCTTCAGCTTGCCCACCAGCTGGTTGTTGAGGCTGGTGAGGAACCCGAAGATGCCGAAAAGGGCGGTGACGATGATGAATGGAACAACATAATTGGGCGCGCTTGCTGCCGCCGGAGGTGTGGATCGAGTAGCCATGAGAGATTTCCCTGCTTCCTTCAAAAAGAATCAGCTGGTGCTTGCTGTCTGCCCACTTCCGTTCGTTGTGGGGCGTGGCCGAAGGGTTCGGATCGCCAGCCAAAGCAGCGGAGTTGGAAAACGGAACGCAAAAGTACCGAAACTACTGTACGCACCGAAGCGGAGGTCCGTCCAGTGAAAAATGAAAAGGTTTACACGGGCCCCCGCCCATCGCACTGAACAAAGTGGAATCTCCGTCGGCCGCGGCTGCTGGACCGAGGGCGTTCAGGCACCTTAGGTCTTGCTGCACCCACATTTCGCTCAGAACGCAGCCTTGAGTTTTTTCTAATTTACCCCGACAATGTCTGGCGCCTGGTTTGCAAAAAGCACCATGTTCTGCAGGGCGCAATCAAGAGTCTTCCTCGCCCCTTGCGTTTCACAGCGTACGCGTTCATGGCTGGTTCAGACGGCGGATCGTTGCACGTACCCCATCGACTGGGAAAATCCACATCCCTGTTCAGCGGGGGAGAAGAACGGAATCGGAGAATCGTATGCCTAAAGTTAGCGTCTGCATTCCAAGCTACAACCATGCGCCCTTTGTCACGGCAACGATTCGAAGCGTTCAGGCCCAGACTTTCCAAGACTTCGAAATCGTCGTCACCGACGATGGATCGCAGGACAACAGCACGGATCTGATTGCTGCCCTGAACGAGCCACGCCTCAGTCTAAAGCGTTTCCCGGTGAATCGGGGCGCTTGCGCCGCCATGAACGACACCATTCGGCGTAGTCAGGGCGAGTACCTTGCCATTCTCAATTCCGACGATTGCTTTCTGCCTCACAAACTAGAGCGGCAGGTGGCATTTCTCGATACCCATCCTGACGTCGGCGCCGTATTCGCATATTCGAATTTCATGGATGAAAACGGGGCGCTGATCGCCGCGGACACGACTTATTTGGGACATATCTTCGAGGTGCCGAATTGTTCTCAGAATGAGTGGCTGCGCTACTTCTTCTTTGTTGGCAATTGCCTTTGCCACCCGGCCATCCTGATCCGCAGAGGCTGCTACGAGCAGGTGGGGCTTTATGACGAACGACTTGCACAATTGCCCGATTTCGACATGTGGATTCGTTTGGTTGCTTCCTTCCCCATCCACATCGTGGCGGAACCGCTGATCAACTTCCGCGTGCTTGCCAATGGCCGGAATATGAGCGGATTGCGAGCCGATAGCCTGATCCGCCATGAATGGGAATCGACTCTTGTCCTGCGTCATTATCTTTCCATTTCCACGGAAATGTTTGCAAAGGTATTTGCGCTGGAGCTTGCGTCGCTGGGGCTGGATGCGCGGGAGGATCGGCGAGCTGTCTTGGGACGCGTCTGTTTGGCGACAAATAATCCCAAGCTGCAGCGCTTCGCAATGCAAATCCTGCACGATGCGTTACCGGCTCAAGGCGATGGCTCGCGCCTGGCTGCAGACATTTCGCACGCAGCTTATATTCAGGCGACAGGCAAGAAAGACGTTCACAATACACTGGGCAAATTCAGAATTGCCAGCCTGGAACAGCGTCTGAGGGATGCCGGAGTTGGTTCACAAACAACTCCTGTCCCATAATCGTTTCCCGCAGAGAAAACGTTCCCGTTGAAAAGAACAGACCCAATCTCAGCCAGGTTCAAGTTTCCTGCCCGGATGCGAGAATCCGGCCTCATTGACAAGTTTCTTCCATCGCAATCTCGATGTGGACGAAGTACCTGCGCCCGTCCTGACCCAGGAAGTAGGCGTTCTTGTAGGCCCCATGCGACGTCGCACGCAAGAGATTGAGGTGCTCTCCAAGCGTTCCTTGATCGGAAAGATCCAGCCGACATAGCGCCCGGTAGTCCTTCAAGCTATTGTAGTTGCCTTCGTGGTTGGGAAGAGAGGAATGATAGGCGCCGCTCAGAATCGTGGCGATGTTTCGGTGAATCAATCCCTTTTCTGTTTCTATAACCTTCCGATAAAGTTCGAGGGAAGTATCGCAAGGATCGACAGAGACCTGTTCTTGATCGATAATCGGGCCATGATCGATCTTGGTTGTCATTATGTGGATGGTCGCACCGAACGGATGACCGTTCACTAACGAGAATGCCTGGGGATACCAGCCGCGATTAAAGGGGTTAAAGCCGGGATGGAAATTGATGCAGCAAACATTATCGAGAAGACGTCGAGGAAAAATCTGTTTGCAATGAACGCTCAATGCCAGGTCGTACTGTTGAATCACCATATCGACTGCTTTAGGGTCCTTTAGGTCAATGGGTTCAGCGCCAAACTCGATCATTTGCGCGGGATCGGAGTTGGCATTCGAATATCGGAAGTCTATCCGCATCGCTGCGCACGACCGGATGGACTCAACTTCCTTCTTCAGAAAGAGCGATAACTCTGGATTGTCCGAGACTACCAGGATGCTTTCCGCCCCTCCCTTGATCTCGTCAGGCATAACAATACCCCCCCAAGACGATGTGAGACAGAATATCGCAGATGCGATGCACGTCGTCTGCGCTGAGCGCTCCGTAGAACGGCAGACACAATACCTGGCTGGCGACCTTTTGCGCAACGGGGAGGTAAGAAGGCTGTGCGCTCGGTAGCATGCGATAGCAACTATGGTCGCTGCATAGCGGGTAAAAATACTTGCGCGCATGGACATTGAAGCGTCGCAATTCGGTGTATACAGAATCGCGACTCGTTCGGCACGACGCAGCATCGATGCGGATCGGGAAATACTGTTCGCTGCCCACTACGCCCGGCCGTTCCGAGGGGACAATGATCCCCGGCAACTCGCGCAACCGGGACCGGTAGATAGCTGCAATCGCGCGCCGCTTTTTTTGCTCCTCAGCGACCATCTCCAGGGTCAGCAGTCCCAGTGCGGCACTCAGTTCGGTCATCTTTCCGTTGATGCCCGGCATCAGCACCGTAAACTCGTCCTTGATTCCGAAATTCTTCAGGAAGTCGATGCGCTTCTTCACTTCCGCATCGCGCACAACCAAAGCTCCGCCCTCCGCAGTGTGGAACAGCTTCGTTGCATGAAAACTCAGCATCGTCGCATCGCCGAAATCGGTAATCGGCTTGCCGCTGATCCGCGTCCCAAAGGCATGGGCTCCGTCGTAGATAACCCGAAGCCCGTGACGCTGGGCAATGGTTTGAATTCCGGACACGTCGCACGGCGTGCCGAATACATGAACCGCGAGAATAGCACTGGTTCGATTGGTGATCAACGGCTCAATGTTTGCGGGGTCCAGGTTCATACTGACCGGATCGATATCGGCAAAGACTGGAGTGATGCCGTTCCAGGACAAAACGTGGGGCGTTGCGGGAAATGTGAATGGAGTGGTGATCACTTCTCCCTGCAGCCGGAAGGCTTGACAGGCAGTCACCAAAGCGATGGTTCCGTTGTTGAAGAGCGACACATTGCTGTTGTCGAAGAACTTGCTCAACCTTTCTTCGAGTGCCGCATGCTGAGGTCCACCGTTGGTCAGCCATTTGGACTCCCAGACTTCAGCTAAACGTTCCGTGTACAGTTCCAATGAAGGCAAGAGCGGCTGAGTCACGTAGATGGGCTTGTTGAACGCAGGAGGGGGACTTGGTACATGCGCGACCGCAACCGAAAGACTAGACATGAAGTTCAGGCCATTTACAGACGACAGATCACCAAGTCTAACGAGGGGAAGTCTCTGTAACCTCTCTTGCATTCACAGTATGGTCCAACAAGGCCGGCAGGTAAGACCTTCCGCAGACTTTCGCAGCCCAAGCGCTGCTTCGAAATCCGTTTCCGAACTCGTTCCTGTTCTGGAACACTTCGTCTTTCAGTCCAGACGCGCAAACCGAATTGGTTTGACGCGCACTCGAAGTTATGTCTGCCGGCGAATCGCGGAGTCTTGGCGCCTGGTTGCGTTGCCCTCCCCGGTGTTCGGATGCGGTAGCCCCTCGACGCGGCTGACTCTGTCCAAAGTATCGTTCAGCAGAAAGCCCCGGCCATGGCCGGGGCTTTCTGGTTATTCCAATGGACTTTGAAACGCCCTACGCCAGTGCCGGGATTGCCTCGTGCAATTGAAGCACCGGCGCCGCCAGGGGCGCGGGCGCCGCTACCGCCGATTGCTGATGGACCGGGCGGGTAAGGCGATGCACAAAGTGATAAGGCGGCCAAGGGCCTGAGATCTGCATCTGACATTCCCGCAGGGTGGCACTGGTGGTGGCGTACTTGTTCTGGTACCTCTCCACATGCTTGCGGTCGATAAGGTGGGAGATGTCCAACACCATCTTGCCCCCCTCCAGCAGCCGGCAGCTTACTTCTTCGTCCAAGGGCATGAAGAGCCGGTGCATCTGGAAAGCAACCGCACGCGCGCGCGTCTGACGCTCGCGTTGGCGGGCAGCGTTTTCCCGCAGGTTGGTGAGGTATTCCCGGCCAACGCCTTCGGCCGGCAGGTGGCGCAGCAACTCCTTGGCACAACAATCGTCGACCAGGATCTTCAAGTGCATCTCGGTTTTGCCGCGCAACTTGTCGATGTTGCTGAGAAACTGGCGTTGATTGGAGCGGATGGACTTGCGCAGCATGTCGTCGTCGCTGAAGACAGTGCCAAATCGGAAGGGCAGGACGGTGGAATGCTGGAAGCAGTCGGCGATGACCCGGGCATGGTCCACGCCGGCCTTCTGGTTGAGGGTCTCCGCGGGATTATGCTCGCTTACAATCACCGCGAGGTCGCTTGCGGGGTAAAGGAACACTTGGTTGCCGCTCACTCCGAAGACAGATTCCATCGGAACAGGCTTACGATGACGGGCTAATTCAGGAAAAGCTGTTTTTTCACCGATGCAGTAGGCATACCATGCCATGACGAGACACTCCGTGCAGGGCGCCGGTCAGCGCCGCTCGTTGGTGAAGCTCTGTGAACTTGGGAACAACTGCATAGTGCGCGTGTAGCCAGGCCCCGGCGAGCAGACCCGGTGGAACTAAGCCGAATACTAGCCCCCGGAAAACACGACTGGCAATATCCCAAATCACCAACCACGTGAATGTAAGCGTTACACTTCATCTTCGTGTTCACAAAAGAGACAAAGACGTTGACGCTATGAAAGAAGGGTCAATTTGGGACAGCCTATCTCTTTTGAAACATGAGATAAACCTGCGCGCAAAAATCCTTCCCCTTGATTCCATGCGGGGTTCTGGATATTCGGCTGATTTTCTATTCCGATCGGGGCGCGCTGAATGGTTGCCTGGCGTCTCAGGGCAAAACGCGCTTCAGGTGCAGATAGAGGATGACATTGAGCAGCAACGAAGCGGCCAGCAGACCCAGAGCAAAAAGGGCAAACATCGTTACCTTGCTTCCCACTGCCTTCAGGTCTTCGATCAACTCCTGTTGCTCCAGGGTGTTCCGGTCGGTGGCTTCCCGCACCATCTCCAACTGGTCCTCTACCCGCTTGAGCATCGAGCTCTGCTCCATGACCTGCTCGCGAAGCTGGCCCTGCTGCTGGTGAAGCTCGTTGACGCTGTCCTCAAGCAGCGTAACGTCTACCGCAGGTGCAGGCGGGTGCGCTTGGGGGTGGGGAGAAAGAATGTTGGCCAGCGCGCTGAGAACGTTCCCGTCGATCAGCGGCAAGAGCTTCTGGACCATGGGCATGGCCGAGCGCAGCAGACCCATGGCGCGCTGCATGCCGGAGGGCTGATTGTCGTCAACGTTCGGGGTGTTCACCAAGGCGCGGCCGGGGGGCGGCGGCGGGGTCGTGGGAAAGGGCACATCGCCTGGAAGTGGCGCCTGAAGCGGGGTGCCGCCGACGGGCAACGGGGAGCCGACCGCGCGCACATGGGGCCCGTCGGGATTCGGAGCCCTATGGCCCGATTCGATAGGTGCGTTCATCACGGTGCCTTCTGGATCGTTCATCTGACGTCCTTCCTCATTCACTATAAGGGATTTCCGGCCCGTATAGAGTTTCAATGAATCGCCCACGCCATCCCCGGCGACCAAGACCCGTCGCTGGGGACCCCGGGTCGGCTATCCTCATAGGCATAGCCTCACATTTCAGGAGTGACGCGTGAAAACCATTTTGAGCCGTCCCTTGCGCAGCTTGCAACGCAACATTCTAGCCGGTGTCATCACCATCGGGCCGCTTTTTGTGACCTACCTGATCTTCAGCTTTCTTCTTGGAACTCTGGCCAAGGCCGGTCTCCCGGTGGTGCAGTTGTTGGCGGCGATGTTTCCCCAGGAAGGCCTCGGCAGGCCTGTGGTGCAATCGGCATTGGCTGTGTTACTTACCCTGGGAGTCTTGCTGATCGTGGGCCAGGTTACGTCGCTCGTGATCGGCCGCCAGGCATTCAGCCTGTTTGAGGCCGCGCTGGAGCGCTTGCCCTTTGTGGCCAAGGTCTATAGTGCGGTGCGGCAGTTGTTGGATACCATGATGGCCAAGAAGGAAACCAGCCAGCGCGTGGTGCTGGTGGATTTCCCCATCCCCGGACAGAAGTCGATAGGCTTCCTCACCCGAACCATGACCGACTCCACGACCGGAGTCGCCCTGGCTGCCGTGCTGCTGCCCAACGCCATCAACCCGACCTCGGCTTTCCTGCAGATTCTGCCCATCGATCGGGTGACCGAGACCGAGTTGACCATGGAGCAGGCCATGAGCATGCTGCTGACCGGCGGAGCCGTGGGACCGGAGACCATCAGCTACAGCCAGCCAGCTGAAGTGCTCTCCAGCGAAATCACCAGCGTAAGGTGAGTCGAAGCGGGCCAAGGTCGGATGGCGATTCTCTCCCGCGACAGAATTCTGATCTACGCGTTGCCCTGAACCCGCCACGGCATTCCTATGCGCGCGAAGGGGAGCGATCGGCTTCAAAGAGCAGAGAGCGGACTCTTATAGCGATTCCAGAATGACTGTACCCAGGAACCGCAGCGTTCAAGTCGACGCGACCCCAAGGAGCGGCGACCCTGCTCGATGCAAGATAGGGCACACCTATTCTGGAATCGCTCTAGTCCACCATGTCGCTCACTGCGGCGTTGTCGCCTTGCAGTTCGCCGCCGCCGATTTCGCTTTCTTCCGTGATCTTGCGCAGACTGACATGCTCAAACTGGGCCCAAATCAACCCCGCCGGCGTGATGCTCAAGAACGTCACCAGCAACAACATGGCGCCACAGGCGGCGGCTGGTTCAGGGGCAACGCCAAAGAAGCTGGACATGGCAGCGGCAACCAGCCCGATCTGCGTGAACCAGCCCAGGATGGGTAGCTGGAACCCGCTCGCCACCATGCTGGAAGCCATCAGCACCATGCACTTGGGCAAGGTCATGGCCGCCAGCTGCGGGCTGGCCACAAAGGCTCTGGTGGTCTCAAGGTAGGCCAGTGTAATCAAGATCCACATTCCCACAGAGAGCAATGCCGCCGCGCCAAAGTCGGTAAAGGACCGCAACGTATCCAGGCCGGTTTGAAAGGTGCGAATCTTCTGCCCTACCGAATGGCCAAGCTTGTTTGAGAAAACCCCAAGGGTCCGCTCCATGAAGGCGGCAATCATTCCCCCGGCCAGGCGTACGCCGACCGTGAATGCTGCCATGGCGAGGGTCGCCAGCAGCCCGCCCTTGGCCACGCGCATCAGCAACTCGGGATGCGGCAGCGCTTCGCTGGCGGTCAACAGCACCACGGAGAAGATCAGCGCCATCGAGCCCAGGTCGAACATGCGTTCAACGATATAGACGGCAATCTGGCTGCTGATCGGCAAGCCGGTTTTCTTGGCCACCAGGTAAGGCCGTACCGGGTCGGCAACCCGACCTATGATGGCGACGGCCGTGAAGCCGATGACCTGCGTCCCCAGCAGCGAGAAGGGTGGCACTTTCTTGTTGTGGCGCAGAAGCAGAGCCCAACGAACCGAACGAAACAGGTAGGCCAGGTAGATGCACCCGGTACCGATGCCGATCTTGCCCCAATCGGCCTGCGCCAGTTGCGCGCGGAAGACGCCGAAGTCGAAATGCATCCGATCGCGTCCCCACACCAGCAGAAACGCCAGCGCCACCAGCACCACCAAACCCAGAATCCACTGTTTCTTGTTCTTCAATTGCTCTCCGTTCCCTGCCAGAGTTCCTCGGTTAGTCTAAATTGCCGCCTTCAGGCCTTGTGTGAATGATCCATGAGCGGATACTGCCACAGACAGCCCGGCTCAAGGCGGCTGAGCTTCCGAAGGCCCCTGCGGAATGCGGATTGAGTTCAAGCTCGATCTCAAAGTGTGTTGCCATCTATCATTGAAGTTCTCCACTGATTTTATGTCTTGCTCTGGTAAGGGTCAGGATATGCGGCTATGAGCGGCCTGCTCAACTGGGGACGCCCGGTCTGGTTGGCGAGGTCCATTGATGCGCCCCTCGCGAATTCGGTTGTCTAGTCCAAGATTTGACAGGTCGGCATGAAGGCGAACCCACTGAAATCTCGGCAAGTTCGCAGAAGTCAGACCACGGCAACGGCTTACCATGGATGCAGGATGAGTGGGCGGAAGATCATTCACGTGGACATGGACGCCTTCTATGCCTCGGTCGAGCAGAGGGATCACCTGGAACTGCGCGGCAAGCCGGTTGTCGTCGCGTGGCGAGGAAAGCGTTCTGTTGTCTGCGCGGCGTCGTATGAAGCCAGGCGCTTCGGAGTACGCTCGGCCATGGCTGCGGTACAAGCAGAGCGCCTGTGTCCGGAGGCCGTATTCGTTCCTCCAGACTTTGCGCGATACAAAGCAGTTTCAAGTGCATTACGCGAGATATTCTTCCGGCATACGGATCTGATAGAGCCGCTGTCGCTCGACGAGGCCTATCTCGACGTCACCGAAAACAAGACCGGCCTTTCCACGGCCACAAAGGTTGCCTGCACCATCCGGCAGCAAATCCGCGAAGAGTTGAAACTGACCGCTTCTGCCGGCGTAGCCCCCAACAAATTCCTGGCAAAGATTGCCTCTGACTGGCGCAAACCGAACGGTCTGTTCGTGATCCAGCCCGCCGAAGTCGAGAACTTCCTAACGCCCTTGCCTGTCGGCCGCATTCCGGGGGTTGGCAGGGTGACGGAAGAGAAGCTCGCAAAAGTCGGATTGCGTTTCGTCGGCGAGATCAGAGCACGCACTCTTGAGGAGTTGATAGGGGTTTTTGGCAGTTACGGGCAGCGCCTTTACGAGTTGGCGCGGGGAATTGACGACAATCCGGTCGTTCCCAACCGGCCGACTCAGTCGATTTCCGCCGAGGACACGTTCGAGCAGAATGTATTGTTGGCCGAGACCGAGCCAATGGTTCGGTACCTGGCCGAAAAAACATGGGCCGCGTCGCGCAAGGAATCGAGGATCGCCCGGACTGTCGTCCTGAAGTTGAAGACAGCCGAATTCCAAGTGATCACGCGAAGTCAGACGCCACCCTCGCCACCAAGCTCCTGTGAAGAGTTGACGCGGATCGCGCTGTCACTTCGGAACAAAGTGAGCCTGAATCCAAATCGGAGATTTCGTTTGGTTGGAGTCGGACTCACTAACTTCCATCATCCGAGCGTGGATGCGGAACCTTCGCTCTTTGCCTGACTCCACTTGTGCTCAATCTGAGCTTGATGCACCGGCCCGTAACCCGGCCATCTTGGTCTTTGCACCAGTATCCAATGAACGTCACCATCGCATTGCATTTTTCAATTCGGCTCTTCATCCGGCGATCCGTCTACGAAGAGTCCCAGGTCGGTTGCCAAGCCTCCGGTGAGATCGTAGGCTGCACCGCTTTCGATCAGCGGTGTCGAATCCCCGATGGGTTCGAGATCCGAAGGCTGAACTCGAGTCCCAAAGAGCAAAACCGCTTGTGATCGATCGTCTTGCCGAGATGTCCTCGGAGCCCCCATGTCCAGGGGCTCCTGGTATGCGATGACACAGACTTCGTCGACCTGCTTGACAGTCACCGCGATGCTGCGCGCCGCGTTGGACGGAGTCCCTCTTCCGATGAGACAGCAAAACCTCACTGGAGACGTTGTGGATTTTTTCTAGCCGGGATGCGGGCCTCCGGGATGGAAATGGTTTTGCACTTCGTATTCAAGTTGAATCTCATTCCAATGGGAGCGTGCGATGAAGAAGATTCTGACCGTTGACGATTCGGCCAGCATTCGACGGCTGTTGAGTTTCACCCTGAACAAAGCTGGTCATGAAATATAAGGAGCGGTGGACGGCAAAGATGGCCTGGCAAAGGTCGGAAGCAAACAGTTCGACCTGGTCATCACCGATCTGAACATGCCGAACATGGTCGGGACCCAGATGATCGCCGACATCCGCAAGTTGCCGGCGTACGCTTACACGCCCATCCTGATGCTGACCACGGAGTCAGAGCCTGCGAAGAAGGATAAGGGGCGCAAGGCCGGAGCGACGGGGCTGGATCGTCAACCCGATCAACTCCGACCGATCGGTATGCGTTGCAGAAACTGGTGAAGTAGAGGGGAGCCGGTGTATCGGTCGTGTCGATCCCATGCCGCGGATACGTCTTCGCTCTAACTTATGGCGAATGTTACAGCTTGATTAACGGTGAGGACCCTTTAATGGGAGCTAGCGAGAGTGGGCAATCGGATTGCACCATCCTTGTCGAATCAAATCTTCTGCCGTCAAAAGCAACGGTACAGATTATTTGCGCACTGACAACGCGTTGATTCGCGGGCAGGGCCAAAACCTCTAGATAAGACCCGGGGCATTCGTCCTTTGAAATGTACGTCGTTGCCAAACAGGCAACTGTTCGATTCCGGATAGGGCCAGAACCTCTATAGAAAGCCGGAAGACCGAGCGCGATCTGAAAGTTGGATCTTCGCAAACAGATTGGCAGCACTGCGCGTGCCAGGGCTGGTTCTTTCGCCTCTGGGAAACCGCGCTCGACCGCGCTTCGGCGGCGGCGAAGAACTGCGCCCTGGGCGCTTGAACTTTACTGAAAACCAAGAGGGAGCCAAACGTGGGAATCGTTCTCGAGTTGGAAGCGGAGTCGGGCACGATTTGCCTTGAAGGCTTGATCGGAATCGAATCGGCGTGGGAATTGAAGGAACATCTTGCGCAGGCATTGCAGTGCGGCCGGAAGCTCCGGATCTCGCTCGAGGGAGCGACAGACTTGGATGTCACGGCCATGCAACTGCTTTGGGGCGCGAGATTTGCGGCCAAAGCCGCAGGCCTGAGCTTTGGGCTCATGGGGCAGGAACCGCTGCAGATCGCGGCGGCGTTTGACGACGCTGGGTTCGACAGGATTGAACGAATCGCAACGGCACGATAGACCAGCGAGGTAACAGATTGTCAGCCGCAGAAAATGTCGAAGGTTTCAAGCTAGCCTTCCAAGAAGAAGCGCGCGAGATTCTCGTCGAGTTGGAGACGGCTCTGTTGGAACTGAACGAGAACCCCAGCGACAAGGACCTGGTGGGCTGTGTGTTTCGCGCACTTCATACCATCAAAGGGTCCGGCTCCATGTTCGGTTTCGACGAGCTGGCGGCCTTCACCCACAATCTCGAAACGGCCTTCGACGCGGTGCGCAACGGGCGTATTCAGGTCAACTCTGCCTTGATCGATTTGACCCTATCGGCGCTGGACCAGATCCGGGCCATGGTCGAGGAGGGCGCTGTAACCCCGGTGAACCCGGCCCTCTGCAAGGAAATCCTGGACAAGGCCCGGGTGTTGACCGGCGCACCGGTCAGCCGCTCTTCCGCAGCCGCCAGCAGGGCCTCCGAATTCGTCCACGAAGCAGTCGCCGCGCCAGTGCACGACTGGGCCATTCACTTCGCTCCGGGCCCGGAGATGTTGGCCAACGGCGCCAATCCGCTTTTGCTTCTCCGCGAGTTGCGTCAGCTCGGCAGCCTGACGGTGAAGGCCGACACGACCAACATGCCGCCCTTCGCCGATATCGTGCCCGATCGCTGCTATGTCAGTTGGGATATGGTGCTGACCACTGCCGCGGATCGCAATGCCATTCGCGATGTATTCATGTTTGTCGAGGACTGCTGCGAGCTGACAATCGAACCAGCCTCGAAGACTGCAGAACCGGATTCGAATGCGGCTTGTTTGGATTCAGAACAGGCCAGCCAGACTGACCGAGTGGCTGAGGCGCTGGAGGACAAGCGCGCCCAATCCGGAGGCCGCCGCACCTACGACAAGGCAGACAATGCATCCAGCCTGCGCGTCCCCGCCGCCAAGCTGGACCAGTTCGTAAATCTTGTGGGCGAACTGGTGACGGTGCAAGCGCGGCTCAGCGAACTAGCTGCGCGCAGCGGCGATTCCGAAATTGCCAACGTCAGCGAAGAGATCGAACGGCTTACCTCTGCATTGCGCGAGAATTCCATGAACATCCGCATGGTTCCCATTCGCGGCACCTTCGACAAGTTTCGCCGTCTGGTCCACGATCTGGCGCGCGATTTGGGCAAGGATGTCGAACTGACGCTGGAAGGCGCGGATACGGAGTTGGACAAGACGGTGATCGACCAGTTGAGCGATCCGTTGATGCACCTGATTCGCAACAGCATGGACCATGGCATTGAAACGGCTCAAGTGCGCGCCGCACGCGGCAAGAATCCCACTGCGACCATTCATCTCTCTGCACGCCACTCCGGGGCCAGCGTGCTGATCGGCGTATCGGACGACGGCGGGGGCATCGACACCGAAGCGGTGCGCCAACGCGCCATCGAGCGTGGCCTGGTGGCGGCCGGTAAGTCGCTCGCCGAATCCGAGATCTTTCAATTCATCTTCCAACCAGGATTCTCGACGGCCAAGAAGGTTACCGATGTGTCCGGGCGCGGTGTCGGCATGGATGTAGTTCGCCAACGTGTCGACAGCCTGCGCGGGACTATCGACGTAGCCAGCAAGGCAGGCCATGGCACCAGCGTAACGCTGCGGTTGCCGCTGACTCTCGCCATCATCGACGGGCTTCTGGTCAGCGTCGGCGAAGCCAGCTACGTTCTGCCATTGGCGAACACACTGGAATGCATCGAGCTCACGCGCGAGGACATTGCGCAAGCCAACGGAAAGCATGTGGCCAACGTGCGCGGAGAACTGATTCCCTATATCAGTCTGCGAGAGCACTTCAATATCTCCACTCCTCGGCCCGCGATCGAACAGATCATGGTGGTCGAAACCGAGGAAGGGCGCTATGGCTTTGTGGTAGACCAGGTGCTGGGCAATTGCCAGACAGTGATCAAGAATCTGGGCCGTGCCTATCGGCACGTGCAGGTGGTGTCAGGCGCAACCATTCTGGGCAACGGAACGGTGGCGCTGATACTCGATCCGCAACGCCTGGCGCAAGATGCACTAAAGGCCGCGGAGACCGGCGTGAGTCAAGCCATCCGAGCCAAACATTCGATGGGCTAGACAAGTGCCTCCATGGGCTGAGGCGAGCGTACGGATTTCACGGATAGAACGAGAATTCTTGGATCGGCGGGCACTGGGCTCTCCCTGCCGCGGAAGAGGAGAAACTGGCCGGACAGCTGGCGAACGATAACTCACAAGGAACCATGGGATGCGCTTCAACTGCGACGGGACGCAGGGTTCCGCACCGCTTGTTCGACCTCATCGAAAAGAAACAGCCGCGCCGAACCAAGTTCATCGCGAATCTGGAAACCAACTCGTTTCCCGACAACGAAGCTTGCAACGAACCGCGGGAAGCAATCAAACCGGAGAATGGCCGAACGGTTGGCCTCAGAGAGGTTAAGGATGAAGAACTGGAAAATCGGAATTCGGATCGCCTTCGGCTTCGCGGCAGTGATCGCCATTGCCATGGCGCTTGGCGGTTTTGCTTACAACCGTGTCTCCGTGATCGCGGCGCGCGCCGTGGATATCTCGGACAACTCGTTGCCCAGTGTCTACCTGATGGGCAAAGTCATGGCCAATGCGCAGAGTATCTACGGGCTTCTGGTCCAACATGCCGCGTCGAGCGACCCGCAGGAGATGGCTCAGGTCGAGGCGGAGATTGAATCGGAGAGAAAAGCCAACGCCGACGAACTGAAACACTACGAAGATGCCCTGATATCGAATGACAAGGATCGGGCTCTTCTGAAAGATCTCAACGACGCTGGAGCGGCTTTCTGGGCAGCTGCCGAAGACATGATCAAGGTGAGCCGTATCGGAACGCCGGCAGCGAACGCAAGGGCTCTCCAGATGCTCAAGGACGCCAAGCCTCTGCACACGAAGTATGTTGAGGCGACCGAGGCCGAGGTAAGCTTCAATCAGGATCTAGCTGCCGAGTCCTCGAAAAACATTGCCAGTGCGGTGAGCAGCGCACGCACGGGCATCTTGATCGGGATCTTCTTCTCTCTCATGTTGGCGGTGGTGATCGCTTTGTTCATTGTCCGCAGCATCTCGCTTCCGCTGGGAAAACTTACAGCGACAGCAAGGTTACTCGCACAGGGCGATGTGAACCAGGAGATCGACTATCGCTCAGCCGACGAGATAGGCATGCTGGCAGATGCGTTCAGAGTCATGATCGACGCAGTGAAGAGCCTGACGACCGATGCATTCATGCTGTCTGAGGCTGCCGTGCTTGGCAAGCTCGCCACTCGCGCCGACGCTAACAAACACAAAGGCGACTATCGCAAGATCGTTCAGGGAGTGAACGAAACACTCGACGCTGTCATCGGCCCCTTGAACGTGTCTGCGCGGTATGTAGACCTGATCTCCAAGGGCGATATCCCGGCCCAGATCACCGACACCTACAACGGGGACTTCAACCTGATCAAAAACAACCTGAACGCGTTGATCGTGGCGATGAACGAGATTACGACAGCTGCCGAAGAAGTTGCCAACGGCAACCTGACTGTGACCCTCGAGATGCGGTCTCCGCAAGACAAGCTGATGCAGGCCCTCGGCCAAATGGTGGCCGGCTTGACACGGACCGTCTCAGATATTCGCGCGATTGCCGGCGAAGTCTCGACGGCCAGCCGTTCCATTTCCACGGCTTCGATCCTGGTCTCCAAGGGGGCAAGTTCTCAGGCTGCGGCAGCCGAAGAGGCTTCTTCCTCCATGGAAGAGATGGTCAGCAACATCAAGCAAAACGCCGACAACGCGCAACAAACCGACAAGATCGCAAACAAGAGCGCCAAAGACGCGCAGGAGAGTGGCAGGTCGGTGGTCGAGGCCGTGGCCGCGATCAAGGAAATTGCGAACAAGATTTCCATCATCGAAGAGATCGCGAGGCAAACCAACTTGCTGGCACTGAATGCGGCCATCGAAGCGGCGCGCGCCGGTGAACACGGCAAGGGATTTGCGGTGGTAGCAGCCGAAGTGCGAAAGCTGGCCGAGCGCAGCCAGAAGGCGGCAGCGGAAATCAACCACCTTTCCAGCAATACGTTGAAGGTGTCGGAGAAGTCCGGTGAAATGCTCGACAAACTGGTGCCCGACATCCAGCGCACGGCCGAACTGGTGCAGGAGATTACCGCCGCCAGCAAGGAGCAGGACACAGGCGCCGAGCAGATCAACAAGGCGCTGCAACAGTTGGAACAAGTCATTCAGCAGAATGCCTCTGCATCGGAAGAGATGGCTTCGACCACCGAGGAGTTGACCGGACAATCCGATCAACTGGTCAGCGCGCTCTCCTTCTTCCGCACCGGAGACGATGGACGTCTTGCGACGATGCGAAACACGGCCCCAAGACCCATGGAGCGCTTCGAAACATCGCCCGACAAAAGTGTGAAGCCAAATGGGCATAGCGATGGTGCGTTTGCGAAGGGCGCCAAGCCGAACGGGAAATCGAATGGGACAGGCCTCAAGGGATCCGCTAAGAGCGGTGTGAGCCTCCGCCTCAAAGACAAACACGATGAACTCGACGGCGAATTCGAGCGTTTCTAATCGGACGCCAGCCTCTTGGTTGTGCGCTGGGTGCCCAGGTGCCTCGCAGTTGGGCACCTGGGATAGCAGGCGTCTGCCCAGACACGAGTCTTCACATTGCATTAGGAGTTGACAATGAGCGTGAATGAAATTACGGAGACGCGGCAGTACCTCACCTTCAAGCTCGGCAACGAGATCTTCGCCACCGATGTGGCCAAGGTAAGAGAGGTACTCGACCTGACCACCATTACCGCGATCCCCAGGACCCCGGACTTCATGGCCGGAGTGATCAACCTTCGCGGCAGCGTCGTGCCGGTCGTCGATCTCAGACTGTGCTTTGAGATGTCGAAGACCGAACGCACGCACAATACCTGCATCGTGGTTGTCGAGGTGCTGCTTGAAAACGAATCGACCATCATCGGCGCACTGGCCGACTCGGTCGAGGAAGTAATCGACCTGGAACCCGATCAGATTCAGCCGCCCCCGCGCATCGGAACGCATATCCGCACCGACTTCATCAAGGGGATGGGAAAGCGCGATGCGCAGTTCATCATGATCCTGGACATCGATCGTGTCTTCTCCGCCGAAGAACTGGCCATTCTGCACGGGCCAGAATCCGCATCGGCAAAACAGATTGCTGAAGTAGCCGCTTGACCTGTCGATCTGTATCTCTGCCTCGCTGAAAGCGCATTCCGTGGCCTCCTCAAAAAGAGGCCACTTGAATTGATCATCTTTAGAAATCGTCAATCGAAATCGACAAAGAGGAACGGAATGGGGCGCGCAAGCGCTCCATTCATATCATGACCAACCGCGATGAATTCATGTCCGCTCGGGACTACAAACGCCTCTGCGGTCTTATCGACGACGAAGCCGGTATCCATCTGGGCACGGAAAAGAAAACCATGCTCGAGGTGCGCATCAAGCGGCGCCTGCGAGTGCTCGACCTGAACTCCTACAGCGACTACTGTGACTATCTGTTTGGCAACCAGGGATTGAAAGATGAGATTATTCATCTGATAGACGTGGTGACCACCAACAAGACCGACTTCTTTCGCGAGTCAGGACACTTCGACGCGCTGGTGGACAGGGTGCTTCCGGAACTTGCGCCTGCGAATATCTACGGGCGCGAAATGCTGTTCTGGAGCGCTGGTTGTTCAACCGGCGAAGAGCCTTACACGCTTGCCATGGTTCTTAGCGAATACGCACTCACTCATCCCGGATTTCGCTTCAGGATCCTGGCTACCGATATCTGCACCACAGTACTGGAGAAGGCATCCGCGGGCGTGTATACCGAGGAGGTCGTCAGTCCTGTACCGGCTGTGCTCAAGCGCAAATATTTCATGCGCAGCAAAGACCGCTTATCGGATCGCTTGCGGGTGGTTCCAGAACTGCGCCGACTGGTCGAGTTTCGTCGCCTCAACTTCATGGACAACGACTACGGCCTTGCGGAGAAGGCGGATGGGATCTTCTGCCGCAATGTCATCATCTACTTCGACCGGCTCACGCAGGAGCGCATTCTGAAGAAACTCTCACAGCATCTCTTGCCCCACGGATACATGTTCGTAGGCCACGCCGAGACGCTTCACGATATGGACCTTCCTCTGGCGCCGGTGGCACCGGCGCTCTACAGGAGGATCGCCGACCGACGATAACGATTGAACTTATGATAACTCGTCTTCCGCCCGGGAAATCACCATCGAGAACAATCCCGCGATCGGGCGGGAAGGCACACGGCGTCCTCTCCGCTCTCGCTTCGCTGCCGTACGCATCCGCCCTGCGCACCGCGACCACACGCTTGCCCAGAGGCGGGAGACAGAGTGGCTGCTCATGGAGTGGCCCCGTGGCGAAACCGAACCGCGCAAACACTGGATCTCTAACCTGGCGAAAAACCTCCAATTGCGCGACCTGGTGCACTTCGAAGGCCGCGGCTGGCGCGGCTTTCATCATCGCGCCACACTCTGCATCGCGGCCTATGGCTTCCTTGTGGCCGAGCGGAGTTGCATTCCCCCCTTGGCCCACAGTGGGCATCTTGGACTACCAACTCCCCAGCTTCCGCCAGGGTTCCAGCCGCGGGAATCGAGTCTGTCTGCAGCAGCATAACCCGAACTCCATCGCTACACTTCGACTCATCCTGGCGCGCTCCCTGATATGCCAGCTATGGCGATGCCCGCTCTGCGGTCGTCCTCGTTTATGCGGCGAGTTTGCTCGGAGGAGGATCGCAGTGGCGAATAATTCATTTGACGTATTTTGAAAAGCGTGGTCCATCAAATCGATTGCGGCGTCATGATCAAGATGCAGATTTCCACTGAACAATCTAAAGCCCAAGATTCGGCCGCAGCCACCTCCGGCATCCCAGAAAAGCAAGAAAAACCGGACAGTGTATTCGAGTCGCTATACGGAGGCCTACGGTTCCAAGATGACCAGATCCCGTTTCGCGCGCTCAAACGCTCAGCATTTGCGGCCATCGAGATTGCGACGAATCATTGAAGAGAATAGAGCGCAACATTTGTCGCAAGTTTGACGGCAAGTGGGACCAGAAAACCAAGGGATTTAAGGTCATGCTAAGGTTTGATCGACAACAATGGGAACGAACAGCATGAAATGATTGCTTGGCAACCGGGTTCTGACTTGGAAAAGCAGGCGTGAACCGATCGTACTCAAGTGACCGTAAGGAGAAGCAACGTGCGCAAAACCCAAAACGTCCTGCCGCAGTTTTTGATGGTGCTGGTAGCCAGCATTCTTCCAGCATCCGCCCAAACCTCCTGGAAAGTCCTGAATACCTTCCATGTGGGTGGTCCCGGCGGATGGGATTACGTCACAGTGGATGCTCCGAACCATCGGTTGTTTGTCACCCGAAGCACGCATACGCAGGTGATCGACGAAAATACGGGCAAGGTGCTGGGCGATATTCCCGGGCAAATTCGTTCGCATGGCGTGGCTCTCGTCCCGGAGCTTAACCGCGGCTTTATCACCGACGGCGGTGGGCAGGGCGCAATCATCATCTTTGACCTGAACACCTATGCCGTGCTGGGCAAGATTGCAGCCATGCCTGACGCCGATGGAATCATTTATGACGCGAAGCAGAAAGTAGTTCTCGCGGTGTCGGGCGATGGCAACGCGCTGATGACGATCAAGCCCGATATCGACCCGAAGACCGGTCAGATCGATTCCCCCATTCAATTAGGCGGTGGACCTGAGTTTCTGGCTGCTGATGGCGCGGGCAACGTCTACATCAATCTCGAAGACAAAGACATGGTTGCGAGGGTTGACCTGAAGACGCGCAAGGTCGAGGCGCACTGGCCGGTTACTCCGGGCGGGCATCCGGTGGGCATGGCTATGGATACGGCCAAGCGCCTTTTATTCGTGGGCTGCCGCAACCCGCAGAAGCTTGTGATCATGAATGCCGACACGGGCGCGGTGGTGGACTCGCTGCCGATTGGCCGGGGCGTGGACGCCACCAAGTTTGACGCGGGCGTGGCATACGCCGGCACGGGTGACGGCAATCTGACCGCTGCGAGCATGCAAGGCGGCAAATGGGCGGTGGTGCAGACGGTGAAGACGGCGGCTTCGGCGCGTACCATGGGCGTCGACGAGATCACTCACAAGTCGTACCTGCCCGCGGCAGAGATGCTGCCGGCTGCAGGAAACGCCCGTCCACAGCCCAAGCCGGATACATTCATGATCATCGAGGTTGGCCAGTGAGTGGTTCTCCGGCAAGCGAAAGCTCGCCGGAGGCCAAGCTGAATCAGATTGCCTGCGAGACGTTAAGCTTTCAATCAGGGGTTGATCCGCTACCTTTGCCATAAGGCTAGCCGGTGCGGGATTGCGTGAGCGGGCAGGATGGCGCTCGATGATGGATGGTGTCAATCTGAAGATGAAAGTACATGGAAAACGCGCAATTATAACTCTCGCGGCGATATTGCTGGCAGCGGCAAGGGGCGCCAGTGGTCAAGGGTCCGTTGGGCAGAGTGATCAAGCAGCGGCGCAGCCACCGGCGGTGATCACACTGGAAGAGGCAATTCACCGGGCGCAGAGCAGCGAGGCGAACTACGCGGCGGCGGTGGCGGAGGGGCGTGCTGCGCGTCTGGATCGCAACATCGCCTATGCTGGCCTGCTACCCAGCGTGACGTACAACAATTCATTTCTCTATACAGAGCCGCAGCGGCCCAACAGCAAGTCGTCGTCGGGATCTTCGCAGCCCGCCCCCATCTACATCGCCAATAACGCCCCTCGAGAATACCTGAGCCAGGGCACGGTAACCGAGACGATTGGTTTGGCGAGCATAGCCGGCGCTCAACGGACTTCTGCACGGGCGGCCCAGGCAGCAGCGGAGCAGGAGATTGCTCGGCGCGGACTTGTGTCGGCCGTGGTTTCGCTCTTCTACGGCTCGCTGGCGGCCGACCACAAGCTGGCGGTGGCCGAGCGCGCGAGTCACGAAGCCGCGGACTTTACGAAGCTGACCGGTCAGCGCGAGCAGGCTCGCGAATCGGCACATGCCGACGTGGTGAAGGCGCAGCTTCAGGAGCAATCACGGCAGCGCGATTTGGGCGATGCGCGGATCGCAGCCGAAAAAGCGCGTCTGGAACTGGGTGTGCTGCTGTTTCCCGAACCGCGCACACCTTACACGCTGAGCGCTCCCGATGTTGCGCCTATGCTGGCTTCGCGCCAGGATATCGATCTGGCGGCTGCGAAAAACAATGCCGAGCTGAAGAGCGCCATGGAAGCGCTGCGGGCCAGCAACGCTGATGTGCTGGCGGCGCGAGCCGCGTATCTGCCCGATCTCGGATTGGAATACACCTACGGTATCGACGCCCCGCAATTTGCGACGACCGGGCCGGGGCCGGACCACATGAACAATCTCGGCTACTCAGCGAGCGTGACGCTCAACATTCCCGTCTGGGACTGGCTGAATACCCAACGGCGCGTAAAACAGAGCGAGATTCGGCGGCAATCGACGCAAGTGGCGTTGACGGCCAAGCAGCGGCAGCTGATCGCCAAACTGGACGAGGCGTACTCCGAAGCGGCAATGTCGCGAGACCAGCTCGCATCGCTGGATCTTAGCGTGAACACAGCTGCCGAGAGTTTGCGGCTCACCAAGCTTGCCTACCGGGGGGGCGAGGCAACCGTGCTGGAGATGGTGGACGCGCAGGGCGCGTACGTTGCCGCGCAGAACGCGCGTGAAGACGGCCGCGTGCGGTACGAAGCTGCGCTCGCCGATCTGCAAACGCTGACCGGAACAATGTAAGAGCGAGGGTTCTGGAATTCGAGAAGAGACCCTTAATCAGGATGAGCAAAACGATGAGCACGAATTTCAAGCGGAATGGAATTGCGCTGAGGCTGCTGGCGGTGGGCGCGCTGGCGCTTTCTTTGGTTCTGAGCGGCTGCAAGAAGGAAGCAGAGGTTCAGGCGCAGGTAACTGTGCAGGCAGAAAAGCCAGAACGCGGCGAGATCTCCGAGAAGATCTTGGCAGACGCGGTCCTGGCGCCGATTGCGCAGGCTGCCATCGAGCCGAAGATCGCTGCGCCGGTAAAGAAATTCTATGTCGAGCGGGGAGAGCACGTGAGGGCCGGCGAGCTTCTTGTTGTACTTGAGAACTCCGACCTGGCAGCGGCAGCTCAGGACAACCAGGGTGCGTATGAAGCGGCGCAGGCAACTTATGCCACGGCAACCAGGGCGCAGGTGCCCGAGGACCAGCTTAAGGCCGAAGCCGATGTAGCGCAGGCGAAAGCAAATCTCAATTTGAATGAGAGCATCGTGAACAGTCGCAAGCAGCTTTTTGCTGAGGGAGCGATCCCCGGCCGCGATCTTGACACGGCTCAGGCGGCGCTGGTGCAAGCACAGGTCGCTTTTGATGCTGCGTCCAAGCATCTGGAGTCGATGCGTGCGGTGACGCATGAGGCCGCACTCAAAGCTGCGCAGGGTGATCTAACTTCAGCCGAGGGCAAGCTGAAGGGCGCGCGGGCCCAGGTGAGCTTCACGCAGATTCGCAGTCCCATCGATGGATTTGTGACTGACCGGCCCCTCTTCGCAGGCGAAACTGCCGCGGCAGGGGCGCCGCTGATCACGGTTATGGAAACCAGTACGCTGCTGGCAAAGGAACACATCGCGCAGGCGCTGGCGCAGCGGTTGAAGGTGGGTTCCGATGCTGAGATTCAAGTGCCCGGCGCTGACAGCACCGTTCCGGCAAAGGTGGCCATGATTAGCCCCGCGCTTGACCCGGGAAGCACGACGGTGGAGGTGTGGCTGAAGATCGACAACCGCAGCGGCAAGCTAAGGGTGGGATCGCCGGTGAAGGTGGCTATCGCTGGCCGCATAGTTGAAAATGCGATGAAGATTCCAAAATCGGCGGTGCTTACGGGCGAAGATGGAAGCAAGACCGTGATGATCGTGGGGTCTGACAACACGGCCGTGAAGAAGAACGTCACGCTGGGCATCACGAATGGCGACGATATTCAGGTCTTGACCGGACTTGATGGCTCAGAGCGGGTGATCACGACCGGCTCGTACGGAATCGATCCTGGCACAAAGGTGAAGATCGGCAAGGCCGGCGACGACGCGGAGGACAAGCCCGCTGGGGCAGATAAGGGCGGAGACGGAAAGTGATGCCGAGCCAAGCCAAAGCACCCGAAAGCGGCGATCCGTCGTTCTGGCTGGCGCGGACCACCCGCACCGTCTTCTTCTTCGCCCTCATGTTCACCGCGGCGGGCGTCTATCTCGCGTTCAAGGTGCCTATCTCCGTCTTCCCGGAGACCAATTTTCCACGCGTCATCATCGCGGTGGACAACGGCGTGATGCCGGTGGAACAAATGGAGGTGACGATCACGCGTCCCATCGAGGATGCGGTCAACTCCGTGCCCGGCCTTGAAACCGTTCGCTCCACAACCAGCCGCGGTTCCGCCGAGGTAAGCCTTTTCTTCGATTGGAACGTGGACATGATCACGGAGCTGCAGCTCGTGGATGCGGCGCTGTCGATGGTGCAGCAGACGCTGCCTTCGACGGTGCATATCTCCACCAAGCGGCTCACATTCGCAAGTTTTCCGATCCTGGGTTATAGCCTTACTTCGGATACGGTGCCCATGACCCGCCTCTGGGAGATTGCCAACTACGATCTGAAGCCTCCCCTCAATCGGACCTCGGGCGTGAGCACGGTGTTGGTGCAGGGAGGCCAGGTGCCGGAGTTTCACGTAGTCCCGAATCTCGCTCAGATGCAGAATGCGGGCGTGACCATACCCGATTTGGCGAGCGCGATCGAGGCTTCGAATATCGTGGACTCGCCCGGTCTCTATGAGGCGAACCATCAGCTCATCCTCGGATTGGTCGGCGCGCAAGTGCACGATCTCGATGGCATCCGCAACCTGGTGGTGAAGACCACGCCCGCGGGAGCTCCCGTGCATGTGAGCGATGTGGCCACAGTGGAAGACGGCACCCTGCCGGTCTACACCACGGTGACAGCCAACGGAAAGACCGCTGTGCTACTGAGCCTGATGCGTCAGCCGACGAGCAACACGGTGGCGGTGGCCGATGCCGTGGCCGCGCAAGTGGCGCAGTTGCGCAAGACTTTGCCGCCGGGCGTGAAGCTGGAGCCGTTTTACGATCAATCTCAGCTTGTGCGCAACGCCATTGGCAGCGTGCGCGACGCGATCTTCATCGGGCTGGTCCTGGCCTGTATCATCCTGTTTCTGTTCCTGCGCGACTGGACATCGTCCCTGATTGCCGGCCTCGTGATTCCGGTCACGATTGCCATTACCATCGGCGTGCTGTGGCTCATGGGCGAGAGCTTCAACCTGATGACGCTGGGCGGGCTGGCGGCGGCCATCGGCCTTGTCATCGACGACGCGATCGTGGTGGTCGAGAACATCGTGATGCACCGCGACGCAGGTGAATCACGCGCCGAGGCGGTGCGCAAGGCATTCCGCGAACTCACCGTCCCGCTGATCGGGTCAACCATCACGCCGGTAGTGGTATTCCTCCCGTTGGTTTCAGTCAGCGGGGTGACAGGACTGTTCTTCCGGGCGCTGGCAGTGACGATGACAGCGGCGCTCCTGACGTCGCTGGCGCTGGCGCTTACCTGGACCCCCGGGTTGAGCTATGTCCTGTTGAAAGAAGAACGCGGTGGTCCACGAAACGACAGCCACGATCTTCACAGCACAGGCAAGTTCATGAACGCGGTGCTCAATACGCATCACAGGGTACTCGATTGGGCACTCGCCAAGCCGCTGTGGGTGGGGGGCATCTGCGTGTTGCTGGCCGCAGGCACCTGGTTTGGCTACCAGTCGCTCGGCAGCGATCTGCTCCCGCAGATGGACGAAGGCGGATTTATTCTCGATTACTTCACGCCGGCGGGTAGTTCGCTGGCTGAAACCAACCGCATCCTGGAGCACGTGGAGCGGATTCTGCACTCCATGCCGGAAGTGGAGAGCACATCCCGCCGCACCGGCCTGGAACTGGGATACGCGGCCGTTACCGAAGGCAATCGCGGCGACTTCACCGTGAGGCTGAAAGCCCATCGCAGCCGCTCCGTATGGGACGTGATTGACGACGTGCGCGCAAAGATCAAGCAGACGGAACCGGAACTGGACATGGAACTGACCCAGATTCTGCAGGACAATATCAACGACCTTTCGAATGCACCCGAGCCGATCCAGATAAAACTCTACTCCAGTGATCAAGAAATGCTGACGCAGCTTGGCCCGCGTGTAGGGGATGCCATCGGAAAGATCCCCGGAGTGGTGGATGTTGAAAACGGAATCGAGAACACGATCAGCGGACCGGCGACCAATTTCCAGATCAATCCAAACGTGGCATCGCGGCTGGGCTTTACCCCGCAAGAGGCCTCGAACGATGCGGCCTCGATCCTGGATGGAATTCCGATTTCCACTCCGTTGATCGCCAACAGCAGGCAATACACAATTCGAGTCCGGCTTGCCGATGAGCATCGCGCATCGCTCGATGCCATCAAGAACACGGTGTTCAATAGTGCCTCGGGCCACACGGCTTCGCTGGGCTCATTGGCAAGCGTCGAGGATCTTCCGCCGCAGAACGAGATTCGGCGTGAGAATCTGCAGCGGCTCATTGTAGTGACGGCTGGCCTGGAAGGTACGGATCTGGGCACCGCGGTGGCGAAGGTCAAGCAGACGGTCGCCGGGCTGAATCTGCCGTCGTCCGTGCGTGTCGAGTATGGCGGTCAGTTCCAAGATCAGCAGAAGTCGTTCCACGATCTGCTGCAGGTGCTGCTGCTGGCGCTGGCGCTGGTTTTTGGGGTGCTGCTCGCCGAGTTCCGTAACTTTGAGGCTCCGATCGCCATTCTCACTTCGTCGGTGCTGTCCATCGCAGGTGTGATTCTCTCACTGCTCATCACGAGAACAACTTTCAATGTGGCTTCATTCATGGGGCTCATTATGGTGATCGGCATCGTCGCGAAGAACGGCATTCTGCTGCTGGATGCCGATGAGAAGTTTCGGGCCGAGGGCGCTTCTGCGCGCGATGCCATGATGCACGCGGCGCAGCGCCGGTTGCGACCGATCGTAATGACGGCACTGGCGGCTGTCTGTGGCATGCTGCCGTTGGCCTTCGCCATTGGCGCCGGATCGCAGATGCTGCAGCCGCTGGCCATCGCGGTCATTGGCGGGCTGTGCATTTCAATGGTGCTCAGCCTGGTGATTACGCCGCTGGTGTACTATCTATTGACGCGAAACAGAGTTGAAGCAACCGATGCGGTTGTGGGATAGGTGGCGCTGTTGTGTGGTTCCCAACCACAGCGCTTAACGATTTGTCCGAACTGTCGTTAGACTGGTAGTCATGCGAGTATTAGTGGTCGAGGATGAGGAGCGGTTGGCGCAGAATGTGGCCGCCATCCTGCGCAACAACATATTGTGCGCGGTCGACATTGCGCCCGACGGCGAAGAGGGCTTATTTCTAGCCGGCGGAAATCCATACGACCTGTTGGTCCTCGACCTTATGCTGCCCAAGTTGAACGGACTCGAGGTGCTGACCAGGCTGCGCGGCGAAGGTAAAAACACTCCGGTTCTGGTACTGACAGCGCGCGACGAGAAAGAGGTCATGATCGAGCTGCTGAACGCGGGCGCGGACGACTACCTTACCAAGCCTTTCGACTTGGGCGAATTTGTTGCTCGATGCAAGGCTCTGTTGCGCCGCGGCAAGGGAGAGCATTCTCCGGTGATTCAGACCGGCCAGCTTGAGGTGAACACTGTAATGCGGGGCGTGCGGGTGAACGGCAAGCGGATCGTGCTGACCGCGATGGAGTACCGCGTCCTCGAATACCTGGCCATGCGGCGCGGCGCCTTGGTATCGAAGGAAGAATTATTGGAGCACCTCTACGACTACAACTGGGAGAAATTCGGCAATGTGATCGAGGTATATATCTCCGGCCTGCGACGGAAGATCGAGAGCGTGGCCGGTGAGAAGCTGATTCAGACCGTGCGCGGTTTGGGTTATGTGCTGCGGCGGGAGAGTGGGGCCGTGGCGGGCGCGGATGAGATTCAGGGAACAAGCCAGTAGTCCGGGTGACACCGGCCAGGCCAGGGGCTACGGGCGAGACTAAATTGCCATGAAGACATTTTCTCTTGAGAAGCGGCTGACTTTTGCGGTCGTGGCCTCGCAACTGCTGCTGGCAGTCGGTTTGGTAGTCGTCGCGACCGCGTTCTCACGCCACTATGGCCGGCGCGCATTCGACGTGTCTCTTGAGGGGCGCGCGGAGAGCATTGCTGCGCTGGTTTACTACCCGGACGATGGAAGCCCAGGGTTGCTCTTTAATGCGGCGAAGGTCCCCCCGGCGGACCATCGCGGGCACGGCGATCTGTTCTCGGTGGTCAGCGATCACGGGGACTTTGAGCGGCACACAGAGGGGCTGGATCCGCGGATCTTTGCCGGTATTCCGCCGGGCGCCCGCTTCTGGAACTTTCAATGGCGCGGGAAGTCGTACCGGGCGATCGTGCTCCGCGATGTAACCATTCTCGATACGGAGGAGGGGGTCCC
>Ga0181520_10002434_pt1 | contig 34496 bp, 32 predicted proteins | sample PEATcosm2014_Bin_29_FD_132451 | JGI IMG/M metagenome (GOLD analysis project Ga0181520, IMG submission 132451) | Peatland microbial communities from MTU Mesocosm Facility, Houghton, MI, USA - PEATcosm2014_Bin02_30_metaG | ecosystem: Environmental > Terrestrial > Soil > Wetlands > Peat | place...
GAAGGTTCTGTTTGGTCTGGCTCTTTTCTTCTGCCTCGCAGTTCCTTATGCGGCGCAGGCGCAGGTGGTGGTTGTCATCCACCATCACCACCATCATCATCACCATCATCCCCGTCTCAATCCATAATCGGCTCGATTGAAAACTGAAGCTTGCTCGGGTTCTCACTCGCATCAGGCGTGGACCGGGAGGTCCACGCCACAGCCGACCGTGAGGTCGGCGCTACAGTTTATGCTCCGTTCCGCCATGCGCTTCGGTTAAAATGGTAGAGCGATGCTTGATTTGGGATTTGTACGCGCCAATCTGGAAGTTGTTGAAGAGAAACTGCGCGCGCGCGGGGCTGACCCGGCTGCGCTGCTGGGAGACTTCCGCGCCCTGGATGCTAGCCGGCGCGAAGCAATCACCCTCGCCGAGCGTCTGAAGGCACGCCGCAATGAGCTGAGCCAGCAGGTGGGCGCGCTGAAGAAAGCCGGTCAGGACGCCACCGCCGTCATGGATGAGACGCGGGCTCTCAAAGAAAAGCTGGACGAGCTGGACAGTAACGCCGCCTCTCTGGATGATCGTCTTCGCCAGTCGTTGGCCGGGATTCCCAACCTTACGCGCGATGAAGTGCCGATCGGCAAATCCGAGGCCGACAATGTTGCCGTCAAGTTTTGGGGCGAAAAGCCGGCCTTTGATTTCGAACCCAAGCCGCACTGGGAGCTGGGCGAGTCGCTGGGGATTCTTGATCTGGAGCGGGCGGCCAAGCTGAGCGGGGCGCGCTTTGCGGTGTATATGGGCGCGGGGGCGCGGCTGGAGCGGGCGCTGATCAGCTTCATGCTCGATCTGCACACCGAGAAGCATGGCTACACGGAAGTGCTGCCGCCGTTCATGGTCAACAGCAAGTCGCTCTTCGGGACAGGCCAGTTGCCCAAGTTTGCCGAGGATCTCTTCCGTTGCTCGGACGCCGATGCCGAAGCCGTGGCGCGCGGCGAGTTCAAGGACAGCGACCACTGGCTGATTCCGACGGCCGAGGTTCCGGTTACTAATTTATATCGTGATGAAATTCTTGACGAGGCACGGCTGCCGATTTGCCTGACTGCCTACACGCCCTGCTTCCGGGCTGAAGCCGGCGCGGCGGGCAAGGATACGCGCGGCATCATCCGCCAGCATCAATTTCAAAAAGTCGAGATGGTCAAGTTCACCAAGCCCGAGGACTCCGATGCCGAGCACGAAAAGCTGACCCGCGACGCGGAAGAGATTCTGGAGGCGCTGGGCCTGCCCTATCGTCGCGTCCTGCTCTGCACCGGCGACACGGGCTTTTCTTCCGCCAAGACCTTCGATCTGGAAGTCTGGCTCCCCGGTCAGCAGCTTTATCGCGAGATTTCTTCGTGTTCGAACTTTGAAGGCTTCCAGGCGCGGCGGGCCAACATCCGCTACCGGGCAGCGGGCGCCAAAGGCAAGCCGGAGTTTGTGCATACCATCAACGGCAGCGGGCTGGCCGTTGGTCGGACTTGGCTGGCCATCATAGAGAACTATCAGCAGGCCGATGGTTCGGTGCTGATTCCCGATGCGCTGCGTCCATATATGGGCGGGCTAGCGCGGATCACAAAGCAAGGTGTGCAATGAAGAAGTTGCTGAAGAGTTATTTTTACTGGACCTATCCGCGCGGCAGTTTTCACTACGACGTGCTGGTGACGCTGATTCTGTTGTTTATTGGTGTGACTCCTTGGTTATGGAACTACGGCGATCGACCCTCGAATGCTGCCGGTCCGCCGCATCCTATGCAAGTCGTCGGCGATGGCGGGCGCGGCTTGATCATCACCGTGCCGGCCGTGGACGTGGACCTGAATCTGAAAACAACAGACTCGACCCTTGTAATCAAGAAGGCGCTGCGCAAGGCTATTGAGCCGGTTACGGGCGACGCCGTCTCCATCAACCGCTGGGAGACCGTGCAGGATGCGCAAGGCGTATGGTCGTGGAGGGTTTGGGTGCGGCGGTAGAGCTACGGAGCTTTCAGCTTTCAGCAACCTATGGTACGGAAATCGCGAAAGCCGTTCCTCAGGGGCTAAAGCCCTATTCACAAGATGGGCATGATCGGCACGAATGAAGGCGTGTCGTTTTAAAACATGAGTTCACCAAATGCTTGCGCTGAATGCTAAAAGCCGATAGCTGAAAGCTAAAAGAGGAACCTATGCACTTGAGAAGAAAGCTGTTTCTAGCAGCATTGATGACTGTGCTTCTGCTGGCGGCGCGCGTGGCTGTGGCCGCTCCGGCCGATGAAAAGGAAAAAGTGTTGCGCCGTCTGGACGCAGTGGCGGCTAAATTCAGCTCCACTTCCGCCGAGGTCCAGATTGATTCCGTGGAAACGGATCCGGTGCCGGATACGGATGTGGTGAAGGGCACGGTCTACTATGAGCGCAAGGGCAAATCCTTCAAGATGGCCGCGCATTTCACCACCGAGAACGGCAAGAGTGTTCCCAAGGTCTATGTCTATTCGGACGGCAGCTTCAGACTCTATGAAAAGCTGATCAACCAGGTAACCACATTTAGCAAACTGAGCCAGTACGAGAGCTGGTTCATGCTAGGGTTTGGGGCCAGCGGCAAAGACCTTGAAGAGAAGTGGGAGATTACTTACAAAGGCACGGAGAAGCTGGACGGGGTGACGACGGCAATTCTGGAGATGGTTCCCAAAGATCCGGCGATCCGCAAGAATCTGCCCAAAGTGAAGGTGTGGATGGATCTGGACCGCGGCGTGAGCCTGAAGCAGGTCTATGATGAGGGACCGGGACAGTACCGGGTGAGCGTCTACTTTAATATCAAGGTCAATCAGCCGCTTCCCAAGGACGCCTTCACACTGGATACCAACAGCCAGACGCAGGTCGTAAACCGGTAACCGTGTCCTGGGCCTCGCCTTTCCTGTCAATCGCAATGCGATAGACTGAAAGCTGGAGATCAAGCGCGAACCATGGCCAATGCCCCCTGCAAATACTCGACCCTTGCCGTTCATGCCGGGCAATACCCCGACCCGCAGACCGGCGCTGTGAATGTACCTGTTTATCTTTCTTCGACCTTTGAGCTGACCGGCATCGGCACCGACCGCGGCTGGGATTATTCGCGCGCCGGCAACCCCACACGCGACCGGTTGGAAGAGGCGTTGGCGATTCTTGAAGGTGGCCACAGTGCTCATGCCTTCACCACGGGCATGGCGGCCATCTCGGCGCTCACGGCGATGCTGCGGGCGGGCGATCATCTGATCTGCTCGAAGGATGTTTATGCGGGCACGGTGCGTCTGCTGGACCGGATTGTCTCCGGCTACGGGGTTGAGATTGAGTACGTGGACACCAGCAATCTGGCGGCGGTGGAAGCGGCCATCAAGCCCAACACCAAGCTGGTGCACATCGAAACGCCGAGCAATCCGCTGATGGTACTGACCGACATTGCAGCGGTGAGCGCAATCGCTCACGCGCGGGGCGCCGAGGTCAGCGTGGACAACACCTTCCTTTCGCCGGCGCTGCAAAGCCCCCTGGCCTTGGGCGCGGACATCGTGATGCACTCGACCACCAAGTACCTCAACGGCCACTCGGACGGCCTCGGCGGCGCGCTGATCGGCTCCACGCCAGAGCACAAAGAGCGCTTCCTGCTGGTGCAGAAGGCAGCCGGCGCAGTGATGTCGCCCTTCGAGTGCTTCCTGGTTCTGCGCGGCATCAAGACGCTGCCGCTGCGCATCAAGCAGCACGAGGAGAATGGCCGCGCCGTGGCCGAGTTCCTCTCCACCCATCCCAAGGTCACGAAGCTAGCTTATCCGGGCTTGAAGAGCCATCCGCAGTACGATCTGGCCGTCAAGCAGCAGCGCGGCTTCGGCTCGATGATGAGCTTTGAACTGGAGTCCCGCGAGACAGTGGGGCGCTTCCTCAAGGCGATCAAGATCTTCCTCAGTGCCGAGTCGCTGGGCGGAGTCGAGTCGCTGGCCTCGCACTCGGCGACGACGACGCACGGTTCGGTCAGCGAAGAGGTGCGCGCCTCGATGGGCATTACGCAAGGGCGCGTCCGGCTGTCCATCGGCATTGAGGACAAAGACGACCTGATCGCCGATCTGGAGCAGGCGCTCGGGGCGGCGTAAAGAGGCTTATGTCCAAATCGACGATCCTTTTGGCCATCGACACCTGCGGCCCTACAGGCTCGGTGGCGCTGGGGCGCTGGGACGGGCAAGCCGTCCAGGTTCTCGGCCAGATCGAGTTGGAAGGGCGCAACTACTCTTCCACGCTGGTGACGGCTGTGGGCGATCTGCTGGCGCTCGACGGTGTTTCATTAAGGGCACTGGGCGCAATCGCAGTCGTGAATGGCCCCGGCAGCTTTACCGGCGTCCGCGTGGGTCTGGCCGCCGTGAAGGGACTGGCCGAAGCGGCGCAACTTCCTGTAGTTGCCGTCTCGCGCTTGGAGGTGCTGGCCGCCAAAGCCGGTGTCCAGACAGCGGCACTCGACGCGCATCGCCATGAGGTTTATCTACGCTTGGGAGAGCAGGGCAGAGAACTGCTGGCTGGCGCTCCAGAGCTTGCGGAGCTCTCGTCCAAGCCCTCGCGGGTTGCCCTCTGCGATGACGCCGCTGCGCAGCTATTGGCGTCGGCGTGGCCTGAGGCCCAAGTGGTGCGCACGGAAGCTCCCACCGCAGCCGATGCGTTCCGTCTGTGCGCGCCGCGCGTGGCGGCTGGAGAATTTGCCGACCTGGCGCTGCTCGACGGCCATTACCTGCGCCGCTCGGATGCTGAGATCTTCGGCGATCCGGTCACCGCCGCGACTGAACGCAAATGAAGTCCCTATCCCAAGCCGTCCAAATTCGCCGCATCTCCCTGGCAGACCTGGACCGGGTGATGGAGATTGCAGCAAGTCTGGAAAGCGCACCCCAATGGCCGCGCTCTGCCTACTTGGACGCTCTCGATCCGGAGGCTGCTTCGCGCCGCATTGCACTGGTCATTGAGTCTTCCCGCACCGGCCTCGTGGCGGGCTTTGCCGTGGCCAGCCTGCTGCCGCCAGAGGCTGAACTGGAGCTGATTGCGATCGATTTATCGGCTCAGCGGCACGGTTTTGCCTCCCAGCTCTTCGCCAGGATGGCTGAAGAACTCCGCGCGGCGCTGGTGAAAGAAGTGGTCCTGGAGGTGCGTGCCTCGAACCATCCAGCGCTGGCGCTTTACCGCAGGTTGGGTTTTGTTGAAAGCGGACGCCGGAAGGACTATTATCAGATTCCAGTTGAAGACGCGCTGCTGATGCGCCTGGGTCTTTGACCTTGGAATTCAGTTTTACCAAAGGCTGGTTCAGTGACGGCGATTAGAGTGGATTGTGATCGCTATCACAAAAGGCGGATTTTGTCCGGAATTCCACAGCCGGCGGTTACTTCAGGTTCTTTTTTCGCTTGCGGAAGGCGCGCCGGGGGCGATATATGTAAGTGTTCTTTAACAATTCGGAGGTGCTTGATGGATGAAATACAGGACTCCACGCTGAGCGCAGAAATTGATCGCCTGCATGCAGAACATCACCATTACGCTCAGCGGTTGGAAGAGTTGCTTCAGAAGCCGTATCTCTCCACAGAGGAGCAGATCGAGGAAATCAAGCTCAAGAAGCTAAAGCTGCATGCCAAGGATATGATATACACCTTGGAGCGCAGAATGCCGGTCCCTGCTTAGGCTCGTGCGGCAACGTTGAACGCAGGCGATTTGACCGAGTGCCAGCCATGCGCGGCCTCCGTATGGGTAGTGTGCCCTGCGCGCCGCGCATTGCTGTGTTCGCGGCTGGCCCAAGAGCCGTATAATCGTTTGGACTATGGTTCGTGACGGTTACTTCTACGGTGTGGTTTTCCTGGTTCTGGCGGCAGCCCTTTGGCTGTTGACCAGCACTTGGTGGCTGGCTCTTGTTCCAGTCGTTTTGGCGGCATTTTTTCTCTGGTTCTTCCGTGATCCTGAGCGGGCGATTCCCGACGGCGTTGGTTTGATCGTCTCTCCGGGCGACGGCGTGGTGACCGAGACAGTGGCGATTTCGACTCCAGATGGGCCTCGGCAGCGCATCAGCATCTTTCTCAGCGTCTTCAATGTCCATGTGAACCGCTCGCCGATTGCGGGCGTTCTGACCAGCGTGCGCTATCAGAAGGGCCAATATCTGAATGCGATGAATCCAGCCTCGGCAGATAAAAATGAGCAGAATATCGCCACCCTGCGCGGCAATGGCTATGAGGTCACATTCAAACAGATTGCCGGACTGCTGGCGCGGCGCATCGTCTTCAACTTCAAAGAAGGCGAGACGCTGTCCCGCGGCCAGCGTGTGGGCCTGATCAAGTTCGGCTCACGCGTAGATGTGCTGCTGCCGGCTGAAGCTGAGATTCGTGTGATGGTGGGCCAGAAAGTCAACGGCGGCGCAAGCGTGCTGGCCTTCATGACGGAAGGAGAGCGCTCATGAAACCTATCGATGCCGACCTCGCGCGTGCACGGGCCAAGGCGCGGCTGCGCCGGGGAATGTTTGTGCTCCCGTCGCTGTTTACCGTGGGCAACATCGGCGCGGGGTTCATTGCCATTCTTCAGACCATGGCGGCCATTACCGCCTCAAGCGACGCGCAAACTCATCTGGACTGGGCGGCAATCGCCATCCTGATCGCCATTCCGCTGGACTCGCTGGATGGCCGCATCGCCCGCATGACAAACACGTGCAGCGACTTTGGCAAGGAACTGGATTCGCTGGCCGACGCCATCACCTTCGGTGTGGCACCCAGCCTGCTGGCCTTCATCTGGGGCTTTCATTTCCTGCCCGATTCGCTGAATCCCCAGGTGCATGAAAACCTGCTCCATGCAGGTGCCTTTATTTGCTTCCTCTTCCTGATCGGCGGGGTATCCAGGCTGGCGCGCTTTAACATCAGCCATGACCCACAACCGCGCAATCCAGGCCGTCCAGACCGAAAGTACTTTGTTGGCATGCCTATTCCCGCGGCGGCTGGCCTGTTGGCAGCCAGTGTGCACCTCTGCGGAGGCTACCCGAACATATATTGGTGGGTGGCGCTGATCTGGATGGGGATCGTGGGTGTCAGCGGCTTCCTGATGGTCAGTACTTGGCGCTTCTGGTCCGGTAAGGAACTCAGTCTTTCGCACCGCCATCCTTTTCAGATTTTGCTTCTCATCGTAATCGTCCTATTTCTGGTCTACAGGTTTTCTCAAGGTGTGCTGTTTACGCTGACACTGATTTATATGTTCAGCGGCATCTGGGCGCGGGCGGCGTATTCGTGGTCGCGGCGGCGGCGTTGGAAGCCGGAGGACGGAGAGAATTCCTCAGCCATGGACGCGTCATAATTCAAACTGTTGCCGTGCAAGCAGGTAAATCGAATGGATGACCTGCAATTTGAAAACTGTTTCATAAAGGAATGCCTGTGTACAAGATCGCCATTGCCGGAGCCGGAACCCTGGTGGGCCGAGAAGTGAAAGACGTACTGTCGGAGTCGCCTCTGGCGGCGGCCAACTTTGTCTTGCTGGACGAAGAAGATGCGCAGGGCCAGTTGGAGCAGGTGGGCGACGAGGTCACTTTCGTCCAGGCCATCGCTCCGGACGCATTTGATCATGTGGACTTCACCTTCTTTTGCGGCTCGGAGCAACAGACCCGCAACCACTGGAGGAATGCGCTGCGCTCCGGTTCCACGGTGCTGGATCTGACCGGCGCGCTCGACCAAGAGACTGGCGTGGCGGTGTGCGCGCCCTGGTTGGAGTCAGAAAACTCCGGCGCCGCTGCGGCTGCTGTTGACCTGTTTACACCTGCCGTGGTTCCGGCGCATCCAGCCGCGTTGGCTCTGGCGGCTGTGCTGGAGCGGTTACAGCAAGCCGCCCCGGTGCGCAATGCCTTTGTTACGCTGCTGCTGCCAGCCAGCGAGTTTGGCCGCGCCGCACTGGACGAACTGCATCAGCAGACGGTAAGCCTGCTCAGCTTTCAAGGCTTGCCGCGTGAGTTATACGATACGCAGGTGGCCTATAACTTGCTGGCCGGTTTGGGCGAATCCGCCAAGGTGAGCTTCTCAGCCTTGGAAGCGCGCATCCGCCGCCACTCTACCTCACTCTCTCATGGACGCTGGCCCTCGTTGGCTCTTCAGTTGGTTCACGCGCCCGTCTTCCATGGCCATACCTTCTCGATGGCCATTGAACTGGAACGGCCAGTGGAGATCGTCGCGCTGGAAGAAACTCTGAGCGGCGGCCATGTAGAACTGGTTCTGGAGGAGACGGATTCGCCCTCCAATCTGGCCGCTACCGGCCAGAATGAGGTATTGGTCCGGCTGCGTATTGAACCAAATCCGGCCTTGGGTGCGCGCAACTCAAGCCAGGTTTCGCGCCTGTGGCTCTGGGCCGCATCGGACAACCTCCGCCTGCAGGCGCAAAACGCCGTCGCCTGCGCTCTGGACCTGCGCCGTCTGCGCCCGCAAAGGACGGTGCAGTAGAGATAGGGTGCGATGGATTTCTGCCCTTATGGCTTCTTTTCCGCCGGGACCGCAACACTCTGCACCCAGGGCAGAACGACCGAGGGAAGGCAATCCGGACCTTCAGCACTCGCCCGTAGTGTTCCCTGTTTCTTGCCTGGCACATACGGGAACGCAGCCATCACTGCGTGCCCCTCAAAATCTGCCGTCATCTCGCCGCTATAGGTGAGGTTCTCCGACTCAAGCACCAATGGAATCTTTGACCTGGCAGGAAATCCATCGGCAAGAATCAAGACAGACGAACCATCTGAGTCAGCGATCCTCACCTCCAGGTGGCAGCCATGTTCCTCCGCCTTGACGGGATGGGGAACGAGTGTTGCGGTAACTTCCAACTGGTTGTCTTTCCTGGCCAAAAGAAAGCGTACCGGCTCCGCGCTAACGGTCGTCGTAACCACCACCAGTTCATCCTCCGGTGCGCTTAAAATCATCTCTTGCTCAGGCGTTGGTTTGTGAATCATCAGCAAACCTTGCCCATTCACATATACGTTTTTAGGCTCTTGCAAAGGGCGGTTGTTCAACGCCCACGCGGCAAAGGTAAAGAGCTTGTTCTCCGGAGCGCCATCCACAAAGACTCGATAGCGATCCTGAATTTGCCCTCCAGGCGTGGACTGTTCGTCGATCTTCTCAAAGCGCAGGTGCAGCCCGGATGGATTCAAGTTGCTGGACTCATCATCCCAGTGGGCATCGCGGTTCAGGTTTTCAAGCTGATCCGAATAGGGTTCAGGTTGGCCATTGAAGAGGGCGTAGCTCAAGCCGTGCTTTTGCTTTGTTTTCTGTCCGTGCAGGGGGAATGGGGTAGCAAACAAAGCCAGCAGGGATAATCCGGCGATGGAACGAATCAAAGACCTCATGTCAACAGTCTCTAATAAACCGACGCCAAACGCAAGATTTACAAGCGGAATCCTCAATGGATGGTCGATTCCTGGCCCAACTTGGTTCGTGTTGGCGCATCTTTTAACCAAAAATTACCACGAACTTCATCAGCTTTTATCTCTACTGTCTCTACACTCAGAGAAACTCCAGAGTCGTGCCTGATTCGGAGTACAGGAGCTTCCCACACTATGGCGACCGCAAACGGCCTGCCCCCTCAACTCTGCGTCCGAACCATGACGCAAGCCGACATTCCCGCTGTCATCACCCTCCAACTGCGCGCCTTCCCCGGCCTTCCCCCTTGGAGGCCTGACCAGTTGCAGCGTCACCTGGCGGTTTTTCCCGAAGGGCAACTCGTCGTGGCCAATGCCGGTGGCGAGATTCTCGGCTCGTCCAGTTCATTGCTAATCGACTGGGACGATTATGCCGAGTCCGCCAACTGGTCGGCGATCACCGGAGACGGTTCCTTCGACACCCACAACCCGCTGGGCAAGACCCTCTATGGCGCGGATATGGGCGTGGATCCGGCGGCACGCAAGCAAGGCATCGGCAGCGCTCTCTACGAGGCGCGCAAGGAACTGATCCGCGAGCGCGGCCTCAAGCGATTGTTGACCGGCGGACGCATTCCCGGTTACACGGAAGTTGCTGGCCAGATGACCGCCAAGGAGTACGTCGCCGAGGTCGTGGACGGCAAACGGCGCGATCCCGCACTCTCCTTCCAGCTCGAGAATGGGCTGGTGGTCCTCGATGTTGTCCCCGGCTATATGCATGACCTGGAATCGCACGGCTTTGCCACGGTGCTGGAATGGCTCAACCCGGAGTACACCTCATCGGTCAGTCTGCAAGCCAGTCTGCAGCACGCTGCCCTGGAGCAGGCCGCCGCCGAGGCTCTGCGCGGCACGCCTCGCCCGCGCCGCGTGCGCATCGCCGCCGTCCAGTACCTGCTTCGTCCCATTGCCAGCTTTGACGACTTCGCCCATCAAGTCGAGTTTTTTGTGCGCAGTGCCAAGGACTACAAGGCGCATTTCATCCTCTTCCCTGAGTTCCTCACCATGCAACTGCTCAGCTACATCAACGAACCGGCTCCGGCGATGGCGGTCAGGAGGCTGGCGCGCATGGCGCCGCAGTACGAAGAGCTCTTTATCCGGCTGGCCAAGGAAACCGGCATTTACATCATTGGCGGAACGCATCCCGTCTTCCAGCGCGGCAAGGTCTTCAACGCGGCCCACCTTTTCACCCCCAACGGGCAGGTCTTCCGCCAGAAAAAAGTTCACCTCACTCCTACCGAGAGCGGCCCCTACCAGCTCAGCCGCGGTCACGGACTCTACCTTTATCACACAGACTTCGGCAACATCGCCATCCTCATCTGCTACGACGTCGAGTTCCCGGAGGTGGCGCGCGTGATGGCCGAGGCTGGCGCGGAGATTCTCTTTGTCCCCTCCTGCACCGACGGGCGCGAGGGCTTTTGCCGGGTCCGTTACTGTGCCCAGGCGCGAGCCATCGAGAACCAGATCTATGTCGCGGTCACCGGCACGGTCGGAAATCTGCCTTTGGTGCCCTATATGGCGGCCAACTACGGACAAGCCGCCATCCTCACCCCCTCGGATTACTTCTTTGCGCGCGATGGAATTGCCGCCGAGGGCACCATCAATCAGGAGCAGATCATCTTTGCCGACGTGGATCTCGATCTGTTGGACGAACAGCGCGTCAATGGAAGTGTGATTCCGCTCCAGGATCTGATCAAGGATGCTTATGACAATGTGGTCCACTTCTCGGATTACAAAGGCCAAAAGCCGCCGGTCTCCGGGGAGGAGGGAATAGGCGCATCTCGTCGAGCTCCGGGTATGGAAACTCAACACATTCAAGACGTATTTGAGGAATCGGAGTTACAAAGCGTTCCGGCCGATTGAAGGCGGAGCGGATCATTCTAAGATATCTTTACCACTGCGCCCAGTCGCCGGTTCCAAGCACCCAGGTGGCCAGCAGGAGGTTGCTGACGGCGTGCGCGACTACCGCGTCGCCAATGCGCCCCCGCCAGCGGAGCACGGCGGCAAAGACCAAGCCAGCGGCAGTGCCAAGCAGCAGATGCTGCCAGTCCATCAGGTTCTTCATGTGCTCCATGCCAAAAACAATCGACGAAAGACAAATCGCAAGTACGGTCAGGTTGGAGAAAGAAACCTGGTCAAAATCCCGGCTCATGAATCGCCGCGCCAGGTAGCCGCGAAAGGCCAGTTCCTCGGCGATCGGTACGGTTATCACCGCGGCGGCTACGCGAAAAGCGATCCACGCCCATCGGGCGGACGGGGACAATGCCGCCAAATCTGCCCCCAAAGAACCACCGGCATCAGAATGTCCGCTGAGCGAGGCAAACCAGGATGGGGCGATCCACATCAAGAAGACGGCCGCTCCTGCGACTGGGCCCAACCATCCAAAGCGCCAGTTCAGCTTCTTCAACTCCGACCTGAAGAAATACAGGGCAATGGCAGCGGCGATAAAACGCAACGGGTAAAGCCAATCGAAGTATGCCGAGGTCAACTTGGAAAAAGAAGCTACAACCAGGATGACAAGAAGAGGGATCAGAAAGGCGCGAATGGCAGGAGATTCACCCGCAGATGCCGCCTGTTCCGTTGCCGGATCGACCGAAACCTCAACGGTAGAGCGCAACATCCGGAACCACTTGAGCCTTTGCGTGGCAAGGGAAAAGAACAAAGCGATGATGATAAAGCTTATCCAGCCAAATTGCGCATGAAATCCTTTGGCAAAGGCTTCAGAACCACCGTTGCACTCAATCGAAACCAGGACGCAAAGCCGGAATATATTCAGCAGCCAACTACAGATCAGCGCAGCGGGAACCAGCAGGAATGCCTGCGGAAATCGGATTTCCTTCCTGTAAACCCAAAGCCACAAGCAAGTGAAGACCAGGACAAGACCAAGTCCCTCGACACCGGAGCACCCCGGAGCAATGGTGATCCAATAGAGAGAGTTTCCGATGGAAAATGTGGAAGGATCGGAGACAATGTTCGGGGTAAATCGATGCGCCACGGCGTAGACGGCCTGGAGCGTGAATCTCTGCATCCATCCGCTCTGTTCCGTGCTGGTTGCGTTCCACAACAGCCTCACAGGCGTGCCAAAGGCCCATCCCGCTACACCGGCCAGCAGGGAATACAGCCATAAAAAACCGGTCGCGCGCAACGCCGCAATCCAGCTCAAGAGAGGAGCACAGGCAAGAGCCAAGAGAATTGTTGCAAGCAAATAAATGGCGCACTTGAAATAACCAAATGGATCAATAAGCTGCCAACTCTGCCCCGTTTGAGTAGCGATTGTAAATGCAATAACAACCGCCAGACAGATAAGGTGCGCAAAAAAGAAAAGAGATCCAAAAGGGATCTCTTCTTTCAAATTCTTTAGCCTGGAATGTCCGAATCCAATGAATACAACAAGCGCGAAGAGCGGTATCTGACCATATAGGTCAGTGGTCATGCCAAAAAGAGAGAAATGACCGGCTACCTTTCCCCTGCCGTCATAGCAGTTCATATACTCAAATGCTACGACGAAGAAAAAAATGTATAGTCTCGCCAAAAAACTGCGAAACCACACACCACTCCTCTGTGGCTGTGAACTTCCGGACACGGTTAATTCCTGTTCTCTCTTGGGGCGAAATTCAAGGCACAATCGATCTACTTGTTGCGCTTGGCACGTAATACGGCAAGTGAACCCGCAAGTAGCGTGAGCCCACTGATCGCCAAGCTCGGATCAATTTCCGGATGGGGGGTTGGACCGAAAGCCATGCCATGAGCTGAGGCGCAAGCACCGAGCGCGAAACCCAGTACCACGAGTGTGTTCATCAAAAGACTCTTCTTCATGTATAAATCCTTTCTGGTGGTATTCAAATCAGCCCCTACCGCTGAATGTCTGCAAAACCAAACCACCGACCCAGTTCGACTTTGCAACCATCAACGACGCTAGCTTTGTGGCGGTTACGCTGCCCTACTACTGTCACAAAACAGACAGCATGCCCAGTTGAGCATTGTCAGATTCAATCCGGCGAGGGAAGCCGTCCGGGTGATGTGCGCCCCCAGAACCAACTCGAAGGCTACTAGAAATAATGTAACACGAGTGGGCGCATTCGTTGCAACTTCATTAAAAAAAAATCAAATCTAAGGTGGAAGTGTATGCGTTACTTCTGTTTGCCCCTAAAGTTTCGTCAGGGGGCGCTATTCTGCCCCCTGACCTCCCGCCTCTGGCTAAGACCTCATCTCACCGCCGGTCGCAGCTGAACCTTTTTAGTAATGACCACCAATTTGGCCCCAGTCAGCTCCGGTCCTTCCCAGCCTTCCTTGACTGCCTCAATGTGGATCTCCCCCGGCTCCCTTGTCGATTGTACGATCACTTGCGCCAGTCCATTAAACAAGCTCCGTTTCGGCTCCTTGTCGCTCTCCTGGCAGTTGGGATCGCCGTTGCCCACGCCAATCAGAGCGCCTGCTCCGGAGATTTTGAAGCCGATGGAATTGGAAGCTGTCGGCACCGGTCGTCCCTCCTTGTCCAATACTTCAACCGTCAGAATCGCTATATCCTCGCCGTCCGCGCTAATCTCGCTCCGGTCAGCAGTCAACCGGATCGCCACCGGCGCGCCCGTCGTCACTCGCTTCTCCGTCAATACCACCTTGCCGTCTTTTGTTCCGCGCGCCTCAATGACCCCCGGCTCATACTTGACCTTCCACTCCACATGGCCCAAGTGAGGAACCTTCTGGCTTCCCTGGCTCTTGCCATTGACGAAAAGTTCCACCTGATCCAGATTCGAATGAACCCAGACTGGGATGATTTCACTCTCTTTGCCTTCAAAGTTCCAGTGCGGAAACAGATGCAGCACCGGCTCGGTTCCCCACCAGGCTTTGTAGTAGTAATAGGTGTCCTTGGGAAAACCGCACATATCGACGATGCCAAACTGCGAGTTGATCGAGGGCCAGCCGTAGGGCGTTGGTTCGCCGCGATAGTCAAAGCCCGTCCAGGCAAAGCCGCCCGCCTCCCACTCGCGCGTCGCATAGAACTTCCACCACTCCTCGGCCTGCTCGCCCCAGCCGGGGTTGTTGACGTCGTAGGCGCTCACCGTATTACGCAGCGGGTCGGTCGAATAAACGCCGCGCGTCGAGACGGCGCTGGCCGTCTCCGAGCCATAGATGGGCCACTTGGGATGCTCTTTATGAAAATTGTCGGGGCGGTCCAAACCATAATTGAAGCCGATGATGTCGAAGGCATCGGAGATGCCTTTTTCATTGGTGCCGTTCACGGCTGCTGAAACCGGTCGCGTAGGGTCCAGTTCGTGGCAGCGCCGGACCATGGTCTGGGCAATCTTCGCCCCCTGTTCGGCCATCTTGTCCTGTAGCAGCCATTCCTCATTGCCGACAGACCACAAGATAATCGACGGCGAGTTCCGGTAGCGTTTGACCATTGCCTCCAGTTGCGCCAACCCCTCGGGGCTGGAACTCATCTGGCGCGTCTCGCACATCATCATCAAGCCCATGCGGTCGCAGGCCTCCACCCACTCCGGCGTCGGCATATTGTGCGAGGTGCGAACCGCGTTACAGCCCATCGCCTGCATCACCCCCAGCCGGAAGGCTTGCAGCCGGTCGGGCAGCGCCGCGCCCACCCCGGCGTGATCCTGATGGTTGCAGGTGCCCTGAATTTTTAACGGCTTGCCATTCAAGAAAAATCCCTTGTCGGCGTCGAAGACCGCCGTGCGCACGCCAAATTGGACGCGCTCCGCGTCGCGCACCTTGCCGTCGACTTCCACGGTCACAATTGCCGAATAAAGATTCGGCTCCTCCACCGACCAAAGCAACGGCGCATCCAGCTTGGCGGTAGCGGAAAACTTGGAACATCCGTCGACGTCAATCGACTGCGCCGGCGCCTCGGCCGTCGCCACGGTTTTGCCCGTCGCGTCCTGAATCTGCCAGGTGATTTTGGCGCTCTCTGCCTGTTTGCCCTGATTCTCGACCTGCGTTGCCAGCGCCAGCTTTGCCGAGCCGTTCCCGACCTCCGCGCGCACCGTGCTCTCCCACTTCCCAAGATGCAAGGCATCGCTTTTCGTCAGCCACACATGCCGATAAATCCCCGCCCCCTCGTAGAACCATCCATCGCCAAAGCTCGCATCCACGCGCGCCACAATATAGTTCTTCCCGCCGTACTGCAAAAAGTCCGTCAAATCAAAGGAAAAGGGCGCATAGCCGTTATCGTTGCGGCCAATAAAACAGCCGTTCAGGAAGATAATGACGCTGCGGAAGGCGCCGTCGAACTCGACCGTGATGCGTTTGCCCAGGTCGCTTGATGGAATTTCGAACTCGCGCCGGTACCAACCCACACTGGTCTCCGGAAAGCGCCGGCCCAGCGGCTTGTAGCCATGAGAACCAAGCTCTTCGTCCCGTACAAAAGGCAGTTCTACGGCCCAATCATGGGGCAGATTCAGCGCACGCCATTTCGAGTCGTCGAACTCGCTTTTGGCGAAAGCGAAATCTCCGGTCTTGGCAAAGTCGCCCTGGCCGCTGCCGAAGCCCAGATCACGCGCCGGGTCGCTCCCGTTGCCCATCTGGAACTTCCAGCCGAAGTCAAACAGCAACTGCTCGCGAGGAGCAATTGCCGGCACAGCCGGAGCCGTGGAGAAGCCGTTCAGCAGCGCACCCGCGCGCCCCCACGCCGAGCGAGCCAGCAAGGATGAAGCAGAGAGAGCAAGACCGGAAGAAAGCAGTGTGCGGCGTGAGATGATTGGCATGAAAGCGCTCCTCGTAATGCAGCCTGACCGATAAAAAACGAGCTGCAAACAAACTATGACTATAAATGAACGAACACATTTCAGTAAACCATAACTTCAGGCTTGCGGCTTAACCACACACAAGAATTTCTCGCTCTTTCCGCTTATGCTGTATGGTGAGGGTGACCGTTCTCCGATCAAGCAGTCAGGCCAAAATCGGCCGGTGCAAAGCACTTCATGCAAGAGGTTACCAGTTCATGCGCCTCACTCGCTCAGTTTTCGGGCTATTCCTGGTTGCCTTCGCAGCCGCCTTGGCAGCTCAGTCCACAACCAGCCTTGATCCCTCCGTACCGCCCATGCGTGCCCTTATCGAGCGCTTTTCCGCCGACCAGGCAACGCTCCAAAGTGTCTACACTGATCCGGTGGCGCCGGTCACCCGCGAGCGTATGGACGCCTTTCTCCGCGACAACCGCACCCAGCTAGCCGCAGTTGATTTCAATGCTCTCGACCAGGAGGGCAAAGCGGATTACATCATCTTTGCCAACTTCCTCACGATTCAGGAGCATCAGTTGGCGCTCGACAAACAGCAGTGGATGGAGGTCGCCCCGCTTCTGCCTTACTCCGCCGCCATCTTCGCTCTGGAAGATGAGCGCCGCCAGATGAAGCGCCCCGACCCGCAGAAGGCTGCCGCCGAGTTGAGTGAGCTGATCAAAGCCGTCGGCGCCAGCCGCAAGGAGCTGGATGACAAAGTCAAGGACGCATCGCCTGCCGACCGCATCCATGCCTGGCGCGCCGCCGCCGATCTGGACCAACTCACCGCCCAGCTTCAGCATTGGTTCGATTTCAGCAACAGCTACGATCCGTCCTTCACCTGGTGGGCCGCCCAGCCTTACAAACAAGCCTCCGCCGCGCTCAAAGATCAAACGGCTTTTCTGCGTGAGAAGCTGGCCGGCATTGCGCCGGATGATAAAAGCACCGTCATCGGCACGCCCATCGGACGCGCGGCGCTCCTCCAGCAGCTCGACGACGCCATGATCCCCTATTCGCCCGAAGAGCTGATCTCGATGGCCAAGTCCCAGCTTGCCGCCGACCAGCAAGAGATGATCAAGGCCAGCCGCCAGATGGGCTATGGCGACGACTGGCGCAAGGCTCTGGAAGCGGTCAAGAACACCTATGTCGAACCCGGCAAGCAGGCGGAGCTGATCCGCTCGCTGGCCCTCGATGGTATGAAATTCGCCGAGGATCACAATCTGGTCACCATTCCGCCGCTGGCCAAAGAGACCTGGCGAATGGAGATGATGTCGCCCGAGCGCCAGCTCGTCAGCCCCTTCTTCCTCGGCGGAGACACCATCCTGGTCAGCTACCCCACAGACGCCATGACCTACGAGCAGCGCATGATGAGCATGCGAGGCAACAACCCCGCCTTCGCCCATGCCACGGTCTTTCATGAACTGATTCCAGGCCACTGGCTGCAGCAGTTCATGACCGCCCGCTACCGCCCCTACCGGCAGGCCTTCAGCTCCGGCTTTTGGCTGGAGGGCAACGCCTTTTACTGGGAGATGATGTACTGGGATCTGGGCTACGACCAAACCCCCGAGCAGCGTATCGGCGCGCTCTTCTGGCGCATGCACCGCTCGGCGCGCATCATCTTCTCGCTCAGCTTCCATCTGGGCACGATGACAACGCAGCAGGCCATCGACTTCCTGGTCAGCGAGGTCGGCCATGAGCGCGACAATGCCACCGCCGAGGTGCGCCGCTCCGTCAACGGCGACTACGATCCGCTTTATCAATGCTCCTATATGCTCGGCGCGCTTGAGTTCCGCGCCCTGCGCCAAGAACTGGTGGACTCCGGAAAGATGACCGACCGCCAATTCAACGACGCTATCCTCGAAGAGAATATGATGCCCATCCCCGTGCTGCGGGCACTGTTGACAGGCGAAAAGCTCACCCCGGATTGGAGGCCCCACTGGCGATTTTTGGAGGAAGTCAAGGCTGGCGCAAGCGATTCATCGCAAAAAGAAAAAGGCCCCGCAAATTAGCCAAGGCCTTTCTTTGAATGTGAACTTTCTCAGATGGCGCCCCTTCTGCGGTACAAGAATGCCGCCAGGCCTGACAGGCCGCTTCCCAGCAGGATTAAGCTGCTCGGCTCAGGCGTGCCCAGTGGATCGTCATTGCCGCCCTGCAATGGACTTGTCGGATCCCCGATCAGTATCTGAGGAGTGCCTCCCTGGCTTTGCGTTCCGTTAATCGGGATAAAAACGTCAATATTCGGAAAGTCGGTTGTGTCGATATTGTTCTCGGCAAACTGCCCGGCCTGGACCAGCAGAGTGTTGATCTGGGGTTGATACCCGGAGGGCAGGTTGGACAGCAAGGAAGAATCGTTGGGATCAAAAAGCTCCCAATTGGCCCACTGCGCCACCGCGATGGTATTCGCCGATGCGCCGGGAGCCGCGGCTTGTGCAAGAATGTATGCCGCTTCCACGTACTGCTCATTCCCTGAAACAGGTACAGCCGTTGCCGTCCAGCTCTCGCCAAAGTAGATCTCATTCTCGTAACTGATACACATCAATGGAGTCAGATCCGGGCTGCCGTCCAGGCTGACATTGTACGGAAAGACATAATCCGGTCCGGATGCCTGGCCCCCGACACTGACCAACTGCAAAGTCATGGTGTCCGCATGCGCAATCAGCGAACTGCAAAACAACCCGCAAAACACGAGGGTCGTCACAAAACTTGATTGAAACCTTTTCATTTCTTGCCTCCAAGGAAAGTCGAGAGAGCAGACTCCAGCCCATGGGGCGAGTCTTCATCGACAGAGATTCGCAAATACTCCAGCTTGCACCGGGGAATCGACACAAACCAACTTGCGGTTGACGTTCTTCACTTTTCGATTCGGGGGATTGTCCTCAAGATTCAAATCTTTCCACGCAAAGAAGCTCCCACATGGATTGCGTTCGCAATCATGGAGAATGAACCATCCTGTAAAATCGCCAAACAATTCTGGGTTGGGTTGTTCCCAAAAACAGCAAGAGGCCCGGCAGTCGTGCCCGAGCCTCTTGCTGCGCGTGGTATAGTTATTTTTTTTATAAAACCGGACGCCTCTTCCAATATACGAATCCAGCCAGTCCTATCAATCCGCTTCCCAGCAAGATCAAGCTGCCGGGCTCGGGCGCCTCGGGAGGGGTAGGATCGCCGACGAACATCTGCGGCGTGCCATCCCCGGCTGGCTGTGTGCCGGCAATCGGAATAAAAATGTCAATGTTGGGATAGTCTGTTGTGTTGATATTGTTCTCGGCAAAGTTCGATGCCACGGCCAGCAAACTATCGATCTGGGGCTGATAACCGGCCGGCAGATTCGCCAGCAAATTGAGATCGCCCGGATCAAAGAGCTCCCAATTGGCCCACTGCGCCACCGCAATAGTGTTTGCGGATGCGCCTGGAGCGGCCGCCTGCGCTTCAATGTAGGCCGCCTCCACGTACAACTCGGTCCCGGAGACCGGAATCATATCGGCTTCCCAGCTCTCGCCAAAGTAAATCTCATTCTCGTAGCTGATGCACATCAGCGGCGTAAGAGCAGCACTGCCGTCAAAGCTGAAGTTATACGGAAAAACGTAAACCTCAGGGTTGCTCCCGGAGATCTGATTTCCTGTGCTTACCAGCGTCACTGTCATATCATCCGCGCGAGCCGTCCACGGGCTCAACAACAGTACACCGGATACCAAGAGCAAAAAAGTGATGCAAACCTTCAGATTATTCATCTTCCCTCCCCGGCGCTCAACGCGCTCATGAGCGAATCCAAACCGCAGCCAAACATCCCCCCATTCGCTGCAAGCCTCACAGCGAACCCAAACAAGTGAGGACTCCTGAAAATCAAGAGCATCCTCAAAAACGGCGCTAGTACCCTAATGTTGGAAAAATTTTATAAAATGCTTCAAAATTGTGCAAGATTACGGGATTGTGTTACCCCAGTAATCACGATATTCGACAAAGAATCCAAATAGGTCAGGGCGCCACTTCTCAGGCTGAGGTAGAACTCAATGAATAAATCTTTGTGACAATGGCAAGGCTTTAGCCAGGCCGATAACCTCCATAAAATCAATGGACTTTAGAGCGGTTCTCCCTATGCGTACGCTGAAACAACTGCACCTAAGTGGCTTATTCCTCAAGAAAAAGCCACCTTCTTTCTAGCCGTTCAGGGTGTATGAATTGGAGAACCGCGCTAGGTCTTTGACCGTTTGCATCTATATGAATGTTGGGTGCGCCACCCTTGCCGCGTACTCGTTTTTACGGCTGGAGTGGAAGGTATTCATTTACTCGGTCAAAGACTTAGCGCCCATAAAAGCTCTCAATCCAGCCTTGCAACAGGGAAGGGAAGCAGCCCAGCACGACGACGGCGGAGGCAATTAGGAGCAGCACGGCCATCGTCACCGGATGCGTCTTGATGGGCGACTCATCGGCGGCGGGCATCACGTAAGCGCGCTTGAGAACTTGCAAGTAGTAATAGAGCGAGACGGCGCTCATGGCTACAGCGAGAGCGACCAAAGCAAAGGGAACCGGCCCGGCGGAGACGCCCAGCACGGCGGCAAACAAATTGAACTTGGCCCAGAAGCCAACCAGCGGCGGAATCCCGGCCAGCGAGAGAAACAGCACTAGCAGCACCGCGGCCAGCAGGGGATTGCGCTTGTGCAGGCCAAGGAAAGAGTCGAGCCGGTCGCTGCCCGTGGCTCGCTCGACAACAGAGACCACCCCGAATGCGCCGATGGTCGTCAGGCCGTAGGTGACAATGTAATAGAGAACGGAAAAGAAACACCGACTTGTACCTAGATATGAATCAAGCACAAAGTGAAAGACGCTTGATTGGCCAGTATAAATCGGTTTGATCGCCACTCCGAGCAGAATATATCCGGTATGAGCAATTGCGGAATAGGCAAGGAGACGCCGTACACTCACCTGAGCCAGCGCGGCAAGATTCCCGACTATCATTGAAGCTACCGCTATTACAAGCAACACAACTGCAAGCGGTTGCCATGCGTGATAAAAGCCCTTAAGAAGCTGCTCAATAACATCACGCTGACCAGAAATAGAACCGCCCGGCATCAGCCAGAAAGTAGAGAAGGTCAGAAGCAACCCAAAGCTGGCAACCTTGGAAACAGATGCGATAAATGCCGCAGCGGAAGCAGGTGCACCTTCATAGGCATCTGGAGCCCAGAAATAAAAAGGAACTGCGGCAATCTTGAAACTTAGGCCAGCCACAATGCAAATCCATGCAACATACAGGAGCGGGCTCGATCCCGCAAATGCAATTTGGCCTCCTATCCAATATAAATTTGTACTTCCACTTAACCCGTAGATATAACTGAATCCAAAAAGAAGAAAAGCCGCAGACATCCCACCGAATAAGTAGTATTTGAGCGCAGCTTCGGCACTCTTGCCCGAACTTTTATCGAATGCAGTAAGGATATACAGGCCAAGACTCATCAATTCCAAACCAATAAAGATGACGAGTAAATCCTGTGCAGCGACAACCAGTAAAGCGCCTGAGGCAGCCATCAACACGACGGATACGTATTCTCCAACATGCCGCGTGAATTGCGAGTCTATCAGGAGTAATAGAGTCAAAACAGTCAGCAAAAGAATTGATATTTGAAGGAAGGCTACGCTTCCCCCAGTGCCGATAATATTGAGGTCATCAGCGTCTAGTAGCCCAACACGTTCGTGCGGAACCATTACGAGAGCTAATCCACAACCGGCGACACCAAGAAGGGCGGCTACGGTGACGCGTGTTTTCAACGCAGCCTTGCGCAAAAAGCCCAAGTCAACAATCAGGACTAACAATGCCGCTAACTCAAGCATCGTCTCCGGCAGCGTTACGCGGAAGAGGTCCGAGTAGTTCATTGCACACCTCCTGCAAGCAGCGCCTTCACCGCCGGTTCAATTGCATCGAGCAAAACTCTAGGCCAAACGCCAACCAATAAACTCGCTCCCATCAACAAACTCACGCCAGTAACTTCCGGCCAGGTGATGGCCGCGAACTTGTGCCCGTGCTCCTCTTCCAGAACGTGCGCGCTGGGCAGCGCGTCGCTGAAGAATGCCTTCTGCATCGCCCGCCAGGTGTAGGCCACACCGACGACAATTCCCACGCCCGCCGCGACAACCCACCATGGCCTCGCCATCCACGCGCCCATCAGCACCTGCACCTCAGCCCAGAAGCCGGAGAAGCCTGGTCCGCCCATCGAGGCATATCCGGCCAGCACAAACGCTCCCGCCGCAAAGGGCAGCCGCTTGGAGAGGTGCATCGTCTCCAGCTCCGCCAACTGCCGCGTATGCGTGCGCTCATAAACGATGCGCCCCACAATGGCGAAGAGCAGCCCGGCGATGACGCCGTGCGAAAACATCTGCATCACCGCGCCGGTGACGCCGATCTGGTTGAGCGTTACGAGGCCGAGCAGCACAAAGCCCATATGGCTAACGCTGGAGTAGCCGATGACGAATTTGAAGTCGGTCTGCGCCAGAGCAACCAGCGCGCCATAAACAATGCCGATGATGGCCAGCACCGCAAAGACATCCCGCCACGAGCCGATGCCGATGAACGAAAAGCCCCACGGATCAAGCCCGCGCGGGAAGAGTCCGATGGCGATGCGCAGGCAGCCATACGCGCCTAGCTTCATCACCACGCCGGCCAGCAGCATCGAAGCCGCCGTCGGCGCGGCGACGTGGCCGGTCGGCGCCCAGGTGTGAAAGGGCCACATGCCAGCGAGAATCGCAAAGCCGGTAAAGACCAGCGGAAAACACCAGATTTGAAAGCTCGCCGGCAGCCCAGCGTGCGCCAGCGCGACGAGGCTGGTGGAATGGCTGCCTGCCGTGGTGTAGGCCGCCAGCAAGCCAATCAGCACCATCGCCGAGCCGACAAACGAGTAGAGCGCCAGCTTCATCGCCGCGTACTCGCGCCGCGTGGAACCCCAGATGGCGATCAGAAAGTACTTGGGCACAATGGCGATTTCGTAAAAGACAAAGAGCAGAAAGAAATCGAAGCTGAGAAAAACTCCGTACACTCCGCCGATCAGCGCCAGGAAAAAGGCGAAGAAATCCTTTGTTTGTTTTTCTATATTCCAACTGAAGAGCACGCCGGCCACCGCAGCCAAGCCGGTCAGCAGCACCAGCACGCGGCTGATGCCGTCGGCGGCCAGCAGGAAGTGAATCCCCATCGACGGCACCCAGGGCAGATCAACCAGCGTTACTCGCCCCTGCCCCATTCCCGCCGCAAACCCCTGCACCCCCAACGCAAGGCCAGCCACGGCCACGGCGAGCGCACTCCAGCGAGCCAGTGCAGGCCGCCCTTTGGGCAAGAGTGCCAGCAGCAAAGCTCCGGCAAACGAGAGATAAATTGTATATGCCAGCATTAAAATCTCCAGTGAGCCAAGAGGTACATAACCGTTGGATTCACATTCTCCACGATCAACTGCGGCAGAACGCCAAGCAAAATCATCAATCCGATCAGCGGCGCCAGCGCCATCCGCTCGCCGTGGTGCAAGTCAGGAAAGCCCGCACAATGCTCCGGAACGGGTCCGTTGAAGACCTTTTGGATCACCGTTAGAATCACTGCCGCCGTCACCAAAAGACCTAGAATCGAAACCGTCGCCGCCACCCAGGCCAGCGAAAAGACGCCACGGAAGATCAGGAACTCGCCCACAAAACCATTCAACCCTGGCAGTCCGAGCGAACTAAAGAGCGCAATCCCCATCAGCCCGGCCAGCACGGGCGCGGGCTTGCGCAGTCCGCCGAACTGATCGATGCCGCGATGGCCGCCCGTCCGCTCTTGCAGCATGGCCACAAACCAGAAGAGCAAGGCCGCCGTCAGTCCGTGGTTGAACATCTGCAAGATCACGCCATTCAACGCCATCGCCTGATTGGTCTGCGCGACAACACCCACTGCCGGAACCGCCAGCGCAAAGATGCCCAGCAGGCAATAACCAAGATGGTTTACAGAGGAATATGCAAAGACGCGTTTCAGATCCTTCTGCGCCGCCGCCGCCCACGCGCCCATCACCACCGTGGCCGCGGCCATGATCAAGAGAGGCGTGCGCATCTGATGGATCTGCGCGCCAAACAAAGGCAGCGCAATCCGCAGCAACCCGTAGACGCCCATCTTGGACATCGCGCCGGTCAGCAGCATGGTCACCGGCGAAGGCGCTTCTGCGTAGGCCGCGGGCAGCCAGGTATGAAACGGAAAGATCGGTACCTTGACAGCAAAGCCAGCCAATACGCCAATGGCCAACCAGAGAATCGCCGCCGGCCCCAGCTTCGTCGTAATCATCTGCTCCAGCTCGCCGGTCGAAGCCAGCAGCGTCAGGTGCGGAAAGTCCATACTGCCCGTGGAAAGATAGACCGCCAAAAACGCCACCAGCAGCGCCACGCTTCCGGCCATCGTGTAGACAAAGAACTGCGTCGCCGCCGGTCCTCGCCGCGCCCCGCCCCACAGCTTGATAAGGAAGAAGGCGGGCAGCAAACTCAGCTCCCAGAAGAGGAACCAATGATAGAAGTTCAGCGCAGTGAACGACCCAAAGAGCCCCGCCTCCAGCACCAGCACCAGCGCGAAGTATAGCCCTGGCTGATGATGCACCCGGTGCGCCGCATCCACCGACATCAGCACGACCAGCGCTGAAAGCACCAGCATCAGCGCGCCCAACCCGTCCACGCCCAGGTAATAATGGATGCCCAGCGACTTGGCCCAAACGTGCTGCTCAATAAGGCCCATGCGCCCATCCGCCGGCAGTTGCGTCCAAATGAACAGCGTCAGCACCAGCGCTGCCAGCGTCGTCATCAGGGCCACGCCGCGTGCATGCTTGCCCGCCACAAGCGCTAGTGCAGCGCCCGCCAGCGGCAACACGGTCAGTAGCGTAAGTATCGGTATTCCGGTCGCAAATCCATTCATGGCCGGCTGCTCCAAATCAGAATCATGACCAACGCCACCACGCCCAGTGCCAGAATTCTCAAGTAAGTTTGCACGCGCCCAGTTTGCACCCGCGCCAGCAATCCGCCGCTTCCACTTAACCCACTACAGCCCGTGTCGAAGCCGCCATCCACCACATTCGTATCCAAAAAGCGATTCAGCCGCGCCCAGAGGGCAAAGCTCTCCGCCACTCCTGCTACCGCGCCGCCCCAAACGCGCCGGTCCAGCCAATCGGCAACTCGCGCCCACCAACTGTAAAATGCAATCACCGTGGCGCCGTATAACTCATCCACATACAACCGGTCGCGCAGCCACCCCCAGACCATTGGCGAGGCTTTCTCCAGTGCATCCGGTTCCGTCGGCCGGGGTGAACGATCTCCATAAATCTTCCAACTCAGCCACAAGCCACACAACACTACTACCGTTGAACTGAACATCAACCCTGGCAGTCCTGACTCCGTAAAACTCATAAGATTAAAACTTGCCACGCGCCCATCAAGGAATGCGTGGAACCACGGCCATGCCGGTGTCCCGATCAATCCCAGCGCCATCGCGAAAAACGCCAGAATCGCCAGCGGCGCAGTCATCGACTTCGGACTCTCGTGAGCCGGTTTGCCGCCCCGCCATACGCCGAAGAAGACATACGCCACCTGGCGCGTCATATAAAACGCCGTCAGCAGCGCGCCAAAGACCAGCATATAGAACGGCGCCTTGGCCACGCTCCAATGCTGCGCGGCCTCCAGTATTCCATCCTTCGACCAGAACCCGGAAAATGCCAGCGGAAAGCCGCACAATGCCAGCATTCCTATCGAATACGTTATAAATGTAACCACCATATCGGACTTCAATCCGCCCATCTTGCGAATATCCTGTTCCCCGTGGCAGCCGTGAATGACTGAACCCGCGCCTAAAAATAACAGCGCCTTGAAGAAGGCGTGAGTTATTAAATGAAACATCCCCACAGCCACGCCGCCCATGCCCAAGCCGGCCATCATGTAACCTAACTGCGAGACCGTCGAGTAAGCCAGAATCCGCTTGATGTCGTTCTGCGCCACGGCAATCAGCGCGGCAAAAACCGCGGTAAACGCACCCACCCAAGTCACTACAGTTAGTGCGACAGTCGTTCCGCCTGAAGGCATTCCAGCGGCCATCAGCGGATAGACCCGCGCAATCAGATAAACACCCGCAGCCACCATCGTCGCCGCGTGAATCAGCGCCGAGACTGGCGTCGGACCCTCCATCGCATCCGGCAGCCAAACGTGCAGCGGAAACTGCCCGCTCTTGCCCGCCGCTCCGGCAAAGATCAAAAGACCAATCGCACCCGCCGCCGTCAATCCCCATGCGGCTGGCTGAGCGAGCAAACCAGTTAGCGCCCCAGCTTCCATCGACCCAGCGCCGGAGTTATAGAAGAGTAGAGTGCCTGTCTGCGAAAAAAGCCAAACCATCCCCAGCAAAAAGAAAACATCACCCACGCGCGTAGTGAGAAAGGCCTTCTTTGCCGCCGCAGCCGCCGATGGCTTCTGATACCAAAATCCGATCAATAAGTAGGATGTAAGTCCCACTAACTCCCAGCACATAAAGAGCAGCAAAATCGAGTTAGAAATCACCACGCCTAGCATCGCTCCGGCAAAGAGCGAAAGAAAGCAAAAGAAGCGCGTGTAGTTTTCGTCGTCCTTCATGTATCCGGTTGAATAAATAAAGATCAGCAGCCCGACAAAGCTGACCATGACCAGCATGACAGACGAAAGCGGATCAAGTACCCAGCCCAAATCCACATGGGCTGCGCCGACTTGAATCCACGTAAAATTAACTGTCTCGCGCACCGCCTGCCCATGCATCCATCCCGCCGCTACGTGCGCAAATGCAATTAGCGAAAGTAAGAGTGCAAAACTCATCGAACCAATCGCCAGCGTCGCAGAGACTTTGCGCTTGCCTTGCTTCAAGAGCGCAGCCACGCCAGATGCAAGAATTGGCGCAATGGGAATCAGCCACAGAATCTCCGTGATGGGAGAGGCCGCAACCAGCGGAGTGAATGAAATAGTTTCTTGCATCAACCTCTCACCCCTTCATCCTGTCCATTGCATCAATGTCCGTCGTATGCGCGTGGCGATGAATCTGAATCACCAATCCAAGCCCCACCGCCGCCTCCGCCGCCGCCACGGCAATCGAAAAGATCGCGAAGATCATCCCCGTCAGCTTCTCCGGATGCGGCCCATAGCGCCAGAAGGCTATCAGATTCAAGTTAGCCGCGTTCAGCATCAGCTCAATCCCGATCAGCACCAGAATCGCGTTGCGGCGCGTGAGCGCTCCGGCAAGTCCAATCGAGAACATTAATGCGGCGACCAATAAGTAACAAGCCAGCGGCGTCATTTTTGCCCTTCTTTCGCAACTTCCGATCTTTCGTGCAGCGCCACAATCACCGCACCGATCATCGCCGCAGTTAATAACACCGCCACGATCTCAAGCGGTAGAACGTAGCGCCCCACCAGCGCATTGCCAATCTGCAAGACTGTCACTTGAGGCACAGCCGTCAGTTGCGGCAGCGCCTTCATACTCCCCATCACCGCCCAGCCCAGCACGGCAAAAACTCCCGCCGCAATCACCAATCCCATCAACCACGTCCGGCTGAAAACTCCGCCCGTGGGCGTTTCCGATCCTTTGGTCAGTAGAATCGCAAAAACCACCAGGATTGCCACTGCACCAACATAGACCATAAACTGCGCAAAACCGGCGAACTGCGCATCCAGATTCAGAAACAGCAGCGCCATGCCGGTAAAAGCCACCGACAGCGCCAGCGCGCAATGCACGGTATTCTTCAGCAGCACGGCTGCCAGCGCGCCCGCCACCGTGAGTGCAGTCAGCACATAAAAAATAAAGCTCATCGCCCGCACTTCCCTTTCTTCGTAAGCCAAAAGAATCTGTCATCCTGAGCGAAGCATAGCGAAGTCGAGGGAGCTGCGGTTCCCTTCTTCATCGGCTCAAAATGTTGGGTGCCCCATCCATGCGCGTTCTTTGCGCTTGGGTGGGAAACCAAGAACCCAACTCGGAATAACTCACTCCGCATAGCGATAACTCCTCGGCCCAATCTTCCCTTTGCGCATCTCGCTCCAACCGAGCGCCGAGTAAGCCACGATCAGAACCGCCGAACAGACCACCCAGCGCAGCCATCCATCCCCCATAAACCTCCATGCCGCCGCCACAAAAAGATTCAGCAGGCACATCGGAAGAACAAACTTCCAGGCAAAGTTCATTAACTGATCCTGCCTAAGTCGCGGCAGCGTCCCGCGCAGCCAAATAAAGACAAAGATCGATAGCATCAGCTTCGAGAAAAACCAGATCCACGATGGAACCCAGTTCAGCGCGGCCAAGGGCGCCGACCAGCCGCCCAGAAAAAGCGTAGTGCCCAAGCCGGAGATGGAAAACATCGCCAGATACTCGCCCAGAAAAAAGAGCGCAAACTTGAAGCCGGAGTACTCCGTATGATAGCCGGCCACTAACTCCGACTCGCCTTCGGGCAGGTCAAAGGGTGAGCGGTTGGTCTCCGCCGTCGTCGAAATCGCGTACATAATAAAACCTGCGAATCCCCACGGCGTAAAAATGTACCAATGCGGCAGCCCATAACTGTAATGATCCTGCGCGGCCACAATCTTCGTGAGCGAAAGCGAACCGGTAATCATCACCACGGCTACGCTTGACAGCAGCAGCGGAACCTCATAACTGATCATTTGCGCCACCGCGCGCATCGCGCCCAGCAGCGAATACTTATTGCGGCTCGACCATCCAGCCATGAAAACCGCCAGCTCCGTCGATGCGCCCATGGCAAAATAAAACAGCAGCCCGGCATCCATGTCGACCAGCACCATGTTACGGCCCATGGGAAGCACGGCAAAGCCCATGAAGACCGCGATGACCAGCACAATCGGCGCCAGAAAATGCACCGCCGCGTCGGCGCTTAAGGGAACAATATCTTCCTTGGTCAGCGACTTGATGCCGTCGGCAATCGGCTGCAAAAGGCCAAACGGCCCCACGCGATTCGGCCCCAGCCGGTTCTGAATGCGCGCCAAACCCTTGCGCTCAAAGACCGTGGTCAGCGCAAAGAGCGCTGGAAAGAGGCAGATGATCATCGCCACGGCAAGCAGCGTGCCGGCTGCGGGTTGCCACGCCGTGGGAAGAAAACTCACTAGCCAATCGCGGAGCAGAACGAATATCTGGTCTAACTTGTCGATCATCCGTTCTCTCCTTCCAATGCCTTCGCCGCGCTCTTGGCCGCCGCCGCATCCGCGGCCGCCTTGGCCTTGGCGATAAATTTAGCTTTCTCTTCGGCCAGCTTCGCATCGACGGCCGACGCTTCCGTGCAATGAATCCGATTGTAATATTCATTCGGCTTGGCCAATTGATCGCGCTTGAGCAGCAATCCGCCAAAGCGATCCGCCGTCGCCAGCTCAAATTCGGTGTCCATCTTAATGGATTCGAACGGGCAGACTTCGACGCAGATCTGGCAGCTCATGCAGACCGCAATATCGATCTCAAAGCGCGCCGGATAAAACTGCATCCGGCCCACGAAATCCGGTTTCTTGTCCTTTGATTTCTCAATAAAAATGCACTTCGGCGGGCACTCTTTTTCGCAGATCTGGCAAGAGGTGCAGCGCAAGCCAGCCAGAGCATCCGTCCCGTCGAAGACCAGAAAGGGAAAAACGCGCGCTGACTCCATCGGCGCAATCCGTTCTTCCGGATACTCGACTGTCGTCAGCCGCTCCGCAATAAAGTAACTGCCGAAGAAATTCTTCGCCGTCTCCGTCAGTCCTTTGATGATGCCTTCACCCAGCAAATTACTCCTCCAAGTATAGCTTCTAGCTCCTAGCTTTTAGCTTCTAGCTTCTAGCTTCTAGCTAGAAGCTAAAAGCTAGCAGCTAGCAGCTATCTATCCACTTCTCCCAACACAATGTCCACGCTGCCAAAGATCAGCACCACATCAGCCACATCGCTGCCCAGGCACATATCTTCGAGCACCGTCAGGTTAATCAAACTCGGCGGCCTGATTCTATAGCGATAAGGATTCGCCCCACCGTCGCTGACGAGATAAAAACCCAGCTCGCCTTTGGGCGCTTCAATCCGTCCGTAGGCTTCGCCTGCTTTGGGACGGATGCCTCGGCTCTTGGCCTTGGGGTCCACCACCGGGCCGCCGGGAATATCTTTGAGCGCCTGCTCCAGAATCTTGATCGACTCGCGCATCTCCAGCAGGCGAATCATGAAGCGGTCGTAGACATCGCCGTGGTCGCCCAGCGGCACGCGGAAGTTAAAGCGGTTATAAATTCCGTAGCCATCCACTTTGCGAATGTCGTAGTTCACGCCGGATGCGCGCAGCATCGGTCCAGTCACGCCTGCATTCACCGCCAGTTCAGCGCTCAGCACACCCACACCCTGCGTTCGCGCCATCACAATCTCGTTGCTCCTGAGCAGCCGCTCGAACTCGTCCGCGAAGCCGCCAAGGCCCGCCACCACCATGCGCGTGCGGTCGAGCCACTCAGGCGATGCATCCACGCGACAGCCGCCGAAGCGCATATAGTTGACCATCATGCGCGCGCCGGTCAACTCCTCAAAGAGGTCAAGAATCTTCTCCCGCTCGCGAAAGGCGTACATCAGCGGCGTGCCGCTTGCGCCCATCTCTTGAATTAAAAATCCAATCGACGAGGCATGATTCTGATAGCGCGTCAGCTCACCCAGAATCACTCGCAGGTATTCGGCTCGCTCCGGGACCGCCTGACCAGTCAGCTTCTCCACCGCCAGCGCGTAGGCCCAGTTGTTGGTCATCGGGCAGATGTAATCCAGCCGGTCGGTGAAGGGCATCGATGCCAGGTAGCTCTGCCCCTCGGCAATCTTCTCATGGTTGCGATGCAGGTAGCCGAAGACCGGCCGCAGCTTGATCACCCGCTCGCCGTCCAGCGCCACATCCATGCGGAAGACGCCGTGCGTCGAGGGATGGTGCGGTCCCATCGCCACCTCCAGCAGTTCCCCGTCGCCGCTCTCGGCAATCAACTCCGGACGGTTCCAGCCCACCGGCTTTTCGGGGCTGGCCGAAATGTCTGTGACAAATGAATTCATTGTCCCGCCGATACCCCGTCTTTCTGATCCCTGATCCCTGATCCCTGTTCCCTACTTCTCTTCAGCACCTCATCATGCGCCGTCGGCTCCCACTCGAAGTCGTCCGGCTCGCGGTAATCGCGCCGCATCGGATGATCCTTGAAGTTCTTCCACATCAGCAGCCGCCGCAGGTCTGGATGGCCGGTGAAGACAATTCCATACAGATCAAAGATCTCCCGCTCCTGAAACTCAGCCGAGCGCCAGATGGGCGTCAGCGAAGGCAGCTCGACCTGGTCTGTGCGGTTGACGGTCTTCATGCGGAGAATGACTGGCCCATGCTTCTTCTCGACCGAATACAGGTGATAGACGGACTCCAGCGAATCCGGCCAATCCACGCCCGTCACGTTCGATAAATAATCGAGCTTGAGTTCCTCGTCGTCGCGCAGAAACTTGGCCACCGCCAACGCAGACTCCGGCGCAAGCCGCAGCGAGTGCTGGCCGCTGGGGCTGGGATTCAAGACAATCTCCACCGCAGCGCCCGGGATGGCTGCTTCTATCGCCGATTTGATTTCTTCTGCCGTCTTCATATCGCTACACCTTATACAATGACAAAAAACAAAGCGTACAAGATAAATGCAACATATACGCTGGAAATTAATCTTCCGATCCAGTATTCGCAGTTCTCAGCCACTCTTTCACTAACGAGATTCTCCTTCAAAGCACTTCTGATATATCTCCTGAATAGAAGAGCAAATATCAGCGGAATTATGAAGAGCAATGTAAAAGAAAGGTTTTGAAAAACTATGTCAGAGGACAATCCATGGAGGTAAATACCTTTCCATAATTTGATGAACACACCAATTGTCCCAAGAACCAACAGGGAATAGGCGAAAAACCAATATGTTTGCGCGTATCCATTCCCGGCGTAATCCCGATCCACGCTCTTCATCCGCTCCTCCGTACTTTCAAAAACCTCTGATTCAGCTTCATTCCTGTTGAAACATCCCGCAGGGGCTAAAACCCATATTCTTGATGCTATCTTTGCGGCACGACTCAAGTCGTGCCCTGACGCTTCTCGCTCATTACCTGAATCCAACGGTCATGCAAAGATTTCACACCGCCCCTACGGGGCGGAAATCTCTGGCTTGCATCCTTACCCGGGGTTTCACCCTGGGCTATTATCGTCTCTTCCCTCCGGGAAGAACTGCTCCCTATTCCCTCAGTCCCTAGTCCCTCAGTCCCTTAGTCTCTAGTCCCTCAGTCCCTCAGTCCATTAGTCCCTAGTCCCTCAGTCCCTTAGTCCCTAGTCCCTGTTTTGAATCACCGGCAACGGCCACACGCCCTTATTGAACGCCGGCTCCAGATCGTGCTCTCCAAAGACCGGCACGCGGAACTCGCTCTGCTGCTCCGCATCCAGGAAGCGCGGCCTGTCCTCGCCCGTCAAATGCTGGCCGTCAATCTTCTTTTGCAGCGTCATGAAGGCCTGAATCAGCGCCTCCGGGCGCGGCGGGCAGCCGGGAATATGCACGTCCACCGGGATGTAGCGGTCGATCCCCTTCAGCACGTTGTACCCTTGCTTGAACGGCCCTCCGCTGATGGCGCAAGCGCCCATTGCAATCACATACTTCGGCTCGGCCATCTGGTTGTAGAGCCGCACCACCTGCGGCGCCATCTTCTTGGTCACCGTGCCGGAGACGATCATCAGATCAGCCTGGCGCGGCGACGGGCGAAAGACCTCCGCTCCAAAGCGCGCCAGATCGTAGCGCGCCATGGTCGTCGCAATCATCTCGATGGCGCAACATGCCAGCCCAAACTGCATCGGCCAAATCGAGTTCCGCCGCCCCCAGTTGTACAGCTCCTGGATGGTGGTCACGACGATCCCCTGTTTGCCCATCTCGATCTTCAGACTCTCATCCATTGTCGCTTCGCTCCAGTCGTCAGCTTTCAGCTCTCAGCCGTCAGCTTTCAGCTTCTGTTGTCCTCAATCCAGTTCTTCGTCTTCCACTCCAGCTTCAATCTGAAGCCAACGGCTGAAAGCTGATAGCTGACAGCTAAAAGCTGCCTTTACCCCCACGTCAGCACACCCTTGGCCCAGGCCCACGCCAGTCCTTCCACCAGCAGCAGCACAAAGACCAGCGTTGCCCCGCATGCCGCGGCAGACAAACCGCTGAAGGCCACTGCGAAGGGCAGCAAAAAAATCGACTCCACGTCGAAGATCAAAAATATGATCGCATACAGGTAGTAGGCCGAGTGGAACTGCATCCAGGCGTCGCCCTTGGATTGCAGTCCGCACTCGTAGATGTCGTTCTTCACCGCGTTCGGCTTGGCCGGCGAAAAAACCTGCGCCCACAGCCAAGCGAGACCCAGGGGAGCCAAAGCAAAGCCCAGCGCCGCCAGAAAAAGAACGGCCAGGGGAAAATAGGGATTGATAGCCATCGTCAAAAAGGAATCCTTCTGCTTTAACCTAACATTTGATGGCCCCTTTGGCGAAAAGATGCGCGGGCGCGATCCGTTCGCTTCCCCTTTTGCGCTGTCCATCCCACTCTGTGAACCGGACAGCGCTGAATCGTTCAAATTCTTTAGATCAGCTCCAAAGTTGACCTCGCGCTCCCGCCGCTACCCGTTCTCTCCGCTATTCCATCCCCACCTTTTAACCGTAGATCCATACTCCTGTAACCAAACCGTCGCACTGGTTTGTTAATTTAAGCCCTAATCAGTCCATTTTCGCCAGTTCTTCATCCGAATTGAACAAAAATCCAGTTCCAGCCCATTCAGGAGGTACCACTTGTTCCATTTGCTCCAGAGCACGTGTAAGCGATTCACTGCATTGACGCTGTCGGTTCTTGTTCTCCTCTCCGCAGCCGCCCTGCACGCCCAGACAAGCACCGCCAAACTCGAAGGAACCATTACCGATGGCCAGGGCCGGGGCATCGTCAAAGCCCAGGTCATCATTAAAAACACCGCCATTGGCTTTAACAAAGCGATCCACACCGACGCCAATGGCTACTACTCGCTGGATGGCTTGCCTGCCGGACGCTATACGGTGATAGCCAGCGCTCCCGGCTTTGCCACACTCTCCAAAACCGACATTTTACTGGCCGAGGGCCGCTCCCAGTTCGCCACCCTCGTGCTGGCCATCGGCACCATCACCGAGGATGTCACGGTCAACGCCGGTGTCGATTCCATCGCCGCAGAGACCGCTCCCAGCGGCGGCTTCCTGGAAGAGCGTTCCGCGCAATCCATCGTTTCCAATACCTACATTGAGAACTTTACCGCGCCCATCGCCGACTTCGGCGAGATCGTCCAGATCGTTCCTGGCGCCTTCACCACCAGCGCCAACGGCGTCGGACTGGGCCAGAGCAAGACCTACTTCCGC
>Ga0181520_10002438_pt1 | contig 34483 bp, 49 predicted proteins | sample PEATcosm2014_Bin_29_FD_132451 | JGI IMG/M metagenome (GOLD analysis project Ga0181520, IMG submission 132451) | Peatland microbial communities from MTU Mesocosm Facility, Houghton, MI, USA - PEATcosm2014_Bin02_30_metaG | ecosystem: Environmental > Terrestrial > Soil > Wetlands > Peat | place...
CGAAAGTGCTGGATAAATTGCCCAGGAAAGTTTGTATCGTCTTTGAAGATAAAAAAGACCAGATTTTTTCGCGGGCAAACTTGAACACCGCAAAAGATATCGCGATCAGCGAGAAATGTTTTGTTGCAAGCAAGTCCGGCTCCCGGTGGTCGGTGCGGCCATTGGTTGGCGCGTAACGTATAGTTTGTATAGAGATTAAAAAATCATTAAAAGAGTTTTGACATTCTTGTTTGGTGAATTAAAATGATGACAAGGATGATAACTCGTTGAACTACGAGTCAATAATCTTCAACCTGGCGCGAAAACAGCTACTTCGGTGGCTGTTTTCGTTTTACATAGTTTTAATCAGGCACTTTCTAAACTCTATGAGCCCCTATGGATTTGGGCCCGTAGTTTAAGGAGTAGAATATCATCCTTGCCAGTTTGAAGATGCGGGTGCAAGTCCCGCCGGGTCCACAGGGGTAACGAGTTGTATACTATAGTCATGCATATCTCCTATATCCTCATCCCGCTCGTTACTATTCTCGTTGCATACATCGGCGGACGGCTGACGGCCCGTTCGGTCGCGACGTGGTATCGGACGTTGCATAAACCTTCGTGGACACCGCCGGGAAGCGTGATCGGCGCGGTATGGACGGTGCTTTATATCCTTGCCGCAATATCGGCGCTGATCGTCTGGAATCTTTCGACGCCTGTTCCGCTGATCGTCGCCACGCTTTTTATTTTGAATGCGGTGGTGAACGTTCTGTGGAGCTATGTGTTTTTCTACTTGCACAAGATGGGGCCGGCCATTTGGGTGTGCTTGTTCTTGGATCTTACGATCGTTCTGCTTATCTGGCTCATCGCGCCGCTATCCACGCTCGCTGCGTGGCTCTTGGTGCCGTATGCGGCGTGGGTCACTTTTGCCTCGTATCTTAACTATCGGGTGTGGGCGATGAATCGGTAGGGATATGAAAAAAGAGATCAAAGTTGGGGATTCGACGATTTCGTACACGCATCGCCGGAGTGCGCGAGCGCGGCGGATGCGCCTGGCGGTGGGTCGCGATGGCGCAGTGGTGCTTACGACGCCTGTGCGGACGTCGGATCATTTTGTGGATGGATTTGTCCTGCGCCACGCGCGGTGGGTGATGGCCGCGCTCGCGCGGGTTCGCTCGCTGCCGCCGCTGGATCCCGTGGCGCGGTACGGCCGCCGCGAGTATCTTTTGCATCGCGAGGCCGCGCGCTCGTTTGTGTTGGCGCGGATCGCTGCGCTTGCGCCATCGCTCGGGGTTTCCTTCGCGCGCGTTGCTATTCGCAATCAAAAGACGTGCTGGGGGAGCTGTTCGCGAAAGGGGAATCTGAACTTCAGCTACAAGATACTATTTTTGCCGGCACACTTGCAGGATTATGTGATCATCCACGAGTTGGCGCATTTGCGGGAGCTCAACTATTCGCCGCTGTTCTGGGCGCTGGTGGGGAGTGTTATGCCGGACCATGCGACGCTGCGTCGTGAGCTGCGCTCGAGACGGTTGCTGTGATAGGGTTATGATAATGAAGAACGCTGAGATCGGCCGGGCGGCGAACATATTGGCACATGGCGGCACGGTAGTGTTTCCAACGGAGACGCTGTACGGCTTAGCGGCGTCGTCTGTTGATAGGGAGGCGGTGAGGAGGGTATGTGATATCAAGCGCCGCCCACAGGAGAAAATGTTGCCGGTGATCGTAGGGAGTCTGGCGCAGGCGCGGAAATATTTCATCTTCGACCGGCTCTCGCTTGCGCTCGCGAAAAAATTTTGGCCAGGGCCGCTTACGTTGGTGCTCGCGACGCGGTCTCGGACATTGGCGGCGGCTATGGGAGGGAAGCGCGTCGCGGTGCGCTATTCGGCGAATGCTACTGCCGCCCGATTGGCCATTCGTGCCGGAGCACCAATCACTTCCACTTCGGCGAACAGATCGGGCAGACCGGGATGTTTTACGATCTCTTCGGTCAAGAGGCAGCTTGGTCACACTTCTTCCGGCGTTCGACCGTATCCCGATATGTTTTTGAACGGCGGCACGCTCTCGCGATCGCTTCCGTCCACGATCGTTCAGGTACGGAAAGGGCGCGTCAGTATCCTCCGGACAGGGAAGATATCGGCAGGGGAAATAGAAAAACAGCTCCTCCGTAAACGGGTGGCTATGAGGATTAGGCGCCATTCTACGCGGGTATTTGACAATTAGCGGTAATCCACATACAATCACTTAGTAAATCCCCGAAGGAAATCACGAAAGTCACTTAGGTCGATTGGCTATAGATTTTCACAGCTCTTGCAGCTGTTTTTCTTCGAAAGGGGATTCGCTGGAGCAGTAAAAACAAACATTAATATTTTTTAAAACTATGGCAGAAAAAGAAAAGTTCGACCGGTCCAAGCCGCACCTTAACGTAGGTACGATTGGCCACGTCGATCATGGCAAGACCACGTTGACCGCAGCGATCACACACGTTTTGTTTTTGAAGGGCTGGGCAAAGAAAGAGGAGAAAGTCGATCAGATCGACAACGCTCCGGAAGAAAAAGCGCGTGGTATCACGATTGCGTTGCATCACTCGGAATACTCTTCGGAGAAGCGCCACTACGCGCACGTTGATGCTCCTGGTCACGCTGACTACATCAAGAACATGATCACCGGTGCCGCCCAGATGGACGGTGCAGTGCTCGTGGTTGCAGCGACTGACGGCCCGATGCCGCAGACGCGTGAGCACATCTTGCTCGCTCACCAGGTGGGTGTGCCGAACATCATCGTGTTCCTCAATAAAGTTGATATGGTGGACGATCCGGAATTGATCGATCTCGTCGAGTCCGAGGTTCGTGAGCTCCTCACGAAGAACGGCTTCGATGGCGAGCACGCTCCGGTCATCCGCGGTTCCGCGTTGAAGGCGCTTGGTGCGACTTCCGCCGATTCCGAGGAAGCCAAGCCGGTCCTCGAGCTCATCAAAGCGATGGACGATTATTTCCCGGATCCGGTCCGCGAACTCGACAAGCCGTTCCTTATGCCGATCGAAGATATCTTCTCGATTGAAGGCCGCGGAACGGTCGTCACAGGACGCATCGAGCGCGGCAAGGTCAAGGTGAACGAGGAAGTCGAGGTCGTCGGCCTCAAGCCGACCGCCAAGACCGTCGTCACCGGCATCGAAATGTTCAACAAGAGCCTCGACGAGGGCATGGCAGGCGACAACGCCGGTTTGCTTCTCCGTGGTCTCAAAAAAGAAGACGTGGAGCGCGGGCAGGTGCTCGCCAAGCCGGGCAGCGTGACCCCGCACGCGGAGTTCGAAGGCGAGATCTATGTGCTCTCAAAAGAAGAGGGTGGCCGCCACTCTCCGTTCTTCAAGGGCTACAAGCCGCAGTTCTATATCCGCACGACCGACGTGACCGGAGAGGTTACCCTTCCGGAAGGAATGGAAATGGTCATGCCGGGTGATACCGTCAAGATCAACGTCAAGCTCATCACCCCGGTCGCCATGGAAGAGAAGATGCGTTTCGCCATCCGCGAAGGAGGCAAGACCGTCGGCGCCGGTGTCGTGACGAAGATCATCAAGTAGCAGAAACAAAAAGGGTCCTCCTTTGCAGACGGAAATGCCACGTAGGAACGTGACCGTCTGCAAAGGAGGACCCTTTTTGTTTTTGCCAACGTTATGAATTCGTTACATCGCCGGGTGCTTCTGGGAGATGTGGGAGAGACTAGTGACGCATGCGAGAAAATATAGAATCTTGCTGTATTTTAAAATCACAAATTGTGATTTTAAAACATTGAATTCATAAGGGTAAAACCAAAATAACAGCTACTCCTTCGGGACGCGTCGCGACCTGCTGGTCGCGCGCCTGAGCGCTCGGCACCTTCGTGCCTCCGCGATCGCCCTTAAGGGCGGTTTTATGTTGCTTGCGGTTTATTTTCATCACGACGCCGAGTGCCAATGATATAATCAAATGATGGAAGATTTCATTATTCATGGGTGTGAGCAAGTATTGCGGTTTACGCAAGTAGAAAAATGGGATGATCTATCCGAGGAACGAAAAGTTCAACTCGGCTTTAATATGGGAGTTGTCGCGTTGGGGTTAGCGTTGAGCAAATCTGATGGGTATCAGCCCCTCGCCGATGTTCGTGAAGGGAAAATTTCAATGCAGGATTTTCGAAATCATTTAAAATCGTTGGTTATTGCCCATGGAGTCCGCGTTGATGAGAAAAACGTCGCTCGCCCATTTTAGCTAGTTCGAATGTCGGTTCATTCGGTGCACAAAACAAAAAACCCGTTGTCGGGTTTTTTGCGAATCCAAACACAATGCTGGATGGTCCGAAGTGACGCCATAACCATAATAACAATCCCAAAATATTCGTCAAAACATTTTTAATCTTTATTTAATGTTTCTTTTTGCATCTATGCGCGGGGGTGCGAGGACTTGCGCCTCGTGGGTTCATGACGTCACTCCGAACCCAGCACTTTGCCACCCCCGAAGGGAGACTAGCGAAGCACCGATTAAAACTATCTAAAATCGTTCGGTCCTCACTTATTGACACTTGTGCCGGATTTGCTATACTCTCTTGGTACTCAAATGGCTAAGACAGATACTCCACAAAAGTTGCGCCTCCGCATAAAATCCTACGATCACAAACTGATCGACAATTCGGCACGCCAAATTATAGAGGCGGCCGAGCGGAACGATGCGAAGGTAACGGGTCCTATCCCGCTTCCTACGGAAGTGAAGCACTACACCGTCAACCGCTCGACCTTCGTCCATAAGGACGCTCGCGAGCAGTTCGAGCTCCGCATTCATAAGCGCCTCGTCGAGATATTGAACCCGAGCCAGAAGATCATCGAATCACTTTCCAACTTGAATCTTCCCGCCGGCGTCGATATCGAGATCAAGATGGTATAAAACAAAAGGCCTCTTCTTTTTCCTCCCGCACAGCGGACCGGCGGTACGGAAAAAGAAGGGGTCTTTTGTTATGTTTAAAAATCATTAAAAGGTTTTTTGACTTTTTGATCGGTCTTTCTAAAATAAATGCATGCTTGAGAGAGAAAATATTATTTTAGAAAATCTTACCAAGACCGTAGAATCCTTCGACAAAAAAGTCGATGGATTCGTGACTGAATTCAATAAACAGCTGGATCGTTTTTCAAAAAGAATGGATAGCTTTGATAAAAGAATGGGTAGATTGGAAGAGTCAAACCGGAAGAATGGTATGTTGCTCGAAAAGTTGAATGAACGTGTTGCTATTCTGGAAGGGCATGTCTGAGTTTATGGTATAATAGGGGTATGGATGAAGAAAATAAGCAGGGTCAGCAAAATAGTAGCGATTCGAAGCCGGATGCGAGCCAGGGCGAGCAGAATGGCTCTCGCCCGCGCGTGCATCTTTTTGGCATGGAAGTAGACGGCGGTGGGAGCGGTAACGGAAGCGATTGGAGTAAGAATAAAGCCGAGACCAAAGAGGAGTGGCGCAATCGCAAAGAAGAGTGGAAGCAGGCGCACCGCGAACAGCGCGAGCAGTGGAAGATGCAGCATCACGGCTGGCATGACGATCATCATCATGGCGGCGGCGGAATGTTCTTTGGGATGATACTGCTCTTTGCGGGCGTGGTGGCGCTCTTATATACGATGGGGCTCATCGCTCAGCCGTTCTGGCACGCGATCCTGCCATTCTGGCCGATCCTGCTCATTCTGTGGGGCGCGAGCATCATCCTCGGTCGCCACTGGTTTGCGCGGTTCATTCTGTTCCTCTTTGCGCTCGCGTTCCTGATCGTGATCATCTTCTACGGCCTCGTCAGAAGTGATTCACCGCTCGTAAGCTCGCTTTCGCCGAACGTCGTCTCGGCGATCCAAAATTCACCATCACAGCAATAACATGGGAGGAACGATTGTCGGCATCATCTTAATACTTTTGGGCATTAGCGCCCTTACCGGCATCTCGATCGGTGGCTTCATCGTTGCCGTCATCCTTATTGCGATTGGCATCCGCATCATCTCGCGCGGTTCGCGACGCAGCGCCTGGCACTCAGAAGATCATCATGGCTATACCTCATCGGACGAAATGAGCATCGACGAGGTTGCCATCTTTAGCCCGCTCAACAAAACGCTTACCGCGCAAAACTTTAAAGGAGGGAAGATCGTGATGGTCTTCTCCGGCGGCGAGATCGACCTCGCGCAGGTAAAGACCGACAGCACCGACATCCACCTTGAGGTCGCATCCGTCTTTAGCGGTATCGAGATCACTGTTCCGAAGGAGTGGAAGGTAAAGTCCAGCGCCAACGTCTTCCTCGGCAACGTGGACACCCATGCCGCAGAAGGCGGCGACAGCAACGTCACGCTTACGATCCACGGCGACGCCGTCTTCGGCGAGATCGAGATCCGGAAGTAGGGGAGATGAAGAGCGCCATCATCATTCACGGATGTTCCTCGACCCCCACGGAGGAAATAGATTCCAAAGCTCAGCCGGATAAAAAACATTGGATTCCTTGGATTCGAGAAATGTTGATTGCTCGCGGGATACCCGCCGCAACACCCACTATGCCGAAATCATGGGCACCAGATTATGAACAATGGAAAGCAGAATTTGAGAAGCAAGATATAAACGACGAAACGACGCTTATTGGGCACAGCTGCGGGAGCGCATTCCTGGTTCGTTGGCTTGGAGATTCAAAACGAAAGATTGATAAACTGATCCTTGTCGCTCCATGGAAGATCGGCACGAGTAGTGAGGAGAAGAAGAAGTTTTATGATTATATAATAGACGAAACAATCAAATCTCGCGTAAACAAAATCGTTATGTTCACCGCCGACAACGAAGAGGAGGATGGGAAGAAAAGTTTGAAAATGTTCCACGATGCCATCGGCGGAATAATCATCGAACTGAAAGGAAGGGGGCACTACGCCGGAGACGATGAGGTGAGAACGGAAGAATTCCCAGAACTGCTAGAATCCATTTTAAACTAACGGATTCATATGCCAAGCGGCGATGTGGCTTCCCTCTCTTTCTTATGCCTTTTGAGGGACATCGCGGAGCCGCGAAGGCGGCGAGCGCCGAGGCGGCCGGTCAGCAGACCGGAACGCCGTTCCCGAGAAGGGCATAAGAAAGAGAGGGAGAGCCGGAGCCCATTTGACATTGGAAGCCATTTTGCTATAATCGTTCACAAGGTTTGCTCGGATAGTTTTTATGCAAATATCTTCATCTCTTGCCTCGGACTACGAATACGAAATGTGTTCGTGGGCAGGCGCAGAAAAACGGTCGCCGTTTTCTCTGGATCCCGCGTAAAAGCGGGGTAGGTCGGTTGATTGTGCTAAAAGCTCCGGGATAAAAGCCGGAGTTAATTAATTTTTACTGGATTCCGCGAGGTGCTCATTCAAAGGAGTACCTTCCAAGAGAAGGCGGACGATCAAGAAATGTCATACATACTGGGCAAAAAACTTAAAATGACGCAGATCTGGAAGGACGGCAAAGTCGTTCCGGTTACTGTTGTTCACGCGGAACCCAACAAGGTTTCTATTGTGCGTACCGCAGAAAAGGATGGCTATGAGGCCGTCCAGCTTACGTTGGGAAAGAAAAGGCGTGAGTTCAAGAATCGCCCCAATCAAAAGGTGGATATTTCCGCGGTAAAGCTCGACGATGCGATTGGCGTCGATTCGTTCGTGGAAGGGGACAAAGTGCGCGTGAGCGGCATCACAAAGGGCCGCGGCTTCGCGGGCGTGGTAAAGCGCTATAACTTCCGTGGCGGCCCGAAGACCCACGGTCAGAAGAATCGCCATCGCCATCCTGGCTCCATCGGCTCCACCGCATTCCAGCGCGTCGTTCCGGGCCGCCGCATGGCCGGACACATGGGCGTGGATCGCGTCACCATAAAGAACCTCGTCGTTGCCGCCATCGACAAAGAGAACAATCTGCTTTTTCTTAAAGGCGCCGTTCCGGGCGGCCGCGGCGGATTGATCGAAATTTCTAATTCCAAATAGCATGAAAGCCGACGTCTATAATTTGAAGAACGAGGTGGTGGGAACGATGGAATTACCGGCGGAGGTTTTTGGCACCAAGTGGAACGCAACGCTCGTCCAGCAGGTGCTGGAAGCGCAGCGTGCGAATGCGCGTGATCCGTGGGCGCACGTGATGGACCGCAGCGAGGTGCGCGGCGGCGGCAAAAAGCCGTGGAGACAAAAGGGAACCGGTCGCGCTCGTCACGGCTCCACCCGCTCTCCGATCTGGGTAGGCGGCGGAAAATCGCACGGACCCCGCAACGACAAGGATTATTCGCAGAAGGTGAATAAAAAGATGAAGCGGGTCGCGCTATTCTCCGTGCTCTCCAAGAAGGCAAAGGATGGCGAGGTAAAGGTGTTCGACAGCCTCGTCGTTGAGGCGCCGAAGACGAAGAACGTCGCAACGGCATTGAAGGCGATCTTGTCACCGCGCAAAGGCGATAAGCGCTTTGACGTGCTTTTGATCTCGGACAACAGCAACAAGAATCTTTTCCGCGCCACGAGCAACCTCCAGAAGACGAAAGTGATCGAGGCCGGTTCATTGAACATTTACGACATCATGAATCACAAGAATCTCTTTATCGATAAGAGCGTGGTTGCAACGATCGAAAAGCATTACAAGATATAACATGGACCACCTTCTCATCAAAAAGCCCTGGATCACGGAAAAATCAACGATGCTGACCTCTTCCAATCAGTACGTTTTTCTGGTAAAATCCACGGCGACGAAGCCGGAGGTAAAGAAGGCTATCCACGCGCTCTATAAAGTGGACGCGATCGGAGTGAATATGTTGAATCGTACCGGAAAGACAAAGCGTTCCGGCCGGGGCATCAAAGGAAAGACCGATGGATACCGCAAGGCGATCATCACTATTAAAGAGGGGCAAAAAATCGATCTGAATTAATCAAAGCTATGAAGTCTTTTAATCCTACAAGCGCTTCGCGGCGCAACATGACATCTTCCGACTACAGCACCCTCACCAAGGGCGCGCGTCCTTATAAGCCGCTTGTAAAGCGCTTAAAGACCAATTCCGGCCGCAACTCGGCGGGCCGCATCACCGTTCGCCATCAGGGCGGCGGCAACAAGAAGCTTTACCGCGTGATCGACTTCAAGCAGAACCGCATGAACTCCAAGGCGATCGTCGAGACGATCGAATACGATCCATACCGCACCGCGTTCATCGCGCTTATCAAGTATACCGACGGATCGCGCACATATATTATTGCTCCGGAGAAGTTGAAGGTAGGGGATGAGATCGTGACGGCGGAAGCGGCGCCGATCAAGAGCGGCAATCGCATGCAGCTCAAGAACATCCCGGTTGGCCAGCAGGTTTACAATATTGAAATGGCGCCGGGCCGTGGCGGACAGCTCGTTCGCTCTGCCGGCACCTACGCGGAAGTGCTCGCCAATGCCGATAACTACACCGACCTCAAGTTGAACTCCGGCGAAGTTCGCCGCATCTTGTGGACCTGCCTCGCGTCGCTCGGCCAGGTCTCGAACTCCGAATGGTCACTCGTGAATTTTGGCAAAGCAGGCCGCTCGCGCTGGATGGGCATCCGCCCGACCGTCCGCGGCAGCGCTATGAACCCGGTTGATCATCCATACGGAGGCGGTGAAGGCGCACAGCCGCGCGGTACCCGCAAGCCGAAGACCATGTGGGGCAAGGTCACCGGCGGTCACAAGACGCGCAATAAAAAGAACAAGTCGAGCAAATTCATCGTCAAGCGCCGCGTCAGCTTGCGTAACCGCAATAATAAATAACTACCATGTCACGTTCACTCAAAAAGGGCCCGTTCGTCGATCCGAAACTTATGAAGAAGGTTTTGAATACCAAGTCCGGCAGCGGCACGGTCATCAAAACGTGGTCACGCGCATCGGAGATCGCACCGGAATTCGTTGGGCAGGTGTTCGGCGTCCATAACGGCCGTACGCACGTTGAAGTGCGCGTGACGGAAGAAATGGTGGGCCATCGCTTGGGAGAATTTTCGCCGACCCGCAAGTTCATCCGCCACGGCGGCAAGATGCAGAAGGAACTTGAGATCAAGGCTACCGATACCGCAAAGACCCAGGCCGCCGCGGCAAAAGCGGCTCCCGCTAAGAAATAAAAAACATGGAACAGCAATACTCGGCAAAAATTAGTTTCCTCCGCATGGCGCCCCGCAAGGTTCGCAGCGTTGGAGATCTCATTAAAGGGTTGCCGGTAAACGAAGCCGAGGCGCAGTTGATCGTGCAGACGCGTCGTCCCTCGAAACCGTTATTGAAACTCTTGCGTTCGGCCGTTGCGAATGCTAAAAATAGCAAGACGGTTGATCCTCAGCATCTCTTTGTATCGAGCGTCCGTGTTGACGGCGGCCCGATGCTGAAGCGAATGCTTCCGCGCGCTCGCGGTAGCGCCTCTCCGATCCAGAAAAAGATGAGCCACGTCACGATGGTGCTCGGCGTGAACGAGCATTTGAAGTCGCGCTTTACGATCGTCCCGCCGAAGAAGGTAAAACTTCCGCCGGGCGAGGACAAGCGCACAAAGACAAAGAAGCCGCAGACCGAAGCGCAACAGGCCAAACTTGATTCAAAGAGCAATCCGGGATTCTGGCGGAGAAATTTTGGCCGTAAGACCGGCGACAAATAATCACTATGGGACAAAAGATCAATCCAAATTCATATCGGTTGGGCGTTTCCAAAGGCTGGCCAGTGCGCTGGTTCCTTAAGGGCGGCTTTGGAAAATTCCTCGAAGAGGATGAAGCGATCCGCAATACGATCAATAAGAAGATCGCACTCGCCGGCGTCGCTGCGATCGAGATCGAACGCACGCAGGGAAATCTTCGCGTGTTCATCCGCGCCGCGCGCCCGGGGCTTATCATCGGCCGTGGAGGAAAGGGAATGGAAGACCTCAACAAGGCAGTCGTTGATGCGCTCATGAAGGTGCGCAAGACGCGCTCGAAAGTCGCGCTCAGCCTGAACGTAGAGGAATTGAAGCGCTCGGATGTTTCCGCCCGCTATACCGCACAGCAGATCGCGTGGGATTTAGAGAAGCGTATCCGCTTCCGTCGCACCATGAAGAAGTATTTGGAGCAGATCCTTCAGAACCGCGACGTGAAGGGTGCCAAGATTTTAATGAAGGGCCGCCTTGACGGCAACGAGATCGCGCGCAACGAGCATCTTTCCAAGGGCTCATTGCCGTTGCAGACGCTTCGCGCCGACATCGATTACGGCACCGCCACCGCGTTCACCACGTACGGCACGATCGGTATCCGTGTTTGGATATATAAAGGAGAGGTGTTTGCAAAGACCGCTAAAGAGGAGGAAGAAAAAGCCGACCGCTCACGCGCCGCTTCGAATCGCCGCGGCGCCCCATCTTCCAATTATTAATACTCAATTACCATGCTTCTTCCTAAGAAAGTAAAACATCGCAAGTGGCAGAAAGGACGTTCTCGCACGCGCACCGTTGAGACGCGCGGGCTTGCGTTGAGCTACGGTTCTTTCGGGCTCAAGTCCACGGAAGCGGCATGGGTGAACTCCCGCCAGATCGAAGCGGCACGCAAAACGATCACCAACTATTTAAAGCGCGACGGCCGCCTTTGGATCCGCATCTTCCCCGACAAGCCGATCACCCAGCAGGCACCGGAAAAGACGCTCGGAGGCGGAAAGGGTTCGGTTGACCACTATGTATTTCCGGTAAAGCCGGGCCGCGTTCTTTTTGAGATCGACGGAGTGACGCTCGTGCGCGCCAAGGAGGCGTTGCGCTTGGCATCCTTCAAGCTTCCGGTAAAAACACGCGTGATCGTCAAATAATTTTGATCATAAAGATATGAAGAAAAAAGAAATCCAGGAATTGAAGAACAAGCCGCTCGGCGAACTCGAACGCATCGTGCTCGACAGCGGCGAGAAATTGCGCGCGCTGCGGTTTGACCTCGCGGCCGGAAAAGTGAAGAATGTGAACGAGCTTCACCAAACGCGCCGCAAGATCGCGCGGGCAAAGACATTTATTAAACAACATGGAAACGAACAATAAGAAAATAAGGAAGATCATCGGCGTCGTCGTCTCGGATAAGATGATGAAGACGCGCGTGGTTGCGGTTGCGAGCTTGAAGAAGCACCCCAAGTACCTCAAATACTATAAGGTGACGACCAAGTTTAAGGCGCACGATGAGAACAACGAGTACAAGACGGGGGATAAGGTGACCATCGAGGAATCCCGCCCGCTCTCGCGCGAAAAGCGCTGGAAGATCATAAACAAGATCGCATAACAACAGAGCCATGATACAAGAACGATCAGTATTGAAAGTTGCGGATAACAGCGGCGCCAAGGTGGTGCGGTGTTTCCGCATCCTGGGCGGTACCCATCATCGCTATGCAGGCGTGGGCGATGTCATCGTGGCATCCGTGCAAAGCGCCGAGCCGCGCAAGACGGTCAAAAAGAAAGACGTCGTCAAAGTGATGGTGATCCGCACCAAGAATGCGCTGCGCCGGAAGGACGGTTCGTACGTCCGCTTTGATGAGAACGCGGTCATTTTGATCGACGCCAAGAAAGAACCGGTGGCGACCCGTATCTTCGGCCCGCTCCCGCGCGAACTCAAAGAAAAAGGCTTCGAGAAATTAATGACGATGGCCGAAGAAATCGTTTAACTATATTTTCATGAAACTCAAGAAAGGCGACAACGTAAAAATATTATCGGGCAAGGATCGCGGAAAGACCGGGGTGATTTTGACGGCGTCTCCCGTCAGCGAGAAGATCACGATCGACGGATTGAACGTCTTTAAAAAGCGTTCCAAGCCGCGCAAGCAAGGGGAGAAAGGCCAGATCGTCGCCGTCTCGCGTCCGATCGCCGTTTCCAAAGTGATGCTCATCTGCCCGAATTGCAAAGCGCCGACCCGCATCGGCGGCCGCACGGAAGGCAATCGCAAGGTCCGTTACTGCAAAAAGTGTAAGGCAACGATATAACTACCACCATGGCTGAATCCAAAAAAACACATACTGACAGAAAAGCGATGCGCGCCTTCGTGGAGAAGGTCGTCATTGACGCGGGCGTCGGCCGTCTCGGCCAGCAACCGAACTTTGAGGAGAAAATTCTCCCTCAGGTATTGCGCGACATCGCCGCCGTCACGGGTCAGCAGCCTCAGCTTCGCAAAGCAAAGGAGTCCATCGCCGGATTCAAAGTGCGCGAAGGGCAGATCGTCGGCCTGCGCGTCACGCTCCGCCGCGAGAAAGCAGTTGATTTTTTCGAGAGATTGATTACAATAGTGTTACCTCGCGTACGGGACTTTGGTGGTTTGGAACATTCCGCGATCGACCAGGGCGGCACCCTTAATGTGGGCGTCCGCGACCATCTGGTGTTCCCGGAGATCTCTCCGGAGAAATCCCCGGTATCGTTCTCGATCGGCGTGAGCGTGGTGCCAAAGGTGCGCAACCGCGTAAAGTCGGTGGCAAAGTTCGCCGAGTTCGGCGTGCCGATGAAGAAAGACGCGCCGGCGCCAAAGGGCAAGCGAAAGAGCAAGAAAAAATAGTATGGCAAAAGAATCCGTCATCGCGCGAAGCAAAAAGCGACCAAAGTATTCATCCCGCATCGTGCGGCGCTGTTTCCGCTGCGGCCGCAAGCGCGGGTATATGCGCGACTTCGGGCTTTGCCGCATCTGCTTCCGCGAGATGGCGACCGCCCAACAGATCCCTGGAATAAAAAAAGCCAGCTGGTAATCCTATGCATTACAACATCCTTTCCGAACTTAAAAATGCCACGCGGGCAAAGAAAGATAAGATAAGCTTCCCGTTCACGAAGATGGATTTTGCGATCCTCACAAAGCTCGTCGAACACGGCTATCTTAAGAGCGCGGAAAAGGAGGCGGTTGGCAAAAAGAATACTATTGCGGTGCGCCTCGCATACAAAAACAAAGAGGCCGCAGTAAATGACTTTAAGATCATGAGCAAGCCGAGCCGCCATACTTACGCGGACTATCGCAGTCTTCCGACCATCAAGCAGGGGCACGGGCTTTCCATGCTTTCCACTTCAAAAGGCATCATGACCGGTTCCGAGGCAAAAAAACAGAAGGTCGGCGGAGAATATCTTTTCGAAATTTGGTAATGTATTTTTTATAATTTTTTCTTAAATCCCATGAGCCGACTTATCAAAAAACCTATCGCAATTACCGCCGGTGCGACCCTCGTTCAGAGCGGCGATGTATTGACGATCAAAGGCCCGAAAGGGGAATTGAAGATCACGGTCCCGCATGGCGTTACGCTTAAGGGTGATGGCGAGAATTTTTGGATCAGCACCACGCCGGATATGGAAACCACCGCCATACAGGGGACGATCTGGGCGCTCGTAAAGAACGCCGTCGAAGGAGTGACGGTCGGCTTCACGAAGATCCTCGAGATCGAAGGCGTCGGCTACCGCGCGGCCATTGAAGGAAAGGAGTTGGTCCTGTTCCTCGGATACGCGTTGCCGGTGCGCGTGCCGGTTTCGGAAAAAGTTGCGATCACCGTAGATAAGAACACTATCAAGGTGACGGGCATTGATAAGGATGCGGTCGGCCAGGCCGCTGCGGAGATCCGCGCACTCAAGAAGCCGGAGCCGTACAAAGGCAAGGGCATTCACTACCAGGGAGAGGTCATCCGCAGAAAGGTTGGTAAGAAAGCAGGCGCCGCCGCGGCATAACATTTATACACTTCCATGAAAGCCATCAAAAAACTCAACCAAAAAAGAATGCGCCGTGTCGCGCGCACCCGGGCGGTGATCTCCGGCACCGCAACGCGCCCGCGCCTTACCGTCCGCCGCAGCAACCGCTATTTCTACGCGCAGCTTGTTGACGACGTCAAGGGGAACACGCTCCTTTCCGCATCGAGCTTTACTATAGCGAAGGCGGCGAAGGGCGCAGCCAAGGAGAATAAGACCGCGAACGCATTTTCCGTTGGCGAGCTCATCGGGAAGAAAGCGACCGAGAAGGGGATCAAGTCTGCGGTGTTCGATCGCCGTTCATATAAGTTCCATGGCCGGGTAAAGAGCTTCGTCGATGGAGCAAAGAAAGGCGGCCTTACCATTTAACGACGATATATAAAATACCATGGCAGAAAACACATCAGCACCAAGAACATTCAACCGTCGTCCTGACCGCGTGCGCCCTGTGGTGCGCGAGGAATTCAAAGAGCGCGTACTCGACAATCGCCGCGTGACCCGCGTCGTTGCCGGAGGCAAGCGCTTCCGTTTCCGCGTCACGATCGTGATCGGTGATGAGCGCGGCCGCATCGGCATCGGCGTGGCAAAGGGCCTCGATGTCCAGCAGGCGGTTGCAAAGGCGAAGGCCGATGCGAAGAAGAACATCATGACCGTAAGCCTCAAGGATGGCCGCACGATCGCGCACGAAGTGATCGCAAAGTACAGCGCCGCCAAAGTGATGATCAAGCCGGCCAGCAAAGGGCATGGTCTCCGCGCCGGAGGCTCGGTGCGCTTCGTGCTCGCCTTCGCGGGCATCAAGGATGCAACGGCAAAGATCCTCGGCCGCACGCCGAACAAGCTCACAAACGCGATGGCCACCATTGAGGCGCTAAAAAAATTGAAGGCATAATATGAAACTTCACACACGCACTCCATTGCGAGAAAACCTCCTTCAGCGCATCGGCCGCAGCGGCAAGCGCGGAAGCTATTCCGGCCGCGGTCAGAAAGGACAGCGCTCGCGTTCAGGGCATCGCATCCGCCCGGCGGAGCGCGACATCATCTTAAAGATTCCGAAAATGCGCGGCTTCCGCAACAAGCCGAAGGAAGATCTTCCGGTGGTGTTCAATCTTGGCGTGCTTTCCGGCAAGTTCAAATCCCAGGCGAAGGCAGGCGCCCCGCTTGAGATTAGTTATGCGCTCTTAAAGACCGCAAAATTGATCAAGAAAGATTACAAGGGCAAGATAAAGATCCTCGGGACGGGGGATATCACATTCCCGATCGCGATCACCGGCTTTGAAGTGTCCGCGAGTGCGAAAGAAAAAATAGAGAAAGCAGGCGGAAAAGTAAGTTAAACGAATATGACCAGTACTTTGCCTCCCCAAGATGGACCGTTCGGCAAAGCACTGGTCATATTTGTTTCCTTCCTCGTTTAATATAAGATAAAGAAATGGAAAGATTTTTACAGATTTTCAAAGTTAAAGAATTACGCAACAAGATCCTCATCGTGTTGGGGCTTTTGGTCGCGTACCGCGTGCTCGCGGCGATCCCGATCCCGGGCGTGGACGCGACGGCGCTTCAGAACTATTTCAATTCCAACCAGCTGCTCGGATTCCTTAACTTCTTCTCCGGCGGCGGCCTTGCGAACCTTTCGGTGGTGATGCTCGGCGTCGGCCCGTATATTACCTCCACGATCGTCATGCAGCTGATGACGATCATCTTCCCAAAGATGAAGGCGATGTATTACGAGGAAGGCGCACGCGGCCAGGCAAAGTTCAACCAGTACTCGCGCCTGCTCACCGTGCCATTCGCATTCGTGCAGTCGTACGGGTTTTTGAGCCTGCTCATTTCGCAGGGCGTCATCGCGCGGCCTGATACGTTCAGCTTGATCCGCAACGTCATCGTGATCACCTGCGGTTCCATGATCGCGCTCTGGCTCGGTGAGATGATCACAGAAGAAAAGGTGGGCAACGGCATCTCGCTCATCATCTTGGCGGGTATCATCAGCCGTATCCCGTCGAGCGTCGGCCTCGCGCTCGCGTCGTATACCGCCCAGCTTTTGACGGCATACATCGGCTTCATCATCGTTGGGCTGCTGCTCATCGCCGGCATCGTGTACTTAAATGAAGGCGAACGGAAGATACCGGTCGCGTACGCCCGGCGTGTCCGGGGCACCAAGATGTACGGCGGTGCGCAGAGCTACCTTCCGCTCAAAGTAAACCAAGCAGGCATGATCCCGCTCATCTTCGCGATCTCCGTCCTGCTCATGCCACAATTCCTCGCACAGCTCGTGGTATTGTTCTCGCCGACGTGGGGTCTCAAGATAAGCACGTTTGCCCAGGGCTTTGTGGCGAATCAGCTCTATTACGGCATCTTCTACTTCCTGCTCGTGTTCATCTTTACCTACTTCTATACCGCCATCACGTTCAACCCTGAGGAGGTCGCCAAGAATCTCCAGCAGAGCGGGGGATTCGTGCCGGGTATCCGGCCGGGCGAGAGCACGGAGAAATATTTCCACGGCATCGTGAATCGCATCACGTTCTTCGGCGCCGCGTTCCTCGGCATCATCGCCATCCTTCCGATCATCGTGCAGGCAGTCTCCGGCATTTCCGTGGTTACAATCAGCGGCACCGCATTGCTTATCGTTGTGGCAGTGGCACTGGAGACGATGCGCCAGGTGGATTCGCAGCTGACGGTGAGGGAATACGAGGGCATCGAATAACCCTATCCTCATTTTCTTACCACACAGCGGACAGGTGGTAAGAAAATGAGGATAGGGTTATTCGATGCAGGTGATTAATAGAGAAAGAAAAAAAGGTACGGCGTACGAGCATCTATCAAAACAAAAACCCATCCTAATGGATGGATCTTCGTTTTGCCCGCCATCAACCTTATAACGTCGATAGGGACTTAACCGCCCCGCGAGCATGGTCTTATGATAGTCCAACAGTTATTTTCGTCAAATTTCATTTAATCATTTTTTAATATATGAAAATTTGGAGTTTTGAAAAATATTTGCTATTATGTAATCATCAATGAACTACAACATAATTTTCATTGCCGGACCGCAGGGATCGGGCAAGGGGACGCAGGGGAAAAAACTGGCGGAGGAGCTCGGTTTTTTATTTTGGGAGATGGGCGGAACATTGCGCGCGATCCTGGCGAGCGATTCGCCGCTGGCCAAGAAAATATCCGCGATCGATCGCGGGACGCTCCTTTCGGATGAACTCATCATCGAGGTCCTTAAAGACCAGCTGCCATTGATTCCCCACGACCGGGGAATTATTTTTGACGGTGTCCCGCGCCGGCTCGGGCAGGGGCGGTTCCTGGTGGAGTACCTGAAAGAGCACGGGTTGGACGCGATGGCGACGATATTCATCGACGTTCCGCGCGAGGAATGCGTCAAGCGCCTGTTGCTGCGGGCTCGGCACGAGTCGCGGGTGGACGACACGCCCGAGGCGATCGCGCAGCGTTTCCGCGATTATGATGACGCCATAAAACCGGCGATGGATTATTTGAAGGAGCAAACAACATTCATCACGATCGACGGCACCCCCGCGCCGGATGTGATCGCTGCGAACATCAACAAGGCGCTCGGCATAGCGTAGAAGCTAGCATAAAAAAATGAAGCCTGCGCCCATAAAGAAACCGTTCAACCTTATCCTTCTTGGCGACCCCGCCTCCGGCAAGGGAACGCAGGCGGCGCGTCTCACAAAAAAGTACCACTTCTATAATTTGGACATGGGGCGCGAGGTGAGGAAGCCGGCGGCGCTCGCGCAGTACGATTACGCGAAGACGACGGCGATCGGACACTTGACGCCCACGGCCGTGGTGCGGAATATTTTCAAACACGTGATTGCGGCGACGCCGGTGAGCAAGGGGATCCTTTTCAACGGCACGCCAAAGATGATCAACGAGGCGAAGCTGGTCGCACGCGAGCTTGCGCGCGCGAAGCGCAGCGACCCGCTCGTCATCTACCTGCGCATCCCGATGCGCGAAATATTTAAGCGCGCGGACAAGCGCAACCGTGACGACGACAGTGCGCGCGCGCTCCGCAATCGGCAGAAGTATTATAAAGAGCAGATTTCGCGCGTGGTTGCCTTTTTTGGCGAACGGTATACGGTTAAGAATATATCGGGGATGGGAACCGAGGCCGCGGTGGGGAAGAAGATCGAGGAAGCAGTCAATCATTATCATGGAATTACGAACTCCACAGGAAATTAAGATCATGGCGGAGGGCGGACGCCGTCTCGGCGCCGTGCTTCAGAAATTACGGGACGAGGTGCGCCCGGGTGTGACGACGCTTGCGCTTGACCGCGCGGCGCGCGCACTCATAGAGAGCGGCGGCGATGTGCCGGCGTTTTTGAACTATCGCCCGGAAGGCGCGCGCCGCGCGTACCCTTACACGCTTTGCGCTTCGGTGAACAACGTCGTGGTACACGGCCAGCCCTCGGAATACGCTTTGCGCGAGAGCGACATCATCAAGCTTGATCTCGGACTGAAGCACGAAGGATTTTATCTTGATGCCGCCATTACCGTTGGCGTGGGGAAGATCAGTGCGGAGGCAAAAAAGCTGATTGCCGTCACGGAAGAATCACTGTACGCCGGCATAAAAGAGGCAAAAGCGGGCCGGCGGCTTGGCGACATCGGTTATGCGATCGAGCACGTGGCTCGCAAAAACAAGCTTTCGATCGCTGAAGGGTTGACGGGACACGGCATCGGCCGCACGCTCCACGAAGATCCGACCGTGTTCAATTACGGCGACCGCGGGACGGGGATGAAGCTTGCGCCCGGCATGGTGATCGCGATCGAACCGATGATCGCGATCGGTGCCGGAACGGTCGTACAGTTGAGGGATGAAGGCTACGGAACCGCCGACCACACCTGGGCGGCGCATTTTGAGCACACGGTGGCAATCACGGAACACGGCCCGGCCATACTGACGAAGGCGTAGGTGTGGTATTATTTCAATAAATGGCGCAGCCCTATTTATCTATTATCATCCCCGCGTATAACGAGGCTGAACGCATCCCGCAGACATTGGTCGACATGGACAAACGTCTGAGCGGCGTCGATTATTCATACGAAATTTTGGTGGTCAGCGACGGGTCCAAGGATAACACCGCATCGGTCGTCAGGAATATGGCGAAGATGGTGAAGAACCTCAAACTGATAGACCTCAAGGATAACACCGGCAAGGGCGGCGCGGTAAGGCAGGGAATGCTGCTCGCAACGGGGAAGATACGGCTCTTTACCGATGCGGACAACTCGACATCCATCGATCAGTTCGAAAAGATGATGCCGCTTTTTAAGGAAGGTGCGGCTGTGGTTATTGGTTCCCGCGTGGTCAAAGGCGCCAAGCTTGATCCGCCGGAGCCATGGTATCGGCAGATTCCCGGCAAGGCAGGAAATCTTGTCTTCCAGACCGTGCTTGGCCTATGGGGCATCTGGGACACGCAGTGCGGATTTAAGGCCTTTACCGACGAGGCGGCGGAGAAGATATTCAATATATCAACGATCTCCGGCTGGGGATTCGATGTGGAAATTCTCGCCCTGGCCAAGCGTATGGGCTATACAATAGCCGAAATACCCGTCCATTGGGTCAATGATACCCGTTCCCACGTCAAGGCATCGGCATACTTGAAAGTTCTGGGGGAAACCTGTACAATACGCTGGAGGTTGTGGAGGGACGAATATCACCTGAAACACTAGAATCTCCCTAAAATAAGCAATTAACCAAGCCATAACCGCTACCTCGTAGCGGCTATTATTAAATAAATGAGCAAGCAATATTTATCGAAAGAGCGCCTGGAGGAGTTCAAGATAGAATTGGATGATCTAAAGAATAAGCGGCGCAACGAAGTTGCGCAGCGGTTAAAGCAGGCAAAGGAATATGGCGACCTCTCGGAAAATTCCGAGTACGCAGAGGCGCGCGACGAACAAGCGAATGTTGAGACGCGTATCTTTGAGCTGGAAGATCTATTAAAGGATGCGGTCATCATCGAAAAAAACGGCACGAACGGCGCCGTCGAGGTCGGCTCTGTTATCACGATCAAAAAAGGAGACAAGACCTCGGTATATACGATCGTCGGCAAGTATGAGGCAAAGCCGGAGGAAGGGAGGATCTCCGACGAGTCGCCGCTCGGCAAGGCGTTCATGGAACACAAGGTGGGGGACAAGATCCCCGTCACGACTCCTGCGGGGGTGGTGAATTATGAGATTTTGAAGATTGAATAGCTCGCGCTATCATTAGGGGATGCTAGAGGATATTGTTGCCGAGCGGCGGAAGAAGTTGGATGCCATAAAAGCGGCGGGCATTGATCCGTATCCGGCGCGGGTAAAGCGCTCATTTGAGATAGCTCATGCATTGGACGGGTTTGAGGCGCTGGCCGCGTCGGGCGAGAAGGTCTCCCTTGCGGGACGCCTGCGAAGCTTGCGCGATCAGGGCAAGATCATCTTTGCGGACATCGAGGACGAATCGGGAAAGATCCAAGTCGTATTAAAAGAGGACGTGTTGAGCGACCTCGGTTTTTGGCGCTCAGTGCTCGATATGGGGGATTTTGTCTCCGTCACCGGGCCGTTATTTGCTACCAAGCGTGGTGAGAAGAGTCTTGAGGCGCACGAGTTACAACTCGTGTCAAAAAGCCTTCTGCCGTTGCCCGATAAGTGGGAAGGCCTTCAGGATGACGACATCCGTTTCCGAAAGCGTTACCTCGATCTCATTGCGGGAGAGAATCTTCGTGAGCTCTTTAAAAAAAAGACGGTATTCTGGGAAACGTTTCGCAATGCGCTCAAGCACGAAGGATTTTTCGAGGTGGAAACGCCGGTGCTCGAAAATATTCCCGGCGGTGCCGAAGCGGAACCGTTCAAGACACATCACAACGCGCTCGACGCGGATTTCTATTTACGCATTTCGCTCGAATTGCCGCTGAAGCGCCTGCTCGTGGGAGGGTTTGATAAAGTATTCGAGATTGGCCGCATTTTCCGCAATGAAGGAATCGATCGCGAGCATCTTCAGGATTACACCCAGCTTGAGTTTTATTGGGCATATCACGACTACGAAGACGTGATGAAGCTGGTCGAGAAAATATATAAAGAGGTGATCGAGAAAACGTGTGGCGCGCTCACGACGGATTTTGGCGGCGCAACGATCGATTGGTCAAAAAAGTGGCCGAAGGTTGATTACGTGGAGGCGTTTAAAAAAGCGAACGATATGGATCCGACCGCGGCCAGCCACGCCGATCTTTTGGCGAATGCGAAGGAGTTGAAACTCGAAGTCGATAAGGGCGCCGGCAAGGGACGTCTCATCGATCTTATTTATAAAAAAACCGTGCGGCCGATGCTCATTCAGCCGTGCTTTTTGATCAATCCGCCCGTGGAGATCGAGCCGCTTGCCAAGAGGCATCCAAAGAATCCTGCGGTGGTGGAACGATTCCAGATCGTCGCGTGCGGCACGGAGCTTGGCAAGGGATTTTCGGAGCTCAACGATCCGGACGACCAGCGCGCGCGCTTCGACGAGCAGATGAAGCTTCGCGCGGCGGGGGACGCCGAGGCGCAGCATCTGGATGAAGACTTCTTGGAGGCGTTGCAGTATGGCATGCCACCGGCCGGTGGCTTTGGCATCTCCGAGCGATTGTTCGCGGTGCTCATGGATAAGCCCGTGCGCGAGACGGTATTCTTCCCGCTGATGCGCCCGAAGAAATAAAATAATGCCACCGCTTGGGGCGGTGGCATGGAGCCGAGTTTGGAGCGGACACTATTGGACATTGCCATGGTGTTTTTTTGCTTTTTCCAATCGTTCTCGCTCCTGGATTTTTGCCGCATATTCGTTAAAGAGCACCATCACCCTTCCTTGTGCTTGAGTAAGAAGCACCCTCAATTTATCGAGAGAGTACTTTTTGCCACTCATCGTTTTGAGGATCTTGCCGATCGAACTCAAAGATTCATTGTGAAAAGTGTAAAAGTGGTATACCCAGGCCATTTCGGTCTCCCCAAGAATTTCTGGAGCAACTTTTTTTAGTAGCTCCAGGTTTTCGTTTCTAAGGACTTGGGCATCTGGTTGCTCTGAGTCGATCCGGTTATAGCCAGGAGGAAAACGTCGTGTGGCTAGGTTGAGTGCGTCCTCGCTAAAAGCGTAATCATCCTCATTGCGCTTTTGTGGTTTGACCTTGGCAGGGACTGAAGATTTCTTCCTTGAGGTCACAATTGCTCCTTGGGGTGGGATTGTGTGCGTTACAAATTAACCGTCCGTATTTTACCTAAATATTTAAAATTGGTCAAATATGAGGCAAAAAGCGCGCGAGCGTTACTCCAATTTCTTTGCGTTCTCGCAGAGCAGCTTTGTTTCGCCGTCGCGGTGCGATACACGTCCGTCCACGATGACGCACGCGTTCTCCACCCACACGGCAGAGGTCTTTTCAAGCACGCTGTTGAAAACGACGACCTCGATGGACTGGCCGGAGGCATTGTCTTCGATGGTGGCAAAGATCATCGGCTGGCCGCTCTTGGTGAATATCTTTTTGACTTTCGAGACAAGGCCGGCGGTGCGGTAGATCTTTTTCTCGTCGCTGATCGCGGCGATCTCACTGATCGGCTTGCACTTATAATGCTCGATCGTCGTTGCAAAACTCGTCATCGGATGCGCCGAGATGAAGAATCCGATCAGCTCCTTTTCCCAGATGAGCTTCTCGCCGCTCGTGGCGGGAGCGACCGGCTTCAGCTTCAACGTGATCGTCGGTGCGGAGAGGCCAAAGAGCGAATTCGTCTGTGCCGCACCGCCGCGCTTGAGCGCGTTCACGAAGCGCAATATGTCATCCATGTTTTCGAGGATCTGCTTCCGTTCAACGTTCAGCGAGTCGAAGGCGCCGCTCTTTGCGAGCGATTCGATCGATTTCTTATTGAGGTCCTTGTGCTGGATCCGGCTCAAAAAATTCTCAAAACTTTCGTACGGGCCGCCGCGGGCGCGTTCCTCTATTATTGCGCGGGTCACTTCGGAGCCCACATTTTTGATGGCGAGCAGTCCGAAGCGGATCTTTGGCCCTTCTGGCGTAAAGTTAATGAAGCTGCGGTTGACGTCCGGCGGTAAGACGTCGATCCCGGATTGTTTTGCTTCCTGGATGAGGAGCGAGATGCGCTCGATGTCGTTGAGTTCGGAATTCAGCGTTGCGGCCACGAATTCTTCCGGATAGTTGGCCTTCAGGTACGCCGTGCGGTATCCGATCATCGCATAACAAGCCGAGTGGGCGCGATTGAATCCGTATCGGGCGAACGGTTCGATGAGTTCCCACGCCTGATCCGCAACTTTCTGGGGGATATTGTTTTTTAAACATCCCTTGATGAATTTCTCCTTTTGCTCATCAAGCAATGACTTGATCTTCTTTCCTACGGCTTTGACCAGGAGGTAGCCTTCGCCGCGCGTGAGGCCGGCGAGCTTTGTGGCGAGGTCCATCACCTGCTCCTGATAGACGATGACGCCGTAGGTGTTCTTGAGCGTTTCCTCCATGAGCGGATGAATGTAGCGGATCGGTTCAAGGCCTTTCTTGCGGTTGATATACGTCGGAATAAGTTCCATCGGTCCGGGGCGGAATAATGCGACGAGCGCGATGAGGTCGTCGATCTGTGTCGGTTTGATCTCCTTCATATAACGTCGCATGCCGCTCGACTCGAATTGAAAAATGGAGGTAGTATCGCCGCGCTGAAGGAGTTCGAACGTCTTCTTGTCGTCGAGGGGGATATTGGAAATATCGATCACAACGTCATGGAGTTCTTTGATGAGGTTGATGGAATTCTCGATGATGGTAAGATTCTTCAACCCGAGGAAGTCGATCTTAAGGAGGCCGAGGTCCTCGACGGCATGCATCTCGAATTGCGTGATGATGATCTGATTGTCCTGCGGCGCGAACTGCAACGGGACGCGCTCCATAAGCGGATCCTTTGCGATCACGGTTGCGCACGCGTGCACCGATGCGTGCCGGGCGACGCCTTCCAAATGCCGGGCCGTATCGATCAATTTTTTTGCTTCGGGATTGGTGTCGTATAACACTTTTAGCTCTTGCACTTTCCGCAGGCATTCATCGAGCCAGCCTTCCTTCATGCCCTGCGTGGGATTGAAGGGGATGAGCTTTGCGATCTGGTCGCAGAAGGCGTACGAATATCCCATGGCGCGGCCGGCGTCGCGGATGGCGGCGCGCGCGGCCATCGTTCCGAAGGTGATGATGCGTGCCACGTGATCTTCGCCGTATTTCTCGCGTGCGTACGCGAGCACTTCTTCGCGTCGGGCGTCGGCAAAATCGATGTCGATATCCGGCATCTGAATACGCTCGGGGTTGAGGAACCGCTCAAAGAGAAGGCCGTACGTGATCGGGTTGATGTCCGTTATGTCGAGTACATAAGACACTATACTTCCCGCAGCTGAACCGCGTCCCGGCCCGACGGCGATGCCGTGCACTTTCGCCCAGTGGATAAGATCCTGCACGATAAGGAAGTAGTCGGCAAACCCGGTCTTTTCAATGACGCTTATCTCGTATTCAAGCCGGTCACGCACCTCTTTTGTTTGTGCCGCCGCCGGAAATTTCTTTGGCAAGCGCTCTTCCAAAAGTTCGCGAAGATAGCCGTTCGCGGTTTTGCCCGGGGGTTTAGGGAAGTCCGGGAGCAGTGTGTGCCCGAGCTCGATCTCCACGTTGCAGCGCTCTGCGATCTCATGCGTGCGTGCGACCGCTTCGGCGCCGCCGGGGATCTTGGCAAATTTTTCCATCATCGCCTCCGGCGAGAGGATGGAGAAGTCATCCGAACGCATGCTCATGCGGTTATCATCGTCGAGCTTGTTTCCGGTCTGTACCGCAAGCAGCACATCGTGATACTCGGCGTCGTCCGAGTGGGCATAGTGGCTGTCCTGCGCGGCGACGAGCGGAATGCCGGTCTCTTGGGACAGCTTTACCAATAGCGGCTCTATTTTTTCCGATTCGGGGATGTTGGGATGTTTTTGGATCTCCAAGAAATAATTTCCCTTGCCAAAGATTTCCTGATGTTCGAGTGCGATACGCTTTGCTTCTTCGTATTGGTCGATCGTGAGGGCGCGCGCAACCTCGCCGCCGAGACACGCGGAGAGCGCGATGAGCCCTTCGTGGTGCTCACGCAACAGGTCCTTATCCATGCGCGGCTTATAATAAAATCCTTCGAGGTGCGCTTTGGAGACGAGCGTGATGAGATTCTTCCAGCCGGTCTGGTTCTCTACCAGTAATATCAAGTGATAGTAGCGTTCGCCGTTCTCTTTTGAGAAGCGGTCGCGCGGCGCGATATACGCCTCCACGCCGAGGATCGGTTTGATGCCATTCTTCTTTGCAAGTTTATAAAACTCGACGGCTCCGTAGAGGACGCCGTGATCGGTGAGTGCGATGGAGTCCATTCCCGTCTCCTTGGCGCGCGCCACCATCTGAGGTATTTTGGTGAGCCCGTCGAGCAGGGAATAGTGCGAATGCGTGTGTAAGTGGGTGAATTTTGGTTCCATTGTTCTTGGTGTTAGCCCCCGCAAGCGAGGATGCAGAACATTAAATTTCTATTACAGTTTACTACAAAAAATAGCTATGACAAGGTAAGTCTTATTTAATGATTTTTTAATTGAGATTATGGTATTTATGAAGCATGAAGACTATAGAGGATGATCTTATCGTAAAAATGTATGTGATAGACAAGCTTTCCGCCATGCAAATAAGCGAACTGACACACATCTCGCCCTCAAAGATAGTTCGTATTTTGGAAAAGAATAAAATCCAAAAAAGGACTATGAGTGAAGCAATTACACAACTCAATATAACCAAATTTCATAAGGTCCCGTTTCGATTGAAAACAAGACTATCTCCGGCTGAAAATGATTTGAAAATAAGCGGGATAATGTTATATTGGGGCGAGGGAGCAAAGACGGGATGCGGGGTAAAGTTCGCCAATAGCGACCCCGAAATGATTCATATCTTTCTCCTCTTCTTGAGAAGAGTCTGTGGCGTTGATGAAAAAAGGATAAAAATGATGATTCATTTTTACCCGGACCAAGATGTGGATTTTTTGAAAGATTTTTGGTCATCGGTCACGGGGATTAGATTAGAAAATTTTTATAGGCCGCATGCACTTGTCGGTAAGAAGGGCACATATAAAACGAAATCTATCTATGGAACTGCCACTATTCATTATTCAGACAAAAGGCTCTTAATATTAATTCTTCAATGGATAGGGGAATATAAGGATCGTTTTTAGTGTAATGCCGGGGTAGCTCAATGGCAGAGCAATCGCTTTGTAAGCGAAAGGTTGGAGGTTCAACTCCTCTCCTCGGCTCATGGATCAACAGACAATTAACGTCTATGACGAGTTGGCAAGGGAATACGATGTGGAAACCAAGGATTTTTGGGAAACTTTTCCAAAGACAATTATCGATGTGTTTGCCGAGTTGGCGGCCGGAAAGGTTCTCGATATCGGCAGCGGGCCGGGGAGGGATGGATTGATTCTCAAACAGCACGGTTTTGAAGTCGTCTGTCTTGATGCGTCGAAAGAGATGGTAAAGCTATCATCCCAAAACGGGTTTTCCTCGGTAGTGGGAGATTTCAATTCACTTCCGTTTCCAGACAAATCCTTTGACGCAGTTTGGGCTTATACCTCTCTCTTGCATTGTAAGAAATCCGAAATTGGACGCGCAATCGGAGAAATAAAGAGAGTGCTCAAAACAAACGGGGTGTTCTTTCTCGGAATGATCGAAGGCAATGCGGAGATATATCGCGAAAGTTCTGGGGTGGAGAAGCCAAGACTGTTCAGCTTTTATAAAAAAGATGCGCTTGAAGATCTTTTGAGGCAATTCGGGTTCGAAGTTGTTTATTTCGAACAGTTTCAGCCGAAGACGAAGAACTACCTCAATTTTATTTGCCGAAAAATATGACGGTGGCTCAAGTGATATACTAACCCCATGATCCTTCAAGTAGGCGTCAAAATCTTTCTCAAGAACCCCGAGGGGAAATATCTTCTCATGCGCCGGTCGCCGGTAAAATATCCGGAGGTAAAAGGGGAGTGGGATATTCCCGGCGGTCGGATCAACCCGGGATCGTTGTTGCTCGAAAATTTACGTCGTGAAGTAAAGGAGGAGACCCAGCTCGAAATTACTTCAAGACCAAAGCTAATTTACGCCCAGGATATCATTATTAATAACGAAAAACATGTTGTGCGGCTTTCATACGTCGGGGAAGCAAACGGCGAGCCGGTTCTCGATACTTCCGAGCATATGGAATATAAATGGCTTTCCCTTGAGGAGATGAAACAATTTCAAAATATGGATGTGTATGCAAGGGGCGTCATTGATGGGGGCTATTTGGTTCAATAAAAATATCATACAATAATAAGATGAATAAAAAGAAAACATTTATCGTCATTGCTCTTGCGGTCGTCGTGTTGGTTGTCTTGGGAGTGGTTGCGTTTGGTAATAAAGTTGCAAAAGCGCCGGAGAATTCAGCCGCCACGTCTTCGGTGAGTAGTAATACCGTTACCCAATCCACGACAACAGCAGCCTCCGCGCCGGAAAGCTATTCCAACGGGTCATTTTCCTTCAGCCATCCGGCTTCGTGGAGTATTGTTTCGGCAAGGCCGCTTCTCATGACAAATTTTAACGGCCAATATAAAGCTGGCGGGGTCATTCCGGCCAACGGGATTCAGCTCGCCGTGGCGACAACCACTGCATACGGATCGGTGCAGGATATCATTGCAACGGAGCTTATGAGCGCGACCCATTTGACCACTTCCACGGTCACGGTAGATAATGTTTCCTGCGCAAAGGAGGCGTATCAGGTCAATTATGCCCCCGGCGCTATCGCGCAAAATATTTCCGTCTATTGTTCCCGCGGCACCGCGCTTTGGAAGATCTATTTTTCCTACCCCGCAAACGATCCTGCGGAGGCGGTGGATGTCTCTGACTTCAACGGGGTCTTGGGTTCGATGAAGCTATCGGGGTAGGGGAATATTGAATAAATTCAGTAATTAAAGTAATCTTGTAGCTGTTGCCGTTGTAGCTCAGCTGGTAGAGCAACTCCATGGTAAGGAGTAGGTCGCCGGTTCAATTCCGGCCAACGGCTCAGTCGCGCATAGCAAGATACATTCGTTTCGGCTCGTGATAAGAATATTTCGCCGAAATGAATGTATCTTGCTATGTACTCGCTCGCGGACAGTAAAGATCCCCGCATCGCTATGGCGATGCGGGGATTGTGCTAATGATGCAAGAGCGGCAAAATTGCGTTAAGGACGGCTGCGACGAGTGACAGCCAGAAAAAGAGTGTGCTCATCGATTGGTTTAGTAGCTTATTTTATAGGGTAAAATCACGACCTTTGGCTTTCTGATTTGGGTGAAGTGTACCAAAACACTGGTTAAAACTATCTAAAGATTTGATGAAAAGCCGACTGTTTTTGTCCTCGCGCGCCATTGCGCTTTTAAACGGAATATAGTATCATCGTTCCCATGGCCAAGATAAAGCATGCCGACAGGTTGATCACGATGCGCTGCAGCGTCTGCAAGCGCCGCAATTATTACACCAATAAAAACAAGAAGTTGGTGGAACGGAAGATCGAACTTCAGAAGTTCTGCGACTGGTGCCGTGTGAAAACACTACACAAAGAGGCGAGGATTTCCGGAAAATAGGACGGTCGTGGAGGGAAAAACGCGCTTGCCTCGGATTGGGGGCGGGCGCATTTTTTAATGAAAATTTAATGCGCAATATGCCATGATAGCGATATGGCATATCCAATTTCAATGCGGCACGCGGCGGTTGAATTACGGAATAAGGGATATTCACTTAAAGAGCTGAGCAAGCGTTTCGGTGTTGCAAAAAGCACTGTAGCGTTATGGACGAAAGATGTAGTAATGGATAAGAATGCCGAGCAGCGGTTGCTTACCGTAATCAAGCGTGGGCAATTCATTTCTGCCCGGAATAAGCGTGCAAAAACAAAGGCAACCGAAGATAGATATTTCAATGAAGCACGGGAAGAGATTCAATTGAGGCCGAATTACAATAAAATTATCTGTGCGATGATCTATTGGTGCGAGGGAGCGAAGAGCGCTAAGGGTGGCGTAGCTTTTACTAATTCAGATCCAAATCTCATCAGAACTTTTTTAAAGTTGTTACGAGAGTGCTTTGTTTTGGATGAGAAGAAATTTCATCCGGGCATCCATATTCATTCATATCATTCGCCAGAAAAGCAACTTGATTTTTGGTCAAAAGTGACCGATATTGATAAGCAGCAGTTCATAAAGCCATATCGAAAGCCAAACACTGGTAAGCGAATTCGAGAAAACTACCAGGGTTGTATCAGGGTTCAATATGGAAGCAATGATCTTGCTCGAAGGCTTATGGCAATCGCGAAAGCATTTCTCGGTCAGTAGGGGACATCGTTCAGTGGTAGGACTTTTCTCTCCAAAAGAAAAAACCTGGGTTCGATTCCTAGTGTCCCCGCAAAAAAGATTAGTTTGGGAATGCGATTGTTTCTCCCGAAGGCAGCGTGATGCCATCCAGCACGTTTTGCATCTCCGCGCGCAAGTTTGTCTGATCCGCAGTGGTGAACTGCTGTATCGTTCCCGATGGGTAATTGGCGAATTGGCTTTGGCCGATGCGCGTTTCGAACTCATAGCAGGCGCCGTTGTATGCAAGGCGGTAGAGTGTGTCCACCGCGGAATGTCCGGCGCCGGCATCGCCGAGCGGAGTGAACTCGCTCAACGAATAGTCGCTGATGGTGGTGCTCGTAGGGGTAAAGTTCGCGTAGCCCGTGGGCGGCGCGGTCAGGCATGCGCTTTGCGTTGTAAGGTCGGTGCGATGTTGTATCCGAATACCGGCGCTGTCGAAGTTGGTTCCTTGATATATTGTGCCGATGTAGTACAAGCAATAGTTAAAGCCGGGATCGCATGCCGGAATATATGACTGTACCAAAATCTGTGCCTGCGTCGTGGCCAGGCCAAAATCGGCAGGAAGGGTGAAGGTGATCGTCCCATCCGAAGTGCTTTGGGTTCCCGTCGGCGAATTGAGCACGAGCGTCGGCGTGCCCGATAATGTCCCGCTGGCGGAGTTCGCCGGGGTGATCGCCCCGCCCTGATTGCCGGAATTCACCAGCCACAAAAACCCGGCGGCGAGCGCCGCGATCACAATGATGAAAACAATAAAGACGCCTAGCTTACCCATATCTCTATTATACAGTACGGGGCATTGACAAATTCCATGCTTCCGCTATACTTGAACCAATTCCAAAGACCATAGGTTTTGCTCCGGCCGGCGGGGCAAGTAAAAGCCCTGTGAGAGGAGTGATAAAACTTAGGTTTTGATCATTGCTCGCGGCCTTGGATGGTCGCGTTTTTAATTGCCAAGCTAGGTTGGTTAAACATTAAATAATCATTATGAAAACACGGGCACAAAAAGAAACAGAATTGGCGAATGCGCGGGCGCTTTTTGAGAAGAGCGAGGCGCTTGTTTTCGCCGACTTCACCAAGATCACCGCAGAAAATCTCCGCAAGCTTCGCACTGAGCTCAAGAAGTCCGGCGCAAACTTTCTCGTCATCAAAAAGCGCATCCTTGGCATTCTTTTGAAGGAGAAGGGGATTGACGTTGACCTGAAGCAGTTCAAGACGTCCGTCGGAACCATTTTCTCGGAAGTGGATAGCGAGCACATCGCGGGACCGGCGTTTAATTTCTTCTCGGGCATGGAGGTTCCGGAAGGCGAGGCGAAGGATGTCTGGATAAAGAAGATCCTCGCCGGCTACAACATCACCGCCGGCACGGCGATGACCTCCGAGGACATCGTTTACATCGGCAAACTTCCGCCGCGCGAGGTTGTGCTGGCACAGTTCCTCGGCATGCTTGCCGCGCCGATCCGTTCGTTCTTGTACATCCTTGATCAGAAATCAAAAATGGGTGGTGGTGGCGCAGCCGCCGCGCCTGTCGCAGAGTCACCGACGCCAGCGGCACCATCAGCGCCGGAACCGGTTGCTGAGCCCGCGGCCGCAGCCCCCGCCGCCGATCCGGCACCATCTTCCCCCGATACCGATTCTCCTGAACAAAAGGTCGAGCTAACGCAAGCACAATAAATACAATGGCAAATTTCGACGATATCATCACAAAAGTAGAGTCTCTCACGGTGGTTGAGCTCGCGGAGCTCGTGAAGAAGCTTGAAGAGAAGTTCGGCATCTCGGCTGCGGCCCCGGTGGCGGCAGGCGGTGGAGCCGGTGCGGCTGCGGCGGAAGAGAAGACGGCGTTCAACGTTGTCCTCAAGTCCGCGGGAGCGAGCAAGCTCAACGTCATCAAGGTTGTCCGCGAAGTGACCACGCTTGGCCTCAAGGAGGCAAAGGATCTCGTGGACGGCGCCCCGAAGACGGTCAAGGAGAACGTCAAGAAGGACGAAGCCGAAGAGATCAAGAAGAAGATCACGGAGGCAGGTGGAGAGGCGGTGATCGAATAGAAATAAAAAAGGCCCTCTGCTAGAGGGCCTTTTTTATTTCTTGGTAAGAACGGGAATATCGAGCTGTTTGCAAATAGCTTTTACGGTTGGATCTTTTATTTCATTATGCCTGGGAATGCCAGCGCGTCTGCCGTTTATGATATTTTGATAAATAGAATGATTCCCTCCTTCCCGAACAAAATAACACTCATTCGCTTGGAGGTGGCGAAGAAGATCACGACGTTTCATTATTAATTTTTAGTCTTAATAAAGAGGTTTTTCTTAAGGAATTTAAGCGAGGGTGAATATTTAAATTCCCCATTTACATCAAGCATCAACCCTAAAACATCATAAAGGTTGTTGTTTGTTTCCTTCATTGTGCGGCCTTGCGTGATTGCACCAGGAACTTCTTTGATCCATGCGACCGTCCACTTGCCGCTTTTTTTATAAACCGCCGTGTATTCCTTCTTTGGCATATTCTCAATATATGCCACCGATTCCGACTTTTCAATAAGTTTTGTATTGTTCATAGTCACTATTATACTCACCGCACATTAAAACTATATTAAATTTTGCAAAAACCTTGAGTTTCTGGCATTTCTTGGTACAATCCTTTGGATAAGGGCGTTTAGCTCAGTGGTAGAGCGTTCCGTTCACATCGGAGAGGTCGCAGGTCCGATCCCTGCAACGCCCACAAGAATCACAGAGTTCTCATTTCCTAAAAAATTTTGCCGCGCTTCGCGGAGCGAAGCGTATGGTGGGGTGGGGGTAGAGACGAGAAGACGAGAGTTAAGAAAGAGGTTAGAGCGAAAGATTTTTTGCGCCGTGGATTTTTTTGCGGAGAGAGGGGTGGTTTCGGTCATTTCGTTCAGGTTTTCCGCATCTTTTATCCAACCCCGCAGGGGTTCGAGCCACGCTACTCGTCCTTTCGCCAGTAAGGCCATTTTCTCCTCAAGCGACTTCTTGCGGGAGAGAAGGTCTGCCTTCTCCGCGAGATACGTTTCGCGCTCTATGTCCTCGTCCAAATAGAGCCGATGAAGCCGCTTGGTCTTCTCGGCAATGGCCGCTATCTCGTCGTGGAGAGCGTGGCTCGCGGCGGCGGACGATTGGATGGCCTCCTGTTCCTCTGCATCTGCCATCCTCAAAAGCTCCGCCGCCCATTCGGACGGAAGGGTATAGGGCTTTATGGCCTCGTCGAGCTGTGGTATCAACTCCTCCTCTCGGACGCAGGGTTGGGAACACGCGCCGCGTTTCTTCGTGCAATGGTAATAGGCGTAGGTGTGGACGTTGCCGTTCTTCTGATGCTTGGTCTTTATCTCGGCGGTAATGGAGCATCCACACTCGGCGCATTTCAAGAGGCCGCACAAGGGCAGGGGGTCGTCCTCTTTTCTCTGCCACCCGCGCGAGGGAATATCCGGGGCTAGGTTCTTTGCCGGAACAAGACGCAGTTTATCTCGACCATTATTTAGAAAATTTTGACCCTGAAATACATATAGCCACGGCCTCCACGAAACATATCGGCAAGGGCGATAGCACCTCCTACAAGGGCAAAGGCACAAAAGAAACCTTCGTATCTGGGCATGCCTATTCTATCTCAAACGTTGACTCCGAACATAAAAAAATAACGCTCGCAAATCCGTGGGATACAGCGAAGCCGATTGAGCTAACCTTCGAGCAATTCAAAGAAAACTTTTCCGGCTTTGAGGCGATTAGGATTGATAGTGCTAAACTATTAAGTAATATGCGACGGGTCGAAAAAAAAGCGGCATAAAATAAAACTATGGAACAGGATAACAAGACGACAATCAATCCCCACGAACTTGCTAAAAAGTTCGAGCGACAAATCAAAGAAGTCGTCTCAAAAAAATTTTCCGTTGCTCTCGACGACCTTTCTTTATTATTAGAAGACCGCGAGGGTGTTTATCTAAGCAAGGAAGAATCTGATACGTTGTGCGTTTTTGTTGTTGGGCAAAAAAATGGGTTCTTATATCTAGTTACCGCTAAGATTGGCGCAAACGGCGATGGCCTAGATGCTTTCAAATCGGATATTGTATCTTAACTTTTCGCGGAGGCAAAGAAAATCAAAAATCTCGATATTCCCTCCAAAGTTAATAGTTCTCCGTGGGAGTTTTGCCGATGTTCCATCGGCAAAAAATAAAACTGATTCAATACTGCGCGCGCGGTTAGGGTGGGGAAGCAGTATTGCCCGCTACCAAATCGAAACCACCCCTCTGCCCGCCAAAAAATCCGCCGCCAAAAAAATCTTCGGAACGAACCTCTTTCTTAACTCTCGTCTTCTCGTCTCTACCCCCACCCCACCATACGCTTCGCTCCGCGAAGCGCGGCAAAATTTTTTAGGAAATGAGAACTCTGTGATTCTTGTGGCTCTCTTTTCTTCGATTAGAACCCATTTTACCCGAAACTTC
>Ga0181520_10002439_pt1 | contig 34475 bp, 28 predicted proteins | sample PEATcosm2014_Bin_29_FD_132451 | JGI IMG/M metagenome (GOLD analysis project Ga0181520, IMG submission 132451) | Peatland microbial communities from MTU Mesocosm Facility, Houghton, MI, USA - PEATcosm2014_Bin02_30_metaG | ecosystem: Environmental > Terrestrial > Soil > Wetlands > Peat | place...
TCGCAGTAACCCACAGCAAGGAGTTCCGGGTAGTGTAATGCTTTTGAAATCAGATATATCGAATGGCAGCCGGCCTGCTCTTTCCAGGACCGTGCGCCACTTCCTCCATGGGTTCGTGCTAGGCATATGCTGCCTGGCTCCGCTCCAGTGCGCCACTCTGGAGCGGCTCTCCCTGGACGACTTGATTCAGAAATCCACCGCCATTGTGCGGGCCAAAATCACGGGATCGTCGGCCGGATTCACCGGCTCGATCATATACACCCACTACCAGTTGCAGGTCAGCGAGACCTATAAAGGTTCAACGGCCACCGAGATTGCGGTTCCCGGCGGCGTCGCCAAAGGCCTCCGCCAGATTTTCGCCGGCGCCCCGACCTTCAACGTGGGCGACGAGTATGTCTTCTTCCTGTGGACCGGCCAATCCGGGCTGACCCAGGTCATGGGCCTGACGCAGGGTCTTTTCGCGATCCCGGCGGGCACGGCGGCCGATCCCGTGTTGACGCGCCTGGCCAGCCGCGAGCTAATGCTCGAAGCGGGCACCGCCCGCCAGGTAAAGGATCAGACTCTGACGATGAAGCTGAGCGATTTGAAAGCGCAGATTTCTTCGACGCTGACCGGATCCAGCCAGGGGGCAGCCAATTGAGACGGCCGTCGCGGAGCCTGTCCCGTTGCCTGGCCGCCGCGGCGGTACTGGCGGTGGGAATCCCCGCGGAAGCCTACTATCACTACATTCACTACCTCACGCACAACGCTCCTTACACGCCCGTTTCGCAGGCCTACGATCTGACCGCATTGCCCAACAAGACCATCACCTTCATGGTGATCGATTCCGGCCCGGCCGTCTACGGCACCAACGATAGCTTTGGCTCGGTGCTCAGCCAGATCAAACAGGCCGCCACGTCGTGGAACGCGGTCCCCAATTCGGACCTGCGGGTGGCTTTCGGCGGTCTCGAGAGCGCTTCCCAGGTGGGCACTTCCAGCACTCCCAGCGCGGATGTGACTTTCCAGGACGTGCCCGGTCTGCTGGGCATGGGCGGCGTGACCATCGCGGCGAACGCCAGCGTTTCGACGGGGCAGAACGGTCCGTTCATCCCCATCTTGCGCGGCCAGGTGATGCTGACCAACAACACCTCGAACCAGCCCGGACCGAGTTATCAGGAAGAGTATTACACCACGGCGGTGCACGAGTTCGGCCACGCCCTGGGCCTGCAACACACCTGGACGGGCGCGGCCATGTCGCAGGACGTGATTCGCAACACCTCGCGCGCGCGGCCTATCGATGCCGACGACATCGCGTCCCTGCTGGTGTTGTACGGCAAATCCGGCTGGAGCGCGGCTTACGGATCGATTTCCGGCGTGGTGACGGCGAACGGCAACCCCGTGAACCTGGCTTCCGTGGTGGCCATCCCACCCACCGGCCCGGCGGTCAGCGCGCTGACGAATCCCGATGGAACCTACACGATCTCCGGTTTGGCGCCCGACCAATATCTGCTCTACGTCCATCCGCTGCCGCCGGACGCCGTGCCCGCCAACGGCACCGGCCTGACGCTGCCGCTCGATTCTTCGGGCCATGCCATGGCGGGGCCCGGCGGGTATTTTCAGACCGAGTTTTATCCGGGCACGCTCGATCCGGGGCAAGCCACCAGCTTCACCATCGCGGCGGGAACCAACGTGACGGGCCAGAACTTCACGGTGCAGCCAGAGTCCTCTGTGCCGCTCTATGACGGCATCACGTACAGCTTCCTCGATCCCACCACGGGCACATATACCTATTCCTCCCCGTCGCTCCCCATCACCCCGGCCTACGTGGATGTCACCAATCCCCAGGGTTATCTGACCATCGTGGCGGAGGCGCCCAACTCGACGTTTACGAACGTTCAGTCGGTGGGGATTCTGGGCGGAGCGATTGCCAACGCCCAGCTCGGAAGCCAGGGCGGAAATACGCTGGCGATCTATTTCCCCATCCCGTCGACATTCCCGGGGACGGGGCCGCGGCACCTGGTATTTAACTTCGGTAACGATCTTTACATCCTGCCCGACGGCATCAACCTGGTACAGAAAGGGCCGCCCCAGGCTACTTCGGTGGCTTCCGACGGGGATGGCACGGCGACCGTTTCGGGGAACGCTTTCGGCCCCGACAGCCGCGTGTTCTTCGACGGCTTGCAGGCCGCGCAGACTGCCACGGCCAGCGGCTCCATCACGGTGACGCCTTCCAGCGGCGCGAACAACCAGACGGCCTCGGTAACGGTATTCAACAGCGACGGCCAGAACTCGACCTTTTTCGGGCCGCCGCCGACCTACGCATACGGCTTTGCCGCGCCGCAGTACGGGTCCATCAGTTTCCCGTCGTTGCCAGCCAGCGCCGGACCGCCGGGCACCCTAATCATGGTGGATATCACCGGCGTGAATACCAATTTCGTGGATGGCCAGGTGACGCTCGGTTTCGGGACGGCCGACGTTTCCGTCCGCCGCGTTTGGGTGCTCAGCCCGACCCACCTCGTCGCCAACGTGGTGGTCGCACCCAACGCGGCGCCCGGAATGTACGAGCTGAGCGCCATTTCGGGCTTCCAAGCCATCGCCCGGCCGTCCACATTCCAGGTGCAATTGGCGAACCCGGCGCTGCCCTCGATTGAAGCCGCGGTGAACGGATCCTACCAGACGGTTTTCTATGCGGGGACCGGCGTGGCGCTGTTCGGCTCGAACCTGTCTGCATCGGGGAGCGCGCAGATCGCGCTGAGCGGCGTGAGCCTGACGCCGCTGTTCACCTCCGCCAACCAGGTCAATTTCGCCATTCCGTCGAGCTTCCAGACCGGCATGGCGGTTCTGCAATTGAATAACGGCAGTGCCAACGCCTATCCGGTAGCGATGCAGATCGACGTTCCGCCGCCGCAGATTCAGAGCGTGACGGATCCCGCGGGCGCCGCCGCCAGTCCCGGGGATGTTCTGACAGCCGTGGTGAGCGGCATCGATCCAACCGCCGCCGCCAACCCGAGCCGCGTCAAGGTGACGGTCTCCGGCCTGCCGATGACGATTCTGCAGATCGCGCCCCAGCAGGGCGGCCAGTTCCAGATCCAATTCGTGCTGGCCCAGTCTTTCGGCGGATCGCAGGTGCCGGTGGTGGTCGCGGTGGATGGATCGGGCAGCGCCCCGGCCGTCATCACCGCGCGATAACGGCGCGCACCCCGCAACGTACACTGCCACGGCGCACTGCCACGGCGTGCTACTGTGTGGCAATGAAATCGATTCTGCTTTCGTTGCTGATCGTGGGTTTCGCCTGGTCGGCGGGAGATCCGGCCGGCTTTCATTACTGGAGCGCCTCGGAACTTAAGGGCTTCAGCACGACCCTGGGGCCCAAGACCACGGCCACCACGCCGGGCACCCAGTCGCTCGCCAGTTTTGCGAACTACTCGTTCATGATGGCCTATCGCAAGGGATCGGGGCAGGCGGAGCTGCACGAGACTCAGGCGGACATCATCGTGATTCAATCGGGCGAAGTCACCATGGTTTACGGTGGCGAAGTGGTGGACGGCAAAAGCACCGGGCCGCACGAGATTCGCGGCTCCGATATTCGCGGCGGCGTGGAGCGCAAACTGGCCGCCGGCGATATCCTCACCATTCCGGTCAAGACCCCCCACATGATGAAGCTCGACCCCGGCAAGGACGTTCTCTACATGGCCATCAAGGTCACCCAATAATCCGGAGGCGGAACGGATGCGGAGGCCGGCCAAAGCATACCCCAACGATTGGAGCATGCTATAGCCGGCCACGCGGGAAGGCGATTTAGTCCCGATTCGCCGGACGCAGTACCAGCTTGAACGCCGGATTCCGGATGGCTTACCCTATGCTGGAACAGATGAGCAGCGTGTGCCTGACAATCGCCGGATCGGACCCCAGCGGCGGAGCGGGGATTCAGGCGGATCTCAAAACTTTTCATCAATTTGGCGCGTATGGTGAGGCCGCCATCACGCTGCTGACCGTGCAGAATACGGTGCGCGTATCGCGCATACAAGTGCTGCCGCCCTGGCTGGTGCTGGAACAGATCGCCGCGGTGATCGAGGACATTCCGCCGGCAGCCGCCAAGACCGGCGCGCTGGGTTCGGCGGGGATGGTGGAAGCGGTGGCCCAAGCCGCGGCCGGCTGGAGCTTTCCGCTGGTGGTGGACCCGGTGATGATCAGCAAGCACGGTCTGCCGCTGCTGCCGCAAGACGCTATCCGCAGTGTGGGAGCGAAACTGCTGCCGAGAGCGGCCCTGGTAACGCCCAACGTGCCGGAAGCGGAAGCGCTCACCGGCATGAAGATCGCTACCCTGGACGATATGCGCCAGGCGGCCGCCGCCATTCACCGGATGGGACCGGGGGCCGTGCTGATCAAGGGAGGCCACCGGACCGGCGACGCCACCGACGTGCTCTACGACGGCCGCGAGTGGCTGGAATTTCCCGGCGAGCGGATCGACACACCCAACACGCATGGCACCGGGTGCACCTATTCGGCGGCCATTACCGCCGGCTTAGCGAGCGGCCATACCCTGGCCGAAGCGGTGGCTACCGCCAAGCGATTCATCGCCGCAGCCATACGCACCAACCCGGGGCTAGGACACGGCTCGGGACCGGTCAATCATCACGCGCCGGTGTGCTGAAGGCGCGGCGTTCGGACCGGCTGCTATGCTGTGATTTCTATGACCAGAGTGCAGATCCGGTTCCGCTTGCCGAGACCGCTCGACGACACGTTGCTGGCGCACATCGCGGAAGTGCGCGCGGTTTATGGGATTCAGAGCGTGAAGGTGGCGCCGTCCCTGGACAGCCTGATGGTGGAGTACGACGCCACCCGCTTGCGCCCCGCGGAAGTGGAATCCGCGCTGGCCGGGGCGGGTATCCCGGTGATCGCTGCGTAGCGCGGCTTGGCCTACATCGATTCGTCGGCTGACGGCCCGTACAAAGCGGGTACGGGGATATCGTTGAGCCGCAGGTAGACGGTGAGCTGCCCGCGGTGATGAATGATGTGGCTCAGGATCATGGAGCGCAACACGGCCACACGCGGCATGGTAAAGATGTTCTGCCCTCCGGCTAACAGAGACCACGGTTTCAGCAGGTGCTCGTCGGAGGATTCAGCCAGCGCCGCGCGCGCCTGCGCCACGCCTTTGTCGAAGCGCTCCAGCAACTCCTGGGTGGTCTTGGCCGGCTCGTCCTTGTAAGGTGGCGCGCCCACCGGGGCGACATCGAAAGATTCCTTGTCCAGGGCGTCGGTGGCCCAGCCGGCCATGTTGGCGATGTGGGTCGCCAAGGACCCCATCGTGAAGGACTTGGCGTGCGGTTGGAAGGCGAACTTCTCCGCGGGGCAGCGTTCCAGGGTTTTGCGCGTGTTGGCCATTTCGTGGTCAAACTCGGGCAGGAGAGCTTCACTGATCATGGTGTTTCCTCCAAAGGCGTAGTTTTTCGAATTCAATCCGATGATACATTCAGTGCCACAATGCGCGGCCCGGCGGCGGGCTCCAGCGCGACGATGCTGAAGGAGGCCGGGTCGATGGTCAGGCGGGCGTAGAGATCGATCGGCATCCCCGCGTAATGCAGCAGGGCCGCGCGGATGATATCGGAGTGGCTGACGACGGCTACGGTTTCATCGGGATGACGCACGCGCAGGCACTCAAGCTCATTGACGATGCGGACCTGCGCCTCGAGCATCAGCTCACCGCCGGGCGGGCGCGTGCCGCTGCGATAGCGGTTGAAAACGGCCCAGCGCGGATCGCGCGCCAGATCCTCGAAGCGCTTCCCGGTCCACTCGCCAAAACGTATCTCGCCTAACGCATCGCGCACCTCGACGCGCAGCTCGAGGGCCCGGGCGATGGGAGCGGCGGTTTCGAGAGCCCGTTCGAGGGGGCTGCTGTAAAGCCTCGTGATGCCCCGGCCGAGCAGTTTCCAGGCCAGGCGGCCGGCCTGCTCGCGGCCCTCGGCGTTCAGGCTGACACCGGGGGTCCAGCCGGCAATGGCCTTGTCTACGTAGTCGTTCAGACCGTGGCGGATCAGGTAGAACGTGGCCATGCTTACTAGAATGTACCTCCCCGAGTGGCTGGAGTGTCTGGTTTTTTACGGCCCGCGGAGCGCCCCGTCTGACATCCTGGAGGGGTGAGGCTGGGAGGGGGAAGGCAGGCGGAAGTCCGGGGGTGGACGACGCGCCATTATGCCTGTTGAAGCCGCATTGACCGGGGCGCCGGTGTTGCTGGTGGCGGCTCACCCCGACGATGAAACCCTGGGTGCGGGTGGGATTCTGCCGCGCCTCGATGCGCGTGCCGTCGTGCACGTGACGGATGGCGCGCCGCGCGATCCGGGCGATGCGCGCGAAGAGTACGCAGCCGCGCGGCGCCGGGAACTGGATGCGGCCCTGCGGCTGGCGGGCATCTCGAACGGCCGGCTGCGGCAGTTCGACGCCGTGGATCGGGAAGCCTGGCTCTCGATGGCCGACCTCGCGCGGCGGATCGCGGAGATCATCGAGGAATTGCGCCCCGGCGTGGTGCTGACCCATCCGTACGAAGGCGGCCATCCGGATCACGATTCCACGGCTTTCGCGGTGCACGCGGCCTGCGCGCTGGCGTCCTCGCCGCCCGCCATTTACGAGTTCACCTCTTATCACGCGCGCGAGGGCGCCCTGGAAACCGGGCGTTTCCTGCCGGGGGGCGACGAGGGCGAGGTCATCGCTCTGTGCCCGGAAGAGCGCGCGCGCAAGCTCCGCATGATCGAGTGTTTCACTTCGCAGCTTCACTTTATAAGCCAATTCCCCGTGGACGCGGAGCGTTTCCGCCGCGCGCCGGCCTACGATTTCGGGCGCGCGCCGCATGCGGGGGCGCTGCTGTACGAGATTTTCGGCTGGCGCCCCACGGGCGTGGAATGGCGGCGTGCGGCTATGGAGGCCGCCGGGGAATTAGGGGTCCCAGGAACTTTATGAGCTTATCGGTTCTTAGCGTGGCGTATCCGCTGGCTCCGGCCGGCCCGGACGCGGTGGGCGGCAGCGAGCAGATCCTCAGACTGCTCGACCGCACGCTGACGCGCCACGGCCATCAATCGGTGGTGATCGCGTCGGAGGGTTCGCGTATGGAGGGGCGGCTGATCGAGACGCCGCGCCATGCCGGGCCTCTCGACGACGATATTCGCAGGCAAGCTCAGGAACTCCACCGGCGGGCCATCCTGCGGGCGCTGGACCGCTGGTCCTTCGACCTGGTGCACATGCACTCGCTGGATTTCCATGCCTACATGCCGCCGCCCGGCCCGCCGGTGCTGGTGACCCTGCACCTGCCGCCGGACTGGTACCCGGAGGCGGTCTTCCGGCCGGAGCGGCCGGCCACCTGGCTGCACTGCGTCTCGGCTTCGCAAGAGCGCCACTGCCCGTCGCGCGAGGCTCTCCTGCCGCACATCGAAAACGGCGTGCCGCTGGATGAATTGCGTACCACGGTGCGGAAGCGCGAGTACGCGCTGGCGCTGGGGCGCATCTGCCCGGAGAAGGGTTTTCACTTGGCGCTGGATGCCGCTATCGAGGCCGGATCGCCGCTGCTGGTAGCGGGCGAGGTGTTCCACTATCGCGAGCATGAAGAATACTTCTGGCGCGAGATGCTGCCGCGACTGAATGGAACCACGCGGCGCTACCTGGGCCCCGCGGGCGTGGCGCGCAAGCGGCGTCTGCTGGCCGGGGCGCGCTGCCTGCTGGTGCCCAGTCTGGTGCCGGAGACCAGCTCCCTGGTGAGCATGGAGGCGATGGCCTGCGGGACTCCCGTGATCGCGCTTCCCTCGGGAGCGCTGCCCGAAATCGTGGAGCACGGGCGCACCGGGTTCATCGTGGAGAATGCGCGTGAGATGGCGCAGGCGATCCGCCAGGCCGGCGCGATCGATCCGGAAGCTTGCCGGCGCGCGGCGAGGGAGCGCTTCTCGGCCGAGCGCATGATCGGAGATTACATGCGGCGCTACGAATTGCTGGCGCAAGCCGGCGCGGAGCGCGCGGCCGATCGCGAGCTTATCTTTTCAGTCGCTTCCAGTTTGCGAGGCAGCGCTGGGAGGCCTCCAACTCCGGCATCCTGGCACCTTCCTGCTCGATGAGGTACCATTCGACGCCACCCCGGGATTCGGCCGCCTGGAAGATCTTCCTCCAGGGCGCCACGCCCTCGCCGAACAGGACTTCGTAGCCTTTGCCTGCGCCGGGGGCCCAATCCTTACAGTGAATGCAGTTAATCCGCCCGGGGTTGGCCTTGATCCAGGCCACGGGGTCCTGGCCGGCTTCCACGCATGTGCCCACGTCGAGTTGCAGCATCACATCCGGGGGCGTGCCGGCAGCGATCAGCTCGATGGGACGGCGGCCGGCCACGGCCACGAACTCGTAGGCGTGATTGTGATAGCCGGTGCGCAGATTGAGCGGGCGCAGCTTATCGGCGGCCTGGGTGAGAGTGTCGGCGACTTTGCGCCAGCCATCCAGCCCATCCACGCGTCCGGCGCTGGCCACCACGATGTAGCGGCTTCCCAGCGCCTGGTTGAGCTCGATCGCCTTGGGCAGGCCCTCGGCGCTCAGGTTGGAGAGGTCGTTGTGCGTCGAATTGCAGCGGATGCCCAGATCGTCCAGCAGCTTGCGGGTCTCCTTGGCCTGGCTCAGCGTCCAGGAATAATACGGGCCGTAGAACTCCACCACCTGATAGCCCTGCCCGGCGACGGCGCGCACGGCGCGCGGCAGATCCTTGCTCAACTCGGTGCGCACGGAGTAGAGTTCCAGTCCTATCGGCAGAGGCTTCTTCCTGGCGACGGCGCCGGCGAGCGGAACGAGCGCCGCGGATGCCAGGAACGACCGCCGGGAGAGTGGTGAATGCGATCTCATGCGCCAAACATAGCATAAGAATGTGGGTGCTATTCTGGTTGCAGCAGTGTTTCGGCACGCCCACTTTACCCGTTCCGCGCTCGTGGTTCTGGGCGGATTCCTGGCCATCACGGCGCTCTATGCCTGGCAGAAGCCCTTTCGCGAATACCCGGGCGTGGAGTACGAGCACTTCCCCATTCCGCCGGATTTCGGCGAGAAGACCGAGTGGGCCTTCGCGCGCCTGATGTATCCGCCGGTCCCCGCGCGCAACGGCGGGTTTGCGTTCCGGGGTTCGTGGAAAGAAGGCAGCTCCAACTGGACCATGGATTATCCGCGCTCGGACCGGCATCTCTCGGCGGCCGTGCGGCGCCTGACGCGCATACACGCGCGCTCGGCCGAAGAACCCATCGACCTGGACGACCGCGACGTCTTCGACTGGCCGTGGCTCTACGGCGTGGAAGTAGGCCACTGGAACCTGACCGACGAGCAGGCCGCCACCATGCGCGAATTCCTGCTGCGCGGCGGCTTCTTCATGTGCGACGATTTCCATGGCACGGTGGAATGGTCCTTCTTCGAGCGCAGCATGCGCAAGGTATTTCCGGAGCGGCCTATCGTGGAGATCGATTCGGCCGACCCCATCTTTCACACCATTTACGACCTGGACCAGCGCTACCAGGTTCCCGGCGAGCAGTTTATAGAGACCGGGCGGGTCTATGAGAAGGACGGCAAAGTGCCGCACTGGCGCGGAATTTACGACGATTCCGGCCGTATCATGGTGGCGATGTGTTTTAACATGGACCTGGGCGATTCCTGGGAGCACGCGGACAATCCGCAATATCCCGCGAAGTTCTCGGACCTGGGAATTCGCATCGGCGTGAATTACATCGTTTACGCCATGAGCCATTAAGATCGAGCGGAGGCGAGCGTTGAACTGGAGTGCGACGGGTTCCATCCTGCTGGCGCTGGCGGTTATCCTGGGCGCCTTCGGCGCGCATGGGCTGCGCGGGCGCCTGGACGCCTACAGCATGGGCGTCTATGAGAAAGCCGTGTTCTACCAATTCGTGCACGCGCTGGGAATGCTGATCGTCTCCGTGCTGCCGAAGACCGGCACCTTCCCGCCGGAAAGCGCGAATGCGGTGTGCTGGCTGCTGCTGGCGGGCATCGTGATCTTTTCCGGCAGCTTATATCTGCTGGCTGTGACGGGGAACCGCGTGCTGGGCGCCATCACACCCGTGGGCGGACTCGCGTTCATCGCGGCATGGCTGCTGCTGGCCTGGAGGCTGCGGCGGCTATGAACGATTTCGATCTGCAGGCGGCCGCCCGCCAGGAGATGCTGGATCACGGCTTCCAGCCGGACTTTCCACCCGAAGTTGCCCAGCAGCTCGCCGGCATCCGCGCCGAACCCGAGCCGGGGCTACAGGATCTCACGAAGCTGTTGTGGTCTTCAATCGATAACGACGATTCGCGGGACCTTGACCAGATCGAGTGGGCCGAGCGCGCGCCCGGTGGCATCCGCGTGGTGGTGGCGGTGGCGGATGTGGATTCGGCGGTGCCCAAGGGAACGCCCATCGATTGTCACGCCGCGCGGGAAGCCACCACGGTATACGCCGGCGTGCACATCTTCCCCATGCTGCCGGAGCGGCTATCGACGGACCTGACTTCGCTGGCGGAGGGCCAGGACCGCACGGCGACCGCGATCGACATGCTGGTGGCGGCGGATGGCGGCATCGCGACGAGCCGAATTTACAGGGCGCGCGTGCGCAACCGAGCGCAACTGGCGTACGGATCGGTGGGGCCGTGGCTGGAGGGCAAGACCGCTCCGCCGCCCAAGATTGCGGCATCCGCGGAGCTGGCGGCGCAGCTCAAGTTGCAGGACGAAGCCGCGCGCTCCCTGCGCGACGCGCGCTTCCGCAAGGGCGCCCTGAGCTTCGACCGGCTGGAGGCGCAGCCGGTAATCGCCAATGGGCAGATCAAGGATATCGAAGCGCATGCCAGCAATCGCGCGGCGCACCTGATCGAAGATTTCATGATCGCGGCGAATGAGACCATGGCGGTGACGCTGCGCGCGGCGGGAGTGGCGTCGATCCGGCGCGTGGTCAAGGCGCCGGAGCGCTGGCCGCGCATCGTGGAGCTGGCCGGACAGTACGGCGAAAAGCTGCCGGCGGAGCCCGATGCGGGCGCGCTGAACGCGTTTCTGGCGCGCCGCAAGCAGGCCGATCCGCTGCATTACCCGGACATCTCGCTGGCGGTGCTCAAACTGATGGGGCCGGGCGAATACATGGTGATGCGGCCGGGCGATCCTCCGCAGGGGCATTTCGGACTCGCCGCGCAGGACTACACGCACTCGACCGCGCCCAACCGCCGCTTCGCGGACCTGGTGACGGGCCGGCTGCTCAAAGCGCGCCCCGGCCCTTCGCCGTATAACGATGACGAGCTCGAAGCTATCGCGCGCAACGTCACGCTGAAGGAAGACGCCGCGCGCAAGGTGCAGCGCGCCATGGCCAAGCGCATTGCGGCGGTGGCGCTGGCCGGCCGCGTGGGCCAGGATTTCGCGGCGGTGGTGACGGGTGTGACGCCCAAGGGCGTTTTCGTGCGCGTCCTGAATCCGCCGGTGGAAGGGCGCCTGATGCGAGGCGAAGAGGGCCTCGACGTGGGCGACCGTGTGCAGGTGGAGCTGCTGAGCACGGACCCGGGAAAGGGATTCATCGACTTCGGGAGGGTCTAGGGGGGCGGGCACCCGGTGAGCGCGAAATACTGCGTCACACGCCGGCGGCGCTGGCAGCCGGGGGCAGCGTGCGTTCAAGGATCGCCAGCCCAAACTTTCACGGCCTAAGACGCGGCTCGCGCGAACTCAGTATGAGCAACGGGCGTGATGCGGCCAGAGGGCATCCAGGGGTGAGGTTTCCGGTAACACCACTATATTGGGAAGTAACGCCGATCATCGTAGGATAGACAGATGGAAGAAAACGGACTGCCTGCCGTGGGGCAGTTGGAAGCCACCCCCGAGATTCTGCGCGGATTGATGTGCGAACTGAGCGAGGAGGACGCGCGCTGGAAACCGGCTCCCAACCGGTTCTCCGTGGCTGAAGTGCTGGCGCATCTATCGCACTCGGAGGGCCACTGCTACCGCCTGCGGCTCGACCGCTTCATGAACGAGGAACGGCCCGAATTCGAACCCGACGACGCGCAGTTTCACCTGGACCTCTACCGCGACGCCGACCCCGAGGATTCATTCGATCACTTCGAGGAACAGCGCGAGGCCAATATCGAGTTCCTGCGGAACCTACCCGAGGGATCGGGCGAACGGGTCGCACTGCACCAGGAGGCGGGCGAGATCACCATGGCGCAGATGCTGCACGAATGGGCCATGCACGACCTGGGACACATCCGGCAAATCGCGGAACTGGTGCGCGCGCGCAAACACTTGGCGGGCGCGGGCGAACTCGGCAAGTCATACAACCTGAAACCATGATCATAGACGCCTCTTGACCGTCCTTGCGCTCGCGGGTCCGCTCGCCGCGCAAATTAGTCCGGCGCAGTCCGGTTCAGGTTGGTCAGTTTCTCCAAACGTCACAGATCATTACCGAAGTGCAGACGAATGGCCGGAAGGGTGGGACGCCCTGACAAAATCCAACCACGACGCAGTTGCCTCTCTACCGCCGCGGGGGCAGAGACGTCACGACGTCGCCAACGATCCATCTCGGAGCGGCGACAGATTGTGGAAGAGACGTTCGCGCCGGGCGCGTCAGTAGCGCGCGTGGCCCGGGCGCACGACGTCAACGCCAACCAGGTATAGGAACAGAGGATAGCGCTTCGGCTTATGCTGAATGAGAGTTGAAGTCCAACATGGACCAGACGAGCGAATACTACCGGGACAAAGTCGCTGTGGTCACGGGCGGCGCGTCGGGCATCGGCCTGGCCCTCGCCGAGAAGATGCTCCGCCACGGGGCCAAGCAAGTCGTCCTCGCTGACTTCAACGACGAGAACCTCAAACGCGAAGCCGCGCGCCTGAACTCGGCCTGCGACGGCAGAGTGCTCGGCGTACACTGCAACGTCACGAAGGAAGAAGATGTCCAGGCGATGATTCAAGAAGCGGTCGACTTCGGCGGGCGCATCGATATCCTGTTCAACAATGCGGGCGCCGGACTCAGCGGCTGTTTCGACCAGCAGACCAACGCGGACTGGGAGAAGGCCTTCGCTCTGAACTTTTACGGGGCGCTGTACGGCATCCGCGCCGTGCTGCCCATCATGCGCAAGCAGGGCGGCGGCCACATTGTCAACACCATCTCCGGGATCGCCTTCACGCCCATGGCCTACCAGACCAGGTACTCGGCCACCAAGGCAGCGCTGAATGGGCTGACGCTGGCCCTCCGCTACGAGCTTTGGGACGAGAACATCCGCCTGACCTCGGCCACGCCCGGTACAACCGCCACCGCGATTTGGAAAGGCAGCGCTCAGGGCGCGCCTTCGGGGTCCCAATCGCCGGAGCAGGCGGCGCATGCCATTCTCGCCGGCGTGGCCAAGAACGAGCGGCTGGTTCTCGGCGACGAGCGCGATGTTTCGGGTGCCAAACACTGCTTTAGCCCCGATGCCGCCGCGGCCATCGACACTTACCTGCTCGATGTCGCCCGCAAGCGGCGCAGCGGCGAAGTGGTCGTGTGACCGGCCCTAATCCGCCACTTCATTCGGCCGGTGGTGCTTCCGGCTGGGCGTAGTTTCCCCAAAGCCCACACATCCCCCGACCCTGGATGGCGCGACTGCAGCGTACGCGCCAGAGTAAGCGGAACAAGTTCTGTGAAAGACTTCCCAGGATGCGTTGACAAAATGGAGCAGGGGCTCCATCCGGCCACGACGAAGCCAACCATCAGCCGGAATGTCAACAGAGTCCACTGGATTCGTAGCTTAAAGTGTCGGCCCACCCTCTCCACCAGGACTGCGGCTTCATCGTCTCAGTGTGCCAGACCGCGCGGCGGTGCGCGGCTCTCAATAATTGAAGCAGGCCGCCCTGACCCGTGTGAATTCGCGGACGGCCGCGCGCATGGCTTTGCCGCCCGAGCCGGCTACGCGGAGAACGCCGAAGGGGCCGGGTTCCATCGAGTCGGTATCCGCGTCGTTGACCGTCACGGCGGCGGCTTCGAGGAGGCTTGCGGCGGTAAAGGCTTCCCGGAGGTCGCGCGTGAAAACGGCACCGCGAGCCGCGCGGGGCACCCGGTTGGCCCGCGCGATGGCATCCTCCAGCCGGTCGAAAGGCTCGAGCGCTACCAGCGGACCGAAGACCTCGTCGCGATGCGCGAGCCATTCGGCAGGGACGCGCGCCAGCACGGTCGGTTCCATGAGGGCGCCGCGGCAGACGCCGCCAGCCAGGACCACGGCGCCCTGCGCCAGCGCGCCGCGGGTCCAGCCGGCCACGCGAACAGCCTGCGCTTCGGACATCAGGGGGGCGATGTCGCTCGACTCCTCGCACGAGGGTCCGGCCTTCAGAGCGGCGGCCCGCTCGCGGAGGCAGGTGGCGAAGGCGGCGTAGATATCGCGCTGGATGAGGACCCGCTGCACGCCCAGGCGGTTGCGCGCACCGTGCGAAAAAGCCAGCGCGCAGACGCCCTCGGCGGCGGTCTGGAGATCGGCGCCGGCCAGCACCAGGAAAGGCGCGTTGGCGGCCGCATGCAAGGCCACGGGTCGAAGGCCGGCGCCGTGTGCCAGGCGCTGGCCCTCGGCTGGGGCGCCGGCGAACCAGAGCATCGCGGTGCGCGGATCGGCGGCCAGGGCCGTCTCCAATTCTTCGTCCCCGGTCAGCACGCTGAGACGGCCGGCGGGCAAACCGGCTTCGATAAGATCGCAGGCCAGCCGCAAGGCGGAAAACGGAGCGGCCGGGGAAGGCTTGAGCACTACGGCGTTGCCGGCGGCCAGCGCCGCGGCCACGACGAGCGCGGCGGTAGCCAGGGGATCCTGCCAGGGTACGATTGCGGCCACCACTCCCAGCGGGACACGCAGGGCGTAGCCGGCGCGATGCTCCCTGCCCTGCCCCGCCAACGTTCCGGCGGGCACCGCGTGGCCCTCCAGGGCGCGCGATTCCGCGGCAGCCAGGCGCAGGATGGCGGCGGCTCGCGAGGGATCGCGGCGGGCCTCGCGTAGGGTCTCGCCACCCTCGGCGACAATGTCCGCGGCGTATTCCGCGGCCTGGCTCTCGACGCACGCGGCGGCTCGCGAGAGAACCTCGCAGCGGGCGTCCGGCGGGAAATCCCGCGCGAGCGCTTCGACGGCGCGAGTAACGGCTTGCGCGGCGTCCGCGGGGGTCCCGGCCGAGACCACCCCGGCCAGTTCGCCATCGTGGCCGTTGCGAACCTCGATCAGAGGCGGGCGCAGCGACCACTCTCCGCCGATCAACATTCCGCGCGGAGCGGGCGCGGCGGCGGCCTGCTGAGAGCCAATTGCGGGCAACATCGATTCAAATCTCCCTGGGATGCGCCACACCGGCCGGCGCCCTATCGGACGCGGCTCAGGCTTGCCGCGGCGCCACGGTGCGCAGCTCCGCCACCGTGTCGCGCGCCTTTTCGAGCAGCATGGCGTGTTCGGCGCCGCATCCCACGAAGCGCATGCCGCGCGCGGCCCAGAACTTGGAATTGGCCAGGCTGCGTGTCTGGATGCCGGGTATGACGCCGTGCTGGACGCACTTGGCGATCAGGCCATCCACCGCTTCGACCAGCTTGGGATGCTCGAATTGGCCCGGCACGCCCAGTGAAATCGACAGATCGGCCGGACCCACCATGATGACGTCCAGGCCCTTGACCGAGAGCAGCTCGTCGGCGCGCGCGAGCGCCTTGGTGCTCTCGAACTGAACCACCGCCAGGATCTCACGGTTGAAGTGTTCGATAATCTCGGTGAAGCTGTGCGCCTCGTATCCGATCATGGTGGCGTTGATGCCGTAGCCGCGCTTGCCGACGGGGGGATAGCGCAGCCAGCTCAGCGCCTCGGCCAGCAGGGCCGGCTCTTCCACGCGGGGCAGAATGATGCCGTGGGCGCCGGCATCGAGCAGGCGCGCGGCCAACGAATAGAGCAGCTCGCCGATCCGGACGATCGGGCTGATGCCGCTATCCAGGGCGGCGCGGATCATGTCCTGGACGGTTTCCAGGTCATAAGCGCCGTGCTCCATATCGATGAAGACGTAATCGAAGCCGGCGGCCGCGAAGGTGCGGGAAATCTCCGGCGAGCGGTAGCATTGCAGGGCGGACCCGAAGACGGTTTCTCCGCGCAGCAGCCGCTCGCGGGTCAAATTGACGCGCATGAGGACTTTCTCTCCTTGGATACTCGAATATACCGCGCGGCACGATCTCACGATAAGATGTCCCCATGGACGACCACATCAGGGAGCGGCTGACGGCGCTGCGCAACGGGCTGCTCGAGCATCACCGGCGGCTGCTCGATTCCGAACGGGCGGCCTATGAGCGCGACGTAGCGCGCATTACCAGTCCGGGGCAGTACTTTAACCTGGTGCTCGCCGACCCCTGGTTTGCCTGGCTGCGCGAGCTCTCGCAATTCATCGTGCTGATCGACGAGGCGCTGGCTTCCAAGGAACCGGACGCCCCGCCCGATTTCGGCCGCCTGATCGCGGAAGCGCGCGAGCTGCTTTCGCCAGCCGAGAACGGCGGCGGCTTCCGGCACAGCTACTTCGAGGCCATGCAGCGCGACCCGGCGGTGGTGCTGGCGCATCGCGACATGATGCAGGTATTCGCCGGATTGGGGTAGGGCCGGCGTTTACGGAACTACGGCAATTCAAACTACCGCTGCGGAGAACGTCCAAGTTATTCGGCCCCAGGCCGGCGAGGCCTTGGTGCTCCAACAAAGCAAAGAATGATCTTACCGGGCATTACTTGTTCGGCAGCACGATTGCCGGGCAGGTCGCGCGGGTGCTCTCTCGGAGGGTTGTCACTCGTTTGGAGGACCAGAAGAATGAGAATCGCTTTTAGCTTGTTGATCCTGTTCTCGGGAGCCATGGAGGCGCAGATCAACCTGTGCTCGACCGTACCGGAGCCGGTGGGAACTTACACGTTGGTTCAGCGCTGCGATTACAGATCGCAAGTCAATCTGCCGAGAGCGCACGCCGCCTTCAAGGCCGCCACCAAGGCCGGCAACTTCATCAGCGTCTCGATCTACGCCGGAAACGGCTATCTGCACACCCTTCAAGTCTCGGATACCCTGGGAAACTACTATTACAGGGCGACCAGCATCGGCAACAGCGCATCCGAGAACACCGTCGGAATGTTCTTTGCCGAGAACATAATCGGCGGCGAGGATACCATCACGGTGGTTCCCGATTCTCCAGGCTACATACGCATCGTCCTTCGCGAGTACTCTGGAGTAGCTCAGCGATCGGCTCTGGACACCACGACGGCCAATATCGGAACGTCCACCGAACCAAACACCGGCACGATGGACACCAATGCCAATGGCGATTTGATTATCGCCGCGATGATCGGCGGCGACGACGCAGTGGTCAAGCCGTGCGCCGGATCGGTGAACGTGGATTACATACCCGTGCCTCCCGGGACAAAGATGGTCGTGGAAGACAAATATCAGCCGAACGCCGGTCCGATCTCGGCCTGCCTAACCCTGGGATCTCCTAAGAGCTGGGCGATGGTGGCGGCGGCATTCAAGAAGTGAAGGGTGTCTACGGACCCACTCAGAATTCGAATCGCGCCTGAAACGCAATCATCCGCGGAGAGCTGTCGCCACCCAGCCCGACTCCGAGCAGGCCGGTTGGGGGAGACGTGGTGGAGGTCAGCGCGCCAAAACCCGTCTGCGTGGAAGGCTTGCCGGGAATACCCGCAAAGCCGAGCACCGGGAGTCCGAAGTTTGGGTGATTGAACAGGTTGAAGAACTGGCCATCCATGCGCAGTTTCACTCGATCGCTCAGAGTGAACCATTTCGTGATGTAGAAGTCGCTCCAGGTGAAATCGGGGCCGCGCAGGGCGTTGCGCCCCAGATTGCCGAACTGGCAGTTGGCGGAAGTATCTCCGCCTGCGCAGGCGCCGGTGCTTGGATCGACCGCCGAAACGAACGCATTCGGGTTCAGCCATTGGATCGTGCCCGGCTGGGTGACGCCGGGAATCGGATTGTGCTCGTACAGGGGCACGCCGGGGACGACGCTGGCGAACTGCGCCCCGCTGCCGTTCACGATGCCGTTTCCATTCGCGGAATAGGGTGCGCTCAGAACCGAGAAGGGCAAGCCACTATGCCAGAAGAGTGTCCCGGACACCTGCCATCCGTTCAGCGCGGCCCCGAGATGGCCGCGCACCTTGACGGGGAGTTCGTACACATAGTTGGCGGTGAGGTTGTGGCGCACGTCATAATCGCAAGGGCCGCGGTCGCGCTCGAGATCGCCGGGAATGGGAGAGAGGATTCCGCCCGCGGAGAATGACAGGAACCCCCCATTGGAGACCGTGTCCATGCAGCGGCTCCAGGTGTAGTTCGCCTGCACCTGCAATCCATGCCCGAGCCGCTTTTCGGCGGTTGTTTGCAGAGCATTGTAATGGCTGTTTGCGCCTGTGTTGAGCTGGGTGACGGCGGCGAATCTCGGATCGGTGGGTGCCTTGTAAGGGAAGGGGGCAAAGCAACCCTGGCACACCGTTTGATAACCGTTCACCTGCGTGGTATACGGTTGGTTCACGGCGCGCGTCCCGACGTACTGTGCCCGCAGATTGATAGCGTTGCCGATCTGGTGTTCGAGAGCCAGGCTCCACTCCATGAAATAGGGTGCGTGCAGCTTTCCATCCGGCACGGCCGTAATGGCCACCGGCTGCAGACAGGTACTCGGGCTGGAGAGCGGCGATGCGCAGGAAAGAACCCCTTTGGGGAAGCCCGCGGTGAAAAGTTGGTTTGCGGCGGTCGTCGCATCGACCGCGCTACCAGGCACCCCCGGCGCGATGGCCGTTCCGCCCACCGTTCCCAGAAGGCCTCCTTGAAAGGTTTGGGAGTACGGCGGATTGGCGCCCACGAGGTCAACCACACTGCCGGGCAAGAGATCGCTGAACAGCCCAAAGCCGCTTCTCAACACGGTTCGCGGCGCGACCTGCCAGGCCAGCGCGGTCCTGGGCTGCAAGATCGCGAGCGGCGTGGAAGCGAAAACGTTTCCAAGCCCGGTCCGGATGGCTGCGCTCAGCGGCTGGTTTACATCGTGCGAGATCGAGGCGAACGATCCCGACAACCGCGCCACCGCCCCGTGAGGGTTGAGAGGGTCTGAGTTGTCGGTGGCCCGGATTCCGAAGGTCCAGGTGAGCCTTGAGGTTACCTTCCAGGTGTCCTGCGCGTAGAGATCCAGATTCAGGAAATTGTAAGGCTGCGAGTTGGCGACGGGAAATGTCTTGGAGGCGGTGGAAGCCACACCGTAGATGAATTGCGGCAGCGTCGTGTAGGTGACCAGCGGGACGGCGCCCTCGCCGAAGTCATAATCGTTCAGCCGGAAAATTCGCGTGTTGGTTCCGAACCGAAGCTCGTGGGGGCCCGTTGTCCATGCAAGATTGTCATTGATGAAGAAACGAGTCGCGCGCCGGCCTTGTACCCAGTTATTGTCAATCCCGCCGAGCGTCGTAAACGGTGCGTTCGCGCCGCTGCCCTGAAGCACGATGGGGAATGCGGCCAGCGTCTTCTGTAAGTCCGCCGGGCCGAAGAGGCTTTCGTACCAGGAGAAGGCAGGGTTGAAATAATTCACCAACTGAGAGGAGAAGACGTGCGTATAGCCGGAGGCAAAGGAGTAAAGCGGCTGCGGCGAGACCGAATCGAACAGGGGATTGATCGGGTCGGTATACGCGGCCTGCACGCCGGTGTCGGCTTGAAACCGGTACCAAGTGGTGTTGTTCTCATCGATGTTGTAGTCGATTCGGGCAGTCTGGACCTGTTCGTGATCGTCGCTGGAATGCGAGATACTCTGGCGATTGGCGCAGCCATTGCCATTGGGAGGATAGCCCAGGGCGGCACCGCCGTCGCCGTTGAATGGGCAGCCGAGTATCGCCAGCGGTGTTCCCGCCGTGTTCCCGTACAGGCTGAACATCTTCCGATAAAAGGGGACGAGTTGGGGTGCCGGTCGATAAGTGGACCCGGTGACGGAGTCCGTGCCGCCGAGCGGCAGTTGTTGGAGAACGTATTTCTGAAAGGCGGCCGTTGGAACCGTGGTGGCGGAGACGATGGGCAGAGCGATCCGCATCCATTCGCTGTCGAAGAAGAAGAAGAGCCTGTCGTGAATGACCGGCCCTCCCAAGCTGCCCCCGAAATGGTTCACCGTTGAGCGAGGCTTCCGATTTCCCGGGGTGGCATTCGTGAAGAAATCCGCGGCGTCGAACTTCGATCCGTTCCAGAGCTCGTAGAGATTTCCGTGAAACCGATTGGTCCCGGATTTGGTGACGTAGTTGATTTGCGATGCTCCGTAGCGTCCCTGGTCTACAGTGTAAGACAGCGTATTCACCGTCACCTCGGCGATAGAGTTGAGGCCCAATACCAGGTTGGTCGAAAGGCCGCTGTTCAGATTCGTGAGCGGGTCGTTCGATTCCAAGCCATCCACGATGTAGCCGTTGGACAGGGCCGGCAACCCGTTGAATTGCACGTTGCCGTAGCCGTTCGTGCCGCCAACGAAATCATTGCTGCTGCCCGCGGTGTTGATTAGGGCGCCCGAAGCGAACTGCAAAGGGTAGGTCATATCGCCGCCCGGATTCGGCAGATTCTCCAACTGCGGCGCGCTCAGCGTCGTAGCGGTGTTTGGGTTTTCCGGGTTGACGAGCGGCCCCTCACCGGTCACGGTAACCGTTCCTTTGGCCGAGGCCAGCTTCAGGGTGAAGTTGACCGTCTGTTTGTTCCCGAGCTCCGCAAACACCGCACCACTGGTCTGCGGGTCGAAGCCGGCCGCTTTGGCCCCGACGGTATACGTCCCCGGCTTCAACTGCGGGAAACTGAAACGGCCTTCTCCATCGGTCACCGCGCTGCGCTTCGATCCAGTCTCGGCGCTGACGGTCGTCACCGCTGCGCCTGCGATCGCGCCTCCGCTGGGGTCGGCCACGGTTCCCACAATGGCGCTGGTAGTCTCTCCTTGCGCGAGAAGGCGCGGCGGGAAGCACGCCGGGGACGCCAGGCAACCGATCAGGACAAGGCCACGGAACGTGGCGCCATAATTAGGCACGCCTAATAGATCGCACGTATGGCGCAAGGTTGCAACAAGTGAGCGGCTTGCCCAGTTGGTACGGTGTCCTCTACCATACAACTAGTGCCGCCTAAACCGGATCAGCCCGCGACGTCCGAATCCGTCGATGACTACCTGAAGGCCATCCTTGAGCTGGGCGGGGATGGCTCACGGGTGACGACGAACGCTCTGGCCGGCAGGCTTGGCATCCGCACGCCTTCAGTGACGGGGATGCTTCAGAAGCTCGCAGCCCAGCGCCCGGCCATGGTTCACTATGAGAAGCACCGGGGCGTCCGGCTGACCACTGCCGGTGAACAGCGGGCCTGGGAACTGGTCAGGCACCACCGGCTCCTGGAATTGTTTCTTCACGACGTGTTGAAGTATTCCTGGGATGAAGTACACGACGAAGCCGAACGGCTGGAGCACTTCATTTCGGAGCGGTTTGAGGACCGGATTGCGGCAATTTTAGGCGATCCGGAAACGGATCCGCATGGTCACGCGATCCCTCCGAAGCATGCGGCCGGCATGCGCCGTCAGGAGGTGCCCCTCGCGCGATGGCCTCTTCAGACCCCTGGGACCATCAGCAGTGTTTCCGACCGCGACGCCGCCGCTCTCCGCGAATTGGAACGGCTGGGGTTAGTGCCCGGAATAATGCTGACCATCGAACAAAAGAATTCCGCGGCTTCCCTTGCAGTTCGTTTGGCCGACGGCACGGATCTAATCCGTGTCAGCAAGGAGTTAGCTAACTGCATTCTTGTTGCGCCGGGGCCGACCGTAAGCCGTCTGTGAAGCGCCACTTCGCTGGCCGGCGGGTGATATAGCACCGCCCGTCCGCACGCATCGGTGGTGGCGGCGAAAGTGGCCGATCCGGCGATTTATCCGGACGGAGGCTCCTGGGATAGCCGCGCCCCTGGGATGAGCAATGCCGACGCCCAGAATGTTGCCACTCCAAGGTGGTGTCTCACAATCCTATTCCGAATATCAACATCCAGCTTAGAACATGATGGGATTGGACGCTGGTGCGCCAAGCGGTATAATCGGCATCTGCCACTCTTTAATCGTGTTTCCTGAGTAAAAAACGAATGAGTATACGGCTATCCAACGGAACTGAAATTCCAATAGAAATGCATAAAGTCCGCATCGTGCAAAAGGTGCGGCTGGTCCCGGTTCGTGAGAGGCTCCGGGCCATTGAGGAGGCCGGCTATAACACCTTCTTATTGCGCAGCCGGGATCTGTTTCTCGACATGCTGACGGATAGCGGCACCAACGCCATGTCCGATAATCAACTGGCTGCCATGATGCAGTCCGACGACGCCTATGCCGGTTCGGAGAGCTTCTACAAGCTGGCCGACGCCGTGGAGGACGTTTTCGGCTACAAGTACGTCCTGCCGGCACACCAGGGCCGCGCCGCCGAGCACCTGCTGGCCAAGACGTTCGTCAAACCGGGGCACATCGTGCCCATGAACTACCACTTCACCACCACCAAGGCGCACTTCGACCTGGCCGGCGGCAAAGTGATGGAGCTGTACACGGACGAGGCCCTCAAGACCGAGAGCGACTGCCCCTTCAAGGGCAACATGGACCTGGACCGGCTGCGCGCGGCCATCGAGAAGGCCGGACCGAAGAACGTCTCCTTCGTGCGCATGGAAGCCACCACCAATCTCATTGGCGGGCAACCGTTCTCACTAAAGAATCTGCATGAGGTGAAGGATTTGATCGAACCGCTGGGAATCTTCCTGGTGGTGGATGGCAGCCTGATTTCCGAGAACGCCTACTTCATACATCAGCGCGAGCCGGGCTACGAGAACACCTCAATCAAAGACATCATCCGCGAAATCATGGCGGTGGCCGATCTGTGCTACCTCTCCGGACGCAAGAGCTGCGCGGTGCGCGGCGGCATGATTGCCACCAACCGCAAGGATCTGTATGAGGCTATCCGGCCCTGGCTGCCGGTCTACGAGGGCTTCTTCACCTATGGCGGAATGTCCTCCAAGGAAATCGAAGCCATGGCCGTAGGCATGCGCGAGATGACGGAACTCGACGTGGCCGGCGCTTCGGCGGACGCCATCCAGTATTTCGTGGGCCTGCTGCGCGAAAAGTGCATCCCGGTGGTGACGCCTCCGGGCGGCCTGGCTTGCCACATCGACGCCATGCGTTTCGTCGATCACATTCCGCAATCCGAATACACCGCCGGGGCGCTCGCGGCCGCCGTGTATATCACTTCCGGGATCCGGGGCATGGAGCGCGGCTCGGTGTCCATGGATCGCGATGCGAACGGCAACGATGTACCCTCCGATCTCGAGCTGGTGCGCCTGGCGGTTCCCCGGCGCGTGTTCACGATGTCGCACTTCCAGTACGCGGCCGACCGCCTTCGCTGGCTCTACGAGCACCGCCGCATGGTGGGTGGACTGGAGTTCTACGAGGAGCCTCCGGTGCTCCGTTTCTTCGCCGGGAAGATGCGTCCGATAGGTGGCTGGGGCGCGGCCCTGGCGGACGCTTTCGAGAAGGATTTCGGCCCGACGTGCTGAACTAGCGGGGCGTGCAGGCGATTTCGGTATTTCAGGCGGGAATCACCCGATTCCCGCCTAGGCCAATGTGGCAGACCTCACATCGTCATCCGATTTAAATAAGAACAAACTTTAATTTTTTCGGGAAATATGAGAGCCTAAAAGAGAAATAGGTGCTCGTACACGCACTTTTTATCGGAACGATAGAGTCAGGTCGTAAAGGAAGGCAGCCATGCTTCCGCAATTCTTAGTCCCCGAAATCACCGTCCGCGAAGCCGGTACAGGGTCCGCGATAGACCTTGGGGGCGAGCCATGCGAGGCCGTCACGCTCACGCTCGGGCTCACGCGGATCATCGAACAGGAATGCATTGACGTAACCATCTCGGGATCGGCCGACGGGACCAACTGGGTGCTCGTGGCAGCGTTTCCGCAGAAGTTCTATTGCGGCACCTATCAACTCGCACTGGATCTCTCGAACCGTCCGGAGATCAAGTATTTGCGCGCTCATTGGCAGGTCGCCCGATGGGGTAAAGGAGATCCCAAACCGCTCTTCGGCGTGTACTTGTTTGCCGAGGAGATCCGGTCCCGTATGGCCATGGCCTCCGGGTATTGAGGTCTTCGGAACTCCCACAGCCCGGTATGATTTCGCGCAAAGAAGCTCTAGATCTGTTTCGTTCCGACGACCTGATCGCCACCGGTATGGCGGCCGACGCGGTGCGCCGCAAGTGGCATCCCGAGGGTGTGGTTTCATACATCATCGACCGCAACATCAACTACACCAACTTCTGCACCGAGTACTGTACCTTCTGCGCGTTCTATCGGCCCATGGGCCACGCGGAAGGCTACGTGCTGCCGCAGGAAACCATCTTCGCGAAGATCCAGGAAACCATCGACCTGGGCGGAACCGGCGTGCTCATGCAGGGCGGGCTGCACCCGGATCTGAAGATCGAATGGTATGAGGATCTCTTCCGCGGCATCAAGCGGCGCTTCAAAATCCACTTACACTGCCTGTCCGCGCCGGAGGTTACGAATATCGCCGAGGTGAGCGGATTGAGCCTGCGGGACACCATACGGCGTCTCATGGACGCGGGCCTCGATTCGATCCCCGGCGGCGGTGCGGAGATCCTGGACGACGATGTACGCCGGCGCATCAGCCGGCTCAAGTGCGGCACCGAGGAATGGATGGATGTGCACCGCACGGCTCACGAACTGGGAATGCGAACCACCGCCACCATGATGTTCGGCTGCGGCGAGACAATCGAGCAGCGCATGAACCACCTGGAGCTGGTCCGCAATCTGCAGGAAGAGACCGGCGGGTTCACGGCGTTCATTCCGTGGACTTACCAGCGGGAAAACACCTCGCTCGGCAAGTTCGTCAAAGAGGAAGCCACGGCCGTCGAGTACCTGCAGATGCTGGCCATCTCACGCATCTTCCTGGAGAATTTCGAGAACGTGCAATCCTCCTGGGTGACCCAGGGACTCAAGACCTGCCAGTTGGGGCTGCGGTTCGGCGGCAACGACGTGGGCAGCATCATGATCGAGGAAAACGTGGTGGCGGCCGCCGGAGCGCATCACCGCGCCAGCGAAGAAGAGTTGCGGCGCCTCATACGCGATGCGGGCTTCATCCCGCGGCAGCGCGATACGTTGTACCGCACCTATTTTCTGAATTAGGCGGAAATTTGCCTGATTCGGCCTGAGCCGCCTTACTTAGCTTTGATAGCGAAATCCCAGATCATCATGTTCAGATCGCCTTCGCTGTACTCGATGACGGCGTATTCACCGGGCTCGAGGGGGTCCTTGGCCCAGATCTTGTAAAGGCCGTCGGAAGTCAGCTCGCGGCGGAGGATCTCCACCGGCGTATTCTCCTGAGTGACTTCCTTCACCACGGGCGCGAAGGTGAGGTTCTCGACGATCCGCACGGTGCCTTTGGACGCGAGGCGCAGCATACCGAAGCGCTCGGTTTGGGCAAGCTGGATATAGAACTCCTGCTCGGAGTTGGTGAAGACGTTGAGCGAGTGCGCGCCGGCGATCTCCAGTGTGCCCTTGCCGGAAACCACGGGAAGCGGCGCCATGTGGGCCAGCACGGAGCGGCCCTTGTTGGTATGGACGGTGCTGTCGGCCCGCCTGATGATATTGGTTTTGCCGGCATCCACCCAATAGACACCGGGGTCCTGGGGGATCTTCATGGCTTCATCCTGGATGGCGCGCTCGGCCTTATCCTCTTCGGAGAGGACCTTGGCCTGCTTTTCGACTTCGGCCTGATGCTCGGCGGCCTCGGTACGAGTGCGCTCGAGGTTCACCAGATCGAGGGGGATCTCTTCCCAATCGCTGCGTTCGATGCTGTAGTAGCGGACGCGATCATCCTCGACCTGGTATTCGCGCACCAACTGGTAGGTGCCATCCTTCAGGTAAAGCTTGAGATTGGCGGCCCAGGCCAGCAGAGCCAGGGCGGCGAGTAGCGGGAGGAGCCTGCGCATATGCCTCTCTTTTACTGTAGCGCGGGCGGCGGCGAGCGCTCAGGACGTAGATGAGACTGCGGTATCGGACGGCGCTGCGATGACCACGCTCACAGGCTCGATGATTCCTACCGTCGCTGCGAAGCCCTGCAAGCGGGCGAGCGCCGATGCCTTGATTTCCTGCCCTTTCGCCAAAAGCAGGAGATGATTCTTTGTCCGTATATCGGAGTTGGCGATCATGCCCGTCCGAAGTTGCGAGACCTTGAGAACGCGAACCGGGTTTCGCCCTTCCCGCATTTGCACTTCCGCCAGGGCGCCCAGAAACGCGGGATTGTAGGCACCGCTCAGGAGCATTTCTTCGAGCACCGAGACAGGATCGCCGCTGGTGGCCTTTTCGTCGAAATCCAGCGCGGTCTTGAGCAACTGCACGCCGATACCGACCCGGTCCGACTCGCCGGCCGTCCCCGACCGCGACCCGTACTGTTGGGCCACAATCTTCGCAACATCCCCCATGCGCGGGATCTTGGCCAGCAAGTCGTGCCCCAGCCGCGCCTGATCTCCCAGTATTCTGCGTTCTTCCGGAGTGAGTGGCTGAGCCGCATAAGCCTTGTCGAGCACGTCCTGGGGAACCGTAATGCAGCCGATCTGCGAGAGCATGGCGGCGACCTCATATTCCCACTGGCCCGTCAATTTGAGTTTTGCGGCTATATGCCGGACGTATCGCCGAATCCGGCTGGCGCGGCCAAATGCTGTGGGATTCACCAGGCTGAGAAGATCGCTCAACACCTCCACGGCGCCTCGCAGGGTCTGCTCCAGCAGTTCCCGTTCGGCGGTGATCAGCCGGTGCTGCTCCAGAGCCGCTTCGAGGGCTCGGGACAGCATTTCGGACGGACACGGTTTGGTAAGAAACTGAAAAATCTGCCCTTCGTTGACCGCGGCGATAGCGTCGGTGAGATCCGCCTGGCCCGTCAGCATGACGCGTATAGTATCCGGCCGGCGCTCCCGGACGTGCGCCAGGAACTGAATGCCATCCATGCCCGGCATGCGCAGATCGGAAACCACCACCGCAAAAGGTCCCGCCTCGGAGATCGTTTGCAGGCCCTTTTCCGGCCCGACCGCGGTATGGAAGTCGAAGCGCTTACGGAGTTGTCGCTCCAGCGCCTGCAAGAGGTTCGGTTCGTCGTCGACGCAAAGGACGGATCGCAGCATAAGCTAGAGATCCCTCAGGGGGGACGAGGCGGGTTGCTCATCCGAGAGGCAGTTGGCGATGACCGCCTCCGCCCCCGGCGAGCGGAGCCCCTGGTCGATCAGAGAATGGGCCAACTGCACGGCCGCGACCGGTCCGCGATCCACCGGGTCCCCATGATGCGAAGCAACGATCTCGGCTACCCTGTCGGACAGGTTCCATAAACAGAGCAGGTACGCCCCGGCCTCCGCGTGGGTGGTACCGAACTCCTTAAGTTCAGCTTCATAGGCGGAGAGGCCCTCTTCGCGCATCAGGAGCATTACGGCTTCGTATCGGTCAGGGTAATTAGTAACCAGCACCAGCGTTCCAATCCCGTGAAGCAACCCACCCATGAAGACGTCCTCCACGGCAGCGGCGTCCAGTTTCCAATCCAAGGCGATCCGGCGCGCCAGCGACGCCACTTCCACGCTGTGATTGCGCAACTCCTCAACGGAAAAACTAGGCGCCCGGTGCTTCTCAAACTGCGAGAACACCGATACGCTGAAGGCCAGCGCCCGGACTGCGTCGGCCCCCAGATATACGACCGCTTCGGCGGGATCCGCGATCCGGCGGCTGACTCCGAAGAATGCCGAGTTCACCAATTGTAAAATCTTGGCCGTCATGGCCACATCCTGGGAGATGATGGAGCCGATCTCGCGGGTGCTGCTATCCGACGATCCGAGTGCGTTCATGAGCCGCACGTACACGCTCGGGATGCTCGGGAGGGAATGAATCCCGGAGACCAACTTCTTCAGGGCGGCATTGTTGAGCAGACCGCCGAGCCGGAAAGCCTGTTGAATCGCCGCGCGCAGAACCCCCGGATCGCAGGGCTTCATCAGGTACTGGTGAGCCACGGTGACCGTGCGGAGTGCGATCTCCTGGTCGGCGGTTCCGGACATGATGATGCGCAGTACCTGCGGATAGAGTTTGACCACCTCGGAAAGCAATTCGATACCGTTCATCCCCGGCATACGCAGGTCGGTGACCAAAACGTCGAATTCCGATTCCGCCAGAGCCGCCAGAGCCGCCGCCCCACTGCCGGCGAACCTCATTTCCCATTCGTGGCGGACAGGGTAGAGCATCCTTCTCACGCCTTCCAGTACCCGGGGCTCGTCATCTACGAAAAGAATCCGCTTGCCGCTCATGTCGCACGCTCCAGAGGAAGCCGCACGATGAACGTCGTTCCGATACCCGGCTTCGATTCAAACCGGATGGTCCCGCGATGTTTCTGGACGACCACCGAATGCGCGATGGCCAGCCCCTGTCCAGTGCCCTTACCCACCTCCTTAGTCGTGAAGAACGGATCGAAGACTCTGGACTGAATCGATTCCGGAATACCGGTTCCGGTATCGGCCACACGAATCTCGACCCACGGGCCATCCACGCGGGTCGTGATGCGAATGGATCCCTTGGAGCCGTTGCCCTTCACGGCATCGGCGATGGCGTGGGCCGCGTTGACGATCAGGTTGAGCATCACCTGGTTGAACTCGCTGGCGAGGCAGGGGACAGGCGGCAGCGCCGGATCGAGATCCGTGGTCAGTTCCGCGACGTACTTCCATTCGTTGCGGGACACAATGGCGGTGCTCTCGATGGTCCGGTTGAGGTCCACCGGCGTCATTTCCACCTGGCCGGGGTGCGAAAATTCTTTCATGGCGCGCACGATCCGCGCCACGTGCGCGACCCCTTCGAGTAACTGCGCGATGGCTCGCGGGATTTCGTCGTGCAGGTAATCCACATCCACATCCGCGATTGCCCGGTCCAGTTCGGCGAGAGAACCGGCCACGGTGGGATCTTGCAGCAAACCATCGAGCGCCCGGCGCCGCGCGTCGATTACCCGAAACAGGTCTTGAAATGCCTCCTCCAGAAACTTGCCGTTATCGCCGATGTACTGGATGGGTGTATTAATCTCGTGTGCGATGCCCGCCGCAAGCTGCCCGATGGACTCCAACTTCTGGGCCTGCACGAGTTGCCGCTGCATGAGCCTCAATTGCGTGATGTCCCAGGAGATGTTAGCCGCTCCGGTCACTTCTCCGGCGCGACTCCGAATGGGCCATATGGTCAGCAATATATCGACCCGCCCGCCCGTCTTATTGATACGTACCGTCTCCAGGTGGCTGGTGCCTTCGCCCCGGCGCACACGATCGACAATGAACTCCCTTTCTTTGAGCCGGTCGGGAGGGATGAGCGCAAGGACTTTGTGACCGGTCATTTCGCCGGCCGAAAATCCGTACAATCGCTCGGCCCCGGCATTCCAGTTGAGCACGTCACCGTTGAGATCCGTGCTGAAAATGGCGATGTCGGCGGATTCGAAAACGGCCGCGAGTTCGGCGTTCGCTCGGTCGGTAGCGCGTTCTTCCGTGACATCCCGTGCGACCCCGATGCGTTTTTGAGGCGCGCCCGTCGAATCCAGCAGCGCCCTCCATGTATCGGTCCAATACCGGATCTTCCCGCTTGGCAGAACTACCCGATATGCTTCCGAGAACCGCTCTCCGGAACTCCAGCGCTCCCGCATCGCGCGTTTCACGCCGTCGCGGTTGTCCCGGTGCATCCGATCGAGGAACTCCTCGGGATTCGGGATCTCGCCGGCCGCGGGATCCGGGTTACTGAAGAACTGCACGCCGCCGGATTGCAGGTCGGCTTCATAGATGATGCCGCCGGAGATCTCCGCGGCTATCCGGAACCGCTCTTGCGAGATCCGGAGATCCTCCGCGGCCTTCTTACGTGTGGTTATATCGGTAAAGAGCCCGAAGATGCACTCGAGCCCACCGGCGGAGTCCGGAATGGCTACCGCCGACACACTGACCCATAGCAGCTTCCCATCGATGCGCTCGATGCGGGTTTCGAAAATCGCCTTCCTGGTCGTCGCGAAGTCATGGCGAATTTTCTGCAGTTGCGCTGGGTCTTCCGGCCTCAGGAAATCGTGGATAATCCGCCCCGGCAAATCCTTGGAATCGGCGCCCAGCATCTCGGCCATGCGTCGGTTGACGAACGTAGTGACGTCGGCGGAATCCGTTATCCAGACCCCCTCGGCCGCCGCCTCGATCAAGGTCCGGTAACGCTCTTCGCTCTGTCGCAGCGCCTCCTCGGCGACCTTCCGCTCCGTGATATCGCGCGACGCACCGAAGGTACCCACGATTTCGCCGCTCGGGTCGCGCAAAGGCATTTTTGTGGTCAGGACCCATGTCTCGTGCCCGTCCGGCCATGTCTCCTTTTCTTCCTTGGATAGGATCGGGAGGCTCCCCAGGAGGAGCGCCCGTTCATCCTCGGAGGCGCGCTTGGCGTGTTCGGTAGTAAAGAAATCGAAGTCGCTCTTGCCGATCAACTGCGCGGGATCGGACATTCCGAACAGTTTCGCCTGAGATCTATTAACCCTGGTAAACCGGCCCTGGAGGTCCTTGAAATAGACGTGTTCCGGCGAATTCTCCATCAGCAGGTTGAAGAGATGGGTTTCGTTTTTCAGAGCCTCTTCCGTGGCGATGCGTTGGCTGATGTCCGTCCCGACCGCCAGGAAGTGCGTGGGCTTATTCGAGGAATCGCGGATCGGCAGGATCTTAGAATCCTCCCAGAAAAGCTCGCCGTTCTTCCGTTTATTGTGGAGGAACCCGTGCCATTCCCCGGTCTGAATGGTTTCCCAGAGCTTCTCGTAAGTTTGTCGCGGTGTCTCGCCCGATTTGAATATCCGGCGATTCTTTCCCTGAAGTTCCTCGGGGCTGTAGCCGGTCAGCTCGCTCGCTTTGGGATTCGAGTATTGAATAGCGCCATTCAGGTCAGTGATCATAATGCTGACCGGGCTCTGTTCGATTGCCGCGGACAGGAGCCGTAAGCGTTCCTCGGCGTGCCTCTGGCCGGTAAAGTCCAGGTCCACTCCGATCAACTGGTGTGCGCGCCCATCCTCGCCGCAGACTGCCCGCACGCGGCTGTGGACCCAGCGCACTAATCCATCGGGCCGGACGATGCGAAACTGGTGGTCTACGGAGATCCCGCTTTCGATAGCTTTCGCCAATCCCTGAAGCACGCGTGGCCGGTCCTCAGGATGGAGATAACTGGACCATAGATCGAGATTCGGCTCGAAAGCTTCAGGTATCCCGTATAGCCGGTGGGCTTCGCCAGACCAGTGGGCCACTCGAGTATCGATGTCGAATTCCCAGGTGCCCAGCGATAACTGAGACTGCGCCAGTTGCAGATGGCTCTCGGCTACCCTAAGGGCCTCTTCGGTCCGTTTGCGCTCCATCACGTCGCGGGCGACGAGGACGATTGCCGGCTCATCGGTGTAGTTGTCCCGAACGACGGTGACGGACAGGTCCGCCGTCACGCGGCCGCCGATCCCGGTCCGGTAGGTAATCTCGCCGCGCCAACTTCCGGACGCCAGGAGATCGGAGACGATCATCTGCCGTTCTATGCCGCTGAGGTCGGCCTGGAGAACGTCGTGGTACTTCCGGCCAATTACCTGTTCGGACGTGAACCCGAACATTCGTGCCGCGCCGGGGCTCCAGTACCGGATGGTGAAGTCCACATCACTGGCGACAATCGCCTCGGGCACCTGGTTGAGGAGATTGGCTTGAAACTCGATCTCGCGCTGGGCCCGGCGAGACGCCGTCAGGTCCAGCAGGGCCCCGCGAACGCCGGTCACCTCACCAGTCGAGCCTTCGATAAGGCTCAGATGCACCTGAAAAACCGCCGGCGTCCCGTCGCGGGTTTGAAACGTGCGCTCGAATGGACGCGGTGTTTTATGTTCGCGTATCAACCCCTCGAACGCCTGCCGGCTCACCTCCCGCTCGGTTGCGACGACCAGGTTCCATATCGGTTTGCCGAGGATCTCGTCCGGCCGCATACCCAGCGCCTTGCACACGGCACGATTCGCTCGGACAACCCTGCCATGCCGGTCCAACTCGTGATAGGGGAGGGGCGCCTCCTCAAAGAGGGCGCGAAACTCCCGCTCGGCGGCGCGGAGCCGCTCTTGGGTATCCGCCGCATCGGCTGCCGGGGGCGCATCGCGTGCCGGGTGGATTGTGCTGGCAGCTATTCCCATAAGGCTACTTCTACGCGATCGGAACAGTCTCGCGCGTCTCCTCACCTCAGGTGTTTACTGTACAGTAACGCCTGCACCAAAATAATCTTTCCTTTGGTATATTTCGGCTCCGCCTAGGTATGCGGCATCTGCTTCGCTTTTAGGCACCTGAGGCAAGTGGTGCGGCGTGCTAATCGCGGGCTTGCCGGCGCGTCCAGTGGAGTATGGACCTGTGTTCGGAGGCGCAAGCCGCGTCCCAGAAGCGGACACCGGGAGGAATTTGCGAACTCCGGACCCGCTTGCCACGTATCTCCGGAAGAAGGACTTACGGCCATGCCGGCGATGGCTACCGGTTTGCGGCCATAATAAACTCTTTGAGGTTTCATTCAAATATGTCGCGTGCCAAATCGGTCCTTGCGGTCTTGCTGTGCCTGGCGCTGGCCGCGCCTGGATTCGCGCAGACACCGGAGATCCCGGGCGTTGCACACCGCTCGTTCTTCTCCTGGTTCACCTGGAATTACGAGCCCCACCCCATTTCCCGGGTGAGTTTCGAGGATTCGCCGCGCCTCGACAGGCTCATGCGCGCCGGAATTATCTATCTCTCCTTGCGCGACGCCGTCGCGCTCTCTCTCGAGAACAACCTGGATATCGAGACGGCCCGCTTCAATCCCAAGCTCTCCGAAGCCAACCTGCTGCGCGCCAGCGCCGGCCAGTTGTTGCGCAATATCTCCAGCACGGTTTCGTCCGGTCCCAGCTCGGCTACCACGGGGGTGCTGGCCAGCACGCTGCTCGGTTCCGGCGGCAGCGGCGGAGCCAGCTCGGGCAGCGGCCAGGGCGGCGTGCTCAGCGGGCTGAATGTGCAGTTGCAGGGCACCAGCGTCCCCAACCTGGATCCCCAGTTCTTCATCAACGGGGTGATCAGTCACAGCACGCAGATCGAGACCGCCACCAACATCACCGGCACGAACTTCCTGGTTACGCAGTACGAGGGGTCCTCCTACGGCATCCAGCAGGGCCTGCTCACCGGTACCACCGCCACGCTCTACATGAGCGACCAGTTCAATCTCTCGCAGAACTCGCCGTACAACAATATCAACCCGTTCACGCAATCCAACCTGTCGCTGCAGATCCAGCAAAACCTCTTGCAGGGCTTCCGGCGGTCGGTAAACAACCGCTACATCCGGGTGGCCAAGAATCAGTTGAAGATCTCCGACCTCACCTTTCAAAACCAGGTCATGGCCACGGTGGCCAACGTGGTGACGCTCTACTGGGATCTGGTCTCGTTCGACGAGAGCCTCAAGGTACAGCAGCAGACCCTGGAGCTCGATACCAAGCTCTACAACGACGACAAGCGCCGCGCCGAGCTGGGGGCCATCGCGCCCATCGACATCATCGAGCAGGAGGCCGAGATGAAGGCCGCCCAGCAGAGCGTGACCACCGCCGAGTTGCAGGTCTTGCAGCAGGAGACCATCCTGAAGAGCGTGATCACGCGCAGCGGCCTCGACCGACTGGATGTGGTGAACGCGCGCATCGTGCCCACCGACCGGTTCGATATGCCGGAGCAGGAAGCCATCCGGCCGATCCAGGATCTGATCGCGGAAGCCGTCGCCAGCCGGCCCGACGTGCAGCAGAGCGCCATCTCGCTCGAGAACTCGCGCATCACCACCCTGGGTGTAAAGGACGCCATGCTGCCGCAGCTCACCGCCACAGCGGCGCTGAGCAACAGCGGCCTGGCCGGGCAGATCAATTCCATTCCCGTCCCGGTGACACTGGCCAACGGAAGCACGCAGCTTGTGACGCGCGGACCGGGCGACGTGACCGGGTACTTCGAGGGCGGAATCGGCACCGTGCTGAGCCAGTTGCTGGGACGCAATTTCCCCAACTACAGCCTGACCGTGGCGCTCACGGTTCCCATACGCAACCGCTCCGCGCAGGCGGATTACATCACCGACCAGTTGAATTACCGACAGCAGCAGATTCAGGACCACCAGCTTCTGAACAACATCAAGCAGAACGTGATCAACGCGCGGGTGGCTCTTTCGCAGGCGCGCGCGGCCTACGATACCAGCGTAGAGGCGCGGCGGCTGCAGGAGCAGACCTTCAACGGACAGCGGCGCAAGTACGAGCTGGGAACCACCACGATTCTGGACGTGGTGATCGGGCAGCGCGATCTGACCACGCGCGAACTGGCCGAGGTGAACGCCAAGAACCAGTACATGCACGCGCAGGTCAATCTGCAAAACGTGATGGGCACGATCCTGAAGGACTACGACGTGGATATCGAGCAGGCCAAGCA
>Ga0181520_10002441_pt1 | contig 34457 bp, 32 predicted proteins | sample PEATcosm2014_Bin_29_FD_132451 | JGI IMG/M metagenome (GOLD analysis project Ga0181520, IMG submission 132451) | Peatland microbial communities from MTU Mesocosm Facility, Houghton, MI, USA - PEATcosm2014_Bin02_30_metaG | ecosystem: Environmental > Terrestrial > Soil > Wetlands > Peat | place...
CGGCTGCGATCTTTGAGGCGAATGCATCGAGGACTTTTGGCGTGGTAGCAGCGCTGAAGATTTCAGCGTTCTCCGGAGTGGCGAGGGCTGCGGCAGCGTCAAAGTGCAGAACCGCTGCGGCGCGCGCGGGCAGCTCGTCGAGTTTGTTGACCGAGGGAGCAAGCGAGGCGGTAATGTGCGCAAGCCAGGCCTTGACCTCAGGCGTCAGCTCCGGGATGGCGAGCGCGCGCTGATAGAAAGGCTCGGCCAGGGCGGCGACGCGCGCGGGATCAGCTTGCTTGATGTAGTGGCGATTGAGCCAGTAGAGCTTTTCGAAATCGAAGACCGCAGGCGATGGCGTGACCCGGGAGAGATCGAACTCCTCGACCAGTTCGGCGGGCGAGAAGATTTCGCGGTCGCCTCCGGTGGGCGCCCATCCGAGCAGCGCCATGTAATTCATCAGGGCTTCGGGGAGCACGCCCATCTCGCGGAAATTTGCCAGCGAGGTGGCGCCATGACGCTTGGAGAGCCGTTCCTTGTCAGGGCCGAGGATGGTGGAAAGATGGGCGAACTCCGGCACCTCCCAGCCGAGCGCTTCGTAGAGCGCGACCTGCTTGGGAGTATTGGACAGATGGTCGTCGCCACGAATGACGTGGGTAATCATCATCTCCGCATCGTCGACCACGACGACGTAGTTGTAGACCGGTACGCCGGTGGAGCGGACGATGATGAGGTCGCTGACCACCTCGCTCGGGAACTCGACCCAGCCGCGCACAACATCGTGAAAGCGAATCGGCTTCTCGGGGATCTTCAAGCGGATGGCGCAGGATTCGCCGGCAGCGCGACGGCGCTCGGCTTCCTCCGGTGAGAGGTTGCGGCAGGTGCCGGGATAGTTGGGCGGGAGATGCTCGGCCATGGCCTGCTCACGCTGACGGTCCAGCACTTCCGCGGAACAGAAGCAGCGGTACGCCTTGCCTTCGCTGACCAGGCGCTCGGCGTGGTCGCGATAGACCTGCCACTTGTCGCTCTGGCGATAGGGCGGGTACGGACCGCCGACGTCCGGGCCTTCGTCCCAATCGAGACCGAGCCACTTGATGTCATCGATGAGTTGGGTTTCATAGCGCGCTTCGCTGCGCTCGAGATCGGTGTCTTCAATGCGGAGGATGAAGGCTCCGCCCTGCTGGCGCGCGAAGAGCCAGTTGAAGAGCGCGGTTCGCGCATTGCCGACGTGCACTTGTCCGGTGGGCGAGGGGGCAAAGCGAACTCGCACCTTGCCGGGAATTGACGATTGCTCCATGAAAACGATGTTAGCAGAGCCCACGGCGGGAATGGGATGGAGCCTGCGATGCGATCCTGGTGGATTCCGTGACGCCACGGGACTAAGCTGGTGGGTCTAATTTTGGGCAGTTGGCCAGGAAAGGCAAAGGTGAGCAATCATGGCAAAGAAAAACATCCTGATGCTGGTTGGCGATTACGTGGAAGATTACGAGGTGATGGTGCCCTTCCAGGCGTTGCTGATGGTGGGCCATACGGTTCATGCGGTCTGTCCGGGAAAGAAGGCCGGCGAGCGGGTGCGCACTGCGATCCACGATTTTGAGGGGGACCAGACTTACAGCGAAAAACCTGGACACAACTTTGTGGTGAACGCGGACTTTGACAGCGTGAGGCCGGAAGACTATGACGCGTTGGTGATTCCGGGTGGGCGGGCTCCGGAGTATCTGCGGTTGAATGCGCGGGTGCTGGAGATTGTGCGCCACTTTGACGCCGCCACAAAACCAATTGCCTCCATCTGCCACGGGGCGCAGATTCTGGCGGCGGCCGGAGCGGTGAACGGGCGGATATGCAGTTGCTATCCGGCGGTGGGGCCGGAGGTGACGGGCGCTGGCGGCACCTTCGCGGACATCCGGGTGGACGCCGCGTATGTGGATGGGAACCTGGTGACCGCACCGGCTTGGCCCGCGCATCCGGCGTGGCTGGCGGAGTTCCTGAAGGTGCTGGGAACACGGATTGAACCGTAGCCTGCGCTGGCGGATGGTAAAGACCCTCATCTGCTCACTGTGGCAGATGTGGGGCACCGGTCCTAACAAGTGCGTGGCTAACGGATATGCGGGCTGGCGGGAGTGTAGGTGGACTTCTTTTTCACCACGGGCTTGACGATCTTCACGTCAAACTCCAGCGGAGTGGTTTTGGGAGGAAAGCACTGACGGTTGTCACAGGCCTGGTATCTAACGTCGCCGTGGACGCGCAGGGTGCCGAGCGCGGCAGTCTTCGGAATGCGCACCGCGGCAGTGACCGCGAAATTTCCCGAATACACGCTGAGCTTGTCATTGCCCATGAAGGGTAAGTCCAGTGGCTCGCCTGCGGGGTACTGGATGTTCATGATCATGATTCCCTCGGGCGGGTTGAGGTGAACCACGGTGGGCAGCAACAGTTCGTCATTGGGCTTATTGGAGTTGACGTGGAATCCGCGATTGACGCGCAAGGCGATTTCCAGCGGAGCCTTGCTGCCTCGGGTGATGACGATGGTTCCAATGGGAGCCACGGTGACCGTCGGGGAAGAGCTCTGGGCCAGGGCGGCAGAGGCACACAGAGCAACGAAGAACGCGATGAGAGATCGGAGCTTCATGGCTGAGGCTCTAGTCTAGCGGATTTTGCTGGTCCAATTTTGCAGATCTAGGAGCGCGGCGCGGTGGAAGCGATGGCGCGCTGGATGTTGTGCTCGATTTCGTCGCGCCCGGGTTGGCCGAAGACACGGTCGATCACCACGCCGTTACGGTCGATGTAAAAAGTTGTGGGCAGATAATCGATGCCGCCATACGCCTCGGCAACTTTCTCCTGGCCGAGGAGGATGGGGTAGTTGATGGAATTTTCGGCGACAAATTTTTCCACATCCTGCTGTCCGCCATCATCCATATTGACGCCGATAATCTGCAATCCCTGCGGACCATAGCGCTTCTGGAGGTCGACGAACCAGGGAATCTCCTGCTTGCAGGGAGGGCACCAGGTGGCCCAGAAGTTGAGCACCACGGCCTTGCCGCGCAGATCGCTGAGTTTGAGGGTGTGTCCCTGGAGATCGGTGAGCACGAAGTCCGGTGCCTGGTGACCGGCGGCGCTTACGGTTGCGGTGCGGGCACGGCCTCCCGGAAGCCTTGACCGGTACTTGGCCAAGCCCAGTAGACCGGCGATGACGACGACCATCAGAGCGAAGAGAATGACTTTGCGCTTCACACCACACACTCCCGCTTCTTACTCCGCTGCCTTTTCAGATGCTCTACAAAGAGAAGCGATTCAGGAAGCCCAGGTATCCGGACAGAATGGTAAAGCGGCCAAGGGCAATCAGCAAGCCAAAGACGATGAGCAGCGCGCCGCTGAGAACCTCCACCGTGTGCAGATGGCGGCGAAAACGGGCATAGAATCCGAGAAAACGATTGACGCCGAGTGAGGTGAGAAGAAACGGTACGGCCAGTCCTGCCGAGTACACGGCGAGCAGCAGGATTCCCTTGAAGACCGTGTCCTGCGAGCCCGCGAGTAACAGGATTCCAGCCAGGATGGGGCCGATGCACGGGGTCCATCCGAAGGCGAAGGCAAAGCCGATGAGGAAGGAACCGAGCGGACTGGAACCGCCTTTGACCCCGTGCAGGCGCTTATCCGAATAGAGCGCGTTGATCTTGAAAAGTCCGGTGAGGTGCAGGCCGAAGATGATGATGACGATGCCGGCAAAGATCGCCAGCGGGCGATGATACTGCTGGGTAAGCTGTCCGAGGCTGGTGGCCACCGCGCCCAACGAGATAAAGACCACGCTGAAGCCCAGGATGAAACAGAGCGAGTTCAGCATGACGGTGCGCAGGAGCTTGCGGTCGGCTGCCTGCAGGGTTTCCACGCTGGCGCCCGAGATGAGCGAGACATAACCCGGCACCAGGGGCAGCACACAGGGCGAGAGGAAGGAAAGCACTCCGGCGAAGAACGCCGCCAACGGTAAGGGAAGGCTGTGCATACAGCCATGATTGTACAGGGCGGAACCGATCGCGGAGAACTGCCCCACTCAATCCGAAAGCGGGGGGGAACAGCAGGATGCGGCGATCCTGCGTATCATTGGGTATGAGCATTACTTCTCAGATCCAGAAAGATATCGTCGCGTCCATGAAGTCGCGGCAGGAGTTGCGTCTCTCCACCTTGCGCATGGTTAAGACTGCCCTCAAGAACAAGGAAATTGATAAGCGTGAGCCGCTCGACGAGCACGAGGAGATGCATGTGCTCTCCACCCTAGTCAAGCAGCGCCACGAGGCCTCCGAAGCGTTCACCAAGGGGAACCGTCCTGAACTTGCGGCCAAGGAGTTGGCCGAGATCGTCTTCATCGAAAGTTACCTTCCGAAAGCCGTCGGCCCGGCGGAGATCGCTGCCGCCGTACAGTCGGTGATGGCGGAAATGGGCTCGCCCACCGCCAAGGAAATGGGCACCATCATGAAGCATGTGATGGCCAAATTTGCCGGCGCGCGCATCGACGGCAAACTGGTCAGTGAAGCCGTGAAGAAGGCGCTTGCGGGATAAGAGAGTTCGATCCCTGGAGCTTGCAAACGGAAAACGCGGCCCTCTGCAGCCGCGCTTTCTGCGGCCTTAGCGAGCCCGGCGCACCACCACGAACACGCCATCGGGAAACTTCTCGCCGGTAAACTCGACCACGCCTTCACGCACGAATCCGCGCAGCTCCTTGATCTCTTCGCGCGGCACCGGAGGTTTCGCATAGGCATCGGCCTGATCGGTGCGGGCGCGCCCCATGCCGCGATCCATCGCGGCATTCGCCAGCCGGTCGGCGTCTTTGTTCAGATGGCGCAGCACGTGCCGGATCTCAAAGCGGTCCAGCTTGCGGATCAGCGCCTTGGCCTCATTGTAAATCGAGAGCAGGGCCTCGCTGCGGACCTTGTATTGCCCCTTCATCTGCTTCACCAGCAGTTCGGAGTCGCTGACTACCTTCACCGTGCCGTAGCCGTGTTCTACCGCGTATTCCAGGGCCGCAATCAGCCCTGAGTACTCGGCAAAGTTGTTGGTCTGGACGCCGAGAAACTCGCCCAGCTCGGCCAGCCGCTTACCTTCGCCGTCGGTAATGTAGGCGCCGTATCCCGCGGGGCCAGGGTTACCGCGCGATCCGCCATCGACGTGTGCCACCATCACCTTGCTGCTGGGCCCGGGAGCCGCCTCGGGCTCATCGTTAAATAATCCGCCTGATTTTCCAAATGACATAGCGCGAGTGTATCGCAAAGCCCGGGGCGCAGAGGTTGAGGAAAACCGCGAGGCCCTCCCAACGGTTTTCAGAGGGGTGCGTGCGCACGGGATTTTGTGAGATTACGGCCTCTCACCAGGCATGGGCGTGTGGGTTGCCGGCTGATGTGGTAGAACCGCAGTCCGGGCCGCAGTCTTCTTCGCGCGTTGCCAGGTTTGCAATTTTCGCCATTGCTCCAAGGTGAGGACGCGGCGTGGCGAGACGGTCATTTCACCGAGATCGCGAACCAGTTTCCCGGCTGCCGCCGCGAGATTATTCAGTTGTTGCTGATAGGCCGCATCGTCGAGTTGATCGGCTTCCATGAGGGCTGCCAATCGGGTAAACGCCTTTAAACCATCGGCGCTGCCATCGATGAGCGCCAGGCGCTGGGTCAGCGCAGCATCCTGCAACTGCTTGCGCTGCGCGTCGGTGAGGTGCAATTCGGCAGTGCAAGCCGGATCGTTCCAGAACTCGTCGAAGAGTCCCGCGGCCGGATTAAAGCCGCCCGGAAGCGAAAATCCCGGAGGAGTGATGCCCGTCGCCGGACCCGGTGAATTAATCCGGGGAGCAACCGTGACGTTCGTTTGTGCCGCTACCATCAAGGGAAATACTAAAACCGCCGTTGCGAGATAAGCGAGTTTCATCCGTCCCTCCACATTTTTGATAACAGCAATTCTGAAAAGTCCACGCGCGGTGTCGCCAAGGTGCAACGTGCATCATAGACCAGCACCCAAGTTCACATCCTAGCTGCTTTTCTTTTCTTTCTTCTTGGCCGGTTTCTTGACTTCGCGTTTTGGTGCGTTCTTGTTTGCCATTCCTTAAGTTTACCCTGTCTACCGAGCATTCAACGGCTGTGCAAATTCTAACTGCACGGAATTTTGCGCCGTCTTACCGTCCGTCGGCCAAGCGCGTCGCCAGCATCTCGGGCAACCCTGCTTGCAGGATGCGCTCTTGCGCACGCTTGATGTCGTAGGGAACGCGGTAGAAGCGAATCTCGTGCTTCTTGCTGTCGTAGAGCGCGAAAGCCGCACGCCGGTCACGGTCGCGGGGCTGCCCTACCGAGCCCGGGTTCACCAGGTACTGCTGCGCCGGATTCAGCTTCAGCCGCGATACCTGGGCGCGACTCGCACTGTTCAGCCGTTCCAGCGGAAGGGGCTCGGCCAACCTCCGCGGCCGGGTGAAGGCGCACTGAATGTGGGTGTGTCCAAAAAATGTAAGGCGCGAGGAGGTACCCTCCAGCGCTGCGTTGGCGCTAAACTCTGACGAGATATAGTCGTCTTCGCCGAGCGGTGAGCCGTGCACGAACTGCGCGCCTTCCCAAGCCGCATCGCGCCGTGGGCCGCGAGGCAGCCCGATCAGCCAATCCAGGTTAAAGTCGCTCAGCTTGCTGCGCGTCCAAAGTGCGGCAGCGGCGGCTACAGGATTGAAGTTGCTGAGATCTACCATTCCGCAGCAGCAGCGGTCATGGTTGCCGCGCACGTTGATCGGCGCCATCTCGCGGACCAGATCGATGACCTGGTTGGGACTGGCGCCATAGCCCACCACGTCGCCCAGATTGGCAACGCTGTCGTGCTCTGGAGCCGAGTCGAGACAGGCTTCCAGAGCCTCAAGATTCCCGTGGATGTCACTGACCAGGAGTAACCGCACCAGCCAAATTATAGATGCTGACGCGGCCTCGAAAACCGCTCTCTGGAACTTCTCTGTTCTTCGCCGCCCAAAAAGAAGTTACATTAGCGCTATGCGCCTCAAATTAGCGTCTGCGTTTTCTTGCCTTGCCGTCTGCCTATGTTTGGCCGCACCTTTGACTGCGCAGCCGACTCCTCCTGTGGCGCTCGCAGACCCGGCGGCATACGTGGCCAGTCAGTTTGGCGCCAGCTTCAAGGTTGATCCCAAAATCCCGCCCATGTTCGGCGATCTGGATGGCGACGGCAAAGAGGATGTCGTACTGGTGGGAACCAGCAGCACGCCCTTGCTCTCGAAGGAGCAGTTCAACTTCAAGGTCGAGGACCCCTATGACTCCTACTTTGGCACCGGCGATCCCCGCATCACTTCGCAATTCACGCTGCATTTCGACGGCTCGTCGCGCTGCTTTCTAATTGTCTTCGGCTGGCGGCAGCCACAGGCCAAGTCCAAGCAGGTCTCCAAGTTCGTTCTCATCAATACGCCGTTTGAATCGGCCAGCATCGTGAACTTGCGCCTGAAGAAGAAGAACATCCAGGCGATTGAAGCCGTCGATCGCAGCACCCTGCACGCCCTGGTGTTCTGGGATGGCCGGCGCTGGCGCTGGAGCGCCCAGGGCATGGACGGCGATGACTCCTTCAAAATGCCTCCGGCAGATTAATTTTTGGCCCTGGCCGGTGCTCTCTGGCTATAATGCCGGTTCATGAATATCGAGCAGAAACTTGCGAAGCTGAAATTGCGCGACCAACTGGCCGAAGCCGGCGGCGGCGAAGAACGGCGGGCGCGCGAACACAAACTCGGCAAGATGACCGCCCGTGAGCGCATCGAGTTTCTGCTGGATGAAGGCAGCTTCGAGGAAACCGACAAGTTTGTCACCCATCGCACCACTGACTTCGGCATGGCCGAGCAGGTCATTCTCGGCGATGGTTTTGTCACGGGCTACGGACGCATCGAAGGCCGCTTGGTCTTTGTCTTCGCCCAGGACTTCACCGTCTTCGGCGGTTCGCTGTCAGAGACCAACGCGGCCAAGATCGTCAAGATCATGGACCAGGCGGCCCGCGTCGGAGCTCCGGTCATCGGCCTCAATGATTCCGGCGGGGCACGCATTCAGGAAGGCGTCCGCTCGCTGGCCGGGTATGCCGATATCTTTCTCCGCAATGTTCTCTCCTCCGGCGTGGTGCCGCAGATCTCGGCGATTATGGGACCCTGCGCGGGCGGCGCCGTCTATTCTCCGGCGATGACCGATTTCATCCTCATGGTGGATAAGACTGCCTACATGTTCATCACCGGCCCGGAGGTCATTAAGGCGGTGACCCACGAAGAGGTCAGCAAGACCGAGCTGGGAGGGGCGGAAACCCACAACACCAAGTCCGGAGTCGCGCACTTTCTCGCCCACGATGATGCCGAGTGTCTCAGCATGGTGCGCGAGCTGCTCAGCTTCATGCCCTCCAATAATCTTGAGGAAGCGCCGCGCAAGCCGACCACCGACCCTATCGACCGCGCCGATGAAAGACTCGACACGGTGGTTCCCGCCGAGAGCAATCTGCCTTACGACATCAAGGACGTCATCACCCACGTCGTTGACGACGGCTATTTCTTTGAGGTGCAGGAGCACTACGCCAAGAACATCGTCATCGGCTTTGCCCGGTTTAATGGGCGCTCCGTCGGCATGGTCGCCAACCAGCCCAACTTCCTCGCCGGGGTGCTGGACATCAACTCCTCGACCAAGGCCGCGCGCTTCGTCCGCTTCTGCGACTGCTTCAACATTCCGCTGGTGACCTTCGAAGACGTTCCCGGCTTCCTTCCGGGCATTCAGCAGGAGCACGGCGGCATCATCATGCACGGCGCAAAACTGCTCTACGCCTTTGCCGAGGCCACCGTCCCCAAGGTCACCGTCATTACCCGCAAAGCTTACGGCGGAGCCTATTGCGTGATGAGTTCCAAGCACATTCGCGGCGACGTGAATTACGCCTGGCCCACGGCGGAAATCGCGGTCATGGGCCCGGAGGGCGCGGTCAACATTGTTTACCGCCGCGAACTCGACCGCGCCGCCAAGGAGGGCGTCGACGGACTCATCGGAGCCGAGGCCTTCAACAAAGTTCGGGCCGAAAAGATCGAGGAGTTCCGCGACAGCTTCGCCAATCCCTACGTCGCCGCCGAGCGCGGCTACATCGATGCCGTCATCCGCCCCCGCGATACCCGCAAAAAGATCATCCAGGCACTGGAAATGCTCGACGGCAAGCGTGATAAAAATCCCGCGAAGAAGCACGGCAATATCCCGCTGTAATGTCGTCTGTTTATTTGCTTGCTGCCCGCCAAGGCGAAAATTTCGCTGACCTCTTGCAGGGGCATCGCATCTAAGGGAAGTCAGGGCCACCCAACGTGGCTCGCATTGTGGGGGATACCACCGCGGCATAGATCAGGCGTGATGGGCCAAGTTTCCTCACCACATCCCATCTTTGGACTGCCTCATGCCCTCACTCGCAATCACGCCAGAAGCAAAATCCGAAACCAGGCAGGGCTTAGCGGGAGCCGCCGAATTCATCACCCGCAGCCAGTTCGAGTTTCTCTCTCGCGAGCACCACCAGGGCTGCGTTTCGATATTTCTGCCGACGCATCGTAGTGTTCCTGAAAGCAAGCAGGATCCGATTCGCTTAAAGGATCTTCTCCGCCAAGCCGAGTCCAGGTTGAGAGATTTAGGGCTGCGATCCGTTAAGGTACGGGAGATGCTGGCCCCTGCCCGCGATCTGATTCAAAGAGAGGGCTTCTGGTGCGGGGCGGATGGGCTCGCAATCTTTCTCTCCAGCAGCTTCTTTCAGTTTTTCCGGCTTCCGATCGGTTTTGAGGAGCTCGTCATCGTCACGGACCGTTTCGCCATCAGTCCTTTGCTTCCTCTGTTCACGGCTGGGGGGCAGTTTTACATTCTGGCGCTCAGCAAGAATCACGTGAGGCTTATCGAAGGCACGCCTTATGCCTGGGCAGAACTCGATCTTCCTTCCATGCCCCGCAGCGAGGCTGAGGCTCTGAAGTACGATGTCCGCCAGGCGGTGCTGCAGGTGCATACCGGCGCTGGCCGTCCTGCGACCGGCAAAGAGGCAGGAGTTTTCACCGGTCAGGGCGTTGGCGTGGATGACGAACAGACCCGCACGCTGGAATACATCTACGCGGTCGAGCGTGGGGTGCGTCGCCAACTGCGAGAACACGAACCGCTCATGCTTGCCGCCGTGGAAGAACTTGAGGCCGTGTACAGGAAGGTAAACCGGCATCGCGGACTTGTGGAGCATGGGGTGCACGGCAATCCCGATCGAATGAGTTCGGGTGAACTGCATAAGGCCGCCTGGGAGGTCATGCGGGCGCATTTCGATGAGGAGAAGCAGCGGGCCATTGCGACTTACATGGAGCTGCGCGGCGCCGGGAGAAGTTCCAACGACCTGCACGAAGTTCTCCTGGCGGCTCATCAGGGCCGGGTGCAAGCGGCTTTCATTGAAACCGGGGTTCACCAATGGGGTGACTTCGATTTCGAGGCCGACGCTCTGCTACTCCATGACCATCAGCAGCCCAGAGATGAGGATCTGCTGAACATTGTCGCCGTTCAAACCATCTTGCATCAGGGAATCGTCTATCCGTTGCCGAGGCAAAATATGCCGGATGCGTCATGCGTCGCGGCGTCGTTGCGCTACTGACCGGTCCCACGTTATCCGCACAAGAGCCGCGCGGCGAAGGCAGGCTACAGTTGGGTGGCAGGAGCGTTTGGAGTGGCGGATTTGGCGGCCGTGCGGCGCAGCGAGAGCGCGGTAAGTTTGCGCATCAGATTCTGAAATGTAATGATGCCGACCAGGTAGTCGCCTTCGACGACGGGAATCATGGCGAGGCCGCTGCGTCCGATGCGGCGCAGCACCGCGGCTAGCGACTCTTGCGGGCCGGCGACAAGGTACTCGCGGCGCATGGCCGATTGCACGTAGCCGTTGCCCTCCTCCTGCATGCACGCGCTCATCTGCTGACGGCTGATCACGCCGACCATATCCGTTCCGCGCACCACCGGGAACTCCTCCTGCGGCGGCTCCACGGAGCGCTCAAGGGCTTCGGCCAAGGTCTCCGCCGAAGAGAGCGTGCTGAAGTCGGTGATCATGACGTCACGCACTCGCACCCGCTCCAGCACGGCCTGCAGAATCATGCTGCGGTCTTCCAGTTGCGCCGCAAGAAAGAGAAAGACTCCGGCCATCATGACCCAGAGATTGTTGGAGTTGGAACCCAGGAAGGCGACTCCGCCCACCAGGAACAGCGCCAGGGAAAAGAACTGTCCGATGGAAACGGCGCGCCGGGTGGCCGTAACCTGATCTCCGTTGATGGCCAGCACCGCGCGCAGAATGCGTCCGCCATCAAGCGGATAGGCGGGAAGCAGGTTGAGGACGGCGATAAAGACCTGCGCCCAGACCAGGCTGCGGGGAAGATCAAACGGCGTGAGCAAAGGGGAGCTGAACAGGTTCACCTGGGAGCGGAAAAGAATGATCGAGGAGCCGAAAAATATTGCGAGCACCAGGTTAACGGCCGGTCCGGCGAGCGCCATGCGAATCTCGCGGGGTGCATCCAAGCCGCGCTGCGCCTGCTCATCGAGCAGGGCAATGCCGGTGATGGGCAGCAGCACTACGCTGCGCACGTGAATGCCGTTGCGGGCGGCAACCACAACGTGTCCAAGCTCATGCATCAGCACCGCAAAGACCACCAGCAACATCAGGATGAAGCTGCGCAATCCCACCTGCGGGCCGCGTCCGGTTTCCAGAATCCACACCAGGCAGAACATCAGCGGAAAGCTGAAGTGCACCCGGAAGTGGATCCCAAAGAGGTCAATTACCGGAATGGACCAGCGTCTCATGCGATTTGCCTTCAGTCGGAAAAAACCCTTACTAATAGACTATACGGTACAGGGCCGGGAGTCGAAGAGTCCGATGAGAGTGATCGCGGGAAAGTTTCGCAGCCGGACGCTGAAGAGTCTGGACGGTTTGGAGACTCGGCCGACCTACGACCGGCTGAAGGAAACCCTGTTCAATGTGCTGGCATCGGCGGGCATGGTGGCCGGATGCGCCTGGGCCGACCTGTTTGCGGGCACCGGAGCGGTGGGCATCGAGGCGCTGAGCCGGGGCGCAAGCGCCGTGCACTTTGCTGAATCCAGCAGCCACGCGGCCCGCGTCTTACGGCAGAATCTGTCCGCGTTGGGAGTGGAGGCCGACGATGTGGCAGAACGCGATGCGGCCGAAGCTCTGCGCCAGTGGGACAAGGCGGGGGTGCAATTCGACGTCTGCTTTCTCGACCCTCCCTACCGGCTGCACGGAGCTTATGGGGAAATCCTGCGCACCATTGCGCGTGGAACCATGCTGCTGGATGGCGGCATCGTAGTGGCCGAGCATGAGAAGCGATTCGATCCCGGTGAGGGCGAGGGCAACCTCGAGCGTTACCGCCTGCTGAAGCAGGGGGAAAGCGCGCTCAGCTTTTATCGCCGGAGAGCGGACGCAGATACCGAGGACTAGCGCACGGTGTTCGCTATCCGACGCTCGCGGAACAACTTCGAGCACACCTACATCACAAAATCCGTCGGACGAACCAGTGCGTACTGCATTTCGGTGAGCTCCTTGCGCACCAGGTTCAAGCCGAAAACACAGCTTTCAAATTGCTGGGAGAGCCGGCCGAAGAGCGGCGCGACCTTGCGGTACTCCATCTGATCGAACTGGCTGACGATGAAGTAACTCTCCTTGCCTGCGTGGACGAAGTCGATCATGCTCTCCAGACGCTGGCGGCGCAGCCGGAAACGATTGATCGCCTCGGGAAACATCCCGCTGTAAAAGAGGGTGAAGTCTCCGATATGTTTGCGCACCTGGCGTTCGCGATCAAACGATGCCGCCTCCGAGCCGAAGATGGGATCGCTCTCCAGCAACATCTCGCCGACATCATCGAGCGAACGGCCCTGGGCATTCCGCAGCGCATAGAGGTTGCGGGCGTCGCAGAATTCCGTGAGCAGGTTGGCTAGGTAAGCCCAGATTTCCTCATCGCGCAAACCTACCTCCGAACGAAAGTGTTGCGCGATCTTCTCCGCCAGAAGCTGCCGCAACGGATGCCGGTCGCTGATCTCTCCCATGGTTGCCATCCTTTTGGAACGGGTATGCGTTCCCCCCGAACACACGCCGCATGTACTGCGTGGCACATTCTTAATACGCTTAGATAGCGATGGCAAGACAGAAGGTGCGCCAGCGCAAAGTTTGGCAGTCATCGGCGCGGAGTGCTGATAAATACTGGGTGCGGCGGCAGTGCGAAGAGCGCTCAGACCGGAATCGGGGAAGGTGTATTCGACAATGCAGCCGGGCGTTTTTCCCGGCGATGATGACGACGCACGCAGCCGTCCTGAAAGCGCTCAGGTGCGCAGTCCGCACCAGCTTTCCGCGACCACGATGGAGTTGCCGGGATGGTGCGGGTCATACTTGACGCTGGTGGCAACGCCGATACGGCAAGAGTGCAGATCGAGGTACTGGCGCAGATGCGTCACATCCTGGGAGCAGTCGTATTGCACCCCGGCTACGTCGTAGGTGTAGTTGACCATCTGCGTGGAGTGGTCGGTATCGGAATCGAACTCCTGCACATCGAGCACGGTTCCGTCGGTGATGCGGCCTTGCGCGCTGATGCGCTGGCGGCGCAGCATCTCATACTGTTCGGGAGTTTTCTTGTGTCCGCCAAGAAACACCAGAGAGCTGGCCGCGGCAATCACCACGGCGCCGGTGAGCGTATAGATTCGAAACATGTTCATCGGAAAGCAGCGCGGGCCGGTCGATGTTTGTGGACCGCTCTCCTTTGACTTTACTACGAAACCGGGGTCAATTGGCAGGGCATGGCGATGTGGGCCAGTAGGGCAATATTTGGGTTGCCGGTCCTTCGGGAGGAAACCTTAGATATTTGCAACGAGCTGATACTTAGCGGCTCGTGTCTCCACAACTCTTCGCTTGCCGTGGCCGGGATTAGAGACATAGCTGCTATGCACCAAGCCGAAGTTTTCCAAAAGGTTGATATCGCGACTAACCGCCCGCGTATCGCGTTTTAGAGAACTTGCAAGTTCGCCTACCAGACTAGGTTTCTTAGCCATTTTCAATAGGCGAATTCGTTCTGCCGAAAGAACCCGAATCATATCGGCGGGGTTTTCAAACGAGATGGTAATCTCAGGTTCAAGTTCCTCGCCTTTGTCCAGTTTACGGGCATGTTCACGGGCACGGCTGAAGAAGCCCTCCACTCCATCGGCAATAACCCGAAATTTAACGTTCTTGTTCATCCTCAGCCCTCCAAATTTCTCGAAGCTCTTCCTCAAACCGATTCGCGACCGCCGCGTACCCGGAGAATTCAATCCTTTCCGTTTCGCCCTTGTAGTGCCGGTGAGCAAATCCGTGACTACTGTCGAAGCCAAGGATGCGCCCGTTGTCGACACCAACACGCGGATCGATGTACGCGAAACTGTATTTCACAACGATGTTGCCGTCATACCAGACTTCTTCTTTCAGAATCGCGCCGCGCCTCTTTCCGGCAAGATGATGAGTCTGATCAATTCTCTTCTCGGGCTTTGTCGATTTTTTGGCCGGCTTCTCTTTCCCAGCTTTCTTTCCCAAGCGCCCGCACCTCAGCGAGGATAAAATAGATCCTACCTGACATCAGCAGGGATATCAAGCGTCCTTACTGCTCCGCCGGCTGCTCGTCTACCACCGGATTGCGCAGGGTGCCGATGCCCTCCACCGAGACCTCGACGACATCTCCGTTCAGCAATGGGCCCACGCCCTCCGGCGTACCAGTTGCAATCAGGTCTCCGGGCAGCAGGGTACAGAACTGCGAAATGTAGTGCACGATGCGGTCGATGGAGAACATCATGTCCCGGGTATTGCCGTCCTGGCGCAGCTCGCCATTGACCCTGGTTTGTACCTTGACGCCGCTCTTGGTATCAAGCTCGGTGTTGACGATGGGGCCGAAGGGGCAAAAGGTATCGAAACCTTTGCTGCGCGTCCACTGGCCGTCGAGGTTCTGCAGGTCGCGCGCGGTGACATCGTTCACGATGGTGTAGCCGAGGATGTACTCCTTGGCGCTTTCGCCGTCCTTCATCTTGTGGCAGCGCCGTCCGATCAGGATTCCGAGTTCGCCCTCATGATCGACTCGCTTGCTGAGCGTGGGACGAACGATCTCGCCACCGGGCGCCAGCAGGGCGGAAGGCGGCTTGCTGAAGATGAGCGGCTCGGTCGGCATCTCATGGGCGAGTTCGCGGACGTGAGCGGCATAGTTGCGGCCAACGCAGAGGATCTTGCTGATAATGGGAAATGGGATCAGCAGCTTGGCCCGTTCCAGCGGGAAAGGCTCTTCAATCGTCTTTCCGGAGCCGATCTCCGGCAACACAATCTGCTCCGGCACGCCGGCTCCGCTAACCTGCATTTGCGGGCTGCCCAGCTCGCTGATGATAAAGTCGTGGCCGTCGCGGGTCTCCACCAGGCCGAAGCGCGAGCCGTCCATACCTAGAAAGCGGCAGAATTTCATCGAACCTCCAATGGCACCGACTCCTCGGCCGGAGCCGATTGCGCGCTCTGATTACCGCGCACATCGACGGCCGTGACGGTGTAGTAATACTTTTGTCCGGGATGAACATCGTTGTCCCGCCACGCGGGAGCCTTGACCGGAGCCGTGGTGACGGGAGTAAAGGCCGAAGCGGCGGTGCGGCGATAGACGAGGTATCCAGCCAGATCGCTTTCGGTATCCGGAGCCCAGGTCAGATCGATAAAAGGCTTCTGGCCCACGCTGCTGAATACCGCCTGCAAACCGCTGGGGACAGCGGGCGGGAAAACATCATGCGCCACCAGATGCACCGGTTTGCTGTCATCGCCTTCCACTTCCACCACGGGCCGTCCCGGCGCGGCGAGCACGGTGACGGCAGTGATTTTATAGTCGTACTCCTGCTCCCACTCAAAATTACGGTCGCGAGCCTCGTTTTCACCAAGCCGGTACGGCGGCTCGCTGGCCAGCGCGAAATCGGTCTTTCCGCGAGCTCGCCGGTAGATGCGCAGACGGTAGGAGACGCCGGGAGAAGGCGCGGGGATCGACCGCACATCCCACTCTAGTAGCGGCCCTTGCGCGTCCAGCGTGGCGCGAAAGTCCGAGGGCGGCGGCGCGGTCGGCAGCAGCGGCATGCGCACCTGGTTTGAGAGTCCGGCGGAGTGGCCGCGCTGGTTCACCACCTCAATGGCGTAGGTCGCATGATTCTGGGCGGCGATCAGCGCCGGCGGCAGCACATCCTCGAAGGAAACCAGCGGACGGCGCCCTCCCGACGCTACCGAGACCAGATCGCTGCTCTTGATCTCCTTGACGGGCGCGCCGCAGGCATTGATGGGATATTGGTTAAGCGTCCGGCAGATGCGGGTGGTCGTGGGCCAATGAATCAACTGGTGATCGGTGGTTTCTGTAGGCGGCGACCAGGTGAGGGTGACGCGGTCGCCTTTGCGGAGAGCGGAAAGATTGTCCACCGTAGCCGGCAGGCGCAGCGACGGCGGCTGCGGCGCACCCGGCGCAGCACAACCAACGGCCAGCAGCAGCAGGCAACCGCAGACGGCGAGCAGGATGGGATTCTTCTTCATCAGAACGGTTCAGCGTAACAGAAAGCAACCCGCCCATGCACCAGCCGGACGGCGACCGGAGCATCACACAAAAAAACGCATCGCGCAAAAATTAGTACAGCTTCTCTTGCCGCTTCATGTTTCCAAAGGTTCCGACGTTGGCAAGGTTGAAGGAAAAACGGTACTGGTTTTCCACATTCACCCCGGGCACGTCGATGTGCCGGAACTCGAAGCTCAAGCCGCAGCAGTCCCAGTTGTAGCTGCTCTGCCCGGCGGCATATTGCAGGAAGTTGAGGTTCTCGTCGTAGCCCATGCTGAAGCCTCCGGAAAAGCCCCGCTTGTTGGGATGCCCATATCCCACCAGGACGCGGAACTGGTTGAAGACCAGCGGCGCGTTGCTGAAGGTTTCCGTAACCGAGTTTGCCGGCACGTGAAAGAAGTCGTGGCTTCCGCCGACAAAGTAATCGCCCAGGAAGCGGTATTCGAGAAAGGTTGCACTGGAGTTGATGCGGCCTTTCACCGAGTCATAATCGAGCTGCCACTGCACGTCGGTGTTGGCCGAGGTCTCAATGCGCAAGGTACTGACCACCGGACTCCAGGCTCGCGGCGCATCCAGGAAGGCCATGCCGGTCAGCTCCTCGGTGGTGGTGAACACATTGCGGCGTCCGGGCACCAGTGCGCCGCCGAAATTCTGGTCGTAGTAGTACTTCTGCTTGACCTCCCAGCTCAGCAGCTCGCGGGTAGTTTTGCTCTCGTCCTCGCAGTGCGGCTGCACCACGCTGACTCCGGGGATGTAGGCTGGCGGAAGCTTTTCGGTTCGCGCCGGGGGAGCCGATGGGGTCGCCTCGCAGCCAGGAACGTGACGGGTGGAGCGGCGCCGTCCGTAGATGCGCTGAATGATGTCGTACTCGAATTCGCTGGTGTCGGTGAGAATATCGGTCTGATCGAAGCGGATAACGTTCTGGAAGTTGTCCACGCCGGTAGCGTAGCGATAGGTAAGAATGGGCTCAATGACGTGCTTGAGGCGGCGGCCAAAAATTTCCTGATCGAAAACCTTCTCCAGCACCGGAGGACGTAGCTCGATGGAGGCTTCGAGGTCGCGCCGGTTAAGCTCGGTGCCGCTCGGCACTCCCAGGGGATTGGTGGCTGACGCGGAGACCTGTTGCGTATAGAGCGTGTCGTGCAGCACAAGCTCGGGCCGCAGCTCCCAGCCCTTCCAGTTCAGAGGCAGTGCAATCCGTGGGCGAAGGTCGAGACGGCCGACCAGATCGGCGGTGACAAAGCCCGGTTCACTGCGTTGCAATCCGGCCGCACTGGTGTCCACTGCCCACACGAACGGCGAGGAAGCGACGTGCTGCTCCAGCCCGTTGAGTTCAACCGCCGGCAGGTGAAGAATCCTGATCTGGTCGGAAAAGGAGTTGGTCAGCGGGTCCTGGTAAAAGTTCTGGTAACGTTCGGCGCTGGCATTGAGCGAAAAACCCGCAAGATCGTGGGAGAGGTAGGCGACCGACTTCACCTCGGAGTTCACCGCCTGGGAGTACGTCTCCGAAAATGCCTGCCGGAAGAGGAACGAGCTGAGATAGTCGATGCTGGCGGCCGCGCGCCAGTGGTCGCGGCTGGTCTCGCCGATCAAGCGAGCTTCCTCGCCACCCTGATCCTGATGGGTCACCGGAGCGCCCCGGTCGAAGACGCCGAAGTAGTGCAGTTCCAGCGAACTGTTTTCCGCCGGCTTCATGCGGAACTGCACCGTCTGGCTCCAGCCGCGGCTGGAGAAGTACTCCATCCCGGCCGTAAGGTCAGTGGAGCGGTTGATCGCCCAGTACACCGAATCGCCGAGGATGAAGCCCTTGGTGGAGGATTCCCCAACCACCGGCAGAAGGAATCCGCTGGTGCGAGCCATGGCCGTGGCCGGCGCCTTGACATAGGGAAAGTAGAAGATTGGCAGCTTCAGCAAGTGGAAACTGGAGTGATAGATCTTGGCATCTTCGCCCGCCACCAGGTCGATCCTCTCGGCGTTAAACGTCCAGGTCGGGACCTGTTCGGCACAGGAAGTGATGCTGCCGTGCAATACGATATAGCGGTTGCGCCCTACCTTGCGGACCTCGCGTCCGGCAATGACGAACGGATTGCTGGTGGTAAGCACGATGGTCTGCCCGCGCAGCACCGCGCCAAAGGTTCCGGCGACATCGTAAAACGTCCCGGTTTCGGTTTTCACGTTGTAGGTGGCGTGCCCGGCGGTGATGTGGGCGTCGTGCGGTCCGCCGTCGAAAACCACCCGGCCGGTGGCTGTCACGTCGCCGCTGGCGGAGTTGTACGTACTATGATCGGCGCGCATGACATAGCTCTGAAAAACGATCTCCACGTCGCCGTCCAGCTTGTAGACGTCGCCTTGCTTCTCCTGTTGCCGCGCCCGGATGGTAACCTCCTGGCCGGGCTGCGGGGTGGCCGTTCCGGCGGTGGCGGAGGTTGCAGGCAACTGACTGGTAAACGCCAGGGTAGCCAACAATAGGTGACTTACAAACGTGAGTGTGATAATTCTCAGAGTGCGAAGGGTCATCAGGATGCGTTTCGCCGGTTCAGGTGGTGCACGAATAGTGCCCGGTTGCACGTTAGCACGTACAACCACCCGCCTCAAAGTGTGACGATTCAGAAAAGCTTTTCGCGCTCTGGTAATCTTCAAAATTCGCTCATGGACTGTCCGCTTTGCGGTCGACCGTGCACGTACTCCGTGCCCTCCGTGACCGCGCGAGTACTGACATCGCGCGGTGCTCTCACCACATCTGAAGTTGTGGATACTTGAGTTGTCCCCAAATTCGTTCGTGGAAGCCAGGGCCAGAATGCAATCATCCGAGCCGAGTGAGCCTCAATTCAACGATCCCAGCCATGCCGCCGACGAGAGCTGGCGGGCTGAGCTCGCCTCACGCGTCAGCCGCTACCGGGCGCGCCGCCAAGGCAATAGCGCCGAGGATAACTCGCCCGCGCTGGACTTCGGTCCGGCCTCCGCGGGTCCGGCCTCCGCGAGCTATACGGCAACCCATCCGGCAGCCAGTGCGGTTACCGGCCGCGTCGCCCAGCCGGGGGCGGAGCTGCGCAGAGGCACCCGCGCCGCGCCCAACGCCTTCGATACCAACTACTACCGGCGGCTCAACGCCGAAACCATGGCGCAGATCCCTGTCCGGAGCTCGGGCGCAGCCTGTGCGGCTACGGCAACGGCTCAGGAGTTTGCACCCGAGTTCGAAGCTGAGGTCGAGGCCGAGAGCGAAGTCAGCCAGCCTGACGAGTTTCAGGATGCATCGCCCGATCAGCTCTGCGCGGAGTCCAGTCCGGCACTCGACCTGGAGATCCGTCCGGCGGTTGCCGCGGACTCGGTTCTGGATCGTTATTGCATCTCGGAGCCGGAGCCCAGTTTGCCAATTACGCCCCCGGTTGCGTCTACGACTCCGCCGCCCGCTCCGGTCGAGCAGGGAAATCTGATCGTCTTCCGGCGCCCGTTGCTGGAGCCGCCACTGGTGCCGAAGCCCTCGCGCGACGAGCTGGCCGAGCCCATGAACAACCGGCCGCGTATTCTTGAAGTTCCCGAGGACATCATGCCCGCCGTGCAGGGTTCGCTCTTCCCGGAGATTCGGCTGGACGTGGACGAGCAGGAATCTTCGAGTCCGCGCGAGCCGAAGATCGAGGTACCGCTACCGGTGGCCGCGATCTCCGAGCGCCTGATGGCTTCCCTGGCGGATTTGGGAGTGGTGCTGGCAGCCGGCCTGCTGTTTGGCACGATGGCCTGCCGCGCCCTGCCGGAGATCCCTCATACCAAGCCCTTCTGGATGGTACTGGGCGTGGTGACCGTGCTGCTTTGGGCGGTGTATCAGCATCTGTTCCTGCTTTACGCCGGACGCACCCTCGGCATGAGTCTGCGAGGCATCCGCCTGAGCACCTTCGACGGTCGTGCGCCGGAGTGGGAACAGCGTAGCCACCGCGCGCGCTCGATGTTCGTCTCCTTTGCTCCGGTAACCCTTGGATTTCTCTGGGCCCTGGTGGATGAAGATGAGCTCTGCTGGCACGACCGCATCTCCCAAACCTTCCCCACCAGCGAGTAGCTTCCGCCTTACGCAAAACAGCGCGGCCTTTGGGTCGCGCTGTTTCATGCCGGAAAGCTTTCCGATTTTCTATCCGCCGTCTTCCTGATCCGGCTTTTGCAGCTCTTTCCTTAACAAGGCGAGAATCTCCTCGTGCTGGGGACTGTGCAGGCGCTCTTTGAGCCGCTCCAGCGCCATGCCCACAATGTGGTAGTGGTGCAGCGATGCCAATTCCGGGTCTTCGCTCACCTCCAGCCAGATTTCGTGCAGCAGTTTGAGATCCTGGTCGCGCAGACGCGGGGTATGCGGGCCCAGAAAATACTCCTCCACGCCGTGGTCGGGCGAGCAGATTTCCAGCACTACGTTAGGACGCGGCTCCGGCAACCGTTCCCAGGCATCGCCGGTCAATTTGCCCTGCTCGTCGAGCGTGAGCCGGTTCGAGAGGCCGCAGACAATCTTCGAGGACTCCAGCCGCGATGCGGTCTGCAGAATCGCGTCGAAGACATTGGCAGAGGGCACCACCATCAGGGAAACGTGCTTGCCCTGCTTCTCGGCCAGCTCCACCACCTTGGTGAACATCTGCCGCTCGTAGTCTTCAAACAAATCCTGGCTGTCGAGGGTCGCGCTGCCGCTAAACGATGGTTCGCGATGATAGATGCGGGCGGTCATCACCACAATGTCCTGCCTGGTGGTATCCGTGCCCTTCATCAGATCATTGAGATAGTAGAGGTTGCGCGGATCTCGGATGGCAACCAACACGTTGCCGGGACGAACCTTCATCTCCTCGCGATCCACCAGCGGCTGCTCGGATACGCGGAACTCTTCGTGCAGTTCGTGAGACTCGCCGCGCTGCCGCAGGGTAATCTTCTCTGAAATTGTGAAAACGATATACAAGACGATCGAGAAACTGACCCCGCCGATGGTCGCCAGCGGTTTGGTAAATAAATTAACCAGGGCGGTGCAGAACAGCAACAAGCTAATCAGCATTACTCCGATGGGCAGTTCCACCGAGCCGATCCGTATATTGCCCGGCACGCGGAATTCGCGTCCGCCCGGTTCGGTGAAGCGCAGCACCAGCACTGCCAGCGACATGAAGGAGAAGCTCCAGATCACGCCGAAAGCGTACAGCGCCGCCAACAGATAGACGTTGCCGCGGCTGAACACAATGGTGATGGCCTGCAGGATCGCAATCATGTTGATCAGCCGGTGCGAGGTTCCGAACTTGCTGTGCGGTTTGCGGAACCAGGCCGTCAGCACGCCGTCTTCAACAATGCGGTTCAGCACCCCGTTGGCGCCGACGATTGCCGTGTTCGCCGCCCCGGACAGAATCAGCACGCCGACCAGCACCACGAAGCCCTGGAAGATGAGCCGCAGGGTGTAGGGGCCCGACATATACATCGCCAATCCGCTGATCAGGTTGGCAAAGTACTCATGCCGCTTGTGGTCCGGAATGATCATCACGGCAAAGAACGACACCAGCGAGGTGAAGAACAGGCTGTAGAGAAAGATGACAGCTCCAGCCTTCTCCAGATTTTTCAGCTTGGGGTGCTCAATCTCGCGATTGACCTGCGCCAGCGACTCCTCGCCGCTCATGGCCAGCACGGAGTGGCCGAAGCCGACCATCATCAGCACCAGGGGCAGCATGGTGAGCATGGGGAAGTGCGAGAGCCAGCCCAGCGTGTCGCCGTGGTCGTGTTGATTGGCGGTCATGATCGCTTCGTGGGTGGGCGCCGGCGGCAGGTGCCGCGTCTCCGGACGGAGGGCCATGGTAATGCAGCACCAGAGGATCAGCATCACCACCATCACGGTGGTGATCTGCATGATGCGCATCGCCTTCTCGCTGGATTCATGCATGCCCTTGATGTTTTGCCACCAGAAATACGCAATCACCAGGACGCCGAAGGCGGCGGAAAAATAGTCGCCGCGCGTGCCTGCCAGGTCCACCGGGTGGCCGAGCCGGGCGGAAAGATCCGCCACGAAGCCGGCCAGGTACTGACCGGCGGAGACCGCGCTGATCGGGCCGGTCAGCACATAATCGAACAGCAGCGCCGAGACCGAGAGCTTCGCCAGCGTGCCGCCCATGGCCTCCTTGACCACGCGATACACGCCGCCGCGCACGAACATGCTGCTGGATTCGATATAGAGGGATCGTACGGCGTAGCTGAACAGCATCACCGCCAGCACAAACCACGGAGCACTCTTGCCGATCACGTTCTCCGCGTCGCCGCCCACGTAGTAGGCCGAGGAGGCCAGATCGCTGAGCACGATGGCCGCGGCGCGCCAGAAGGAGATGAAGCTCAGCATCACCGTGGTGGCGACAAACACCTTGATCGCCGGACGCTTGCCGAGGTTCGCCGTTACAGAATTCAGATTCCCAGAAGTGCTTCCCATATTTGTCAGGTGAGCCTGCTCCAGCCAATGACCGGAAGACAGCTCATGCTCTCGCCATCCAATTTAGATGTTCTTCAGGAACCACGAGGCATTGGCGCTGCATGGCGCAAAACGGCGCAGCGCGGCCCGGCGCTGCCCGCCCCCCAAGATTTTCCGGTGAACGTTGATAAACAGGGTAAATGGAGTACGGAAAAAATGTAAGTCCCGCCTCCAAAGTCATCTCCTGCACGGTCCGGAATCTCCGGATCATAGTCCGGGTCCTGGTCGGCTTCTTTCCTCGCCGGAGGCTTGGGCAGAGGTAGTCCACGGAGTGAATCAAGCTTCCCGACGGGATACAGCCCGATGCGGCGATCCCACCAGGGCGAGCGGCGCAGAAACCAATTCAAGCGTTCGTCCGGGCTGGCGGCAAACTTCGCATCGCTCGCCACCCTTTGCGCAAATTCGGCTTTCAGCTTCGGATCGGCTTCCTGCATATTGCGCGCCAGCCGTTCCAGCACATAGCCTTCGCCGTACTCCTTCTGCTCAAAGATGCTGTCAAAGAATCCCCACCGCAGCGCCGAATCCGGTCCCTGCGGTTCGAGCCATTGCATGGCAATGCGTGCTGCCCGCTGCGCCATCGGCACCACCACCGAACCGGCGGGAAAGCTCATCCGCTCGCGCCCTGGAATGCACGCCGGGGTCTGTTCCGTATCGTGCCAATCCGCGAGGTGATGCCCCTCGAACGGCTGCACCTGCCATTGCGGGGTGGCGCAGCGATAGCTCTCGACCTCGCCGGTCCACGGTTTCGTCAGGCGTTTCAGCCGCACTCCGTGGAGTTCCAGACGCGCAATCACCTCGGTCCACTGCGCCGGAACGATATAGGCCGCCGGAATCTTCGCTTCCACCGTCGCGCGCAGTGTGGTCTGCCGGGGCACGCTGATCGTCACCGGCTCATGGCTGTACTGCACCCAGCCGTCGCCGGAGATCTCGCTGTGCTCGACCTTCCAGCGATAGGCCTTGAGCGCGAATGGTTCGCTCTCCCCGGTTGCCTCGTAGCGCAGCGCGAGCTTTTGGTTGTGCGCTCGCCCCCGGGCAACGGTTTCGCGGTCCGCCCGCTGATTGGCCTCCACCAGCTTGGTGGCATCGCGGTTCACCACCTCGAGCAGGGCTCGCAGGAGCTCGTAATTTCCCGTGACGCGGGTCCGGTAGTCCTTCAGCATGTGCATCTCCACCAGCATTCCGGGCCGGTTCTGCTGCCGGGCAAAGCCGGTGGAGAAGCGCGGAGTGGCCGCCGCCGCGGTAATTCCAGTGTCGGGAGTGAGCCCGGCAAATTCCAGATAGGGCGCGATGACGTGCCCGGATGCCGTAACCCGCTGGAACAATTCCGGCTCCAGAGTCTGGCGCACCCAGCCCGAGACCGGACCATCGGTCTCAATCGAAAACGTCACGTCATACTGATAATCGGCGCCGTCGGTGACGTGGTCATCGACGAAGAAATCGGGTAGCCAGCGCTGCCACTCGCGCAGGAAACCGCGGGTCTCCGGGGCGTCGGCCTTCAGGTAGTCGCGATTGAGATTCTGCCCGGTGGCGTTGGTGCGCCAGCCCATCTGCTCCGGCCCATTCTGGTTGATGCGGTTGAACGGCCCGAAGTGCTCGTGACCATCGGGGTTGTAGATGGGCACAATCACCAGCACGGCGCGCTCCAGCAGCCGCGCCTGTTTCCTGGTTATCAGAATGTCGCGCAATAGCGCCAGCGACGCATCCTTGCCGTCCATCTCCCCGGCATGAATGGAATTTTGAATGAAGACGACCGGGCGCTTGCCGCGATGCAGCGCCGCGGGCGAAAACACTCCGTCGCGCGAAACCACCACGGCCACCAGGGCGCGCCCCTCGCCGGTGACCCCGAACCTTTCAATCCTCACCTGATGCGGCGCGGCCTGCGCGATCCGGCGGACATACGCCATGGTCTCCGCATAGCGGGGCGTAGTGCGGTAACAGCTCTTCTCCGCCGGCGTGCTCCAGCTGTCCACCGCCGGACACGGCAGCGCCCGCTCCGGACGTGGAGGCTGCTCCAGCAGACTGGCATTGGGAAGTTGCTGCGCAAATCCGGAAACCGTGCAGAGCGCCAACAGCAGAGAACGAAGCATGAAGCAATTCTAGCCGGAGCGACTCTCCGGCGTACGCCACAACTTTTGAGGAAACCTATAGGAAACTTTTATGGGGTGTTTAGCTCAGAACTGCTCTAAAGTTAAAGTAGAGCGAATGCCCCACGGACGCGACCTCGTACCCTGGTCGCAGTGCACCGCAGCTTCAACTTCTCTAACTGCAAATTTATGGGCTAAGCCCACCGACCGGAGGATTCTGGCCGGATCGGCACCTTTTTCAGGTGTGGAGGTACACGTGTCTGCGGAAGCTCCTGACAGAATTCTTGAGACTTACCTGAATATCGTCTTTTCGTTCTCCCGGGGTGTGGTTCGCATCTGGAGTGCCGAGTCGGCGGCGGCGCGCCTGCTATCGGTGTTGAACGCATTCCGGACCGCCGAGCGGGCGAGCGTTGAGGGAACGGCGGCGGCGGTTCTCCAACCTCTGGCTCGTATTCCACACCACGCGGTGGAATCGCTGGTACAGGTGACGAATGTCTCTCATCTGGTCTATGCCGCCACCCTGCTGGATATGTTCTTATCGGAGACCGTCCAGTTCCTGTTTCTCCTGATTCCACGCGCCATGGGTGAAAACCAGCAGGTGCCTCTGCGAGCCCTGATCGACGCACCCTCGAAGAACGAGGCCATTACTCAGGCTGCCGCTGCCCGTACCCGTGAGATCGCCGAGAGGCCGTTTCCGGAGCGCATTCAGTTCCTTCGGGAGACCTTTGGATTGGAGATCACGCTGGCCCCGGATACCGTGGAAGCGCTCGCCCGCTTTTCCTCTGTCCGCGATAGTGCAGTGCGCGATCAAGGAACCTTCCGGGTACGGCTGGACGGTCGCGGCAACTTGATATCGCGGCGGAGCTCAGCCCGGCGTAGCGCAGGCCCGTCGCCTCCAGAGCCACGTTCTCCGGAAAAGTTAGGCGCCGACGAAGTGCATTGCGCCATTGACGGCTATGAGCAGGCGACGCGGGCAATCGCCGCAGCGGTGTTTACGCAGATTCTGCGCCAGGGCGATCACCCCGCGGTACAGCTTGTACTGCAGGGTTCAACCGCGCAGATTGAGTTGCGTCCCTCGTAATCCGGGGCTCGCCTTCAGTGTCGGCCGTTGCCGTTGCCGTCAATCACGCTGGAAATTTCGTCTTCCTGCACGCTGACCGCGACCGCATCCTCTTCCAGCAGCGGCTCCAGCGGAATCGATTCCAGCAGCACTACGGCGTGGGCGATCGCCGCGTTTTCGGTCCCGGTGCCCTCTGGGGTCTTGGCCTTGATGCCGACGCGGGAGGACGGGATGTTCAGCAGCTCAGCCACCCGCGCGCGTAGCTTTTCGGCGTGCGGAACAATCTTCGGAGCCGCCAGAATCATCGTGGTGTCGAGGTTGACCACGCGAAAGCCCGCCAGCTCAATCTGGCGCATCGCCTCCTCCAGAAAGAGCACGGAGTTCGCACCTTTCCACCGGGCATCGCTGGGCGGAAAGAAGCTGCCGATATCGCCGGCAGCCACCGCGCCCAGCAGCGCGTCGGTGATGGCGTGCAGCAAAACGTCGCCGTCGGAGTGTCCCGCCAGACCGTGGGTGTGTTCGAGTTGCACCCCGCCGATGACCAGCGGCAAGCCCGCCTGGAAGACATGCGAATCATAGCCGTAGCCGATGCGCATACTCATTTGCTTACGACCTGGCTGCGGCGCCGCTCCTGCGCCAGGAAGAATTCCGCCAGCTCGAGGTCGGCCGGAGTGGTGATCTTGAAGTTGCGCGCCGAACCCATCACCACGTGAACCGGCTGGCCCGCGCGCTCCAGCAGGCTGGCCTCGTCGGTTCCCTGGAAGCCCTCAATGCGCGCTTCATTAAAGATCGGGCTCAGCAGGCCGTAGCGAAAGCCTTGCGGAGTCTGCGCCTGCACAATCTGCTCTCGCGGAATGGTCGCCTCCACCACCGCGCCCTCCGGCCGGCGCTCCACCCGCTTGATGGTGTCAATCGCCGGGACTCCGGCAATGGCCGCGCCGTAGCGCCTGGTCTGCTCAATCACTTCGGCAATCGTCTCCTGTGAGACGAACGGGCGCACCGCATCGTGAATCAGCACCAGGTCGCCGGACTCCGCCGGAAGCGCGTCCAACACATTGCCCACCGACTCCTGGCGATGTTCGCCGCCCGCCACAAAATGCACCGGCTTACCCAGGGCGGCCTGCTCGACGGCGGATGCGAAGCTGTCAATCTCCCCCTTGCGCATGGCAATCCAGATGGAATCGATCTGCGGCGCCGCCGCAAACTTGCGCAAGGTGTGAATCAGAATGGGAACTCCATCGAGTTCCAGGAATTGTTTGGAGCGCGGGGGAGCCTGTCCGACATGGGCAGCTCCCATGCGCGTTCCCAAACCAGCAGCGGGAATGATTGCGAAGACTTTCATAAGAGGCTTGCCAGTATAACGAGCACTGCGATCAACCGCAAATTGCCTACGATGGGGTCGGCTGGGGCTACGAACAATGCTGCGAACAATGCCACGGAAGCGGCTACGGAAAAAGCGCGAGCCGAAGCCCGCGCCATCCTGTTTCCGTACCCGGCGAGCCGCGGCCTTAGTGCAACTCTTCTTCCTGGGTGGCCGTGCCTGTCGTTGACCCCTGGTGCTCCGGCGAAGCGGGTTGCGGATTGCTCTTGCGCAGGTCCGGCGGGCGCGTCTCCGGCTTCGCCATGCCGGTCTGCCCGCGCTCATCGAACTTGCCGAAGATCATCTTGCCGGCCGTTGTCTGCAGTACGCTGGTCACCGAGATGTCGACGGTCTTGCCGATCATCTTGCGCGCATTGTCCACAACCACCATGGTGCCATCGTCCAGATAGGCAACTCCCTGGTTGTACTCCTTGCCTTCTTTCAGGATAAAGACCTTCATGATCTCGCCAGGCAGCACGATGGGCTTCAGCGCATTGGCCAACTCGTTGATGTTCAGCACATCCACGCCGTGCAGTTGCGCCACCTTATTCAGGTTGAAGTCGTTGGTCACGATCTTGCCTTCGTAGAGCTTGGCAAGCTCGATCAGCTTCATGTCGACTTCGCGCACCGCCGGGAAATCGTCTTCCACGATGGTCACCTGGATGTTGGTGAGTTTCTGGATGCGCGACAGGATATCCAAACCGCGGCGGCCGCGATTGCGCTTCAGTGAGTCCGCCGAATCGGCCACGAGTTGCAGCTCGCGCAGCACAAACGCCGGGATGGTAAGCACCCCGTCCATGAACCCGGTTTCCGCGATGTCCGCAATGCGCCCGTCGATGATCACCGAGGTGTCAAGAATCTTGTAGCTGCGTCGCGATAGTTTTTCCCCGCCGAACAGTCCGCCCAATGCCGCCAGGTTCAGCAGATCACCTTTGGCTGCACCCACGATGAGGCCCACGTAGGCCATCACCAGCATCACCAGGAGCTGCAAAAAGCTCTGCAGATTCCCGGGCGAAACCGCGTTGCGGATCACCACGCTGAATAAGTACGCTCCAATGATGCCCAGAATGCTGCCCAGGGCCGCACCGATCAGCCGCTTCAGGCTGATCGCGCGCAAGCGCCTCTCGAACAGAATCACGGCACCACCCAGCACCAGGCCCAATACGGTATCCACGAGCCTTGACTGAACAAAGGGCTGAAGCAAAAAGCATGCCAGCCCCACTAAAAATACGAAAGCACATCGAATTAAGACCAGATCCAAGAGGACCTCCCTGAAGGCCCTGTATCAATTTCCTGCGGGAGAGCCGGGCTCGGCGACTTGGCGCCAGCCTTGACTTCTCCCGGTTATAACCAGCAACAAACATGCCAGCCTGCTAAGTAACGTATTCGAAAGATCCGGGGGTAAGATGCCCAAACCCGCCGCGCCGGTGCACATGCACCGCAAAAAAGTAGTGCAAGTATATACCCGAGCAATCAGTTCCGTACGAGGGCGGCACCGCTTTGGGAAAGCACAGATCTTTAACAGGCGATTGCCGGTCAGGCAACTTTCAGGAACATACCTTTGCAACAGTATCTCAATGGTAATCGCCGCAGCTAAGTTTCTGATTGTAAAACCGCGCCCCGCAAGGCACCTTGGGTAGGCAGCCCCGGAGCGTGGACCGCCGGGGCGCCAGTTTGAGTACCAATTTAGCCGCCCCGCAAGGGGAAGATGAGCGGCTAAGTTTCCCGGCAGCATCGGGAGGCTAAGGACCGGCGCAAACATTCTCGGGGGAGAATACGCGCCGGTTTTTTATTTCCTCGAAATTTCGGCGTTCCGGCCCGCTTGCACATACAATCGTCGACATGAAAGCCATCGTCGTGACCGCGTTCGAGGGCCCTGTCGGCCTCCAGCTCCGCGATGTTCCCGTACCCACTCCCGCCGCTCACGAAGTCCTGGTGCAGGTCGAAGCCGTCGGCATCAACTTTGCCGACGTCCTCGGCACCCTCGGCAAATATCCCTCCGGCCCTACTCCGCCCTACATCATGGGACGCGAGTTCGCCGGAGTCACCGAAGATGGACGCCGCGTCATGGGTTACGCGCAGCACTCGGCTTGCGCCGAATACGTGGTCGCCAGCGAGGGCCTCTACTGGCTTCAGCCCGAAGGCTGGTCCTCCGCCCAGTGCGCCGCCTTTCCAGTCAACTATCTCACCGCGTGGCTTCTCTACTGGAAGGCAGGGCTGCTCAAGGAATCCATCGAGCCCTCGCCCGCCCGCGAAAAGCCGCGACCCCGCGTGCTCATCCATGCCGCTGCCGGAGGCGTCGGGACCGCCGCCGTGCAACTCGGCCACATCCTCGGCTTTGAAACCTTCGGGACCGCCTCCACTCCGGAGAAACTCGCCAAGCTTATCAAACTCGGACTCAACCATGGCATCGATTACAAGAATGACGATTACGAGATACGGGTCCGGAAACTGACCGCCGGGGAAGGCGTGGACGCGGCTTTTGACAGCCTTGCTGGAATCCACACCGCCAAGAGCCTGGGCTGTTGCGCCGAATTCGGCCGGGTCATCCTCTTTGGCAACGCCACCGGCGAGGCCGCCAAGTTCAACACCTTGGCCATGTATGCTCGAGGCCTGAGCGCCCATGGGCTCTGGCTCACCAAACTTTCCGCCAATCACGCGCTCATCCGCCAGGCCCTGGATTCGATGAACCCCTACATCCTCAGCGGCCAACTGCGGCCTACCATCGGAGCCAAGTTCCCAATCTCCGCTGCCGAAGACGCCCTTCGCTTGCTGCTCGAACGCAAGAACTTCGGCAAGGTCGTGCTGACCCTGTAACGCATTTAAGACCAGCCACAAGCGCCCCAATCGCTGCATCTCAATTTTCACTGGGAATCGTAATCTGGTGAGATTCGATGCCGTTTCCCATAGCTCCACCACTGCTCTGGAGCTAGAATCTCCCCACCGTGGGGCGAGGTATGTGCAGTTTCCGGGCCAAGATAGTTCTCTTCTTTTCGCTGTTCCTCGCGGGACTCTGTTTCGGCGCTCCGGGCGGCGCAAAACAAACGACGGTTCCGGCCGGAACTCTGTTGCGGGTGGAAATCGTCCGCCGCACCCGCCTGCAAAAGAACCGGCCCATCGAGGGCCGCCTGCTCGATCCTGTCTACGCGGAGAACCGCATGTTGATTCCGAGCGGCGCCACATTAGAAGGGACCATCTCCGCGTTGCATCCGGCAGCTCACGGCAAACGCCTGGAAGCGAAGTTCCACGGCGACTTCACCTCTCTCGAGGAGCCTGTAATTCAATGGACAGAGATCGAACGAAGTGATGGCTCGCGCTACCCTCTGCTGGCCGAAAGCACCGACGGCGCCGGGAGCACGCTTTACTTCCGCAAGGCCAACGCGACTCACCTCTCGCTATTCCGGCGCGCCTGGACCTCGCTGGTGGGTCACAAGAACTCGGCGGTAGACACCGTAACCGCCCCTCACAAATGGGATCGGCTGCAAATGTACTTCTGGTCGCAAATGCCCTACCATCCGCAATATCTGGAGGAGGGTTTGCAATTTGAGATAGCGCTGACCAGAGACCTCGAAGTGGCCGCCGTGCCCAGCATTGTGCCGGTCAATCTCAGCGAGCAGCAATCGCTGGAGCATCTGGTTACGGTGCATTCCCGCCTGCGAAGCGATCTCAACTCGGCCAAAGCCAAGGCCGGAGACCCGGTCGAGGCCGTCGTCACCCAGCCGGTTCTGGATGCGCAAAACCAGCTCATCATTCCCCAGAACAGCATCCTCCGCGGCAAGGTTCTCAGCGCCACGCCCGCGCGCCGCTTTGGCCGCAACGGTGTCCTGCGCTTCTCCTTCAACGAAGTAAACTTGCCCTCCGGCTTCCGCCAACCGGTGGACGCAACGCCCATGGCCATCGAATCCAGCCCTGATACCAGAGTGGCCATCGACGACGAGGGTGCCATAGCGCAGCAGACCAACCGCAGCATCGCCGCGCCGCTGGTTATGGGACTGCTGTCGGCGCAAGCATTGGGAAATGACGACGGAGCCCTCGGTAGTCCCCTGATTGCCAGCAATGGATTCGCGCTCCTCGGCCGGTTGGCGGCCGTTGGCATCGGCTCGCGTTACGTTGGCGGCGCCATCGGCGCGGCGGGGACGGCGCGCACCGTCTATACGCGCTTCCTCGCGCACGGCAAAGACACGCACTTCAACCATGACACCGAAGTCGTGCTGGAGATGTCGCCCGCGCACGCTCATCGCATGAGCCACGTGCCGTAATTATGAATTTTGAAAGCACTGCGAACTGCAGGAACGCGCGTAGCGAAAACTCTGTCGCGCCGATTAGAAGCGCAGAAATAATCTCAGCGTGCCGCGCCTTACTTAAAGCGCAACCCGCGAAATTCCAAATCCGGCTGCGCCTGGTTCCACTCGCTGGAGATGTGTTCGATCGTCAACCGCAGGATGCGCGTCTGTCCCGGCCCGAGCGGTGCCTGCGCCAGATCGCCTGCCTCGTCCTCACCGCCCAGCGCGTGCGGAACCAGCGCCCGCAGCGGTAGGGTTTCGGTCTGCACCACCTGCCCCAGGGTATCGCGGAAGACCGCCTCGACCGCTCCGCCCACCACCGTGCGCGTCCCGTTGTTCTTCACCGTAAGGTCGATGTAGGTTACGGTCGCGCCGATAAAATTATCCGCCCGGCTGAGCCGCGCCTGCTCCACCACCAGGTACGGCGCATAAGGATCGGCGGTCTTCACCTCTTCCTTTTTGCCGCGCCCCAGCATGGCGATGAGCGCCACCACCACGAGCACCAGCCCGAAGCCAACAATCAGCGGAGTCCAGTTGCGCGGCTCCATCTGCGCATTGCGCGCGCCAAACAAAACCGGCTCGGCTCGCTTGTCATTCTGCGTCGGTTCGTCAGGCTCATTCATCGCACGCCCATTCTAGCAGCGCCGGGTGAGCGCGAGCGAGAGCGCCACTGCGACGGGTTTGACCTGGATGAGGCTCATGAGAGTTCGCACGCAAGTTTGCACTCATTCCGTATCAGCAAAGAGTTCTGTTGACTTCCATGAGTCGAGCGCCAACAATGAGGAACTCTCAATGGACAACTTTATTGTGAAACAGTGCCTCGGCATCCTTCTGACTTTCTGCATTATCTCGCCATCTTCTTTTGCACAAGACTCAAAAACGACCCCCGCGCCGGCAACTACCGTCGCTACTGCCCCTGTTGCGCCTGCGGTAAACGCGGGTGCACAAGACAAGCCTAGGGTGTTCGTCACCGACGAGCCTCTCCATGAGGGTAACGTCATGGTTCATGGACGGGCTGCCTCCGCGCATGTCGAAAGCGGTCCGAACGCAAGAGTCGTAGAGATACAAGCCGACCTGGTCAAGGTCTGCCCGCACGTGACCGTCACCAATCGCCCCGATATGGCGGACTTTACCCTGCTGTTTCGGAGAGAGGGCGGCAAACGTTCAGCCATGTTCGCCTTTGGCGGATTGGCAGGGCTGGCCCTTTCAGCTTCGTCCAAGGTTGATGGTGCTTCGCTGTTCTCCGCCAATGGTGACTTGGTCACGGCGACAAAGCAGCGCACGGTGGAGAACGCGATTCGTGAGATATGCGCCTCCATACCGCCGACGGTTGCACATGATTCAGCGCCACCCGTACCGGCGCAGGCCCCGGCTCCAGTAGCCGATACGGCGGCGCTCCCTGTAGCTCCGACTCAACCCGCCCCGGCGCAGCCAGCCGCCACCGTTCAGATCGCTGTCACTTCCACTCCTGATGGAGCTGATATTGAAATTGATGGCGGCTTCGTTGGCAACACTCCCTCTTCCATTGAGACAACTCTCGGCGATCACATAGTCCTGATCCACAAGAAGGGCTTCAAAGATTGGGAGCGCAAGGTGAAGGTCTCAGGCGGAAGCATCAGCCTTCGCGCAGACCTCGACGCAGCAGGATTGTAACTTTGCACTTGTTTCAAAATAAACGGGAGGCCGCAGCCTCCCGTTTTCATTCCGCAAACGCTTATTCTCCCGCGATGGTCATGCCTTCGATGCGCAGGGTCGGGCAGGCCACGGCGCCGCGCCAGATCAGGTCGCTGCCGATCTCGGCGAGGTTGCTGAACATCTCGCCAAGATTTCCCGCCACCGTAATCTCCTCAACTGGGTACGCCAGCTCGCCGTTCTCGATCCACATGCCACTGGCGCCGCGCGAGAAATCTCCAGTCACCAGGTTCACCCCGAAGCCGAGGAACTCGGTTACCAGCAGCCCTTGCTTCACTCCCCGGATGATCTCCTCCTGCGACTTTTCTCCCGACTGCAAGTAGAAATTGCCGTTGCCGATGCCCGGCGTTCCGGCCAGTCCGCGCGAGGCATTGCCCGTGGTCGCCAGCCCCAACTTCCGGGCCGTGTAGGTGTTCAGCAGATAGCTCTTCAGCTCACCGTTTTCAATCACCGTGGTGCGCCGCGTGGGCACGCCCTCGCCATCGAAGGGGCGAGTGCCGAAACCGCCCGCAATCGTGCCATCGTCGATCACCGTCAGGTTGCTGCCGAAGGTTTTCTGCCCCAGCTTGCCGGCCAGAAACGAGGCGTGACGATAGATCGCATCCCCGTTGACCGCTTCGAAAATGTGGCCGAGCAGCGCCCCCGCCGTCTGCCGGTCGAAGACAATCGGAACCTTCTGCGTCTTCACCTTGCGCGCGCCCAGCCGCCGCAACGTGCGTTCGGCGGCAATCCGTCCCACCTCTTCGGGAGACTCCAGCTTGGCCAGCGTGCGCGCCACCGAGTACCAGTAGTCGCGCTGCATATTGCCCGCCTTGTCGCTGGCAATCGGCACCGCCGAAATTGAGCAGTACGACGAGCGATACCCGCCGACAAAACCATTCGAGTTCGCCAGCACCTTGCGTCCGATGCTCGCATCGAAGGTTCCACCCTCGCTGTTGGTCA
>Ga0181520_10002442_pt1 | contig 34456 bp, 31 predicted proteins | sample PEATcosm2014_Bin_29_FD_132451 | JGI IMG/M metagenome (GOLD analysis project Ga0181520, IMG submission 132451) | Peatland microbial communities from MTU Mesocosm Facility, Houghton, MI, USA - PEATcosm2014_Bin02_30_metaG | ecosystem: Environmental > Terrestrial > Soil > Wetlands > Peat | place...
CGCCACTGATATTATTGTTCTGATATGGGGTTTTTCAATACTTTACGCAGTTGCAAACCGCAGCTTTTTCAAGATAACTCCCGCTTCGGCCGCCGAAAATATAATATCAAGTATGGGCGAGGCCCTGATACTTCTTAACGATTCTTTTGAAATAATATATTTAAACGGCGCCGCATCGGGGCTTCTGGGATGCCGCGGGGACAACCTGATTGGCAGGCCGTCGCTGCAGCTTTTTATCAACAACGCCGATGCCTTAAGCTGGATGAAGAAACTTTTGATTGAGGAAAACATAAAAGGTCTCGAGACAAGCCTTAAAGATACACACGGGGCGGGTGTTTCCGTCATGCTTTCGTCATGCCTTATAAAAGAAGAAGGCAATATAGCCGGCGCCGTGTGTGTGGCATCCGATATAAGGGAAATCAAAAAATCACAGCAGGACCTGAAGGACAGTTATGAAAAACTAAAGGAACTTGATTCTGTAAAAGAAAGTTTCATGTCAATGATATCACATGAATTGCGGACTCCGGTTACGGCCATAAAGGGCTTTACCGCGTTTCTGGCCGGGGGTATCGGCGGAGAATTGTCAAAAGTCCAGGAGGAATATATAGGCAATATCAGAAACAACTCCGACAGGCTTCTTGTGCTTATAAACGACCTGCTGGACACGGCAAAAATGGAATCAGGCAGTTTTTCAATAACCAAAAAGAACGGCGATATCAATAAGATAATAGAACAATGCGCCTCTGACATCAGGTCCCTGTTGTCAAAGAAATCAATCACACTTGTCGTACGCGCGCCGAATGACGGCCTTTTTGCCGAAGTTGACGCGTACAGGCTGGCGCAGTCCATTACAAATCTTTTGAACAACTCAATTAAATTTTCGCCGGCGCTCTCCACGATATCCATACACGCAGGGCAAATAGAATCTTTGTCCGGAAAAATTCCCCCACACGCTGATATAAGCCAGCTTGGCGGCGGGCCGTATATTATGATAAGCGTCACTGACCAGGGCGCCGGCATTGAATCCGGCAACCTGGAAAAAGTATTTGAAAGATTCTATCAGGTTGAAAACATCAATACCCGCACTGTCCAGGGCACAGGGCTTGGCTTAAACATAGTAAAAAATATAATAGAACTGCACGGGGGCTCGGTGTGGGTGGAGTCGGAAGGAAAAAACTGCGGTTCGACATTTAAGATGGTCTTTCCCGCCGTCTGAAGCGCTTAAAATATTCTCAATGTAAAAAATGTGATGCAAGCAGATAAGCTCCGGCTGAAATCAATCCGGCCAGCGGTATTGTAAGAAACCAGGCCCAGACAATATTTCCAACTACTCCCCAGCGGACAGCGGAAAGTCTGCGTATTGAACCAACCCCCATAATTGAACCGGTGATTGTATGCGTGGTTGAAACAGGAATGCCGAAAGCAGAAGCGGTATAAAGGCTTATTGCCGCCGTAGTCTCGGCGCAAAAACCGTCAATGGGTTTTAACTTCGCCACCTTCTGCCCCATTGTTTTTACTATCCTCCAGCCGCCAAACGCAATCCCCAGTGAGATTGCGCCATAACACGCGATTGCAACCCACGTTGGTATGCTGAAATTCTTTCCCAGCAGCCCCGCGCTGAAAAGCAGCGAGGTTATTATTCCCATTGTTTTTTGCGCGTCGTTGCCGCCGTGCCCCATGGAAAAAAGGGCCGACGAAAACAGCTGTCCACGCCTGAAAAATTTGTCAACTTTGGAAGGCGCCGTTTTAGAGAATATCCAGTAAATGGCCATGGCAACCAGCCTTCCGAGGACAAATCCCAGCACCGGCGATATTACTATCCAGCTGACAACTTTTATTATTCCAGGGGCAAGCAGTGAAGATGTTCCGGCTTTTACTATGGCGGCGCCCATAAGCCCGCCGATTAAAGCATGCGAAGAACTTGAAGGAAGGCCGAAATACCATGTTATAAGGTTCCATACGCATGCCCCGAAGAGCGCCCCAAAGATTACAGCGCTGTCTATGACTTTTATATCAACAATCCCCTTGCCTATGGTATTTGCCACGTGGGAACCAAAAAAGAAGAATGCAATAAATTCAAATAAAGCCGCCCATATAACGGCCCTGCCAGGCGTTAAAACCCGTGTTGAGACAACCGTGGCTATGGCATTTGCCGAATCATGAAAACCATTAAGAAAATCAAAGGCCAGCGCCAGCACTACGAGCAATATAATGGTAAGTGTCATATTTTCTCCGGATATTTTGTCTCTTTTTGGTTTTTACGCCTGTTTTACGAGTATGGTTTCGACCACGTGGCCGACAACCTTGCAGATATCAAGGACTGTTTCCGCTTCCTGGTAAATTTCCTTCCATTTAATAAATTCAATAGGGTCTTTTTCGTTGTCAACGAGCCAGCCCAGGGCGTTATCGCGCAGTTTGTCGCCTTCCGATTCATACGCGGATACCTGCTTGCATGCTTCAACGACCTTGTTCATATGCTTGGTGTCGCGCAGCCCGCGTACTGCGACTCCCAGGGCGCATACAGCCTTCTCGATTATTTCTGAAAACTCTATCAACAACTTGTTTGGTTCCTTTATCTTATATACTTTCATACGAGAAACTATCGTGTTGAGCATATCATTTACATCATCAAGTTTTTTTGCCAGTGTGTGGATGTCTTCCCTGTCAAAAGGGGTTATGAAAGTTTTATTAAGGTGCTCAATTATGGCGTATGCCATCTTGTCCCCGCTGTGCTCTATTTCCCTCATTTTTTCGCGGTCCTCGGTGCCGACCTCGCCTTTTGCCGCTATTCCTTTGAACAAATCGCAGGCTTCTTCAGCATAGGACATTTCCTTGTCAAAAAAGTCAAAGAAATTAAAATCTTTTGGAAAAAATTTTTCAAGCATATTTTGCTCCTTTGATTTTATATACAACGGCTTAACGTAATCTTAACAATAGCACGCTGGAAAGATTTAGTCAAGGAGTGCGAATTATTTATACACATCCGTCCTTATGATTATCTCAACCCTTCTGTTTTTCGCCCTGTCCACGGCCGTATCGTTGGGCGCCACCGGATAATTATCAGCGTCGCCTTCAGTGGTAATTTTTTCTCCGTCAATTCCCAGTATGTTCACCATATAATATTTAACCGCGTCGGCGCGGGCCCTGGAGAGTTCTGTGTTGTTTTTGAAAGCTGTTTTTGAAGACGGTGGAATGTTGTCCGTATGCCCCGCCACAGTAACCGAAACTCCCGGATACTGCGCAAGGACATCTTTCATCTCGCTTACCATGTTGTACGCGGAAACCTTCACATTGCTCATGCCCGGGTCAAACAGGGCGTCCGACGAGAATATAATTTTTATCTCCCTTATGAGCAGGACCCTCTGCATGTTTTCCGTGACAGCTTTGTTGCCGAGCCCGTCGAATGCCGTCAGGGAAAAATAATATTTCTCATTCGTTTTAACGTAAGTGCCGTCATTGCCTTTGCCGTCCCAGGTATATTTCTCCGGCGGCTCACCCGCGCCTGACAGTGTGAAATACGGCTTTCCAGCGCCGTCCCATATCACAAACTGCCATTTTTTCACCGTTGACGGGTCAACTGCGCGCAATTCAAAATCGACCGGTATTAAAAGGGCCTGCCTGCCCCCGATATTTACATCCGGCGACGCCTTCAGGGAAACCTGCGGCGGGGTGGAATCCACCGCAATCGCCACTTTTTTCGACTCCGAAACTCCGTTCACCACATATTCTGCCGCTGCGCTTGCCATATAAATTCCGTCCGGCACCGGTGTTCCGTTTATTTTGCCGTCCCAGTCCACAGAGCTGTCAGCGTCCTTCGCCTTTATGGAAGTCAGCAGTTTATTCCCGCTTTTATCGTAAATATTTATCACAACATTCTCTATCATGTCCGTCTGCAGCAGTATCGGCGTAAATGTAATTTTATTGCAGGGAGAATCCCTGTTGGTGGATATGTAATAAGGCAAAACTTTTAGCCTTGCCGGCGGCGTGCCCCACGAATATAGCAGCGATACTCTGTGTACCGCCCCGAGGGTGTCATAATTTTCAAAGGCATAATCTATTTCCATGTTTTTCCAGCGCACCCCCGCCCCGAGGGTGGGCCTGATGGTATGCTCCAGCACGAGCCCGGCCCTCACGGCAAAGGTGTCCCAGAACCAGTACTCGGCGCCGGCGCCGATATTTATATCAGAATCTATCTGCGCCGTTGCCTGGCAGGATATAAGGAAGTCGCAGTCCGCTATGTTTGTAAGATCCGACAGGCCGAAGGTCACTCCAAGGGGCTGGTCAAACAGATCCCCGCCGATTGTGGACGGTGTGCCTATGCCGGCCGCAAGCAGCCCCAGCCTTATATAATGCCCCTCAAGAAGCATCTTGTAAACCGCCCCGATGTCAAAGCTGACATTTGAATCCTTTGCCTGGTCAAGGTAGTCTGTCGTAAGCTTCAGATTCAACCCGAGCGAAAGATCTTCCGTGGGGTCGAGTGAATAGCCGAATATTATCGCATAACTCTTGGGCGCGAATTTTCCCGTTATAAACTGCGAAAGATCCGGCAGCGTGTTCAGGTAAGCCGGGTCGTATGATGTTATATCATTTGTGGCGGCCATATCGCCCGGCGAGATGTAGCATATTGCCAGCCCTATTTTTCCCCAGTCAAGCAGAGGGTCCGGGTTTACAACGGCAAGATAATCATAATTTATCCCGGAGAACCACGCAATATGGGAAAACTGCGCCTCATACCCTAGTACCGCGTCAAGGCACGCGGGATTATAGAACATTCCGTAAGTGCCGTCAGAGGCCGATATAAAGGCCTCTCCCATTCCCGCCGGCCTGGCAAAGGGCTCTATTTTCATGAAGTTTACCGCGGTGGTTCCCGGCCCGGAACCAAGCGGGAAAATATAAGCATGCGCGGCGATTAAGACTGAAATTGCAATTAATATTTTTTTCATCATACCCCTGAAATGATTTTTAACAGCCTGCTCCATTATACCAATATCCCGCTTTTTTTCTAACAATAAAAACAAAAAAGGCGGGACTTAAATCCCGCCTTTTTGCGTTGAATATTTTATCCGTTACTTGTTTTCTATATATACCTTGTCCATCCTGTCGCCGATGGCTATTTTGTGCACCACGTCAAGGCCCTCGGTAACCTGCCCAAAAACCGTGTACTTGCCGTCAAGGAAAGGAGCCGGCGCAAGGCAGATATAGAACTGGCTGCCCGCTGAATCAGGGTCGGAAGCGCGCGCCATTGCCACCGTGCCTTCAAGATGCGGGTTTTTATTGAACTCGGCCTTTATGTTATAACCCGGTCCGCCTGAACCGTTTCCGTTTGGATCCCCGCCCTGTATCACAAAATTCGGCTCCACCCTGTGGAACGTGAGGCCGTTATAGAACCCTTTGCCGGCCAGCGTGATGAAATTCTCGCAGGTCTTTGGCGCGTCCGCTGAAAAGAACCTGAACTTGATGGTTCCCTTCGATGTTTCAATGACGGCGATTGGCGCCGCGGCGGCCGTTGTGGTCACTCCGGACGGAGCCGGTTCGGCTGCGGGGGCCTGGCCGGAAGCTGTTCCTTTGGTGTTCTCGCAGGACGCTCCCATTAAAGCGAAAAGCATGAAAACAAGAGCAAATACCGGTAAAACTTTTTTCATTTTACTTCCTCCTTTTTCTGTTCTTTTACTATTTTAGAAAAATTCATACCTTCCATTGCCATAAAAACCGCACCAAGAATTATTATGGGAAAAAGTATCATGGCGTGGACTATAAATACATAAGCGGCCGCCTGCTCCTTGGGGAAGGCAAAAAGCATCATTATTCCAACGCCGAAAAATTCAAAGGGCCCCACCCCGCCTGATGTGGAGGGCACCATTATGGCAAAATTGGCCACCGCCATAATAAGGCATACGAGAAGAAAACTTACATGTATGTTCATGGCAACGCCCATCAGCCAGTATGTATAGGCCTCAATGGACCAGGCCAGCATTGAAAGGCCGAACACAGCAAGCATGTCCCCGGCGTTTCCAAGCACGCCCAGCCCGAGTATGAAAGTATCGATGAATTTTCCGGTCTTATCCCTGATCGCCGCGGGAAAAACCGACATTATCGAATGAACAAATTTTACGGTTGCCTCCCTCTTATAAAGCAGGAAAAACATGAATATAAATATTCCAAGAAACACGGCGCTGCCCAGCACAGCAAAGCCGAGTACCGCGTCCTTTATGCCGAGCGCGGCCCCGAAAAAATTAATCGGCGGTATCTGCGACTGGGTGGCAATAAAATGAAAGGCCGTATAGCCGATAATAAAATAAAATATCATAACAAGCCCGTCAAACACCCTTTCAATGACCACGGTGGCAAAGGCGGATGTACCGCTGACGCCGAGTTTGTTGCCGGTTAAATACGCCCGTATAAACTCCCCGGCGCGCGCCGGCAGGACGTTGTTGAACATAAAACCTATTACAAGGTATGGAAAAAGCCTCATGGCCCTGAATACTTTTATATGCTTTAAAAGATGCCGCCACCTTATTGCCCTTATAATGTACCCAAAAATATAAATAGCGATTGTCAGCAGCAGCAGCCATACATTTATGCGCTGTATTATCTCCCACAGCATTTTGTACTTTATTCCCTTAAATACAAAAAAAAGGCACACCGCGGTTACAAGCAGCCCGAGCCAGAAAACAAACTTTTTCGCCATTATCACTTCCCCTTTTTTATCTGTTTCGCGTAAAACGGGCTTATCACGTCCGTCAGCTTCCTGGAAAACTTCTCATATTTTTTTATCCCCCATTTATGAAGGAGGAACTGGGCCATTACCTTAAGTGTGGCAAGGCCGTAAATTGACGAACGGATGAAATTTATTGAAGAGGCTTCCTTAAAATACCTGGTGGGCACCGGAACCTCGCTTGAATGAAAGCCGTACATTTCGACCTGCGCTATAACCTCGGTGTCAAATACAAAATCGTCGGAATTCAGGGTAAACGGGATGGTCAGCAGCAGCTTTCTGCTGTATGCCCTGAAACCCGTATGAAGCTCTGAGTAGTGCTTGCCGAAACATTCATTTTCAATAAATGTAAGCAGTTTGTTTGAAACATATTTATAAAAAGGCATGCCGCCGCGCAGCGCTCCGGCGCCAAGCATCCTTGAACCCAGGACAAAATCAGCGTGGCCGTTTAATATCGGCGATATCATTTCAGGAATCAGCCTGGAATCGTACTGATAGTCCGGGTGCAGCATTACCACAACGTCAGCGCCTTCCTTGAGCGCCTCGATGTAGCAGGTCTTCTGGTTGCCGCCGTACCCTTTATTCTGGATGTGCACAATAGTCTTTATGCCGAGGTGTTTGGCCACTTCGACCGTTTCGTCCCTGGAGACATCATCCACAAGTATTATTTTATCGACTATATTTTTCGGTATGTCCCTGTATGTCTTTTCAAGGGTTTTTGCCGCGTTATACGCCGGCATCACCACCACAATTTTTGATTTTTTACGGGAAGAGGATTTCACTGGGCACGACCTCCTCGCTTGAGCTTTCCGGGTTTATCCACCAGAACTGCATTTTGGAATAATGTATGGACTCGCGGTACCTTAAAACAAGCTGATGCATCCCTTTTGAAAGATACACCGATCCCCTTCCGTCTTTCTGCCCGAATCCCGCCCCTTTATCCTCCAGCACTTTTTTTGAGTCGATGTAAAGGTCGGAATAATCATTTGAATTAGTTATAAACGAATAAGTGCCCGCGCTCTCTATTTTTATCCTGCCTGACCACCTGACGGAAAATGGCCCCATAATCGGGTCAAGCGTCCAGTTGAAAAGGATGAAAGGATCCAGCCTTGAAAAAACCGGCGGCCCCTTCCATTCAATACCGCGGAAATACTCGCCTTTTAACCCGTTGGCAACCGGCTTATCCTGATAATTTTTCACATCGTCATAGGGCACTTCAAATGTAAAGTATAATATCTCGTTGGGAATATACTTGTGCCTGAAATCCGCGTATTTGCCGTGCGGGTACATTTTCTTCAATACCGGCACCAGCGGAAGGTAAGACTCGTCAAGTATATAGACAAAATTCTTCCTTATCTTTTCCCTTATGGGCACATGGTCGGAAGGCGAAAAATGTACGTAATTCTCGGCGGGATAGGCCGCAAATTTGAAGGTGTAGCTTTCCACCCACGACGGCTGCACCATTGCCTCCCAGTCGCCGCCAAGGCTGTTTACATAACGCCCCATGGTATATTCATCCGTGGAAAACTCCGCCCATGATCCCGGATTTTTCCTGAAATTTTCAAAATACTGGTTGAAATTATCATAACCCACAAAACACATGACCGCGATTCCCGCCATAGCCACCGTGGTCATGAAGCCTTCTCCGTACTGTTCCTTCGCGTAATCAAGGAGCCTGCCCGCCGCGATTACCATAAAAATTATAACGACAGGTATCTCAACGATTGTCCTGTAGGCCTGGGGGGATTCGGTAGAAAGCAGCCCGGTCTGCAAAAACGCGGCAAAAAGCGCCATCAATAAAAAATATCTCGGCTTTGCCGAATTAAAAAGGACAAAAAAGAAGCCGAGAAAGGCGAATATTCCCGTCACAAAATCGAGCATCGGGACGCCGCCGTAATTGTGCCTGGGATTGCCGTCCCCCTCGTAGTTGAACATAAGCATGGTGTTGGAAAAATTTTCCATGTAAAGTTTGAGCCAGAATTTCGGCTTGCCGTCCTTTTCCACATACCTGCCGCCGACCTCATGCAGCATTTCCTGGTTGAAAATGGAAACCGTCGAGGAACGGCTCATAAAATTCTGCGGGTTTTTCACAGCGTAAATAGCAAGCGGTGATATTACAATAAGGAAAGCGGCCAGCGCGAGTCCTATGGATTTGTAATGGTTTTTTATAAACTTCGGTTCCCTTATAAAAACATAAATAAAAAAGAGCGCCAGCCCCACCGGAATCAGCCTTGCAGCGAGATAAGTATACAGCGAAAGCGAGGTTACAGCCCCCAGCATGATAAAATCAAATGGTTTGCGTTTTATATAAACCCTGTATGTGAAATATATGCACAGGATGACAAAAAAGACCGTTACAATACCGAGAAAACCTATCCTCGAAAAATTCACATGCCAGCGCATCACCGCCATTATCGCGGCGCCGAGTATCGCGGCGCGCACGCCGTAAAGGTAGCGCAGCAGGAAATAAAAAGCCGGTATGCACATTACGCCGAAAACTATGGATACCGCCCTTACCTGCATAACTCCTATGCCGAAAAATTTGAAAAAAGCCGCCACAAAATACATATACATGGCGGCGTTCTGGGTCCAGCGCTCAATATAAACCGGCAGTTTTGTGCCGTCCATTTCTATTCCGTTCAATATGTTGATGGCCTCGTTGCCGTTCTGCCCCTCATCGCGGAAGCATCCCGAAGGCACCTCGTCGGACATGTAAACCCTGAAAAATATGGCAACCGCAAGTATAAAAAGGAATATAATCGCCTCTGTCCACGGTTCAATATTGAAGACTTCCGCTTCTTTTCTGGACGCCCCTCCCGCCATGGAAAAAACCGCCACAGCCGCGGCGTAGAGCAGAAGCCCGGGAAAAAGGATATGATTCATAAAAAATACCTGCCCGAAAGCCGCCAGCACAAGCGACGCCGCCGCCAGGTTGAAAGGGCCGAAGGAATATACGGACTTTAAGAGATCCGCCTTAGCGCGCGCGGGCCTTTTCTTTTTTGACATTTTATTCACCTTTCCATGTATCTGGAGACGGCCGCGTCTCCGGCGATATACTGTATATTTCCGTTGCGCTCTATCGTCCTGTTAAAAGTGTATATGCAGCTGTATAACAGCATAAAAATAATAATTCCCAAAAATATATTGCCCGCCGTGAAATACGGGTTTTTTCTTAATTCAAAGTACGCGGAGAATTCCCTCACCCCTGCCACCGCGCATATTATCAGGCAGATAAAAAACTGCGGCATGAAAAGGTATGTCCCGGGCCTCGGGGAAAATCCCGCGGCAAATTCCATGACCAGTGCGGCCACAGAGAGAAGCAGGACAAGCGTATAATCTGACACCTCGCTTTTTTTTATCTCGGCCCCGGCCTTTACAAAGAGCGCGATGTAAAAAAATACGGCTAAAAAGGGCGGCAGGGCCTTTGACCATAAAAATCCGTCCTTAAAAAAAGCGTCCACCATCCACGTTTTTATATCCAGCATGCCGTTGTTTTTCAGGTAATCAAATGAAAAATTCTCCACAAAGACCCAGAACAACAGCGCGGCTGACGCGGCGGCCAGGCCGGCAAGCGTATATGAAAGCACGGCGCCGTAATTTTTCCTCAATTTTTTTTCATTTGCTTTCATAACCGCAAAAACCAAAAAGCAGGCCGCAAATACAGCCGCAGCCCAGCCGTTAAGCGCCATCAGTATAAGCGACGCTGAAAACCCGGAATATTTTTTCTTTTCAACGGAAAACACCGAGAAATATAATGCCGCGGCAAACAGCATTATAGAAAGCGCGGAGGCTGTCCCTGAAAATGCCCCGAGCTCCACGGGCGCTGACGCCGCGTATATAGCCATTGATATAAAAGCGGCCTCTTTCCCGAGAAAGCGCAGCGCTATCTTGTAAAACAACAGCAGTGTAACCGCGAATAAAAGCAGATCCAGCACATATACCGCAGCAACCGCGTTTGCCCTGCCGGCGAGCTTATAAACAGGGGCGATGAGCACCGGATATAAAAGTGAATCACTTTCCCGCCTGCCCGGTTCATTGAACGCTTTTGCAATATCCATATCAGCAAGGGCTCCGGCCTTATTGAGCGAATAAAATGCCTCTATGCCGGAAAAAGTAAGGGCATTATTGTTATAGTACATGGACAGTGCGGCCTGCACAAGAAAAACCGCCAGGGCCGCGATTATTATCCTGTTAACGGGCGCGTCCTTAAAAAATACGCTCCTCATGAGTTCCTCCTCTGTAATATCCAGTAATGGAAAGCATTATACCTGTTGGGCGTTATTTCTTCAAGTTTAACCCTCGCAGACGCTCCCTTTATAAATTTCCCGGGAATTGTAATTTCCTGTTCCGAATACTCCTTGCTGGTCGCGGTGTTGGGCCACTGCGCGCAGAGCGCCCCGTCAATAAAGATTTTTTGCATGCTTTCAGGCGCTTCATAAACCCTTCTTACTATTTTTATATCGGCTCCTGGAACAAGGCCGGTCACGGTGAATTCCTCGCCGCCCCCTGTAATTCTTCCGCCTTCAAGCACCCTGCCGCCGGCAACACCCGCAGTCTCCGCCTCTTCAAAAAGAGTTCCCGGGACCTGAGGAATTCTTTTCGCGAATATTCTGTAGCTGTGTTTTGCCTCGTCCCTCATATCGGCAATATCAAGAACGTCCGCCTGGGCGAATTTACCCTTTTCGGTATGGTCAACCTTCATGGTGTCGCCGCTGTTAAACAGGGTGAAATCCGTCTCAACCCCCACTTCAGGCGAGCCCACGACAAAATAAGCAGGTTCTTTTTCTATATTAAATGTTGTCATACGGGGTTTCTTAAACACTGTGAACCCCTCATAATTAAACCACCCCAGGTGCACCATCCAGTATTTCGGCCTGACATGTTCAAGCTCCTCAAATACCGTAGCCAGGCCGTCGCGGAAATTTTTTGCCTCGCCGTTGGTAACCAGGCCGACAAGGTCATAAACCCTCGCGTCTGAAAAATATGTTATGGCTCCGGCGTCGTTTATGGCCACGCGCTCGCCGGCGGGAACATGCTCCTTCACCCATTTGCCCGCCGATATTGACTGGGCGAGAATATCCCTGCAGTCGCGGCCGAAATTCACGGCGTTTGCCGCTATTGTAAAAAAGTTAAATCCAAAAAATAGGGTGAATATAAGGGCCGGCAGATGCTTAACCCGGCCCGGAGAAAGTTCCGCGGCCTTATCCAGCAGCAGTTTTATTCCGTACGCGAGAAAAATTACAAAAATTATAATAAAAGGCATTGTGTACCTGTAATTGTGCACGGTGGCGAAGCTTGAAAAAACAGTGGACATAACGCCGAGAAAAAACCATAGAAACGACACGGTAAAAACCCCGGCTTTTTTTGACTTTAATTCATGGGCCACCCCGGGCATCAGCCCGAGCAGAAATATAAAAAATACATACCTGGGGAAATAATGCTCGGCCCCGCCGTTGAAAACTTTATTTAAAAAATCAAGGTAATAATTCCAGCTGTCCTTTAACACCTCTGTTACAACATAATAATTCATGGAAAAGCTCGATTTTGCCCTCATGGTATTCGGCATAAAATCACCTGTAAAAAATCGGTTTACAAGGAAATAAACCGAGCCGGCGGCCACAGGCAGCAGATATGGAAGGAATTTTTCATTTTTCGGATCAAAAAGTTTGTTTAAAAATTTTATAAAGACAAGCACAATTACAACTATAAAACCTTCGGGCCTGACAGCCGCAAGAAAGCAGAGCATAAGCGCCTGCTTTGCCGGGCCGCTTCCCTTCACCATCATGTAAAGATTTGCGGCAAGAAGCAGGGAAAATAATCCGATTTCCATACCCGAAAAAAAACCCCACAGGATATTTCCGTTGGTCACATAAAGCGCCGCCCCGAAAATCGCGGCAGAATAACTGCCGGTAAGTTTTTTTATGATTGCAAATATAAAATATCCGCAGAAGTAAAGGCAGGCAATGCCGCCAATATAAGTGGGTATGACAAGGTATATACCCCTGAATATAATGGCGAAAGGCGCAAGGAGAAAAGCGTATAAAAAGCTGGTGGCGCCGGATGAATAACCTTCGCCGGCCACATACTCAAAAAAGCGGCCGTGGACCAGGTTTTTGGCGTACTGGAAATATATAAAAGCGTCGTCAAGCGGCGCCGAAAGCTTAAATCCGGTGTACAGGGCCATTATAAGGAAAAAGAACGCCCCTGCCGCTATAGAGTAATAAAGCAGGTACTTTTTGAACCTTGCTTCCATTGCTCCTCCTGCCTGCATATGTAAAATTTTTTGGGAGGCCCTTAAAGGGCCCCCCAATTAATTTTATTTAAGTAAAAAGCTTTTTACTTCGCGGCGGCCGTCAGGTTCTCTTTGGCGGCCTCAACAAGTTTCACGAAAGAAGGCATGTCAGCCACTGCCATTTCAGCGAGCTGTTTCCTGTTTATGGTGATTGCGGCTTTGTTTAAACCGTTCATAAAACGCGAGTAGGAAATTCCGTTCTCCCTGCATGCCGAATTGATCCTTATTATCCAGAGGTTCCTGAATTCCCTCTTTTTGAGCTTTCTGCCCTTGAATGAAGCCTGCCAGCCCTTCTGAACCTGCTCGGTGGCCCTTGTCCAGAGATTCTTCTTCCTGCCGTAGAAACCCTCGGCAAGTTTGATCATTTTTTTATGCCTGCGTTTTGAAGTTACGCCTCTTTTTACCCTCGGCATTTTAAAACCTCCATTTTAATTTTAATCCTGCTTTTTTAAGCCGCTGTTTAATTATACGGCAGCATTAACTTGACGTTCTTGGCGTTCGCGTGGTCCACATACGCCGCTTTTCTTTTCGGCCTTTTCAGATTGCTTGATTCCTGATGAAGCAAATGGCGGAGCCCCGGCCTTTTATATTTCAATTTTCCGCTGGCCGTCACTTTTATCCTCTTTTTCGCGCAGGAATTCGTCTTTAATTTCGGCATTTTTTTCTCCTTTTCCTGATTTGAACTGCTTTTTTATTTAAACCCGGTTAAAAAAAATTAAACGGGCTTTTTAGTCGGCATCATGGTGAATATTATCAGCTTGTCTTCCTTGAACGGCTCGCCTTCAAGCGCCCCGTTTATGGACACATGCTTGAAGATCAGGTCCGTTATTTCCTTGCCGCGCTGTTCCTTGTATTCCATCTCCCTGCCCCTGAACCTTATCACAAATTTAACCTTAAAACCCTTGATAAGGAACTCATTGGCGTGGTCGAGTTTTATACCCAGGTCGTGCTTGTCAATATTCGGCCTTACCTGAATCTCCTTTACAACAACCACATGCTGTTTCTTTTTCGCTTCTTTGTCCTTTTTCAACTGCTCATAACGGAACTTTCCGTAATCGAGAATCTTGCATACCGGCGGTTTGGCGTTCGGGCTTATCTCAACCAGGTCAACCCCTTTTTCCTCCGCCTTTCTTATTGCATCCGGAACCGACATCACTCCGAGCGAATTTCCCTGCTCGTCGATCACCCTGACTTCACTTACCCTGATCTGGCTGTTGGTCCTTAACTCTGTGAATGAAATACGCTCCACCTCCTTAAAAAAATAAAAAGACGGCATAAAGCCGTCTTCTCCTATATATTATTCATATATATTCTTTTTTGAACCCTTTCGGCAAATGCCTGGGGGTGAGAAGCAAATGGCTTCTTCTTGCTAAGTGCGTCAATGATACAAAAATAAGCGGGATTTGTCAACATATAAGAAAAAATTTATTTCATATTTTCCCTGTTTAAGGCTTACTTTGCCGCCTTATGTTTCCCGAGATGGCTGAATGTCGGCATTGACTCATAAATCGGCCTTAAAGATTTTAAACCGTGAAAATACATTGAAAAATCGCGGTACCAGCTCATATTGCACTGGTTGCATTTTATCATTTTAAGGTCCTTGTTTTTCAGCTCCCATAGGCTGCCAAGCGGATTTGGCAGGTGCATGCACGGGTATATATTAAAAAACCAGTCAATGAACAGCACTTTCGACCCGCCGTAACAGTGATATTTGGCCTTGCTTGGATGGTCAAGATAATTAATGATGTTCTTCATCGACGATACGCTGTTCAATATCCTGTATTTGCCGCTCTTTTTGAGTTTTATGGCCTCTTCAAGCGCCTTTATTACAGCTTCAGGCGGCAGCTGTACGGTATCGCCGCCAAGCGGATATACCTTTGATTTGGAAACCTCCGGATAATTAACCGATATGTAATCAAAACCCATATTGTCTATCTTTGAAAACAGGAGATCCAGCCTGTCGTGGCTTTCCTTCCAGATAAGCACCGATGCCATGGTTTTAATCCCGTGCTTTTTCGCCAGGGCGACGCCTTTTTCAATGTGCCCCAGCAATCCGGGTATGCCGCGTGATTTGTCGACTATTGCCGGGTCGAAGGAATCCACTGATATACTTAAAAAATCCGCTCCGGCCTCTTTTAATCTTTTTATATTTTCTTCGGTTAAAAGCCTGGCATCCGCGTTTAACACCGAAGTATGAATGTGCCTGTGCGAGGCGTGCTTTACAAAATCAAAGACATTTGGGTTAAAAAGCGGATCCCCGCCCGTCATTGTGATATGCGCGACACCCAGCTCAGCGAGCTTGTCAATGGCCCTGATTCCGTCTTCCCTGCTGATTATCACCTTTTCTTTCTGTTTCCATATTCCGCAAAAGGTGCACCTTGCTGTGCAGCAGTTGGTGATGCCGAATTCGGCCACCCTGATCCTGTTCGTAAGAAACATTTTTACAAAATGAGCCCTTTTTTTCCTGATCATATTTAACTCCAGTATTTATTTTTTTCCGGCTTAAGGCCGCATGTATAACTGACGCGGGAAAGCTTTAAAACAACCCGCGCATTATGCCGATATATAATAACATAAAACAGATAAAAAAAAGAGTTTTTTATGGGTTAATTTAAACGCAATTTTGGGAAAATAGGGGCTTCTTTTTATTTATTAATTTTCAGCGTGCCAGTCCAGGTAATATTCCTGTATCTTTTTCATCCCCTCGCCGCAGAGGCCGAAAGTTATATATTTATGTGAAATCATGCTATTGTCAACGGCCTTTTTCTCGCTTTCCCATATTCCGTCATTCACTTTTTTATAATGAACCACCACATATAATTTTTTATTCATATGTTCAGGGACATTTATCATGCTGCCGGTAATCGAACAGCAGTCCTGCCGGAAAAGCCCGCTCCCCGCCGGATTCAGGCAAATAACAAAAAGCAGGCACGACATAGCAAAAGTAATAATGATTGAAAATAAAGCAGGGAGCCCGAGCACCAGTTTTTTGCGGTACTTTGAAGTTTTACCGGTGTATTTTCCGGCTCTTTTTACCCAGCAATCCGTGGATTCGCCGAATTTTCTGTTTAATAAAAAATAGGTATTCCTGTCTTTTACACCGCTTATCCAGTATAAAGCACCGCTTTCAAGCGAGAAAAAACCCGGAGTATTAAATAATTTTAAGCCGGGAACGGCTGTTTTTTTCGGCAGCTTTATGTTTTGCAACTTTTCCTTGTTTTTTTTACGCATAACTCAGCCCCAGGCTCCTAAAATAGCAGACTAATATACTTTTTATCCTTTTCACTCTTCCCAATCTATTTATATATCAATATAATTATTTTGTCAAGTATATAATATTCTTCCCATTATATTTACAATAATATAATTTAAAATATTATAGAATCGCATGGAAAAATAAGGAATAATAAAACAGTATATAATTATCCGTTTTATTCTTTATTGCGGTTTAATATAAGGTGGACCTTTTCTCTCAATTCTTCAAACGAAAGCCCCTTTTGTACATAATCATCAGCCATTGTTTTTTTCATTTCAGGTTCAATATCCGCCCTGGATAGGGCGGAATAATAGGCCACAAAGATATTTTTCAGCCTGCCGTCTGATTTAATCGCGCTGCATACATCATAACCCGACATTTTAGGCATCATTATATCCAGCAGAACAAGGTCGGGTTTTTCTTTCTTAACCATATTAAGGCATTCCACCCCGCTCAAAGCTGTGCTGATTTCCCAGCCCGGGTCCTCAAGCGCCATCTTTGTGAGCTGTAACATGCTCTGCACGTCGTCAACTATCATTATCTTTTTTTTTGTCATTTATCCGCCACCTTACCGGCGGGTATCAATATAAAAAATACAGCCCCCCTGCCTTTTCCCCTTGATTCCACCCAGAGATCCCCGCCATGCGCCCTTATTATATCCCTTGCCGTTGACAAACCAAGCCCCATGCCGGGGTGTTCCCTTTTTATGGAATTGTCCGCCTGATAAAACCTGTCAAAAATATTTTCCTGTTCATTGACGGCGATCCCCGGGCCGTAGTCTTTTACAAAAAACAGCACGGACGGCGCCTGAATTTTAATTGTCCGGCCGGATGGGGGGCTTGTCCTGCTCCCGTCAACCGGCTCCATTCCAATTATTATTTTCGAGCCCGCTTCGGAAAATTTAACGGCATTGTCAATTATATTATTAAGCGCCTTTAAAAATAATGTTTCATCAAGATCAACCGGAATATAATTTTCGCTAATTTCCACGGCCAGCGATATATTCTTTTTATTTGCCTGCTCATCGGCGGCGGAGATGAAGTTCCTCAACAGTTGTACGGCATTTACACGGGCCCTGCTCACCGCAATTGTTCCACCCCGCACAACGGAACTATTAAGAATGTCCTCGATTATGTTATCCAGTTTTTTTGAATTTGTTTCAATTTCCTTAAGGTATTCGTTTATACTGCCCGTCTGTCCGCATCCCGCAAGTTCCTGTTTTATCAGGGCGGTGTAGCCTTTTATAATTGTAAGCGGCGTCCGCAGCTCATGCGAGGCCATTGAAATAAAATTTGTTTTCATGGAGTCCAGTTCCCTGAGTTTTCTATAACTTTTTTTTAAAGCATTTTCAGCAAGTTTACGGCTTGTAATATCCTCAAATGCCGCAAGCACCGATCTCCCGGATTTTGTTCCTATACTGACGGTGGATACCAAAAGCGCGCGTTTGATTTTTTTTCCGGATTTTTTTGAAATGAATTCAACTGTTTTATTTTCAACCGATTTTCCTGTCCTGAATGTGTATTCAATGGCCTGTCTTATCCCGCAATCCGGGCATTTTTTACCGCCGCCGCATTCCGGCCCGTTTTTAAGCCTGCTGCCGCAGAATATCAAATCACCGCACATCATTCCCGACGCCCTTGAAGCGCTGACGCCGGTATATTTTTCCATTGCGCCGTTTATTCTCTTAATCCTGGCATTGCCGTCGGTAATCATCATCATCAACGGAAACTTATCCATAAAAGCATTAAGTTCATGTTTGCCCCGGATTCTTTCTCCGAAGCTTTTTTTTGTCTTCAATTAAACGCCCCCAGTGTAAAAAAACTACGTTTGATTGATATTCCGCCCATGATTGTCTATTCAAATTATAGCATATAAATTATTGTATTTCTCACCCTATTTTCAGCACCGACCTGAAATGTACCTTAGACGTCATCATCCTGTCAAAGGATTCAGCGGCTTTTTCAAGCGGATATGTTTCTATCATGGGCAAAATGTTAAAAAGGACGCTGAACTTTACCGCGTCCGCCGGTCTTACCCCTGGAATTTGTCTATACCGCCGCCTTGCCCCTCGACAGCCTGCGCTTTATCATGTCCATAAACGTTTTTGCCTCCTTTACCTTAAATAACGGCAGCAAAAAGGCGTAAATCACCGCCCCCGCCGCCATGCAGGTGAAAACAATGAACGCATTTGTTTTACGCGAGTAAACCGCATTAAAACGGCCCGTCATCCAGCGCGCCAGGAAATATACGGCAGCGCCCATTATCAACGATATTATGGTTATTTTCAGGGAGTATATTATAAGTTCTTTTGTCTTTAGGTCCCCTATAAATTTTTCCGTATAATGATAGAGCAGCCAGTACTGGATCACTCCCCCTATGGCGGTCGCGGCCGCGAGCCCCAAAAAGTTAAACGGAAACATCAGCGCCACGCACAGGACGATGTTTATTCCCATAACGAGAGAGCTTATCTTCACCGCCGTTGATGCCTTATCAATGGCGTAAAAAACCTGGGTAAGTATTTTAATTCCGGTAAAAGCGAATACGGCGACACAGTAAACAGAGCTGACCTTTGCCGTATTAATCGAATCGGCATACGAGAACCTTCCATAATGCAGCAGCAGCGCATTTATGGGAAGGCTCAGAAATATCAACCCGGCGGAAGCCGGTATCGTTATAAAAAAAGCCTGCTTTAAGGATGAATGCACCGTTGCCCTCAGGCTTTCCGTATCCCCTCTTGCCGCGTATTGTGATATATATGGAAAAGATACCGTGGCTATGGCCACTCCGAACACGCCGAAAGGCAGCTGCATGAGCCTGTTGCCGTAATAAAGGTATGTGACGGCGCCGCCCGCAAGGAACGACGCAAGTATCGTATTTACAAGAAGGTTTATCTGCGTGACCGACTGCGCTATCGTTGCCGGAAGCATGAGCTTGCCGATTTTCCTCAGGCCGGGTTCGTTAAGGTCGATGAAAAATTTATACTTAAAACCTTCCTTTACCGCCGGTATCCACTGTATTATTATCTGCAGGACCGCTCCAATGAGCGCCCCGATCACCCAGCCGTAAACCTGTCTCTCCGGTGCGCTGCCGAAAAGCGGGCATATCCAGAGCCCGGCCGCTATCATTCCCGCGTTTAATACAACCGGAGCGAAAGCCGGCATTGAGAATTTTTTTAGAGAGTTCAACACGCCCAGAAAAAGGGCCGCGATGGAAACAAAATAAATGAAGGGAAAAAGATACCTGGTTAACTGCACGGTAAGGTCAAATTTCGCCTTATCGTGAATGAAGCCCGGGGCCATTATCATTACAAGAGGTCCGGAAAAGAGCATGCCCAGAGCGGTTACAAGAATTAATATTATATTAAGAACCGTCAGAACATTTGATGTGAGTATCCAGACATCTTCTTTTTTCTTTTTTTCAAGGTATTCGGTAAAAACCGGGATAAAGGCGGAAGAGAGGGCCCCTTCGGCGAGAAGGTTCCTGAGCATATTCGGGATGCGGAACGCCACAAAAAATGCGTCCGAAGCCATGCCCACGCCAAGCAGCGCGGCGTTCAGGGCGTCCCTTATGTAGCCCATAATGCGGGAAAGCATGGTAATAACGCTTACCGTAACGGCTGCTTTCGCTATATTTTTGGTTGTCATTTATCCCGGCCGGCCCGCGGATACATTAAAAATTCAGGCTGGCCAGCGGCGCGATAAAACCAGCCCCCGCCCCCATTGAATTAACCGTGCCTGGATTTGACGCCACATAATAATTAATTCCGTTCGATATGGCGAAATAGCCGCCCTGTATGGCCATCGCGTATCCAAATCCCTTTAAATTATTCTGCGCCAGTATTCCAACGCATATGCCGCCGGCCAGCTGCGCAAGGCCGAAAAAAGCGTGTGAGCCTGATTCGTCCACCAGCTTTTTCCTTATATCCTCATCGTCAGAGGGCCAGTCGCTGTAATTTTTTCCGTAAATGGCAATCAGGGTATCCGCGATGCCGTAAGCCATCATTCCCACTCCAAGGCCGTGTCCGGCAGCGTCCCCGTTTACCGCGGCAATGAGCCCCGAGCCGAACGAAACCGCAGACCAGGTCCATAAAATTCCCGAAGATGTCTGCACCTGTTTTATCGGTGAATATACTATTATTGTTTTTTCTCCGGCTGTCGCGGTGGTGGGCTGGGCCAGTTTAACGTCATCGGCAAAAGCCGGAAAGGCGCAAAATATAAGTCCAATTACAAAAGCGGTTTTTTTCATAAATCCTCCTGATTTGTTTTGATTATTATACAATATCAGGGGGCATATTTAAAGGATAAGTTATATGGCCAGTTTGTTCTTTTCAAAGACAAAATCATCAATAAAATCCCTGTCTTTATCACGGAGTATAAGGAACTCCACATCTGTTTCAAAGTAACCTTTTTGTTCGTCCGATTCTTCGCAGTTTAAAATGCCGCAGCAGGCCTTTATTATTTCATTTTTTTTGCCGTCAACCAGATGTATTTCAACAAGCATCGCATCATCTGCCCTTACCTCTTCCTTCATCATAAGCATCATGCCGCGCTTGTAAAGAAACTTTGCCTTTGCTGTTTTCGCGAGCCCCTGCCAGTTGCTGTCGTCCCTGTTCAATACCTTGTACTGCACAGTATAATCCACGAAGACCCTGGTTCCGAACCGCTCCTTATACATGTCTTCGATAAATTCAGGGAACATGTTTGGTCACCTCGCTTTGGCCGGATCTGCTTAATAAGAGCAAAATACATATTATTATGAGCATTTTCTGTGCCGTCCGCTAAAACCATTTATAATATAGATTTTGCAAAATATCTGACAATTAATCGCCCCTTCAAGGACATCTATATGTCTTTAAAGGGACATAAGTCTTTTTTTCTCCCATAATAATACAATAATATTTTAGTTTAATGATTCATTTGTATATTACAAATATTTTTCCTTTTGTATAATAACTCCCCTGCTTCGCCGGATTAACCACCACATAATAATATATACCAGCCGACACAGCCCTGCCAAGGCTGTTTTTTCCGTTCCAGTATGCCGCGCCTCCGCTTGAATTGTATGTTCCTATATACTCTCCTGAAAGTGTATAAATGGAGACCGCTGAGTTATCCGGCATATTGACAAATTTAAGGTTCCCGCCTATGGCCGTATTGGGGTTGAACGGGTTTGGATAAACAGCCGTCACCCCCTGCGGATAAAAACACTGATTTGAAAACACAACAGGGTGCCTTGTTACAGAATAATAATCGTCGTTATAATCGGTTGCGGCAATGTTTGCGAAGAGCATATCAGGCTTTAAGTTCCTTATTCTTACCGAAAATGATACGGTGAGCGCCTGTCCCGGTTCAATTATGCCTCCCCCCCAGTCAAAAAAGAGATAATTGCCGTTAACAACCGGAGAAGGCCCTGTAATTGACGAATCAAATTCAAGTTCTAATGGCAGCGTGTCCCACATGGTTATGTTATAAACCGGATTATTCGGGTCGTTGTTTATATTGATTGTATATATTAATTCCGAAGGATCCATTGTCCCGGAGGCGTTCTTTTCAATTTTTACAAGCACAGGCGCGTGGGTGGCGGTCGGTGTCGGTGTCGCCGTATATGGGGGCGTCGCCGTGGGCGTCATTGTTCCTGTGGGTGTCGCGGTGATTGTCGGTGTGGGCGAGAGCTGTCCGCATATATAGCGCAAAAAATAATCAGCCGAAGTATCTTCCCACGCTATATTCGGGTTTCCCGCGATGTCACATGCCAGCGATATTTTATTTCCGCTGGTTGTTTTTAAAAGCGGCGGATTGGGGTCGAGCGCTGCCGGATCCCCGTGTGCCGTTACCCACCCGCTGCCATTCTTCCACCGGGCGTAATATATTCCGCCGTCAGCTTCAGCCGCAATACACGGGTTCCCCGACGAATCCAGCACCATATCGGTTTCCCGCACATTACCCGGGGAAACATAGAGATTAAGCTGCTCTTCATTTGTATCCCCCGCCATATCCTGCCATGCGGCGCCGTTCCATTTTACAAAACAGGGATAAAATACGTATCCTACTTCGCACGGAAAAGCTATCGATGGAAATGATGAATTTCCCAGCGCAAGCCTCGCCGTGCCTGAAGCGGTGGCGCCTATGTATGTAATGGCGTTAATTGCACCGGTGATACCGGAACCCGCCGCGTCAACCCAGGTTGAATTTTTCCAGTACAGGTACCTTATCATGGAGCCGCCGTATGTATAGGCAATATGCGGCGCGCCTGAAGCATCAAAAACAAGCGACGGATTTTCGCAGTCCTGCGAATGATCGGTTGCGGCGCCGTTGTTCCTTCCCGCGCCGGTGGCATCGACCCAGTCAGAACCGTTCCATTTAAAATAAAAAATGTCCTTTACCGTCCAGGTAAGGTTCTGCGGATAATCCGCCCACGCAAGGCCTGGTTTCTGCATTGAGTCAATGGCCAGGGACACATTGCCCGCGTATCCGCCTTCAACCACCGGCACGGACATCATGAGCAGGTTTGTATTGCCGTTCACATCGGCCCACGAGCTGCCGTTCCACCATATATAATAGGCCATTGTCCAGTCCGTAAAAAATCCCATCCATGCCACATGCGGCCTGTCCTGCGAATCAAGCACCATATCAGGAGAATCGCACGTAAAAACGTCGCCGGATATCTTAAAATTCCCGAGGGCGCTTCCCGAAGCGTTCACCCATTGATAGCCGTTATATTTCATAAAATATATTGAGCCTCCGTACTGCCAGCATATGTTAGGCCTGCCGGCACTGTCCAGTTTTAAAACCGGCTTTGTACCAAGGCTTACCGGGTCATTTACCGCCCCGCTTCCGGACGCGTCGGCCCAGCACGCGTTGGGATGTATCATGGCCGGCATAACAGGCGTATCCGTTATGGTCATTGTTATGGTCATTGTCGGTGTTATTGTATTTGTCGCTGTAAGAGTCGGCATTGGGGTCGTGGTTATGGAGAAATTTACGGTGGGCGTTACGGTCGGCGTGCCTTCCGGCTGCCAGTGAAGGTAATAAATGTCGTGCTGCTGCAGTATTACTCCGTCGGACCAGGCTATATGCGGGTTGCCATTGGCATCCAGCGCCATTGAGGCCCATTCCGAATTTAATATATCGGGGTATATATCCTTAAAGGCAGTACCGCTTCCGGTTTCATCGCTCCATGATGTCCCGTTCCATTTCACCGACATTATATCGCAGGTCTCTTCCGCCCCCTCGCTCCATATCACATGCGGCACATTGTTTTTATCAAGTTTTATCGTGGGCACCGTGCAGAAATCGTATGTCTGTGAGACGCTTATCGCAGCCGTGCCGGAGCCAGTAACATCAACCCAGGCCGAGCCGTTCCAGTGAAGGTAATAAATATTCTGCCCGCCCTCGTCATCATCCTCAAAAACTATATGCGGATTGTCGCCGGAATCCAGGGCAAGACTGGGCCACGATGAATAATCAGGGGTGTTCGAGATATTTATATTTGCCTGGCCGCTGCCGGTGGCGTCCACCCATGCCGTGCCGTTGTATTTAAGATAATATATATCGGTATTGTCGTCGGGGCCGTCCATCCAGGTAATATGCGGCAGGCCGGCGGAGTCAATGCAGATATTCGGCCAGGCGCCGTAATAACCCGAGTCGTATATATTTCCATATGCGCCGCCGTCCGCGGCCGTCCATGCCGTTCCGTTCCACTGCGCGTAATAAATATCCGACAGGTCCGGATTCGAGGACATCTCATTCATCCACGCGATATGCGGCCTGTCCGATGAATCAAGCGCTATCGCCGGGTGCCCGGAGTAATCAGGCGCGTTTAATACATCATATCCCGGCGCGCCGGCCGCCGTCACCCACGCCGTTCCGTTCCAGCGGGAATAATAAATCATCCTGTCGTCGTCCGGCCCGTCTTCCCATGTAATATTTGGATTATCATGTGAATCAAGGACGAGCCTCGGATACTGGGCGTCATATGTTGTATTTGAAATGTTCTTGCCTTCCTGCCCGGCTGAGCCCGCGGCATCAACCCACCGTATGCCGTCCCAGTAAAGGTAATATATCTGAAGGTTGCCGGCGGGCGTCACGCTGTACCACGCTATGTGGGCATGCCCCTTTGAATCCACGGCAATTGAGGGCACATATGAAATATAGGAAGGGTCGTTTGACATATCCACTTCTGCCTGCCCCGAATTATCGGCGTCAACCCACGCTGAAAAAAGGGCGGCAGGAGCCAGAAGAAAAAGCGCAATGAGCAATATTTTGACTTTCATTTTAAGGTTTTTATCCCCTTTAAAGCTCCGGTTAAAGATTACTCTTTTCCGTTTATATCCTTATACTCCTGGAAGTATTCGTCAATCCTTGACTTGTCAGGCTGCAGGTTCGGGTCGTCAAGGTTCTTTAAATTCTCCGTTAATATATAACCGACGGCAAACCCGGCCAACCCGCCGATGAGGCACCCTTCAAGCATCGAACCCAGTTTCTGGCTGCCGGGTGCCGTAAAAACCCCGATAAGCCCCCCTGCAGCAAAACCTCCAAACGAAAATATACCCTTCATAAAATTATAATCTTTTTCTTTTTCCGCTTTTTTCTGCTCCGCCCTGGAAAGTTTTTTGTCGGAATATTCCAGGGTGGCGCATCCGGTTGAAGCCGCGATAAGCGCGGCAATTGATAATAAAATTATTATTTTTTTCATATTATAATTATACCCCTCCTTTAGAACAATTTCCACCCAAAGATAGGTCCGGCGCCCTATTTAAGCAGCGCGCATTCACGCCTCGCTATTATTACCCTGACACCTTTTATCTTAAGGTATTCTTCTACAAGTGGTTTTAATACCCTGTATTCAAAAGGATCCACAACGGCCACATTTTTAACGCCAAGCGCGCCTAAAAGTTCCGGTATGTCAATATTGTAAGCTTCAATCCCCTGCAGCGTTTTCCCGGCGGCGGCATGCGGCTGCCTGCCCGTCATGGCCGTGGTTCTGTTGTCCAGTATTATTGTCAGCATATCTCCATTGTTATAAACCGCGTTGGCTATTCCGGTTATGCCTGAATGCATGAAGGTCGAATCCCCAATGACCGCCGCGACCGCGGAAGAATCCGCGCCGGCTTTCACCATGCCGTACGCGTGGTTTATCGAGCCGCCCATATCAATGCATGTATGCATAGCGGAAAAAGGCTGCAGAGCGCCAAGCGTGTAACAGCCGATATCTCCGGCCACCGTAACCTTCAGCTCGTTTAAAACCTTAAAAACCCCCCTGTGGCCGCAATCCGCGCAAAGCTGCGGCGGCCTTCCCGGCGGAGTAACTTCCGACTTCTTTTTTTTCTCCCTGGCGCCGAAAAACGCCTCCCTTAATACATCCGGGGAAAGCTCGTCAATAAGCGGCACCTTTTCCTTGCCGACGCAGGCAATACCCAGGCTCTTTACAAACTCCTCAATGTAAGGCTCAAGCTCCTCGACTATATAAAGTTTTTTTACCTTTGAAGCAAATTCGCGTATTTTTCCTTCAGGAAGCGGATTCAATAATCCAAGCTTTAAAACCGACTTTTCCGGAAATACCTCTTTTACATATTCATAGGCCACGCCCGAAGTTATAATGCCCGTATCTGTTTGGGCCATTTCTATCCTGTTTAATTCCGTGGTTTCAGCCAGTTTTTTAAGTTTTTCATATTTATCCACCAGCACTATCCTGCGTTTTTTCGCGTTTAGCGGCATCATTACATATTTGTCCCATGGCACGTTCAGTGTTTTTTTGTGCTGCTCCGGTGTTATCGACATGTCAAATTCAACGCTTCCGCGCGAATGGGCCACTCGGGTTGTTATCCTGAAAAGCACCGGCAGGTCAAATTCTTCGCTTAAATCATAAGCCTTCTTTATAAATTCCCTTGCCTCAGCCGGTGAGGCCGGCTCGATTACCGGTGCGTATGAAAGTTTTCCCATGTACCGGCTATCCTGCTCGTTTTGCGAGGAATGCATGCCGGGATCATCCGCCACCGCAACAACCAGGCCGCTGTTTATGCCCGTATAAGCAAGGGTTACAAAAGCGTCAAGGGCAACGTTCAATCCCACATGTTTCATCGTTACTAACGCGCGCGCGCCGCCAAGAGAGGCTCCTGTCGCTGCCTCAAGGGCCACTTTTTCATTGATCGACCACTCGGCATAAACTCCCTTTAACACCGCAAATGCCTCGAGTATCTCGGTTGAGGGCGTGCCCGGATAGCCGAATCCGCATACAGCGCCGGCTTCCCATGCGCCGAGCGCAATCGCCTCATCCCCGGACAACAAACGTTTTTCAACAGCCATATATTTTTTCTCCGCTTATTTAATTATTTGCCTATATTTTATACACGTCGTCAGCCTTTAATATTTTCACACCCTTTAACTTCTTTAATGCCTCATCCGGATTGTCAACCCTGAACACCATGACCGCGTTGTTATTATTTTTTTCCACAAAAGCGTACATATATTCTATGTTTACCGCCGAATCCTTAAAAACTTTCAGCACTTTATGCAGCCCGCCCGGAGAATCCTCCACTTCAACGGCAATAATATCAGTCGTCTTGACGATGGTCCCGCTTTTTTTCAGCGCCTCGATGGCCTTTTCAGGGGTGTCAACAATCATCCTTAAAACCCCGAAATTCTGGGTGTCGGCCAGGGAAAGGGCCCTGATATTTATCCCCGCTGCGGATAGCGTGCCAATAATATCGGCAAGACGCCCCTCTTTATTTTCCAAAAAAACCGACAGCTGGACTATTTTCATATGTATACCTCCCCTTGTTTTATATCTTTCTTTTGTCTATTATTCTTTTTGCCTTGCCTTCGCTCCTGGGTATCGACCTGGGCTCGACAAGTTTCACCTGCACGCCGATGCCGAGCACCGAATTTATCTCTTTTTTTATCTTATTTTCAATTGACTCAAGGCCCTTTATCTCGTCGGAGAATATGGATTCGTTGACTTCCACCTGCACTTCAAGGGTGTCAAGCCCGTGCTCGGCCCTGTCCACAATGATCTGGTAGTGCGGCTCCACGCCTTTGACCGACATTATTACCGTTTCAATCTCCGACGGGAATACATTTACCCCGCGGATTATAAGCATATCATCGGTTCTTCCCGACAGGCGCTCTATCCTGTTAAAGGTCCTGCCGCATTTGCATTTTTCAGGCATCATCCTTGTAATATCCTTTGTCCTGTACCTTATAAGCGGTATGCCTTCCTTTGTAATTGTGGTAAATACCAGCTCTCCCCTGGAACCGGGAGCCGCGGCTTTTCCCGTGGCGCTGTCTATTATTTCAGGAATAAAATGATCCTCAAATACATGGAGTCCGTTCTTTTCAAGGCACTCGTTGGCCACTCCGGGCCCCATTATTTCGCTCAAACCGTATATGTCCAGGGCGTCAATGCCCCAGAGTTTTTCAATATCACGGCGCATGCTTTCCGACCATGGCTCGGCGCCGAAAAGGCCGGCTTTGAGCTTCAGGTCCGAAATCTTCACCCCCATCTCTTTCATAGTTTCAGCCAGATTTAAAGCGTATGACGGGGTGCATGTCAGTACAGTTGAGCCGAAATCCTGCATTATCTTTATCTGGCGCTGTGAGTTGCCGCCGGAAACCGGTATTACCGTCGCGCCGAGCTTTTCAGCTCCGAAATGTATCCCGAGTCCGCCCGTAAAAAGGCCGTAGCCGTAACAGTTATGTATTATATCGTTTTTGGTGGCGCCTGCCATTGAAAGGCACCGCGCGATGAGCCCTGCCCACATTTCAATATCATTTTTTGTATAGCTTACAACCGTCATCTTCCCGGTCGTGCCCGATGACGCGTGGATCCTTACTATGTCCCCCATTGGTGCGGCAAATAGGCCGTATGGATAATTATCCCTTAAGTCCTGCTTCGTGGTAAAAGGCAGCCTGTGAAGGTCGTCCACAGATTTTATATCGGCCGGTTCAATATTCGCTTCCGCAAATTTTTTCCTGTAAAAGGGGACATTTTCATATACCCTTTTTACGGTTTTAATCAGCCTCTCTGACTGCAATTTCTTAAGTTCCCCGGGGGTTATGTTTTCCTCGGCGCTATAAAACATAATTGTCCACCATTTCCTTCCCTTTGATATATGCGGCCCTGTTTTCATCGATAAATTTCTTTACCCTTCTGGAAAGCGCGGCGTAAAACTCCTCATCCTTAAAATCAAGGAAAACACCGAGCGCGCCCAGCATCAGCGAATTTACCACCTTTTCGCTGCCAAGCTTTTTTGCCTCGCCGCTGCCGTCTATTACATATAATTTTTTATGGTCAATGGAGTCCTTGGCGCCGGGATAACCCTCTTTGATGCCGGCCAGGGTCGCCGGTTTTATCCTGTGTGAATTTACTATTACTACCGTTGAATCATTTATGTGGCCGGCCCAGCGTATGGATTCCATTTCCTCAAAGGCCAGTATAAAATCAATATCATCCTTAAAAGGAATCGGCGAATGGACCTTTTCGCCGAACCTTACAAAGGAGCTTACAACTCCCCCGCGCTGGCTCATGCCGTGTATCTCTGATTTTTTTACATCAAAGCCCTTTGCAAGGGCCATATCCGCTATGATATCCGAAGCGGCCACAATTCCTTGGCCGCCGACTCCGGCCACAAGTATATTAATGTTTTTCATTGTTTCTCCATATGTTTTAAGATAAAGATATATTACATTATTTTACCGGTGGTTTCAATAAAGGTTTTTGCAGGTTTTACCGGGGATCAAAAGTTGTACAGCAGCCCCAGGGTGAGGTTGCCGAAAATATTTGAAGGCGCCAGAAAAGTTGAAGTTGCGATTGACTGGGGCATAAGGAATGTATTGGTATCGGTTGTCACGCCGCCTGTTGTGGAAGAGCTGTAATTATGGGTGTTGTTACCGCCCTTATAATACATTGAAAAAGCCACAAGCTCCAGCGCGCAGTTCACCGTCAGAAAATCCGCGAAAGGCAGCCGGTATTCCACGTCCGGAAAGATAAAAGAGAAGGTGTTTCTGCTCCAAAAATTTATAACCGAGGAATTTGAATAGGTGTAAACCGCGCCGCTGTAAATATTGGCGTAAGAATTGTTGTATGAATACTGGTAGGAGCAGTTGTCGGTAAATTTTAGCCCGCACGATATCCTGGTTGAATCGTATTTGAACAGCCCCAGAAGAGCCGAGACCGAGATGTCCACGGGCAGGCTGTACTGCCCCTGGTGCGATTCAAAGTAAAAAGGCGATGACGGCCCGGATACGGAATCAATAAAACTCCTTGTAAAGGAAGGATTGACCGCGTATGAGACGCCGATGTCATCGTACCATTCCCTGTAAACAATTCCGCTGCCGGTAAAGCCGGCCATCCTCTCTGAGGCGCACCCCTGCGTCAAAAAGCCGAGGAATAAAAGCGCCGCTACGGGCAGATATTTAATTATTTTCCGCTTTAATTGCGTTATCCTCTTCGCCGGTAACGGCGTTGTTTACCTTTGGCGCCGCGGCTGGTTTTACCGAAGCCGGCTGTGTAACCGCGGCCGGCCTTGCCGCCGGTGCGGTAGTGGCAGGCGCCTGAACCGGCGCCGCAAAGGTTTTCGCCTGCTGCGCTTTTTGTGCGGCCTGCTGGGCCCTGTCGCCTTCGCCGAAATAATAAATAATCCCGACATTTGCCAGGGTCACTCCTGTAATGGAAGCTGAAAACGATGTGGGCTTCTGTGTCGCCGATGAATAGGCCCACTGGAACCCGGCGCTTATATCAGCAATCAGGGTCAACCCCTTTATCCATGGCAGGCTGAACTCAGCTTCAGGAAGCAGCAGTGAGAACATATACTGGTTGGCGTTGAAAAGTGTCTCTTTCACACCGCCGTCGCCGTAGTAAGGGCTGGTGTAGGTTATAATATTTCCGAGCCTTACGCCTGTATTTAGCCTTACAAAATCATTTTTATAAATAAGGGTGTTCATGGGCGCAATGTTTATGACCGTGGTTGAATTTACCGACGAACCGTTTCCCGGAGAATTTGAATAACTTACCTGTACGCTTAATTCGCTGGTAAAGGTGTCGTCCCATCTGAACCTGACCGTCGGGCCGCCGTTGTTATAACCGGCTCCCCAGTCAAATCCATAAGCCTGGCACGCAGCCGCCATGATAAAAAACGCAAAAATAAATTTTCTCATGATTCCTCCTAATATAATACTGTGATATTTTTTGCCTGCAGCCCGGCAATAGAGGCGATTGACGCCGGGCTTAAAGGATTATTTCTCAAATCAATATAACCGCCCGTGGAAAGTCCGTTACCCGCGGTATTCGCGTTAGTAACCAGAGGAGAGATATCCGTAATGCTGTTATAGCTTAAGTCCACATATTTTACGCTCTGCATCGAGGCAAGCGCCGTTATTGACACTATGGAATTATGCGCGGCTATGAAAGTTGCGGCCGCTCCAAGGGAAGCCGCGTAGTTTATATTCTGCAGGCCGTTGTTTGAGACATCAACATAAAGCAGCCAGTTCATGCCGTTGAGCCAGTCAAGGGCCGTGTCCTTTGTCGGAATACCCAGTGTGCACCCCGAAACAACCAGCCGCGAAAGTTTTGACGCGTTATACAGCGATGTGGGATTTATGATGATGCATCCGGTAAACTGGAGCGTGTTAAGCGATGGCAGCGTGGTCACACCGCTGAAATCTCCCAGTACCGTGGCGCCGAAAGAAAGGTTTGCAATCGGCAGCGTGGTGATCCCCTGCGGAAAACCCGAAAGTGTGTTGTTGTTTATTATCAGCGTCTGGAGTGATGTAAGTTTTGTTATGTCATTAAGGGAATTTGCCGATGTATTTATTGTAAGGCTCGCCACCCTGGGTATAAAAACAGAGCATATCTGGCAGCTGTCCGGGACATTAAGGGACTCGTGTACGCTGTCATTTACGGCCGCGTCGGAAAAGGAAGTCACAGCGGAGCATTTGGTGCAGGCCGGCGACGGCGGATTTATTTCTTTGCACGAGCAAAAGAAGACGCCCAGCGCAGCGGCCGCTATAAAAGTCATATAAAATCTTTTCATTTTTACCCCGTATGATTTTTTACAATTATAACCTAAAACCCGCTTTAATGGAATGAAAAAATCAGGGTTTTTTAAGGGGCTTAACCCCGCATTAATGAATAAATATCAGGGTTGCCCTGTAAACAAGGAATGCCATGAGCCAGGCCGTGGCCATTGAAAAACCGATGTAAAACAGGGTTATCTTCAGCTCCCCGGCTTCCTTGTGAAATATGGTGGTCGCGGCGATACAGGGCACATATAAAAGGACGAATATTATCATTGAAAGTACAGCCGGTATGGTAAATACCTTATCCTGCCTGAGCCTTTCTTTGAGGGCCTCTGTGTTTTTATCAGAGCCTCCGAGTGAAAAAATAGTGCTCATTGTTGAGACCACAATCTCTTTGGCCGCTATTCCCGCGACAAGTGAGACTCCTATCCTCCAGTCAAAACCAAGCGGCTTGATAACCGGCTCTATCCCCCTGCCTATCATGCCGGCGTAGGAATTTTTCAACTGCTCAGAGAGCCTTTCATTTTCAATTGAAGTTAAAAGCGCCGGTTTGTCATACGGCTTTATTGAATTATCTGACATAACCGCCTTTGCCCTGCTTTCATATGTAAGATTTATCCCCTTATCAACGGGGAAATTTGAAAGGGCCCATATTATGACCGACGCGGCCAGTATGGTTGTGCCCGCTTTTTTAATGTACATCCACGCCTTGATCCACATCTGGACAAGGATATACTGGAAGCCCGGCATCCTGTATACAGGAAGCTCCATAACAAAAGGCTCTGACTCCCCTTTAAAAATTGTCGATTTAAAAAGTTTCGCGGCTCCGATTGCCACAAGAACTCCGAAAAGATATATCGCAAAAAGCATTGTGCCTGCCGATTTTTGGGGCAGAAACGCGCCAATCAGGAGTATATATACCGGAAGCTTGGCGCCGCAGCTCATAAAAGGTATGACCATCATTGTGGCCAGCCTGTCGCCCCTGTTTTTCAGGGTTCTGCACGCCATTAAAGCAGGCACAGAACATCCAAAACCGGTTACCATTGGTATGAATGATTTCCCGTGAAGCCCTATTTTATGGAAAAATTTGTCGGCTACAAAAGCAGCCCTTGCCATATATCCCGTTCCTTCCAGAAACGAAAGGCCGAGAAATAAAAGAAGTATGTTAGGCACAAAAACAACCACTCCGCCCACGCCCGCGAGTATGCCGTCCACTATAATGGAACGGCCCAGGCCGGCCGGTATAAATTTAACCGCCGAAGCCGAGAGAAGTGCAAAAAATGAGGCGATCCATTTCATGGGTTCTTCGCCGAGTGTAAATGTCATCTGGAAAAGAAGCCACATTACGAAAAGAAAAAATGGTATGCCGACGAACCTGTTTATCACAAAGGAATCTATAATATCGGTGATTGTGGCCTTTTCTTCCCTTGGCAGCCGCACGGTTTCCTTAACCGCGCCCCTGGCAAAGGCGTGCCTGTCAGCTGTAATTTTGCCCTTTGCCGCACCCTGGCCGTCCGCTTCAATGAGCCTTAATTTTTCCTCGGCAATTCTGCCGAGCCTTATCCAGATTGCCCTCTCTTTAAGAAGTGTGTACGCCGTCTGGTCGCTCTCCAGAAGCCTTATGGAGAGCCAGCGCGCGCTGTATTTGCCGGATATTTCCGGGTCGGTGGAAATCACCTGCGACATTTCATCAACGGCGGTTTCAATTTGTTCCCTGTATTCAGTCTTGTTTTTTAATACCTCAATCTTCTTTTCATACACCCTTATTATATGGTCAAAGAGAGCCTCTATCCCGCTTTTTTTCACGGCTGATACAGGCACTACGTGGCAGCCTATTAACTTCTGCAGCTGTTTGACGTCAATTTTTATCCCTTCATGTTCCACTTCATCATACATATTGACCGCGACAACCAGCGGCGCTTCCATATCCATGAGCTGGCTGGTAAGGTAGAGGCTGCGCTCAAGGCTGGTGCCGTCCACGACATTTACGACGACATCTGACATTCTTTCCATAAGAAAATCACGCGCGACTTTTTCCTCCGGGGTGTATGCTTCCATTGAATAAATTCCCGGCAAGTCGGTTATTTTTATACTGTAGCCGCCGTAATCGGCAAACCCTTCAAATTTCTCGACAGTAACGCCGGGCCAGTTTCCTACTTTAAGATGCGCCCCTGAAAGGGCGTTGAACAGCGATGTCTTGCCGGAATTTGGGTTTCCGGCCAGCGCGACTGCTATCTGTATCTTTTTTTTAACCATTTTGTTTCACCTTCACCGCCCTGGCGGGTTTTTCCAGGAGCTTTACTTCTATCTGCCCGGCCTCTTCAAGGCGCAAAGCGAGAAGAAATCTGTCAATTTTTATCTCCATTGGATCGCCGAGCGGAGCTTTCCTGATAACCTTAAAGCGCGCTCCCATGGTCAGCCCCATATCGGCGAGCCGTCTGGCCACTTCCGTCCCCTGAACAATCGATAAAACTTCGGCCCTGTCGCCCGATTTCAACTCCGACATTTTCATTTTTGCTCTCCCGATGTAAGTCAATTTTATTTCATCTGCATTTTCTGCAATATCCCCGTATCTCAAGCCTGTGTTCCTTTATTTCAAAGCCGTATTTCCTGCATATTTTTTCCTGGTGCTCCTCTATCACATTATCCTTGAATTCCTCAATACCGCCGCATTTAAGGCACACAAGATGGTCGTGGTGCCCCTTTGCCGGAGAAACCTCATAAACAGCCTTGCCGTCCTTCCTTATTGATTCGCTTAATAACCCGGATTTTTTCAGCAGCGCAATCGTCCTGTAAACAGAGGCCCTTGAGGTTTCCAGAGACTCGCCTTTTGCCATGTCATAAAGTCCGTCCGCGTCAAAATGGCCCGGTTTACCCGAAAGCAGTTTTATGAGGGAAAGCCTTTCTTTCGTCCTCTTAAAACCGTTGCTTTTAAGGTATCCTGTAAATTCCGCTACAGCGTCCATTTGAACCTCCTAATTGATACTGAATCTCAATTACAATATACACAAATAGCGGGATTTTGTCAAGCTGTTTTATGGCGGGTTTTATTTTTATTTATAAATCAAAAAGGACCCGCTTTTACGGGCCCTTTTTAAAATATATGCGGCTATATATATCTATCTATACGCGCTATTTGCCTCGTTTACGACATTTTTTGTCTTCATGGCTATCATCAG
>Ga0181520_10002443_pt1 | contig 34444 bp, 29 predicted proteins | sample PEATcosm2014_Bin_29_FD_132451 | JGI IMG/M metagenome (GOLD analysis project Ga0181520, IMG submission 132451) | Peatland microbial communities from MTU Mesocosm Facility, Houghton, MI, USA - PEATcosm2014_Bin02_30_metaG | ecosystem: Environmental > Terrestrial > Soil > Wetlands > Peat | place...
GAGGCGGCCCTGGTCATAATAAATGAGCCCCAGCCGGCCGAACGCCAGGCTGTTGGCCGGGTCGTAGCGAAGGACGTTCAAGTATTCGACTTCCGCCTGCCCCAACTGGCTGGCGTCATAATAATGGTTGGCCCGCGACAGGTGATAAGCTTTTTTGGCCTTGGCGGTACAGCCGGTGGCGGCCAGGGCCAGCAGGGCCAGCGCGACGACTGTAAACAAGTTGCGGATTATTTTTTTCATGTCAGTTCTCTGATTTTGACGGTTGCCCGCTACTGCCGGTTCGTTCACCTTTTCTTAGGAAATAGAGTAACAGGAAAAACGGCACGAGTGATAATACAAAAAAGAGCGGCCCGCCGTGATGATGGATGGGCGAATCAATCATCCGCGGGCTGACATGGACGCAAAGTTCGCCGATGACAAACACGCGGAAGCCGTTCCGCAGCAGCGCCAGCGGAATGACCGCCAGGCAGAGCACCCAGCGTTTCCAGGGCCGGGACAAAATCATCCGGCCGGCCACCAGGCTGGTGATCAACAAAACCAGGGTGGAATGGATGCCGCTGCATTCGGGCGCCACCTCCAAACTGAAGCCGGGCAGACGAAACTGCATGCCCTCCCGCCAGACCGGCGTGCCGGCCAGGACGAACATCCAGTCGGCGACCACCGCCGAGCCATGTTGCAAGGCGGTTTCAATGCCGGCCCGCAAAGCCCCGGGGAAGGGGAGCATGAAAAGCAGCAGACCGAAGGGAAAAACCAGCACGCGCATCGCCGCCCCGCCCAAAAACCAGCAGCCCGCGCCCGTCAAACAGAGCAGCCACGCCAGCGTCCCCAGCGCCAGCGGATTCCCGCCAGCGGCCGCCGGGACGGACCGCGCCAGCATGAAATAGCCCGCCGTCACCGCCACGCCGCCCGCAAAGAAAAGCAGGGCCAGCGCGCGCGCGGGCGATGCATGGCGGGGGAGTTCGGATTTTTGCGTCCAGGCCAGATAACCGCTGACGAACGGCATCAGGGGAATATAGGAGTGCAACTCATCGGCGCGGGCGAACCAGAAGAGCCGCCACAGCGGGACGCCGAAACCCAGCGTGAGCACGGCTGCCGCCAGCGCGAATTTTTTAAATTGCGCCGTGGACAAACCCGGCTGCGCGGCGGCATCAGGCATGATGGTTCCTCCTTCCCATAATTAAACCGGCAGCGGGGCGGACATTATCGGGATACTGTCTGACGATCGGTCGTGCCCCAATTCGTTCCGCAGGCGCCGTCGCGCATAATTCCGGGCTCAATAGCTGTAGCTGATTTCCAGGCCCGTCTGATTGCTCTGGAAACCAAAACCGGACTGCGAGGAGCTGTTCTCGGAATATTGATAAAACACCGACCAGGTGCCGCGCTTGAGAAAGGGGTGGCTCAACCGGGCATTGAACGAAACCATGTCGTCGGTCCGGTTCGCGAGGTTCGCGGAGGCGCCGCCGGACGGCGTGCTGTAATCCATCTGCGAATAAGCCACGCTCGCGGCGAGAGTGAATTTCCGCATCAGGCGCTGATTCACTCCCAAGCTTACCAGCGTGGTCTCGGTTTGCTGCGCCGCCAGATAATAGTCGGAGGAACTGACCGTGCGGCTCGCATTCAGGGAAATTTGCGTTGCCTGGAACGGCTGATACTGGATGCTCGCGCCAAAAACTGGGCTGAGCGAATCGCCCGAGCCGGCGGTCGCAAACTGCCGGTCTTCCAGGCCGCCGTTGACTTGAAAGCTGATTTTGTCCGTGGCCCGCCAGTTGACCCGCGCCTCCAGCTCTTCGTAAGTCTGGTCGAGATTGTTGGTGCCATTGAGCTGGCTGTTGCCCTCCACCAGCACGTAGCCGCCGCCCACGCCGATACCGGCGTTCAAGCGCGGCCAGAACTTGTAGTTCACCCAGTCGAGGGTGTTCCAGTCGTAGGAGTCGTCCAGGCCGCTGACCAGATTGATGTTCTGGTTCACCGCAAAGTCGGCCGACGTGTTGGAATCAAGCGCCCGCGACGCGGTCAAGGTGGTCGTATGGGTGGATTGATCTGTCTGGGTGCCGGTCTCCACCATGGGGGCGGAAGTGATCTGTGAACTGTGGGAAAGCCCAAAGCTCCAGGCTTCATAGTTCACGCCACCCGTCAGCGTTGCGGAGTGATCCACGCCGTCCTGGAATTGTTTGCTGGAATAAAATCTGATCGTGGGCGTGTAATCCAGGGCCCAGTGCGGTCCCAGGTCAACCGCAACCCCGGGAGCCAGCTCTTGAATGACCATGTTCTGCTGGTTGCCGGGCGCGGACTGGATGCCGGTGCCATAGAGAAGTTGATAGTCCATGTGCGGACGCAGTTGCACTTCTCCGTATTGGAAAATCTGCGGCAGGGTGTTTCCCGCCGGCTGGCCGGCTGGCTGAAACACGTCCATTTCGTTGGGCTGGTTTTGCTGATCTTCGGTCTGGAGCGGCTGTTCGGGAGTGGGATTGGCAATCACCGTCGGGCCGGCAACCATGGGATGATCAATCAGCGTTCCCGCCGCCAGCAGCATTCCCCCAAGACGAAAACGCCAGATGCGGACGGGCCTCCGTTTTATTGATTTCACCTTCATATTGAAATAATCTTGAAAACCAAAGCGATAATCAAGGGCATTAGCTGCGGCCTAAACCTCCCTGTTCTCAAGCCTTCCAGACCTGGCCCGGCCTGGTTTTTACGCCGGCCAGGGCGTTGCGCGTGTCCACAATGCACGAGGTCCAGTCCGCCAGCTCCTGATAATTGACGGCCTGGTGGTTGGTGGCCACGATGACCGCGTCGAAACTTTCCACGGTCTGCCGGTTCCAGCTTACCGAACGCGTGCCCGCCCAGTGCGGGTGCTCGCGCGTATGCCGGATGACCGGCACGTAAGGATCGTAATACGCCACGTCGGCGCCGCGTTCCTTGAGCAGGTTCAGCAAAACATAACTGGGCGATTCCCGCTCGTCATCCACATTGGGCTTGTAGGCCAGGCCCAGGATGAGCACGCGGCTGCCGTTCACCGCTTTGCGGCTGGCGTTGAGCGCCTCGGCCGTGCGGTTGACCACATGCAGCGGCATGGCGGTGTTGATTTCGCCGGCCAGTTCGATGAACCGCGTGTTCTGGGAAAATTCGCGCGCTTTCCAGGTGAGATAAAAGGGATCAATCGGGATGCAATGGCCGCCCAAACCCGGCCCCGGATAAAAGGCCATGAACCCAAACGGCTTGGTCTTAGCCGCCTGAATGACCTCCCAAACATCAATGCCCATGGCCTGATAGACGATCTTGAGTTCATTGATGAGGGCGATGTTGACGCTGCGGAAGATATTTTCCAGCAGCTTGGTCGCCTCCGCCACGCGGCAGGAGGAGACGGGCACAATCGTTTTGATGGCCCGGCCATACAGCGCCGTGGCGCGCGCCAGACAGGCGGGCGTAAAACCGCCCACCACCTTGGGAATGGCGGCCACCTTGCTGTCCGGATTGGCGGGATCTTCGCGTTCGGGCGAAAATGCCAGATGAAAATCCACACCTGCCTTCAGGCCGGACCCGGCCTCCAAAACACCCCGCAAATCCTCATCCGTGGTGCCCGGATACGTGGTGGATTCCAGCGCCACCAGGGCGCCTTTTTGCAGCCACGGCGCAATGTTGCGGCCCGTGTCCAGAATGAAGGATATATCCGGCTCGCGATTTTTGTTCAGCGGCGTCGGCACACAAATGATCACGGCTTCCACCTCCTTGATGCGGCTGAAATCCGCCGAGGCGGTGAACCGGCCCGCCTTCACCTGTTCGGCGAGCACGGACGATTCAATGTGCTTGATGTAACTGCGGCCGGCGTTCAGCGCTTCGACCTTGGCCGGATCAATGTCCAGCCCCAGCACGTGCGTGTCTGAACGGGCGAACTGGAGGGACAACGGCAGGCCGACATAACCGAGACCGACAATGGCGATTTTCATGGATGCGTGGTTGATGGTTTTCAGTGTGGCAAAATGGTTCCGCGTAACAACAGGAAATGGTCCGCTCCAAACCGGTTTCTATTACGGGCAACGTATTGAAGCGTCATTCCGTTGGCAAGTTTTGAATTCACGGCGCGCGGGGCCCAAACCAGCAATACACGCGCTGGGTATGGCCACCCCTCACGATCTACTCAGGCAGCCACTTCTTGATTAACGCATCGGCAACTTCATTGCATTCATCCTCCGTCTTTGCGCTGGCGTTCCCGGGTCGGTCGAAGTTGGTGACCACAACGACAGAGAAATTCTTTGCCGGCGCAAGCCACATGATCATTTTCCACATGTTGCCGCCGCCGTGATAGAGAGTGCGTCCGCCAGCCCAATCATGGTTCTCGCAAATCCAGCCGCACGCATAATTACTGCCGTTCGGAGAGGTGTGTAGTTTGCGGAAAGTTTCAGGTTTCAGCAGACCACCGTTCCTCTCGCCCTGCAAATGCGCGCTTATAAAGCTCGCAAGGTCATCCAGCGAACAAAGCACAGCACCAGCCGGCGCAATTTCCGGCGGATTGTCGTATTGGACAGGCTTGACCGTTCCGGCGATAACCGTATGTCCCCATGGCTGTTCCACTTTGCCAATGGCGCCGGGCACGCCAAAACCGGCAGTATTCATGTGCAGCGGCTTAAAAAGTTTTTCTGCGATGAGGTCTTCCCACGATTTACCGGCAATCTTATCGAGCATCGCGCCGATGATCGCATAGCCCTGATTTGAATAAATCCATTGCGTTCCTGGCGTCGCTTGTGGTGGTTGTGCCAGGACGGCTTCGATGAATTCCCGCCGTTGTTCGACCGGCGTACGCCGGGTTGGTTTTTCAGAGAAGTCAAAAGTTCCAAAACGTGCCAGGGCCACGGGCCGTAATTCCTCAGGAACGTGTCCATGGGCTTCAAAGGCGCGCTTTATCGCGTCCACGGGCGGGCGGTTTGGAACGCCGCCGCGATGCGTGAGCAATTGCTCGACGGTCACATTTTCATATTGCTTGTTCATCTTGCCTGTCAATTCTGGAAAAACTTGCGCGATGGTTGTGTCCCAACGCAGCTTGCCTTCTTCAATGAACATGGCGGCAAGCGTGGCGGTCATGGACTTGGTGCAAGAATTAATCTGCCACAAGTCATTGGTTGTGACCGGTGTTGGATCTCCAAGCTTGCGAACGCCCACGGCGGCGCGGTCGCAAATTTTTCCGTCTTTCACCACCACAACTGCGAGAGCCGGAAAATCGAATTTCTTCCGAAATGTCTCCAGCATTTGCGCTGTGTCAGCGGAGGTCGTTGACGCCGTACTCGCAGCGAGTGGGCCGGTGATTCCCAGGTTGGACGTGGGTTCGGCTTGAGTGGATTGGCTCACAGCCACAACCACGGTTGAAGCCAGTGAGGCAACGAGGCACAGAACCCACGGAACGGCATGGGTAATGGATTTCATGGTTTGCATGGTTGTTTAACCTTATAGACACCGGCACCGGCAAAATTTGTGTATTTTTGATGCGTCCGCAAGTTCCCGGCCTGTGCATTGCAAGCCATCCGCGCTCGGGAAATTTGCGCTCGATTCGCAAACAAAGTCGTCACCAAGGGAGTTGCTCCCGGCCATGATTCATTGGCTTATAGACATTGCTCACTTTTGCGGCGGCTTGTCCGGGTGAAAAATAAACGCGGCATAGCACCAGGCGATGCTTTCGCCCAGGACTTCACGCACGCCTTCGCTGTAATGCCACCACCGCGCCGGATCATAATCCGGATCGGCCACGGAAATGATGCCCACGGCCACGTCCGGGCCAAAGGCCGCTTGAAACAACATCCGCGTGCGGCGCGCATGGGCGTCTTCCGTCAGGACGTTAAGACTTTTCACCACCATGCCGTTGGTCTGAAAATATTCGCGCAGCGCCACGGCCGAACTGTAAGTGCGGTCGCGCCCTTTGACATGCGAGGGCACCATCTGCACCAGTTCCGCGGGCAGGCCCACCTTCACCAGCATTTCCTGTCCGACGCTGGCCGAGGTGTTGAAATCGTTGCTGTAGTCGCCGGTGCCCACCACCGGTCCGCCCGTGGTATAAACTTTTTCGTAATGGCCGGCGTAAAACTCCGTGAGGGCCACGCGGCCGGCATATTCATGCACCCAGCCTTCCACCACGAGCACCTTGGCATCCACGCGCCGGGTCTGTGCCAGGAACGGCTGGACATTCCGCACCCAAAGTCCAGCGACGAGCAGGGCGAACAAAACCGCCGCCAACCAGCCGCGCGCGGAGAGGCCCCAGCGTTCCTTGCGGGTGAAGCAGCCGAAAAACTTGTGTTTTATTGTCATTTATTGTTCTGGTTTTGGCGCCGGCGGGCGCAGCGGCAACAATTGATTTTCCGCAATGAAGCGCGCGGCGCGATCTTCGCCTTCGGCTCCGCGCCACTGGCAGCGCGCCGAGAAAATTCCCCGGCGCAACGCATGGGGCAGCAGGCGGAAACGGCGGAGCCAGGCCGCCCGGCGGGGCATTTCACCGGCGAGGAGATAATGCAAAATCCAGTGCGAGAATGCGTGGTAATAAATCAGCCGCAAAAAATACGCCTGAGTGAGACGGCCAGCGCCGATCAAATGCGTGATTTTCAGTTCGGGAAAAACGCCAAATTCCAGGCCGGCCCCGGCGGCGGCCCAGGAAAAGAGATCGTCTTCGTGGGAAAATAATTCACCGCCTTTGCGGCCCAGCACCACGCCGGTCTTGAGCTGCTCGACGAGTTTGGCGAACTGGCCGGCGGTTTCACGGCGCACACACAGGCCCGCGCCGCAGGGCAGATTGACCGCTTCCCGGGGATTGCTGCCCCAGCGCGGCGCGTCCACCTCGCGCAAGGCCAGCAGGGAGAGTAAATTCTTCAACTCGGCCGGTGGCGGAATCTCAAATTCCGGCCGCAATTTTCCCGCGCCAAAAACCGCCAGGCGCGGATGGCCGGCGGCAATGGTTCTGACGGTGGCCAGATAATCGGCGGCCAGCACGTTATCGTCATCCACAAAGACGAGCCATTGGCCGCAGGCTTCCGCAATGCCCCGCAGGCGGGCGGGCGTGAGGCCGAGCGCGTTTTCGGAGAGGTGCCGGCCCTGCGCGTGCCAGGCAAGATCGTACTGCTGGGCCAACGGCGGTTGCGAGGCGTTGTCCACCAGCAGCAACTCCCATTGGTCCCGGGGCAACGTTTGCGCCTGGAGCGCGGCCAGCGTGCGCTGAAGATATTCCGCCCGCGGATTATGGGCACAGATGATGACGGACAATTCGGTCATTTTGGGGCGGGACTTTTGGGCGTTGCCCGCACCGCCGCCGGCAACAGCATGAGAGCATCCTTCAGGACTTTCAGCGAAAAATCACATTTCAGCGCGCCGGAAATCTGCCGCCAGGCGGCGTCCCGCCGGCCGGAGCGCAGAAGATTGTCCGCGTTTTTCAAGGCAAACATGGCGTATCGCCGCGACGCCGACCGCCTGACTTCGGAACGGGTTTGGGGATCGTCCACGTAACTGCTGATGATGGCAATGCACTTGCGGATGTCCTCAATGTCCCGGCCCGCCAGCATCAAGCGCGAGGTCTCCGCCGCGGAATGCACCCGGTAACAGGCCAATGCTTCCGGCTCATACCACACGGGAAATTGCCGGGCGAGGCGACACCACATTTCCCAATCCAGGGTGAAGCACAAATCCGAACGGAACCCGCCCACGGCTTCATACGCCGCGCGGCGCACCACCACAGACGGAGTCTGAATCGCCTGGGCACGCACCAGACGCGGCAGCGCATCCGGCAGGCAACCGGGCGCGGCGGCTGCAGCATCGGAAAGCCGGCTCTGCTGCCCGCGTTCATCAATAAAGGCCTGCCGGCAATACAACAGGCCGGGCACGGCGGGCGATTCGGTTCCAGCTTCCAACTTTTCGTAGAATCCCGGCCTGACCACGTCGTCCTGGTGGAGGACGTGAACCCAGCGTCCCTGGGCCAGTTCGATGCAATGGTTCCAGATGCCGGCCAGGCCCAGATTTTTTTCGACCCGCCGGACGGTCACGCGGTCGCCGGCAATTTTTTTGACCAGTTCCACCGGCGCGCCATTGGGCGAGGCGTCATCAATCACGGCAATCTGCATCACCGTTCTGCCGGGGTCCTGTTGCAGCACGCTGCGCAGCGTTTCCGCCAGATAATCCGGCGGCGCGTTGTAACACGGAATTATTACCGACCAGAGAAACGGCGTTCCCTCCGGACGCGGCGCGATGGCAGGAATCATTTCGGCGGGCATGGGTCAGGATAAATCCGGCGCAGCTCCTGCACCATTTCCGCCGGCAATGTGGATTTTTCCAGGAATGAAAAAGCCATGGACGGCGTGATGCGGGAAGATTTTTGGTGCAGCAGCGAGACTTTCAAAAACGGCATGCCGCGCTGCAACAGGAGATCGGGATAGGCGGTGGTGGTGTTTCGCGGCGGCAGTTGGCGGTTATGATAAAGGTAATTGAGAAAACGGCACCGGTCGCCGCATCTTTGCAGGAAACCGCGGCTGGAACGATGGGCCTCGATGATTTGCTTTTGTGGGAAGGCGGCCCGCCATTGAAAACCGCCTTCTTCCAGCCAGGTGCTCAAGCCGAGTTCGTAGCTGAAAATCACCAGCCACTTGTTTTTATAAGGGAGGACCGTCCGCCAGAATTCGCGGAACCGTTCGCTGTGCAGCACCCGCTGCCGGAACACCAGAAAGTAACTGGACAGATGCGGCGTGAACTCGTCGTTGTCGGTCAGCCCCCAAAAATCGCAGTCCGCCACCGCCGGGCTTTGCCACACGGGAGCGAGCGGCTGCAGGGGCCCGATGATGCTGGAGTTGGTCAGGAGCAGTTCCTCGAATTGCGCCAGGTCATATTCCGTCAGGCCGCGCAGCCACATGCAAAAATCCAGGCCGGTGTTTTCCCGCACGATAATGCGATCGCAGAATTTTTTCAGCGCCGCTTCGCTGGCGGTCGAAATTTCCGAATTCGACACGAAACAAATCTGAAAACCAAACTCCGCGAGGTGCTGCAGACAATAAAGCACATGCCCCGCAACCTGCGGGGAGCGGTCGTAATGGGCGTAAATGGCCAGCCGTTTCATTTCAAAAATTCACGATGCCGGGCGCGCGGAATGGTTTTGGGCAACAGCCCCGAGGTGCTGCAAAATTTTCGGGGCCTGGGTTTCCACCGTATAATGATCCAGCACTTTTTTACGGGCAACGGCTCCCAACTGTTCGCGCAGGGCCGGCTGTTCAAATAATAGGACCAGCGCCCGGGCCATGGCCAGGGTGTCGGCATATTCCACCACGATGCCCGCGTCGCTGCCCACAAATTCCGGTCCGCCGCCGCTGCGGTTGAAACACACGATGGGCAGGGCCAGCGCCGCGGCTTCCAGCATCGCCAGCGGAAACGGATCTTCGCGCGAGGACAGCACAAACGCATCCAGGGCGGCCAGGTAACGCTGGCTGTCCGTTTGGCCGCCAACAAACCGCACCCGCTCCGCCAATCCCGCCAGCCGGAGGTCATGGTCAACCTGGGCCCGGGTCAGTTCGCTGTCCGGCGCGCCAATCCACACCAGGTAAATCTGCTGGCGGGGGAATTCCGTGGCCAGATGTTTGGCCACGGTAATAAACCAGTCTCCGCCCTTGCGCCATTCTATCACACCGCACATGCCGGCGACAAATGCATCCGGCGGCAGCGCCAGTTCTTTCCGCAGCGACTCCCGCTGGGTCGCTCTGGCAACTGCGGCCACGGCTTCGGGTTGAATAAATTCGTGGATGACTTTGATCTTCGGAACCGGAACGGCAAAGTCAGCCGTCAAACCCTGCTGGACGCCTTCCGAAGCCGCAATGTACGCGCAATCAAACCGGCTGGCGCTTTGAAAGGCCTCGACCTCGCCAAAGGTACGGATGGCAAACGGCATTTCGTGAATGTGCCAGACCATCGGCAGTCCCAGCCGGGCCAGGGCGGCCACCTCTTCGGAAACCGCGACGGTATTGGCATAAATGAAGCCGATCTGGCGGCGGCGGGCCAGTTCAACCACCTTCGCCGGCAGGGTGAACCGGGCGGGAATTTTCCAGCCCAGGCGCGTGAAAATTTTGGCCGGAAAACTCTCCCATCGCGACAGCTCGAGCACCGTGGTGGGTGCCAGGGCGGCAAAGTCGCTTTCCAGGGGGCCGCCGGTCTTCAACAGAATCTCGAATTGAATCCGGCTGTTTTGCTTGAGCCAGCGCAACAGGTGCAGCAGCAGGATGGGCGCGCCTGAACGCGAGGCCGCATGCCCGATGAAAAGGATTTTTTTTTCGCAGTTGAATTCCGGCAGGCTCATGGTGCTTAAACCGCCGCCTCCCGGCGCGCAAAAATATTCAACTGCATGTCCATGCCCAGATGACTTTTGATCTCCAGAAATGGCCGCGGCGCCACGTGCATCGGATGAACGTACACGCGGAAGCCTGCATCCGTGAGGATCTGAATCAGGCTGCCCAGGGTCTGTGGCCGGCCGGCAAAAGAATGATATTCCACAAAAATATGCCGCACAGTTTGCAGACAGGGGGCAATGTCCTGCATCACCTCGGTTTCGGCGCCTTCAATATCCAGCTTCAACAAATCCACCGGGCCGGCCAAAAAATCGCGCAGCCGGATGGCCGGAACTTCAATCATATTGCTGCCGGCTCCGGCCTCAACCCGGCCGGCATCAGCGCCTTCGGATTGGAACCGAAGCGTGGTGTTGGCGGACCAGACCGCTTTGGCAATCAGTTCGACATTCCGGCAACCGGCGCTCGCAAGGTTGCTTTGCAGAAAGCCGAAGATTTTTGGGTCCGGCTCAAAGGCGGTAATTTTCGCCTGCGGAAATCGTTTGCTAAAATACAGGCAGCTTACGCCGACGTTTGCGCCGCAGTCCAAAATCCGCACGGGACCGTCCCCGGCGTTGAAGTTGTAAATTTCCCGGTCAAAAATCTCCTCCCAGCTCGCCAGGAACGAGGGGCCGTCTGGAATATGCCAGGGGTGGCCCGGCAGTTCCGTAAGCGTTTCCACGTAACGGGGCAGCGTGGCCAACCGGAGGCGCTCGCCTGCGGCCGGCGTTACTCCTGGCGCGGAGGCGCGGTGAAGGGCGCGTTTGAGTCGGGTAAAGATATTTTCCATGGCGTCACCTGGAAATCTGCTGGGAAAACCGGCACCGATATGTGCCCGGGAAAGTTTCAGTATGGCGGGCGCTTTCGACGTCGTCATGAATTTCGATCACGCCAGCCTCCCGGACAAAATCCACGTCTTCGATGCCGCCCCGGCCCAGCCAGAGTTCAACCACATAGCGGCCCGGCTTGAGCAGCAGTTCTTCGATGGTAAAAGTAACCCTGGCCGTGGCTCCCGGCGTGAGGGAAAGGAATTCGCCCTTCAAGGCCGTGTTGACATCAATCAGGCGATAATTGCCGGTGTCGTAAATGGTCACCGCGACGTTGGCCTCCCGCAGCAGTTTTTCGGCGGTGATTTCAAGTTCGATCCGGACCGCCGTGCCGGTCACAATATGCTCACACGGCTGGCCGTCGGCATCGAGTGGAATAATGGTCAGCCGGGTGAACTTGGCGGCTCCGGAGCCGGTTCGCGGGCGGTCAATCAGCGGGACGTTGGCGTCCGTTCCTTCGAGGGCGTGTTTCAGAATATATTTGCCGGCAATATCCCGGGCCGGGCCGATTTCCAGCACCCGGCCACCTTGTAACCAGACCGCCGTGTGACACAAGGTTACCACGGCCTGCATGTTATGGCTGACAAACAGCACGGTGCGGCCCTGCTTGCTGACGTCCTGCATTTTCCCGATGCATTTCTGCTGGAACGCGGCATCGCCCACGGCGAGCACTTCGTCCACGATGAGCACTTCCGGCTCCAAGTGCGCCGCCACCGCAAACGCCAGCCGCACATACATGCCGCTGGAATAGCGCTTCACCGGCGTGTCGAGAAATTTTTCCACCTCCGAAAAAGCCACGATTTCGTCGAACTTCCGCGTGATCTCGGCCTTGCTCATGCCGAGGATGGCCCCGTTTAGAAAAATGTTTTCGCGACCGGTCAGTTCCTGATGAAAGCCGGTGCCCACTTCCAGCAAACTCGCCACCCGGCCATCCAGCGTAACCCGTCCGCTGGTCGGCTCGGTGATGCGGCTCATAATTTTGAGGAGCGTGGACTTGCCCGCGCCATTGCGACCGATGACGCCCACCACGGCCCCCGGCTGAATCTCAAAAGAAACGTCCTTCAACGCCCAAAACTCCTCCCGGGCCGCCGCACGATGTTCGCGGCGTTCGGCGAACCATTGCCGGGGGGCGCGCAACGCGTTTTCCAGAACATGGCGCAGACCGTCGCCGTTCGCGGTCTGGTGACCGAGCACGTAGCATTTTGACAGGTTTTCGACGGTGATGATGGGTTCGCTCAAAGTTAAAAGGGTATTACAAAAAGAGTATTACAGGATATTAATTGCGTAATTGACCGGCATCGTGGTCATCTCGATCCAAGCCAGACGATGGCAAATAATCCGATGCTGACAAGCACAACAAGGTATGCCAGCCAATAAAGACGGCGATGGAATCGGTCCAGCTCGCGTGGTCCGAATGTCCAAAAGCGCCGCTGCCGATAGAGCGGAAGCCGTGCAAAAAATAAAAGAACGACACCGCAAACTCCGACCGCCACACCAACCCAATACAATCTTGTGATAACTTCGCCTCGCATTGGCGTAACGGAAGGCAAAAGCGTGGCGGTGATGAGTATCACTGCCATGGCGGGCAGGAAGAAAATGCTGCCCAAAAATCCGAGCACTTCTTCAGGAAGATGCCGGTCTGACCGCTTATTACTCATGGCGCGAGCGTTGCCTGACCGGCGGATAATTCAGCATTCATCATTTCGGCGATGGTTTGCTCAAAGGTGGTTTCCGGCTGCCAGTTCAACAGCCGCCGGGCTTTGGCGGAGTTGCCAACCAGCCGCTGGGGCTCGGCGGGGCGGAGCAGTCGCGGGTCCCGCTTCACATACGGCTGCCAGTCCAGCCCGGCGGTGCGAAAGGCGATTTCAATAATGTCCTGGACGCGATGCAGCCGGCCGGTGGCAAAGACGAAGTCCTCCGGCATGTCGTGCTGCAAGGTGAGCCAGACGCCGTACACGTAATCGCGGGCATGGCCCCAGTCGCGCTGGGCGTTGGTATCGCCCAACATCAGCTCGGACTGGCGTCCGGCTTTGATGGCAGCCACGGCGCGGCAGATTTTGCGGCTGACAAAATTTTCTCCGCGACGCGGGGATTCGTGATTGAACATGATGCCGTTGACGGCAAACAGCCCGAAATTTTTCCGGTAGATCCGGGTCATGTGGGTGCCAAACGCCTTGGCGCAGCCATAGGGCGTGACGGGGGCGGCGGGCGTGTTTTCATCCTGCGGCGATGGTTCCGGGCTGCCGAAAATCTCGCTGGAACTGGCGTGAAAAAAACGCGGCGGTTTGGGCAGTTTGCGAACCAGTTCCAAAAGCCGCAACGTGCCCAGGCCGGTGATCCGGCAGGTTTCCTCCACTTTTTCAAAGCTTTGGCCGACATGGCTCTGGCCGGCGAAGTGATAGACTTCATCCGGCGCGGACTGTTCCAAAGCCGCGCGGAGGGAAGCGCCATCGTCCAGATCGGCCGTGTGCAGGAACAGGGTTTTATTGAAGATTTGCGCGTTGGCTTTGAGCTGGCGCAAGTTGGCCTCGCGGCCCGCGCTGGCGGGGCGAACCGATCCATGCACCTCGTAATTTTTGGCCAGCAACAACTCCGTGAGATAGGAACCATCCTGGCCCCCGATGCCGGTGATAAAGGCGCGTTTCATTTATTTCCGGCGAGCAGTTTGACGTCGGCATCCACCATCAGGCGGACGAGGTCGGCAAATTTGGTTTGCGGCGACCAGTTCAATTTCTTCCGGACTTTTTCCGCGTTGCCAATCAAATGTTCCACTTCGGCGGGGCGATAAAATTTCGGATCAATCTCGACGTGTTTTTGCCAGTCCAACCCCGCGTGGTCAAAGGCGAGTTCCAAAAATTCGCGCACGCTGTGGGTTTCGCCGGTGGCCACGACATAATCATCACCCGCCGGCTGCTGAAGCATCAACCACATGGCTTCGACATATTCCCTGGCGTAACCCCAGTCGCGCTTGGCGTCTATATTGCCCATGAACAATTTCTCCTGCAAACCCGCCTGGATGCGGGCCACGGCGGTGGTGATTTTGCGGGTGACAAAATTTTCGCCGCGCCGGGGCGATTCGTGGTTGAACAGGATGCCGTTGCTGGCGTGAAAATTATAGGATTCGCGGTAGTTCACGGTGATCCAAAAGGCATAGACCTTGGCCACCGCATAGGGGCTGCGGGGGTGAAAGGGCGTCAGTTCGGTCTGCGGCATTTCCCGGACCTTGCCAAACATTTCGCTGGACGAGGCCTGATAAAATCTGGCGGGCAGCCCGAGTTGATGGATGGCCTCAAGGAGCCGCGCGACCCCCGTGGCGGTCACGTCCGCCGTGTAACCGGGGATGTCGAAGCTGATCCGCACGTCACTTTGCGCGCCGAGATTATAGACTTCGTCCGGCCGGATTTTGCCCAGCAGACGGAGCAGCGATCCGGCATCGGCCAAATCGCCATGATGCAAAAAAAGCCGGTGCAAAGCCGAGGTGGCCGCCAGCCGGTCCAGATAGCCGCGATAGGGCGCTGCCGTGCGGCGAACGATGCCGTGGACTTCATAGCCTTTGGACAGAAGCAGCTCCGTGAGATATGAACCGTCCTGTCCGGTGATGCCGGTGATTAATGCTTTTTTTGCCATAATTTTGAAACGTTGTAATCTTTCCGCCCGTCAGCCGCGACCATAATAATCAGTTGGGCCGGCGGGCGGCAATGGACTCGAGGGTGTTTCGCAGCGCGGCTTCGAGACGTTCCACGGCGTCAGAGTTTTTCCACCGCGCCAAGACTGCTGCCCTGGCCCGGCTGCGCAATTGGGCCGCCAATTGCGGGTTGGTGAGGATTTGACCGATGGCGGCGGCAACCGTTTCCGGCCGGGCATTGGGCGCGAGCAGGCCGTTTTCACCCGGCACGATGGATTCCCGCACGCCGCCCTCAGCCAGGGCAATCACCGGCGTACCGCACGCATTGGCTTCCAGCGGTGCGAGGCCGAAGGGTTCGAGCCGGGAGGAATAGATCATGGCCGTGGCGCGGCTCAGGCAGGAGATCAATTCGGCGTCCTTCACCATGATCTTCACCTCCAGCTCCACGCCCGCCTGCTTCGCCAGACCCGCCAGTTCGGCGGCGTTGGTGTCGCCCGCGTAATTTCCAATCCAAAGCAGTTTGGGCCGTTGCGCGGGCGGAACGAGCGCCAGCGCCTGGATGGCCAGTTTCGCCCCTTTGTGACGGTTCAATGAACCGAGGCCGATGACATATTTTTCAATGGCTTCGTTCGTCGGCTTGAAAAAATCGGTGTCCACGCCCAGGTAACACACTTCGGACTCCTGTCCATAAGCGCGCAGGATGCTTTCCCGGCTGAAAAAGGAATTGGCCAGAACGCGGTCGTAATGGCGAATGTTGTCGTATTCCTCCCGCATGGGCAGACGGCCATGCTGCCGCTTGAGCGAATTGAGGGTCAGCCGGGCGATGCTGGCGGAAGCCTCTTCCGGGCGCGGCGGCGGACCGGCCCACGGAGATTCATCCAGCGCCTCGTAGTATTGCCGGTTGGGTTCCTGCAAATACAGAACCCGGGGCGTCTTCAAATAGCGGCCGATTGGTGACACAATCAGATTGACGCAACTGTTCACGAGCACGATATCGAACCCGCCCCGGTCAATCTCCGCCGCCGCCGCCAGGGTATGTGTGCGCATGGCGGCAATGCGGGCGCGCATCTGGCGGGCGTCAGCCACCCAGCCAAAAAGTTTGGGCGCCTTTTTATAAGGGCTGGGTTGCAGCGGCAAACTGTGCTCCGGGCAAAGGGTGCTGAGCGGCAGGTAGTTTTTATCCGCGGTTTCCGGGCACCAGGCTTCCATGGCATGTCCGAGTTTGAGCAGCCCGGACACATGGTTCCACAAGGCGCGTTTGGCGCCTCCACTTGGCAAATTGTGCCAGACGGCAATTTTCATTTTAGAGTTCTCCCAGATCAGCGATTTTAACCAGTTGATCCGTGGCCAGATTATATACCTGGGCATCCTTGATTGCATCCAGGCGCGCGCTCCCTGAAAGAAACGTCAGCACCCCCTGCTCATTCACCGAAGACCGAAATTTGCTTCTGACATAGCCTTCAGCCGGGGATGGTTTTGGCAGGCCATCTGACAGGTCTTTTCGGACAAAAAAGGCATTGCAGCCTTCAGAATTGGAACCAATAAAATCGTAGCCCTTTTCCCCGGCCAGGCGGCAGATGGCGGCCAGCGACGCGCCAAAACACAAATTCGAGTGGTGATATTTCGTCTTGTTGAAATCCGGCTGGTAGGGGACGGTAACCGGGTGTTTGATTCCAAACACCGAGTTGTATTCACAAATTACAATTCGCGGACTGATGACCGAAACCGCCCGCCATACCCAGTAATCATTCCCGTCAATATCCACGCTCAGCAGGCCAATATCTCCACTGATGCCGGAACTGCTGATGAGATCGTTGATGTTCTCCGCGGTAATCAGCGCGGATTTGGCCGCAAGTTGATATCGCCAGCAGATGTCCTGAGCTTTCAATTTGGCGTTTAGTTCCGGATCGGCATCGAGCACCAATCCCTCCCAGTTGTTATTGACCAGCAAAAACCGGGTATTGGCTTCGCGATAGTCCTCAACGCCAAACTCCACAAATATCTTGTTCGGCAGGGGAACATGACTGACAAGATATTGAATAATTCCGTCCTCCCCCCATTGGGAAAAGACTTTGAATTCGACTTCCGAAAGCGCGCTTATTTTTTTCAGAGTGCGGATCTGATTCACCAGTGGAACCGCGCCCAGCAGCGCATTTCGATCGGCCTTGTCCTGAAGGATGTTGATTTGCCGCTCCAGCCGTTCAAGCCGGGCCTCGGTCCGCGCTCCCAGAATGCCCAGAAACGGAGACATCACCCGGAGGATCATTCGTTTTAGGCGGGCTTTCATTTCTTTGGGCTGTGAGTTTGCTGATGGCGGTTCAAAGTGTTTCCAGCGGCAGCCACGCCACCGGAATGCGCACCAACCCCCAGCGGTGAATCTCAATGTCCTTGTTGGAGGCGGCATCAATAATTTCCGGCGCGGGCAGTCCCTCGACAAAATCAATGATCCGCCCTTTATAAAGGGCGCAGAGCGCAATGGAGTAGGAGCCCATTTTCAAATATTTGGCCGGGATAACGAATGAAATCGCATAATCACCCGCCGCGAGATTTGGTTTGGGGTTGTAATCGGACAAGGTCTCGGAAAAAACCTTGATGCCTTCGGCATGAGTGACCGCCATGGCCAGGTCAAACTCCTCAATCGGTTTGGTCAGGTTAAACACCACGCGCGCGTGAATTTCCTGGGACCGGTCGCATTGGGTGATCGGCTGGCCAGCCTGATTGCGATATTGGATCAACTGGAAGCGCCCGTCATCCGAAACGGAATTTCTGGCATAGTCATTCAGATTGATCTCCGAGGTTCCGTTTCCCTTGCTGTCCAAATAACGCGCGATGGCTTCGCCCACATCACCCGCCAGCAAAGCCTGGCCGTTGGCCATATAAACACCCCGCGTACATAGTTGTTTAATGGCCTGAATGTTGTGACTGACAAACAGCACGGTCCGTCCGCCTTTGCTCACGTCCTGCATTTTGCCCAGGCATTTTTTCTGAAAGGCCGCGTCCCCCACCGCCAGCACTTCATCCACAATGAGAATTTCCGGCTCCAGATGCGCCGCCACCGCAAACGCCAGCCGCACGTACATGCCGCTGCTGTAACGTTTCACCGGCGTGTCCAGAAATTTTTCCACCTCCGAAAAAGCCACAATCTCGTCGAACTTCCGGGTGATCTCCGCCTTGCTCATGCCCAAAATCGCCCCGTTGAGAAAGATATTTTCGCGGCCGGTCAGCTCGGCATGGAAACCGGTGCCCACTTCCAGCAAGCTGGCCACCCGTCCGTCTATGGTGATGCGGCCGGAAGTCGGTTCGGTGATGCGGCTTAAAATTTTCAACAGCGTGGATTTGCCCGCGCCGTTGCGGCCAATGATGCCCATCACCTCGCCGGGTTGGACCTCAAACGAAACATCCTTCAGCGCCCAAAATTCCTCCCGCTGCGCGGCCCGGGCTTGCTGGCGGTCGCGCAGCCATTGTTGCGGGGAGCGGAAGGCATTTTCGAGGGCATGGCGCAGGCCGTCGCCCCGGGCGGCTTGATGGCCGATCAGATAACATTTCGACAGCTTCTCAATGGTGATGATTGGCGCGCTCACGGCAATGGGCCAGGCGGGTTCTTCCGCTGGGCATTCAAAGTGCGTTCGCGACCGGCCATGAAATCGCTGCCCAGCAGACCGGGGCGTTCATGGAAAAGATCAAACAAGGCCCCGACCTTTTTTCGGATGACCAGCCGGTAAATGAAGGGGTTGATTTTTTTGCGGGAGAAAAAATGCAGGTTCACGCCGTTGGTGTGAAAATGCAGACCGGCCTTTTGCGCCACCAGATGGAGCGATTTCTCCGTGTAAAACGCGATGTGCTGGCCATGCTCGGCGCCATAATAAATCCATTCATCCAGCGCCGGCGGATTTTGCGGGACCAGATCGGTGGTGAAAAAAACCTCCGATGAAAATTCAAAAATTTCCGCAATCTGCCGCGCCGGATCAGGCAGATGTTCAAAGACCTCAAAAGCCGTGACGAGGTCGTACTTGGTTTTGGGGGGCAGTTCGGCTTCAAACCCTTTGGCAAACAGATTTTCGCTGTATTTGTCGAGCCAGCGGAAGTCATAACCGAAATCGCGCATCTTCCGGACAAAAATTCCGTAGCCGGCGCCGTAATCCAGAAACGTGCCTGCCGGATTTTCAAAAGCGTGAATCAGCGCCTTGGTGATTCTGCCCAGATAATCCGCCCGCCAGACCGGACCGATGTCGGTACTGGTAATGGCCGTGGCATAGGCCTCGTTCAGCCAGTGCGGGTCGTGCGCCTGGATAAAACCGCAGCCGTCGCAGCGGAGAAAGTCGGCGGGATATTTGCCAAAAATTTTAAGCTGGCCCAGCGTCTTGCAGGACCCGTTGCAAAGGGGGCAGTTCATTTTCGTGCCGGAGCGGTTGATTGCGGAACCCAGGCGAGGATCGGGTTCACCACGCCCAGCCGCTGGTCTTTGGTAATGGTGGCCACACTGCCGGTTTCCTCGACGCAAATCGCGATGGTGTCGTCAATGAGATCAAAAAGTTGCTGGCCCGGCTGATGCGCCGCCAGTTGCAGGGTGTAAGTTCCGGCCACCAGAAATTCGCCGGGAAAAGTCACACGGAAGACATGCGTGCCCGCGTCAATATGCACAAACTGCCGGTGGCTGTCGGTGCTGCACGTGGACAAAATAACCACGCCTTCCTGGTTGGTCAGGCGGATCGCCAGTTGCGCCCGGTCAAACGCGCTGGTGGCCTGCACCCGCATTTCCACCGTGAAACTGCTCGTGCATCCCAGATGGCCGGCGACGTCCCCGGCTTCATTCAAAATCCGGACCTCCTCGAAATAAATCCCGGCGGTTTTCGGGACAGGCTCCGGACGTGTCCAATGGCCGTCATATTCCACGCCCTGGCTCAGGTAGCTCTCCAATACTTTGGGAATGCTGCCCACGATCTGCACCTGGCCCTGATTCAACAGCAGGCCGGTGGAACAGAGCAACTGCACCGAGGCCATGTTATGAGATACAAACAACACGGTCCGTCCCTGCGCGCTCACATCCTGCATTTTGCCCAGGCATTTTTTTTGAAAGGCCGCGTCGCCCACCGCCAGCACTTCATCTACAATGAGAATTTCCGGTTCCAGATGCGCTGCCACCGCAAACGCCAGCCGCACGTACATGCCGCTGGAATAACGTTTCACCGGCGTGTCCAGAAATTTTTCCACCTCCGAAAAAGCCACAATCTCGTCGAACTTCCGCGTGATTTCCGCCTTGCTCATGCCGAGGATGGCGCCATTCAGAAAAATGTTTTCGCGGCCGGTCAGCTCCTGATGAAAACCGGTGCCCACTTCCAGCAAGCTGGCCACCCGCCCGTCTATGGTGATGCGGCCGGAAGTCGGTTCGGTGATGCGGCTCAAGATTTTCAACAGCGTGGATTTGCCCGCGCCGTTGCGGCCAATAATGCCCATCACCTCGCCCGGTTTGACCTCAAACGAAACATCCTTCAGCGCCCAAAATTCCTCCCGCCGCGCGGCCCGGGCTTGCTGGCGGGCGCGCAGCCATTGCTGCGGGGCGCGGAAGGCGTTTTCGAGGGCATGACGCAGGCCCTCGCCCTTGGCGGCCTGATGGCCGAGCAGGTAGCGTTTGGACAGCTTCTCAACAGTGATAATGGGTTCACTCACGTCAAATGTACTGTCGCGGCGGGTTCAAATCACGTCGGCAAAAGAACGTTCGGTTTTGCGGAAATACCACAGGCCGCTCGAAACCAGGACCGCCACGCCCGCGACCGAGGCGATCTGGCCCGGCCAGTAAAGCAGGTTGTGCCCGCCGAGAATGCTCCAGCGGAATCCGTCAATGATGCCCACGACCGGATTTAATGAATAGAGCAACTGCCATTTTTCCGAGAATTTTTCCGAGATGCTGCTGGTCATGATGAACACGGGCGCGGCATATAATCCAAATTGCACCATGAACGGCACCACGAACCGGAAGTCGCGGTATTTCACCATCAAGGCGGCAATCCAGAGGCCCGCGCCGAACGACGCGCCGAATGTCAGCAGCACGAAAATCGGCAGGGCCGCGAGATGTGTCAGCGGCGGCATAAACCCATACCAGGCCATGAGGAAGACGGTAAACACGGCGGCGATGGCAAAATCCACAAAGCTCGTAATCACGCTGCTGGCCGGCACCACCAGCCGGGGAAAATAAACTTTGGAAATCAAATTGGAGTTGGTGATGAGGCTGGTGCCGCTTTCGGAAAGCGCGGTGGAAAAAAACTGCCACGGCAGCATCGCGGTATAAACAAACAGCGGCAACGGCGAGATGCCGTCACCCGGCAGTTTGCTGACCCGCATCATCAGGGTCAGCACCAGCATGGTCAGAAACGGACGCAACACCGCCCACGCCACCCCCACGGTGGTCTGCTTGTAGCGGATGAGCAGATCGCGCCAGGCGAGGAACACAAACAATTCGCGATAGCGCCACAAGTCGCGCCAGTAATTGCGTTCAGTGCGGCCTGCTTCAATGATTAATTTAGCCATGTTATCTTGCCAGCTTTCAGGATGATATTACCGGTCTGTGCCCCGGCAACAAGTTTTGGTTCGCCCGGCGGCATGGTCGCAGCGCAACCATTTAGTTTTCAACCGCGGATTGCTTTGTCGGCGGCGGCGCGCAACAGCTTGTCCAACGCCGTGCGCAGAACGTCCGGCCGGTAAATATCCAACACCGCCCGTCCGGCGGTCTGCCGCCACCCGTTGTTTTGAACCACCTGCTGCAAAGTTCGGGCAATGGTTTCGGGCTGGTTGTCGGGCATGAAGGTGATGCCGGCGGCAATTTCCTTTTCCACCGCGCCCATGGGCGTCGAAATCACATGGGCGCCGGCGGCCAGATACTCGATAATTTTGAACGCAAACACATTGCCCGGCTGCCGGCTCAAATCGTGCGGGTTGATGCAAATTTTCGCCAGCGACAGGAGTTCCGCCAGTTCCGCGGTGCTGACCATGCCATGAAAAACAATTTCCTGATGGCCCTGGGCCAGTTTTTTCAGCGACTCCGTTTCTTCGCCCTCGCCGGTGATGTGCAGTTCCCAGTCCGGCAACTGCGCCTGCGGCCAGGCCTGGATGAGCGGCGCAATTCCCTTGGTCCGATAATGCGTGCCCGAAAATAGCACCCAGTTTTTTTTCTGGGTTACCGCTTTGCTGGCGCGAAAGATGTCTTCGCCCACCACGCCGCGCACCAGCAACTGGGGCACGTCCGCCGGCAATTGGGCCAGCAAATGCGGCGAGCACGCCAGCCCGCCGGCAATGGACGACAGAACTTTTCGCGCGCGCCGCACATAACCCGGCCGCAGCCCGGCTGCCGGCTGTCCGTCCACATCCAGAAAGTTGTCGTCCTCATATTCGAGCACGACGGGCAGTCCCAGCCGGTCCCGCGCGTATTCCGCGCATACGACCTGCGCCACCTTCAGGTTGTAAATGAGCACCAGGTCGAACGGGGCCGCGCGATGCCGGGCCTTGAACAGCGAAAGCAGGTGGCGCCCCTGCCAAAATCCATTGATGAACCGCACTGGCAGGGCGGACGAGTAAGTCACCGGAATGTCCGGATGAAACCGCACCGGCTCCGTGAATCCGGGATAAAATTTCAGGGCCAGTTCCACCACTTCGCCCTGCGAAAATATTTCCACCTCATGGGCGCTGGCCCGCAACAGCCGGGCGATGGTTTCCATCTTGGCCGAGCCTGCGAGACTGCGGTTCAAGGTAATGGGCCGCCGTTCCCGGAGCATGGGACCTTGATAGGGAGCGATGTAGGCGATGCGCATGGCTTCAGTTGCTTTTCAACCGGTCATAGACCGCCGTGGTCATGCGCGCCACCGTGCTCCAGGAGTAACGTTCGCGGGCAAAATCCCGGATGTCCTGGCGACGATCTTTCAGATGGGCGTATAAATCCCCGCCGAAATAATTTTCAACCGCCCGAACCAAGGCCGCCGTGTCACGCGGCGGAAATACGTAACCGGTGCGGCCTTCAACGATCTCATCTTTCAGCGACCCGACGTCGGCGGTGATGACCGGCAGGCCGAAATTATATCCCAGAAACAACACCCCACTCTGAAAAATGTGCGTATAGGGCAGGATCAACACGTCCGCCGCCTTGAAATAAATTTCCGTTTCCGCATCCGGCACAAACTCGATTTTCAAAATAAATTTATCGCGCGCGGAGCTGGTGTTGATCTTCGCCAGAATTCCGGCCCAATAGTCGTCGCCGCCCTTCGGACGGCCCGCGATGATGAGCCGGCAATCCTCCCGGCGCCGGGCAATTTCCAGAAAGGCGTCCACGAGATATTCCACCCCTTTGTAGGGCGCAATGTTGCCGAAGAACAGCAGCACTTTTTCCTGCGCGCCCAGGCCCAGCCGCTGCCGCGCGCCCGTCGCGGTCAGCGTCGTGTCCGGCACCGTGCTGTTGAGGCCAAACGGAATGACGGTCGCCTTGCTTTCGGGAATGCCAAAATCGGCAACCAGCTCAGCCTTCATTTTTTCCGTGTGGAGAAAAATATGGTCGCAGCGGCGATATTGGAATTTTAGCGTGGCGCGGTTCAAAAAGGAATCCCCGCCGTCTCGCGCCCGGGCATTCACGTTGTGCGCGGTGAACACGATTTTTTTGCCGAGCAGCTTGTAAAACACCATCAACAGCGTGCGGTCGAACAGCTCGAACTTGTTGTTCCACAATATGTGAAAAATCTTCGGCCTGGCCGTGCAAGCATAACCCATCAGCCGGCCATAATAGGCCAGCACGCGGATGATTTTTTTGAGCAGGCCGGCCTCCACGCTCTGGTCGCCGCGCAAATTCAGAACCCGAATCAGCGGGCACACATGCAGTTCCGGGCTGTCCACCTCGTTGCTGCCGAGAAAATCAAAAGGCACCCCCGCCGCCGCCAGCGCGGCCGCCAGCCCCAGCGCGTACGGACGGTCGCGCCCGGCGGTCAGCAGGCTGATTTGAGAATGGGCGCCGCTCATCGCAGTTGTTCCAAAACGGCGGCCAGAACTTCCTCCAGCGAAATCGCCCGGATGGCGCGCTCGTCCATGCCGCGCTTGAAGAAAAACTCCGCGAGCAACGGCGAGGTGATTTGCCGCTGGATGCCGTACCCGTAAATTTCCCAGGGCCCCGTGCAGGTAAACAGCGTCACGCAGCGTGTCCCGGCCGCCAGCGCCAGATGCATCGGCAAACTGTCGCCGCTGACGAGGCAGCGATGATTTTTCACGTCGCCCAGATGTTCCAGCAAACTCGCGCGCTCCGGCAGCACATTCACGACGAGGCCGCGCGCTTCCAGCGCGGTTTTGAGTTCGGCATAGTAGGCCCAGTTTTTCATCGGCCAGACGTGGCCGGCCTTGGGCGCAATGGCCACGTCGCCCTGCAAATCCGTTTTCGCCGGTTCCGGCAGCAGATATTTTTCGCCTTTGAATTCCAGGCCCAGGCCGGAAAAAATCAAATCCTGGTAAGTCCGGCGGTTCGCCAGTTTCAATTTGTCCGCCGCCGCCCGGCCGAACCGGCTGATGAGGCTCAAATCAAACCAGCCGCGCGCGTCGTCGGTGTAAACCAGGTTCCCGCTGGCATCGGCCTGCGCTCCGAACAGCTTCTGGAATTTCACGTGGGGCAGAAACTCCGCCACGTCCGCCGTGTCTTCGAGATTGATGGCGAGGTCGTAGTTGCGGTCGCAAAATTGCGCGCGCTGCTCCCACGCCACGCAGCGCAAGGTTTTGGTCAGGCCGGTGAGCAGCGGGACATTTTTCGCGTCGGTGATCCACGAGACCTCGCCGGTCAAATGTTTCAGCAGCGGCGTGGTGCGGACCACGTCGCCCGTTGCGCCCAGTTTGAGAATCAGCGTGTTCATGTTCAATTTTCCAGTTCGCGCGGCAGTTCACGGAAAAACTGCCGTTCCACAGATTCCAGCGTCAGCACCGCGTTGATTTCCGACGGGAAATCTTTCCCGCCCGAAAGATGCTGGCGGGTCAACTGCCCCAGCGCCTCCGCGTTCCAAAAACCATGGCCGGACTTTTGGGCGGCGGCAATTTTTCCGGTCACGTAGGGCGCCAGCGCCTCGCGGAACCAGGTGCTATATTTCAAAAATTTATGCAGGCCGGCAATCCCCAGCGCCCGGACGACGGGTTTAAATATCGGGTCGAGCGGACCAAACGGGCGCGGCAAGCCGGCATTGCTGCAATAATCCAGCTTGAACGTGACCTCGGCAAACACCCGGCGCAGGAAAATCTCCGGGTCCGAGCGGTCGCTGATAAAACCGCGGTCGGTGGGAATCCGGTCGAGCGCGGGGCTGCAGGCCTTGACTAGACGCATGGCGGGCAGCGACGATTTTTTCAAGTCGGCGGGACATTGATACGCCAGGGCGACGAGTTCGTTGTCCAGATACGGCGTGCGGAAACTGATTTGCGACCGGCCCGCGGCGAGGCTGCCGAAGAGATTCAAAGGCGCCTCCTGAAACGCGGCGAACGTGTCCGGACGGGTCTTTTGCGCGGCCAGTTGTTCTGCGGCGGCGTTGACGGCGGGCAGAAAATCCGGGGAAAAAATTCGCGCCGCCAGGCCGGGCGACTTGAACGTGGAGACGGCCCGGAAAATTTCGCTGCCGTAATTGCCGGTGAGCCGCAGCGCCGCGAGCGGACGCGCCTGCCGGTGAAAATAAATTTCGTGCGCGCCCAAAATTCCCGAAGTGCCGTCCGTGATATAAACCGTCCGGTCAGCATTGGCGGCGAAACTTGAAAAAAAATCCGGCCCCAGCCGCAACAACCGGTGTTCCAGCCCGCAGGCGGCGGCCACTCGCGCCGCGACCCGATCATCAAAGGTCTGTCCCGCCGGCCCGGTAAACGTGTAACAGGTCTCGCGACTTCGGTCATGCGGATGGCAGGCCATGATCAACCGCGTGTCCAGACCGCCGGTCAATGAAATCCCGACTTTGGAATCCCCGTCAAAATAGCGCGGCAGAATCTTTTCAAATACCGCCCGGAACTGCGCCTCGTAATCCGGCCCGGAAAGTTTCGGCAGCGCCTCCCAGATTGCCGGGGAGAAATATTTCTCCCCGCGGAGGCCGCCGTTTTCAAAAACCCAGCATGCGCCACCGGGCAGCGACTGGATGCCGCGAAACAGGGTCCGGCCCGCCAGCGCACAGCCGGCGCCGAGAAATTGAGCCACGCCTTCGCGGTCGAATTCGCGGAGTTCCGGCAGCACCCGCAGCAGCGCTTTGGCCTCGCTGGCAAAATAAAATGCGTCCGGCGTTTCGTGCCAGTAAATCCGCTCCATGCCGTAGCGGTCGTTGAACAGGAAAACTTTCCGCTGCCGCCGGTCAATGAGCAGGCCGCTGAAAAGTCCGTTCAGCTTCTCTAGGAATTTTTCGCCGTGCGCTTCGTACAAGTGGACCAGCCAGCCCCCGCCCGTTTCTGAAAATTCATGCCCGGCCCGTTTGAGCGCATCTTTTTCTGCCGCGCCCAGGAAACATTCACCGCAAAAAATCAGCGCGACGTCTTTTTGCTCATTTTGAAAAACCTGGCCGGCGGCGAAGGAGTTTTCGTGGGCCGTCCAGCCGGCGCAAACCCCCAGTTCCGGCGCGGCAAAATCTCCCGCCATGTAAAAGGCCTCATGCCGCATGGCTGCGACCATCGTCTTCACGATGCGCGCAGTTGCGGCGGCGGGCTGGCGGCTGATGACTCCTGCGATTCCGGGCATGAGGTATTCGTTCCTGAAAATTGGAGCCGGCGGGAGGAATTAAACACTCCATCTGCCAAATACAATTTGGCTGCTCTAACGTTAAGCTACACCGGCGGCAGGGCGCAAAATCTAATTCATTCCTTTAAAAGGTAAAGCAACATTCCCTTCGTAATCGTCCTCGTTCTCGTCCTCGAAAACCTCCCAAAACCGAGGACGATTACGAGAACGAGAACGAGGACGAACCGACCATTGCCGTTTTTCGCCCGCGCCCCGTCAAATTATTCATCCTTCGCAGCCGCGGTTTTGGGCGCTTCAACCTTTTGCTTCCGGGCGTAAATCTTATCGCGGATTTTCAACAGCAGATTCAACACCGGAGCGGGCAGCAATCCCACCGCGCCGCGATAGAGCCGCAGGGCGACATAGATTCTGCCTTTCCACGTCAGCGGAAGGTAATAGCGCGGAAAATTAAGCTGCTCAAAACCGTTGCGGCGCTTGAATTCCACCAGCGAACTGTCCTTTTTGTTGCCATAGACATAGTTGCCATAGACAAAATAAGCGGCGCCTTTTTGGGCGCAGATTTCCATGGCCTTGGTCAGCAGCGCGTTCATGGGGCGTTTGTCGTGGTGCGCGTTCAATGACAGAATCGTCATGATTGAGGCCAGCCGGCCCACATACACCAGCTTGATGAAACCGATCAATTCACCTTCAAAATAGGCGGCGATAAAATCGCTGCAATCCACGTAGGTGGCGTGTTCACGCCGGATCGTCTCCAGGTCTTTTCCATAATGCCAAAAAGGCCGGCCCTGGCGGACGGGCGTTTCGTTGCAAATTTTGTGGATGCCTTGCACCAGCGCGTCGTCAAACGCCGCGAGCCTGACCTCCACCCCGCGCTTGGCGGCCCGGCGCGCATTTTTGCGGGATTCCTGCGGCAGTTTGTCCCACCACGCATCAAATGTCGTGACCTGCACCGCCGCATAATTTTCCCACTCCAGCGGAAGGGAAAACTTTGGCTCAACCTCTGGCGGGCGCTGGAAAAAGGTCAGGACATCCGCGCGCAGTCCGCTCCGCTTTAGCGCCGTCACAAAGGCTTCGGGGTCCGTCACCGGTTCGCTTTGGGTAAAATCTTCGTCGCGGATTGCCGCTGTCTTCACCCAGCCGCCCTTGACGATGACCGTGCGTCCGTCAATGTCGGCGGACGGCACCATCGTGCTTTTGCCCTTCACCCGGATTTCGACCTGGTTCACAGCCATAAACAATTTTTTGCTACGCGCGAACGGTCCGCAGCCATTGCTCGAACATCACCAGGCTGAACAGCAGCTTGTGGTTGTCCTGCCGGCGCGACTGGTGTTCCTCCAGAAGTTTTTTCACCGGCGCGGGCTGCAGCACCGAATACATCAGCGAATGGCTGTCCAGCAGCAGCTCGGAAATTTTCCCCGTGGCCGAACTGTTGAACCAGTCGTCCACCACGTTTACCGCGAAGCCGCGCTTCTTGCGTTTCAAAATTTGCGGGGGCAGGAATTTTTCGCAGACGCGGCGGTGCAGCCATTTGCGTTCGCCGCGGCGCACCTTGAAACTGGCGTCCAGCCGCTGTGCGTATTCCACCACCGTGCGGTCCAGATAGGGCACGCGGGCCTCGAGGCTGTGCGCCATCGAAAGCTTGTCCGCATACATGAGCAGCTCATCCGGCAGCGACGAGCGGATTTCCAGCAGCGAAAAGCCGCCCAGTTCATCCAGCTTTGCCATCTCCGGCGCCAGCGACTGCCAGTAATCCACCAGACCGGAAACGTGCCCCACGCCGTCGCGAAACAGATGGTTCACGGTCTCCCCTGGCACCAGGGAAAAAACATTTTGATAACGCTCCAGCCGGTCCGCCACGCCGAGCGACTGCACGCCGCGCTTCAATGTCTCATTGCGCGGAAGCCGGGCCACCAGCGACGACGCCAGCGATTGCACGCCGCCCGGCAGGCCGCGCCAGAGGCCGCCATAATGGACGCCGAGATGCCGTTTGTAACCGCCGAACAATTCGTCCGGCCCCTGCCCGATCAGCGCCACTTTTACATCCTGCCGCGCGCGCTGGCAGACAAAATACATGGGCACCACCGACGAGGCAGCGATGGGCTCCTCCAAAAAACGCACGATGTTTGGCAGCGCTTTTTCAAACGATTCCTGGTCCAGCATCACCTGATGGTGGCGCGCGCCCAGGAGCGACGCGCTTTCCGCCGCGTCCACCAGTTCGTCGTCCGCGAATTTTTTCCCATAGCCGATGGTGTATGCCGGCCAGTCGCGGCCATGCTCGTTCATCAGCGCCAGCAGCAGGCCCGAATCCAGCCCGCCGCTCAACAAAATGCCCACCGGCACATCGGCCAGCAAATGCCGTTTGACCGCGCCGCGATAAAGCTGGAACAGCTCCTCCGTGGCGGCGCGGTCCGACGGCATTTGGGCGAACGGCTCCGGCCGGAAATTGTACCAGCGCTCCTCGCGGCATTTTCCATTTTCGACGACCAGCATGGTACCGGGGGCCAGTTTGCGGACGCCTTTAAAAATCGTCAGCGGCGAGGGCGTGTAACGGAACCGTAAAAATAAGTTCACCGCCGTCGGGTCCACCTCCGGGCGCGCATCGTCCGCCGCGAGCACCGGGCGGATTTCGGAACCGAAATTCAACGTCCCATCCGCCAGCGTGTAGTAAATCAACTTGATGCCCATCGGATCGCGCGCCACGACGAGTTTCCGTTTTTTCACATCCCAGATGGCCACGCCAAACATGCCGTTGAGATGGTTAAAGACATCGTTGCCCCATTGCTTATAGCCGTGAATGATGACTTCGGTGTCCGAGCTGGTGCGGAATTTGTGTCCGAAGGCTTCCAGTTCCGCGCGCAGTTCCTGATAGTTGTAGATTTCGCCGTTGAAGACGAGCCAGACCGATTCCTCCGCGTCGGCCATCGGCTGATGGCCGCCGGACAAATCAATGATCGAAAGGCGGCGGAAGCCAAAACCGAGCGAACGGTCGAAAAAATAGCCTTCATCGTCCGGCCCGCGATGAAACATCGTCCGCGCCATCCGCCGGATTGTCTCCTGGTTCACCGGCTCGTCGCCGGCAATTTTAACTTGTCCGCAAATTCCGCACATGAGTTTGGGTTAGGGTCGGCGGTTGTTTTCGCGCAGGTAAAACGCCAGCGCCCGGAACATCTGCGACTGGGCCCAGCGGTGCATTGGCACGTTGTCCCAGCCAAATTTCAGTTTGCGCGAGCGGAACGAGCCGTCGGGCTTGATCCATTTGTCCAGGATGCCGGCCACGACGGTTTCCAGGGTCTGGTCGAGCTGCGGAAAATCCTTTCGCAGCAGCAGACACAGGTTGATGCATTCGGCGCAGTCGTAAAGCTCGCATTCGTAAACCGTCAGCCGCGGAGCCTTGGAAAATGGCCGGGGCATTCCGTCGGCGGCAAACAGGTTTTTCACGTAATACTCCACGCCCCTGGCCAGCGCGTCGAAAATCCGCCGGTCGCCGGTCACGCGGTAAATTTTCGCGAGCGCCTTCATCACGAAACAGGTGTGGAAATGGTCCACAAAATCGCGCACGCCGTCTTTCGCATAGGGCCAGGAGCCGTCGGGATTCTGCGCCGCGAGCACGAAATCCACATTGGCGGCGGCAATTTTCAGCCATTCATCGTTGGCAAAAAATTTCGCGGCGCTCACCAGCATGGTGGCGCGGTAGGCGGCGGCGTTCACCACCTTAAACTCCCCGTCGGGCATGTAGGAACACGTGTTGCCGCCGCCCGGAAACGGCTCGTCCTTGATCTCGGTCGTCGCGTGGCGCACGGCGGAGGCCATGATGTCCTTCCATTCATCGCGCGGGCGAAGCTGCTGGACCTGCAACAGCGCCTCAAAAATGTAGGGCGTGGTGGTGATAAAAGGCGTGTGCGCCTTGAGCACCCCGTTGCGCGTGACCCAGTCGAAAGGATAACCCCAGCAATAATCCGCATGGCCGGGGCTGCGCGAGGCCTTCAAGACCTCCAGAAAATGAACCGCTTTTTCGAGATATTCCGGCTGGCCGGTCGCCTCGTGCAAAAAGGCAAATCCCATGGCATAGTGCGCGTCGGCAATCGGCAGCCGCATCGGCTGATGGAACAACCGGCGCGCGGGCGGGAAAAACGCCTCGCAAAAAATCATCGGCGCCACGGCGGCGGTACCCAGCCATTTGTTTTTGTAGTAAAGCCCTTTCGCGCGACGGCCCACCGGCCCGGCGAAGAACGATTGGTGGTCCCAGGAAAATTCACCGTAACCGTCCAGCCAGCGGACAAAATTTTTCAAGGCCTCGGAAACCTTGCCCGGCGCCGGTGCGGGGCGCATTGCGTTGGTGGTGGCGGGTGGCATCAGGGTTTTTTGGTTTCCAGGCGGAAATTATCCACCTTTTTGAGCCGGAAGGTGGAACGCAGAATGGCTTTGAGCTTTTTCATCTGTTCGCGGCGGTGAAAGCGCATCAATTCAGGCGAAACCGCCCGTTTCATCCGCCGCAACGCCGCCGAAACATAGCCGGCCATCACTGACAGTCCGCCGAAGAGCAGCGGTTGTTTCGTCATGCGGTAGGCCACGCGAAACATTTCCCAAATCGGCGAATTGCCCAGATAATAATCTTTTTCGCCGTAGGAAAAAAGCGCCGCCAGCACGCCCCGTTCCGCCGTGCCGAGTGAACGGTAGTGGTTGAAGCGCTTTTCCAAATAGGAGCGCGTGGTCCAGCCTTTCATGCGCGCCGTGGTCACGGCAATCCAGTCAATGCCGCCCGCCCGGTTGGGCACGTAGCCGCCAATTTCCTCCCAGCATTTGCGGCGGAAAAGCTGGCAGCCGCCCGCCACGTGATTCTCCCCCTCGAAACTGTCCCGGGCCGAATCGTAGCCGTTCTCGATGAAGGGCGTTCCCGCCACGCCCAGCTTCGGATCCGCGGCAAATTTCTGCATCAGGAATTCCAGATAATCGGCGTCAAAGGACAGGTCCGAATCCAGATTGCCCACCACCTCAAACTCCAGCGACTGGACGCGCTCGAAACCGGCGTTGAAGGCGTGAACTTTTCCCGCAAAGCTGCGGTCCAGGTGCTGCGGCCGGCGCACCACTTCAATCCACGGATACCGCTTCGCATAGTCTTCGGCGATTTCCCCGGTGCGGTCGGTTGAGCCGTCGTCCACAATGACCCAGCGCACCGGCAGCAGCGTCTGCGCCACCATGGAATCCAGGGTTTTTTGGATGAACTTCTCCTCGTTTCGCGAGGGCGTGATCAGGACATATTTCATGGCAGCGGGAGAGCAGCGGCCGGTTTCGCGGCGCCGCCCGCCGCCGCCGCCCGGTCAGTTTTTGGTGGATAAATTTGGGCGAAAATTTCGTCCATGATTCGCGCCGTGAGCAGAATCTCCCGATACGGAATCGGCGGTGCGCCCTGGTTCTGGATGCTCTGGTAAAAGCGTTCGATCAGCTCCTTCATGCCGGAATCCTGATGGAGCCGACCGTTCAGGAAACTGAAAAAGTTGGCGCAGGCGTTGCGGAACTGTTCTTTCGCATCGCGCAACGGCGGCACAAGGTACGTCAGATAACTTTTGCTGGAACGATTTTCGTGCCGGAGCAAACTGCCGCTGGCGTGGTCCACCGTGAGGGAATTGACCGGCCCGCAAATCCGCAGGCGGTTTAAACCGGGTTTGAGCTGCGTGGAAAAACAGAAAAAGGCCGTGGTGCCGGCAGTGTCGCGGATCAGCACGCGCAGTTCGTCCAGAATTTCCCCGCCGCCGAGCCGTTGCAGTTGCGCGCTCTGATGCGCCGAGGCAATGACGGCCACCAGGTCATCGTCCAGAAATTCGCAAAGCTTCGCAATCCCGTGGCTCAAGATATTGTGCATCAACTGGCCCGGCAGTTGCCGCACCCAGTGCTGGGGATTGCCCAGCAACGGCCCCACATAGCTGGCATCGCCGAGGTCGTAGGAAAAATGACTCTCCAGATGCACCGGTTTGCCGCCGAGAAAATTCTGCGCCACCAGCCGCCGCATTTCGAGCATCTCCAGCGTGAATTGCAGATTATGCCCGGCGGTGATTTTCAGGCCCCGGCTCTCCGCCAGCCGAATCAGCTCCGCCGCGTCCGGGGCGGTGACCGTGAACGGCTTTTCCAGATAAACGTGGCAGCCGGCTTCCAGACATTGTTTGGCCAGCGAAAAGTGGCCTTGCGGCGGCGTGGTGATGTGAACCGCGTCCGGCTTGACGGCGCGCAGCATTTCCGCAGCGTCGGCAAAACAGGCGGTGATGCCAAAACGCCCGCCGAGCTGGCCGGCCATGAGAACTTCGCGGTCGCACAGCCCCACGACCTCGCAGCCGGCGATGCGCCGGCAGGCGAGCACATGCTGGTCGGCAATTTTTCCGCAGCCGATGATGGCCACGCGCAGCTTTTTGAGTTCAGCGTTCAAATGGATTCAGGTTGCGCCGGATCGTATTGTGACAGAAACGCGGCCATGGCGCTGCTCATATTGACGCGCGGTTTCCAGCCCAGGCGGTCATGCAGCTTCTGGTTGGAAAAACGGTTGCCCTGCTACTCGGCGGCGGCGCGGCGGCGGTTGAAAACCGGCGGCAACTGGCCCTGGCGTCGTTTGGAAAAATCCTCCCACAAACAACACAGGCCGTGCGCCATGAAATAGGGCACGCGCACCGAAAAAAACGGCTTCACCTTTTGTTTGTAGGCCCGCAGGAATTCCGCGCTGGTCGGCAGCTCGTCATCCACGACGTTGAAAACCTCGCCGTCCACTCCCGGTTTCAGCCCCGCCAAAACAATGGCCTCCGCGCAATTATCCACGTAGGTCAGCGGCAGTTGATTCGCCCCGCCCAAATGGATGAAAAAGCCAAAGGTATCAATGCCCACCCGGCCGCTGAGCGCCTTTTTGCCCGGACCAAAAACCGCGCCCGGACGCAGGATCACCTGGGGCAACTGGTGAACCGCGCCGTATTGCCGGACCAGTTCCTCCTGCTTGAGTTTGCCAAAACAATACGCGTCAAAGCGCTCCTGCGGTGCGTCTTCCAAAGGACAAGATTCATCCAGCAATCCGCCGCGTTCCATTTTCAAATTCGAATAAACCGCAAAGGAACTGACGTTCACAAACCGCGCCACGCGCCCGCGCTCCCGGAATGCGTCCATCAAGTTGCGCGTGGTCAGGGCCGAATTCATAAACGCGCCGGCAAAGGATTTTTCCATGCCCGCCGCCAGATGATAGATGACCGACACGCCTTCCGCCGCCCGCCGGCAATCCTCGCGGGACAGCAGATCGCCCGCCACGATTTCCGCCGTCTTCCCGGCCGGATATTGCGCCAGAATTTTTTTCAGCCGGTCCAATTTGCTGGACGGACGGACGAAGCAGCGGACATTGGCAAATCCGTATTCGAGCAATATCTCAACCACCTTTGCGCCAATAAACCCGTTGGAGCCGGTGACCAATACGCGGTCGCTGGCCGGGATGATATGGTTTGAATTCATGGCCCTTTAAAATTGAAAATAAATAAACGGGACCGAATCGGTCACCGCCAGCAGACAGAGCAGCAGCACCAATCCCGAATAAAAGCCCGCCCGGAGCACCAGGGCGCGCTGCGGAATTTCCTGCGCCCAGTTCCGGTCTTTTTGAACCAGCAGATGCGTCACAAAAACCGCCGCCACCGCCGGCAAAATATACGGTGAAATCAGATGCACGCCCGCGTGGCTCCACGTGAACATCCGGCCCAGGTACTGGGCCGCCAGGGGCAGCGACTGCGCCCGGAACAGCACCCAGCCCGTCAACACGATGCCGAGCGTCAGGAGATGGGCAAAGCCGGTCCAAATAAATTGAAATGCCCGGTTCTCTTTCAGCGCGCCCAGCAGATCGGCATTTTTCCACAGCCGGTGAATCGCCAGCGAGCCGCCATGCAGGCCGCCCCACAACACAAAGTTCCAGCTCGCCCCGTGCCACAGGCCGCCCCGA